>Ga0126312_10003409_pt1 | contig 10732 bp, 11 predicted proteins | sample Plot104A_FD_92537 | JGI IMG/M metagenome (GOLD analysis project Ga0126312, IMG submission 92537) | Serpentine soil microbial communities from UC McLaughlin Reserve, CA, USA - Plot104A | ecosystem: Environmental > Terrestrial > Soil > Grasslands | place: USA: UC McLaughlin Reserve, Lake County...
GAAGGCCAAGACCGTGAGGAAGATCGCAATGCCGGGCCAGAACATGAAGTGCGGTTGTGTGTAGTAGACAACCGCGTCAGACAGCATTCCGCCCCAGCTTGGGGTGGGTGGGCGGATACCGACGCCGAGGTAGGACAAAGCCGCCTCGAAGAGGATGTTGGTGGGGATCAGCAGTGTCGAGTAGACCAGGATCGGCGCAATGAGGTTGGGCAGCATCTCGGTACGGAGAATGTAGCCGCGGCGCGCCCCTATGCTTTTGGCCGATTCGACGAACTCCCGTTCTCGGAGCGAGAGGGTTTGCCCTCGAATGATCCGCCCTATATAGGGCCAGCTGAAGAATCCGATGATGAAGATCAGCAACGCAATCCGTAGCTGGTTGCCTTGGAGCCCGAAGGCCTGGTCGGGGAAGACCCCGGCCAAGGCAATGGCCAAGACCAGCAGCGGGAACGCCAAAAACACGTCCATCAATCGGCTGACGAAGGTGTCCGTCAAGCCGCCGACGAAGCCGGAGATGATTCCGAGTGTGGTTCCGATGAGCACCGAGAGCATCGTCGCCAAGAAGGCGATCAGCAACGATATCCGGCTGCCGTACACGATTCGGCTGAAGATGTCTCGACCATTGACCGGCTCAACGCCCATCAGGTGATCCCAGCTCATTCCGCCGAACTTGCCGATCGGCGCCAGCGTGCCGCCCGCTGTATCGATCAGTTCCTGGTGAAACTCGTTCGGTGGATCGCCCAGGTACTTGACGATGAGTGGCGCGAAGATTGCTACCAGGATAAGAAAGATCAAGAAGATGCCACCCGCAAGGGCGACCTTGTCCCTTTTGAGCCGCATCCAGGCGATCTGCCCGAGGGAGCGGCCCTCGGTCGGCCCGGCACCTACCAGGACGGCCTCCGGAATGGCGGCTTCGGCCGCAGCCCCGGCCTCCGGCGGTAATGTCAACTTTTCGCCTCCTACCCAGGAGTAACGTAACGCGAAAGATCAGCAGAAGTATCTATTCCACGTGAGTTTGTGACCGCAGCGAAATACTGGGCGCGCCCTGTGCAAAGTGGTCATGAACGACACGGATTGATCGATTCAGCCCCGGCGTCTTCGACCACTTTCTTTGGAGGCTGAGCGATGACGGGAGGTCGATCGTGTTCGAGGACTCAGTTGATCTCACGGTGCCGGACCTTGCAACGCTACATAAGCGGCGGAGCGAGAAATGGTCGAGCGAGGAACCTGATGTGCTCGCCTCGACCGTCGCCGAAATGGACTTTCCCCTTGCTTCGGCGGTTGCGGCTGCCCTCCATGCCGCGATCGATCGTCATGATCTTGGTTACACCCCGCCGACGATGACTCAGCTTCCGGCCGCGTTCGCCGACTTCGCCCGCCGACGGTTGGGCTGGACGGTCGACCAAGATCAGATCACGCTAGTGCCTGACGTCATGGCGGGCCTCATCGAGTTGTGCCGTGTGCTGCTGACACCAGGCGAGAAGGTGGCCTTCTTTACGCCGGCGTACCCGCCATTCTTTACCGAGCTTCCGCAGGCTGGAGCCGAGCTCGTGCTGCTGCCCTTGGACGCGGCCGCTGTAGTTGATCTTGAAGCACTGCAGCAAGCGTTGCGCGGCGGAGTACGCGCACTCGTGCTGAGCAACCCGCATAATCCGACCGGCCGGGTGCTGCCACGCGCAGAGCTCGAGCAGATCGCCGATTTATGCGCGAGCTACGACTGCTGGGTGCTGGCCGATGAGATTCATGCGCCACTGGTTCTGAGAGGTGCGTTCCACATACCGTGGTTGGAAGTTTCTGATGCAGCGCGCCAGCGCGGTATTGCGCTGACCTCAGCATCGAAGGCCTTCAACGTGGCAGGGTTGAAGGCCGCGTTCATGATCACCGCTTCGGATCGGGCTCGAGAGGTGGTGCAGCGCATCCCCTCGCTGACTGATCGCGTGGGCCTACTCGGCGTGATCGCCGCCGAGGCCGCGTTCACCCACAGCGACCACTGGCTCGATGCAGTACGCGATCAGCTGGCCACCAACCGGGAATTGCTCGGCGACCTGCTTGCCGCGGAGCTACCCAAGATCACCTGGACACCGCCCGATGCCTCCTACCTTGCCTGGCTCAATTGTCGTGATCTTGAGCTCGGGGAGGATCCGGCGGAGAGGTTTCGCGCCCAAGGGCGCGTGGCGCTCAGTCGTGGCCTGGATTATGGCCGCGACGGCGCCGGCTTTGTTCGATTGAACTTCGGGACGAGTCCAGAACACGTCACTGAGGCGGTACGACGGATGGCGCTGACGCGATACTGAGTTATGGCGCGTACGGGCGGATTACGCGAGTGGCTTGAGACCAAGGACCCTGGCTTAGTTGCCATCAAACGCGCCGCACGAGTCAGTGTCGCCACCTGCGTGGGGTTCTATTTCAGCCTCTACGTGGTCCACGACAGCCAGATGGCACTGTATGCCAGCTTTGGTTGCATCGCATTGGGTGCGTTGTCGGAGGTCACCGGTGAACCCTGGCAGCGTACGAAAACCTACCTTGCGGCACTGATCGCCGGACTTGTGTTGGTGACGATCGGCACCCTGCTCGCCTTCAACACCTGGGCAGCCGCTGCCGGAATGCTCGTCGTTGGTTTCCTCATCGCGTACGCCAACGTGGGGGGACCGCGGGTCGTCGGTGCGGCCAACGGCCTGCAGCTGCTCTACATCCTGCCGAGCTTTCCCCCGTACGCCCCCGAGGCGCTCGGATCGCGGCTGACCGGTCTTGTCATTGCTGTGGGACTCTTGGCGCTCGCCGACCGCGTACTCTGGCCGGCACCTGTTCCGATTCCGTTTCGGCATCGGCTGGCCGAGGCCATTCAGATCGTTCGCGATCGCCTCGTCACGCTTCTGCAATCGGACGGTGATCAAGAGCCCGGCGCTCGGTCGATGACCGATGGTGCGGTGGAGCTGAGGCTTAGCAAGATCCCGTCCCTTGAACGACCAACGGGTCCGGGCAGGAGAGACCGGGCCGCCATGCATGCCGCGACACTGCTTCGAGGTCTGGATAACCGCGTCGCCGCGTTGGCTGAGCTAACTGATCATGGTCATGCGGCGGCGGGCCATTATCTGAGCGCGGACTTGCTGAAGGTGACGGCAGCGAGTCTCCGCCAATCAGCGGAAGCGCTTCAGGACTCGAAGACCGACGGCGGCAGAGCCGATCCCGATTCCCGACCAGTCGAAGCCGCGCTCTCTGAATATGTGCAACGGCGGGAAGCGATCATAGGAAGTTCCCACGTTGATCACGACCTACGGCTTCGGCTGCGCTTCGCGGTAGTGGTTGAGGAGCTTGCCATCTGGACCCGGGATCTGGCGGTGGCAATCCAGATCATGCAGGGTGTCCGCGTCCATGAGTCGCAGGCCGTATCGACCGCAGAACCGTTCTGGTATGCAAAGCGCTCTACGGCTTCCTTGTGGTGGACGCGGTTTCGTGGTCATTTCACGCCGCGGTCGGTCTTCTTTCAGAACGCAGTCCGGTTGGGCATCGGGCTTGCTGCCGCCCGGCTGGTGGCGGGTCTCCTCGACTTGTCCCACGGGTTCTGGGTGCTGCTCGCAACCCTGACCTTGATGCGTACCTCGGTGATCACGACACGGGCCGCCGTGATTCCGGCATTTGTGGGGACCGTGATCGGCGGCTTGGTGATGGCGGTGGTGCTGGGCTTGGTCGGCGGCGACTCGGTCGTGTATGAGGTTGCCTTTCCGTTCGTCGTTGTCATCGCGCTGACCGCTGGGCCCTTGGCGGGGCCTATCGCCGGCCAGGCCATGTTTACGTTGCTCGTTGCACTCCTGTTTGCTCAGATGGCTCCGGTGAGCTGGCGGCTGGCAGAAGTTCGGGTAACCGATGTCGTTTTGGGCGGACTGCTGGGCGCCGTGGTCGGCCTGCTGGCCTGGCCGCGAGGCGCGACGGGTGAGATGCGTCGTACGGCCAAGGCAAGTCTGAACGCTGCAGCAGATGATCTGGAGTCAACCGTGCAGTTGTTGACCGATCCCGGCGTTGACGCTGCGGAACGACGCGACACCGCCAGTGTGGCCGTGCACTCCATGCTGTTGACTGATTCGACGTTCGCCCAGTATCGATCAGAGCTCAGAAGGACCCCAGACCCGGTTGACTGGTTGGGCGTCGTGTGGCTTGTCAACGAGGTGGTTAGAGGGGGTCAGGTGCTTCGTCGTACCCACGGCACAGCTGGTCGGTTGCCCTGGCAGGGGGTGGCCACTGACTTGGAGCACCTGGCAGGGGGCATCGCCGATCAGCTTCGCGAGATTTCTGGCTTGGTTAGCCGCAATGGGAGACAATCGCCGGCGGCTACGGTGTCTTCTGATGTCACGGTCGATACCTGGATCTCAACGAGCTCAGCGCAAGAAGTGGTCCGCCGCCAGGCCGACCCTGTGAGCGCGGTCCGGGTCCTCGACATCTGGGGTTGGCTCGAGGGCGTCTCGTTCAACAGCCGGACCGTGTCAGACGCCGTCAGGCGCGCAATCCAGCCGCGATAGCGCAATGGTGTACGGCCGTACCAATTGCCCGGTTAGGCTCCGCTGAGGAGATCGGGATTTTCCGCCAAACCCGACACCCGGCGTAGTCGTCAATGTGCGTTAGCAGCTCTCGGCGAGAGTGGAGGACAGCGCTTTCGTTGCGGTGGCCACCTGCGCAAGCGCGGTCGTGATCATGGGCGCCTTCTCTTTGAGATTGTCGGCGGTCAGGCCACTTACTGCCGTCTGCAACTCGTCGAACGCCGTTTTCACCTGTTGCACGCTTGGCTGAAGGACCGGCGATGCTGACGCCTCTGCTTTGTCGAGGTTGGTCTTGACGTTGGCGATCGCGGTCGTCAGCGCCGTGACGCCGTCCTGCAACGGCCTCACCTGTGTGAGCGCCTCAAGGGAGGACTTGAGTGCCGCGACATCAGCACATGCCGCCGATGGAGAAGCCGTTGTCTGTGCGACGGTTGTCGTCGGTGCGGCTGCGATGGCCGATGGACTCGGCTGGCTCGGCGCGGTGCTCGTGCCGCAACTCGCCAGGATGTAAAGCAGGCCAACCATGATCGCACTCAAGCAGAATCCACGGGCTGAGTGATGGCGCATCTTGGGGTTTCTCCCGGTGAGGTTGCTACGGATGCTCATCATCTCCGTCACTGTCGGTGATACGCCTCACCCGCCCTGGGTGAGGCCGCTCAAGAGTCGAGCTGGGGTCGCAATCGCGTACGGGCTGGGTTCAGCTCGCACCGTTTTCCTCACAAGCTCGGCCAGCTCATCCCGGGTCGGTCCCGAGGGGTCCGGTGGGCGCCAGCCGCTGGCGTAGACGTCCTTGGCGCGGGACTGGACGGCGTCCAGGCTGCTGGGCAAAGCCGACATGCTGGCGTACGGGCCCACATATGCGTCGATCTCTGGATCAACCTTCGCAGCCGCCATGATCAAGTCCGAAGGCAGTCGTCCGCTCAGATCTACATCTTGACCCGCCCATCGGCGGGCCCGGTGCGCGTCTATCTCGAGATGATCGGCGAACCACGGCTTGATCCACTCGGTGCACCAGGCGTCGAAGGCGATGGAACAGGACGAGAAGTCCTCCCCATGCTCGTCCAGCAGCCGCAGCAGTTGCTGCGCCTGCATCAACGACGTGGCGATCCCGCGTCCGAAGGTTGGATTCGTTGTGCAGACCGCGTCGCCGACAAAGAACAGCCCGGGAAGTCCGACCCGACCGGCCTCGGTGAGCTGCCCACGGAAACTGTTGTGCAGCCGCGCGCCGGGCAGAACCCCGGTGATCGGACGGGTCCGACCGGGCTCGGTCCAGACGTCCAGGCCCGGGATGGCGCGTAGGCCGCGTCAAAAGCGGACGTCACGCGTAGTCCGGCCAGCTCGCGATCAGTCGTCGCCCGGGCCACCAGCGCAGAGATCACGCCGTTGTCGTGGGCGAACACGAACCCCTCGTAGCCGACACGGGGAGCGGCGAAGCCAATGACGGAGTTGACCGGGCCCGGCGCGGCGCCCGGAAGCAGTTGGTACTGCCTGGACACGTACGCCAGCCCACAGTCGCTACCCACAGCCGCCTCACGAAAGGGATCGCCGATCCGGCCGCCGCGACCGGAAGCGTCGAGAACGAGGTCGGCGTCCAGTCGGTATCCGTCCACGCTCAACCCGACCGCACGGCCCGACTCGGCCAGCACGCGGTCAGTGTGCCCGATGCGGAGCTCGACCCCGGGTTCCACTGCTGCAGCGGACCGCAGGACCCGCTCGAAAACCATGCGACGACAGTGAAAGCCCGCCGGCCGGGCTTCGTTGGGAAGTGTCATCGGTTCGGCGCCTGCCGCGATGAGCTGCTCCCATACGTCGGGCATCTCGGCCAACAAGGCCTCGATCACCTGCTGACGGAACCCGTGCGGATGGTGGAACTGCATGACGCCTTTCCGGTCCCAACGGTCTCCCTCTGGCCCGGTGTCGCGGTCCACGATGGTCACCACATGGCCACGGCGGGCCAACGCCATGCCGAGATAGAGTCCGGTCGGCCCGGCGCCAACAATGGCCGTACGCATGGTTGTCCCCATTCCGTGTTACGAATTCCGTGTTACTAATTTGCGTTACTCTTAGAGTAATGCTTACACTAAGAGTCACCTAAAATGAGCCAGCGTGTCAAGAGGGTTTACTCGTCCGAGCTGCGGGTTGCCCGGGCTCGGGAAACACGCCGCGTCATTGTGGATGCGGCAGCGAGGCTCTTCGTACGGGAAGGCTTCGGGCAGACGACGGCTGACGCGATCGCCGAGGAAGCCGGCGTGAGCCGCAAGACCGTTTTCGCTGCCGTCGGCGGCAAGGTGGAGCTGCTCAAACTCGCTCTGGACTGGGCCATCGCCGGCGACGACGAGCCGATCGCCGTGAGCGACCGACCCGAGGTCGGCCGACTCAAGCAGGAACGGGACTCGGATGCCCTCCTCCGCGGCTACGCCCGCATGGTCACCATGATCGGCTCACGGGTTGCCGGCCTATCCAGGGCGCTGACCGTTGCCGCCGGCATCGACGCCGAAGCCAGAAAACTGTGGGAGACGTGGGAATCGCAGAGACACTTCGGCGCCCGATCGGTCGTCGGCGCGCTGGATGCTCTGGGCGGACTACGCACTGGTTTAGAGCCGGCCGAAGCCGCCGACATCGTGTGGGTGCATAACGACCCGGCGCTCTACCATCGGCTTGTGATCGAACGGCGCTGGGCCAAGAAGCGCTACGAGGAGTGGCTCTACCAGACGCTCAGGAAGCAGCTTCGCCCGTGAGAAGCGTCGGATCCTCCTGCTGCACCCATGCGCGCAAGGCTGGTGTCTCCGGCTCGGTCGCGACAAGTTTCAGGAAGGCGGACGTGTCCAGGTAGTAGGCCATCGGCTCTCAGCGTTCAGCCTGGCGCGCCTCCGCCAAGAGATCAGACAGGCTCGCAGTCGGAACGAGCCGAGCCACCGGGCGGCCTCGGTCAGTGATCTCCACGACTTCGCCAGCAGCCGCCCGGCGCACCACCTCGGACGCGTGTTGCTGAAGAGCGCGTACCCCTACTGAGCGCATGTACGTCATGTAGCACATCTGCTCCTGAGCCCACTTCTATCTCGCCACGAGCCCCGGCGCCGGGGCAAGAGCGGTGGCGGCGGGATTTGAACCCGCGGAGGGTTGCCCCTCACGCGCTTTCGAGTTCTGGGGCCGGCGGTTTCGACCCGTTCGGTTGGGTCTGCTTACGCCTGAGCCGAGGCTCGGCAGGCCACTGCGGACGCATCTGAATCTATGCGAATGAGACCACAAATGAGACCATGAAAGTCGGAATGCAGCCCGTGATCTTGATCGTTTAGCGGGGCGCAAGGGGGAGTGGACGTACGCGGATGTCGTCCAGAGAGAAGACGACGATAGCCCCGGTGATCAAGACCTCGCGAACTTGATCAAGGTTGGCCGCAAGCAATCGGCCTTGGCTCGCGACAGGCAAGGATAGAAGCTCTCGCACGAGAATGACCGACGGCTCCGTCCTCCCACCCTGCACCAGCAACGCCCCGAAGTCCGTGTCAGCGGTGATGATGACTGCCCCACGATCAATCGCGTGCCGCATGACCTCGTGATCACTCGCGCCAGCACCGAGGACTTCATGGACGTGCTCAACGGTGTCTCCCTCAGCAGTGAAAAATCCACAGAGCCGCGGAGACAGGTTCTCATCGACCAGAAATCTCACGCGGATGGCCGCAGCACCAGGTGGTACTCATTTTCAGCAAGAGCAGCGGAATAGGCAAGCGCCTGCTTGACATCCTCTGCTTCCAGATATGGGTACTCGGCGAGGATCTCATCGATCGTCTTGCCGGCCGCGACCATCTGCACCACCATGCCGACTGAGATGCGCAGCTCCCTGATGCACGGCTTGCCGCCGAGGCGATCTGGATCGACCGTGATCCGGTCGAACTGCGTGTTCACCATGGCCGGAGTATAGGACGACGAATCGCAGGCCGAGTGTCTCAAGGCCGTTCTGTCGCGCCATGAGTCGACCGGCGTGGTGCGTCGTGCGACGCTGCTATGTCCGTGGGCTGCTCGCCTGGTTGCTCACACTCTCAGTGGATAGGGGCTACAGGCTGACCGCCGGCCCGCGCTTGCTCTCCTTCTGGCGAGCGATACAGGCGCGGCCTGGAAGTCGCGACGAGCGGTTATCCACAGGACCGTAGCACCTGTGGCGGCAAAGCAGTGAAAGTGCATAAATGCCACTGGCGGAGGCTCGAGGAGCAATCGATGGCTCATGGTGGCGGCGGGGCACTTGCCACCCCGATCCAGCCCGGTAACCCCTCAGTTTGCCTCTCACGCCTCGAACGGCCTGCCGTTGTATTCCGAGCCTGAGTTGAGGAGCCGATCGTGCCTGCACGAGCCTATGCCACCGACGTCTATTTGACCTGTCCTTGCTCGGAGTGTGAAGGCCGCGAGGTTCGCATCACGTTGCGCAGGTTTTCGCAACCTCTCACGGCTCCCCTCGCCGGCCTGCGACCAAGCCGTACACCAGCTTGTGTCGGGAGGCGCGAGCAAGACCAGGTAGCAATGCCAGGTGGCCGACCAGGGCGCGACGAGCGCCGAGCACACGTGCCTTGATACAAATCTGAGGGATGTTTGGGCAACGGACCCTGCCGAACATCCCGCCGCCGTCCTGCGTGAAAGGCGGCTCAGCGGCTCGGGCCCAACGCCGGAGGCCGCCTCGAGCGCGGCGGTGGCGCAGTCGGGCGCCTGGTCGCTGGCACAGCCTTGGGGCTTGCGGGTTGGGTTTGCGGTAGTTGGTCGAGGATGCGCCACCACAGGGCGGCGGCGGGGTGGTCGTCGGGTAGGGGTCCGGCGGCTGCCGCCGACCGCAGCAGGTGGGTCGCGTCGTAGCCGGACCGGGTGAGGTCGCTTAGCCATTCTGTCAGCTCTGGCAGGAATGGGTCCTTCGTGACGCTGGGGGCTTCTGCGGCGATCAGTTGCCGCCATTCCCGTCCGGTACGGGTGTCTGTGGCGGCGAGTTGCTTATCGAGTTGCAGTTGGAAGATTCGGCCGGTCCGGCCGAGTTGGGGTGGCCCGGTAGGTCGCAGGTCGCTGGGATCGACTTGGGTGGCGGCCCGCCATACCTGGATGTCGGCGATCAACTCGGCCGGCACTGGAGGGCGTTGGGGCGCCCAGGCAACCGTTGCAGCTGCAGGATTGCGGCGGACCTGGTCGGCGAGCTCAGCAACAAGCCGTGACCGTGCCCTTAGATAAGGTCCCCAATTCGGGTCGGCGGCGATGCGGTCAGGAATGCCCGGCAGCCACGGCAATGGTCCTCCGCCGGCAATGTGGTTGATGTCCAAGAGCCGTGAGTCGACGACAGCAGCGTGATCATCGGCGTCCATCAGATCCCGGGCTGCAGCCGCGCTGAGCGGTTCGGTGACCGGATCGGCACCGACAGCCATCAGCAGCAATTGGCCGCGCAGGGTCGGCCACGCCGGCTCGCCGGCAAGCCCGCCGAACACGCGCTCGGCGCTCTGGTCGAGGTTGGCAGCAACCTCTGGTCGGGCAAGGTGTTCGGCGGCCACGTAGAGCGCGTCAAGGTAGCGGGCCGTGGCGGCGGCGAGCCGGACAGTGGGGTTCCGTTGCTCTCGCTGCAGGGTGCTGGCCGATTGCGGTGAAGCGTTACGGGCCAGGATGTGTTCGAGCAGCTCGGTCGCGGTCCGGAGCTGAATGTTCTCGGGCTGGAGCACCGCATGCGGGTCGCCGTCCCCGACCACTGCGACATAGACGTGGTTGGCGCTGCGGCCTCGAGTCAATATCGTGTAGAGCTGCTGCCGCGACTCTCCACCGGTGACGACGCCGTGCATCGTGTCGGCGGTGACACCCTGCGCGGTGTGCAAAGTCGAGGCGTAACCCAACTCGGTAGCTGAGGAGACATAGCTGGCGGGGAGTGTCACGGTGCGGCCGTTCCGTACGTGCTGCACCCGCAAACCGCCGGTGCTGGTCAACTGGAGGATGATCCATCGGTTGCCGTTTTTGACCCAGTCGGTCGCGGTGACACGAAGCCTGCGGTCATTCCTACGGGTGATGATCAGGTCGCCGACGCTGGCCCGGTTTCCATCAGCCAACTCGACCTGCCGCTCCGGAGTCGCGCCGGCGAGGCGGTGATCTTGCGCGCGTTGATTGAGCCGGCTGACCAGCTCGCGGGTCGGGGCCAACATGATGGCGTCGAGACCATCGGCGCGGTCGTTCTGCCAGCCGTTGAAGACGGC
>Ga0126312_10003410_pt1 | contig 10731 bp, 9 predicted proteins | sample Plot104A_FD_92537 | JGI IMG/M metagenome (GOLD analysis project Ga0126312, IMG submission 92537) | Serpentine soil microbial communities from UC McLaughlin Reserve, CA, USA - Plot104A | ecosystem: Environmental > Terrestrial > Soil > Grasslands | place: USA: UC McLaughlin Reserve, Lake County...
GGGAGGGATCAAAGTGATCCGTATCCTCATCGTGTTCCGCACCATCCTCCAGGACGTCTTCAGGATGGTCCATCCGCGGGCGGTCACGCCGCTTCAGCTGGGCGAACGCGTGGTCCCTGAGGCCGTGCGGGTCCAGGCGCTCGGGCTCTTCGCGGCCTGGATGGGGGTTTTCGGCATAGCGACGTTCATCGTGGCCCTCCAGAAGGAGTTGGCGCCGCTCTCTTCTATCGCCGCGGTGGCGACGACCTTGAACGACGTCGGCCCTGGCCTGGGGCAGGTCGGAGCCACGGAGAGCTTCGAGATCGTCGACCCTCTGGGCCGCTTCGTCCTCACCGTCTGCATGCTCCTCGGAAGGCTGGAGATCTTCACCGTCGTGGCTCTCCTCTCGCCTGCATTCTGGAAAAGATAGGCATCACGCTTCAGGCACGTCGATTATCGTGCGTCCCATCAGGCTCTCGACGAGTTCGACGGCGAGCGTGGCCGTGCCGTTCTTGACGTCCAGGATGGGGTTGACCTCGACCACGTCGAGGGAAGAGACTATGCCGGCCTCGTTGACGAGCTCCATCAGGAGGTGCGCCTCCCTGTAGGTGAGCCCCCCGCGCACGGGCGTGCCGACGCCCGGGGCGACTTCGGGGTCGACGGTGTCGAGGTCGAGTGAGAGGTGGACCCGGTCGACGTGCGCGAGGTCTCTTATGGCGCCTCGCACGACGCGTGCCGCGCCGTAGGCGTCGATGTCCTTCATCGTGTATACCTTCACGCCGGCCTCGCGCAGCAGGTTCTTCTCCTCCAGATCCACGGAGCGCAACCCGATGATGACCACGTCCTCGGTTCTTACGCTCGCCCCTGGACCGCCGATCCCGACGAGGTCGGGATGGCCTCGTCCTGTAATGGCCGCGAGCGGCATGCCGTGGATGTTGCCGGAAGGTGAGGTCGCGGGGGTGTTGAAATCCGCGTGGGCGTCGACCCAGATAACACCTGTACGGCCGTCCGAGGCGGAGCGCGCAACCCCGGAGATGGTCCCGATGGCGATCGCGTGATCTCCGCCGAGGAAGATCGGGAACAGTCCCTCGGCGACTATCGCCGCTGCCCGCTCGGAGACCTCTTCACAGACGCGCTTCACGGCTGCCAGATGCTTGACCTCTTCCCCCGCGGCGACGATCTCGGGGATGGGCACCGCAGCGTTGCCGAGGTCGGTGACCCGGTGGCCGAGGTCTTCGAGGCATCCTTCGATGCGGGCGTAGCGGATGGCACTCGGTCCCATGTCTACGCCTCTCCTGTCCTGGCCGAGGTCCATGGGCACACCGAAGATCCCGACCGGTGCGCGCCCGTTCTCAAACATAGGCGGTCCCCCCCGAACGACGGGGATCGGCCGCCGCCTCGAAGCGTCCGTCTGGTGTGCGCCTGACCGCGTTGACGCCGCCGAAGAACATGTTGGGGGTCTCGTAGGTCAGCACGCGCTCGTAGTCGGCGAGGTTCGCCGTGCGCGCGCCGGCCTCGTAGGCGAAGAGATCCCCTTCCGCGTGGAAACGTGGGGCGAGGACCGCGTCCTCCAGCGCCATACCGAAATCCAGCACGTTTATGACGGTCTGCAGGATGGCCGTGGGTATGCGCGAGGCGCCGGGCGACCCTAGCGCGATGATGCCGCCCTCCTCCGAAGAGACGACGGTCGGGCTCATGTTGGAGATCAAACGCTCCCCCGGCGCGAGCGCGTGGAACCCTCTGGGGTTGAGCTCGGGCTCTCCTAGCGTGTTGTTCATCGGGATACCCGTGCCAGGCACTACGAGCCCGGACCCGTAGCCCATGCTGGCCGTGATCGAGACGGCCAGGCCCTCGCTGTCCACGCAGGAGAGATGCGTGGTATGCGGGGAGCCGAAGGCGGAGAAGATCTTGCGCCGTTGCTCCGCCGCGTACTCCTCCCCTGTCAGCCGCTCGGCAACCCGGCCGTTCTCGGCGCCGTCGAGGTAGGCGGTCTCGCGATCTCTTAGCGCGAGCTTCATCGCCCCGGTCATGACCCTCACGTACTCTGCTTCCGGCATGGTCGCCAGGTCATAGGCGGAGACGACCTTGAGCATCTGGGCCAGCGTCGGACCACCGGCGGAGGGCGGGCCGTTGGTATGCATGGCCCCGGCGCCGTAGCTGACGCTCATCGGCGCCCTTACCACGGCCTCGTACTCGGCGAGGTCCTCCTCGGTTATGATGCCGCCCATCTCGAGCATGTAGGTGGAGATCCTGCGCGCCAACTCCCCCTCGTAGAACAACGAAGCCCCACCCTCGCCGACCGCCTCGAGGGTGTCGGCGAGATCGGGGAGCCGCATCTCCTCACCCTGGAGGTACACCCGCTCCCCCTTGTAGAAGTGCCTGCGGGTCTCGTCGGTCAGCCTCAGCACCTCCTCGGCCACCTGGAACCAGAGGGCCGAGGTTCCGCACACCCGGAACCCACCGCGCGCGAACCTGACCGCCGGGGCCAGGGCCTCCTTCAGTCCCAGCCGCCCGTGGCGCGCCAGGAGCTTCTCCCACCCCCGCAAGGAGCCGGGGACGGCCGACGATGCCCCGCCGACGATGGAACGCACACCGGCCCCGTACTTGAGGATCATCGTCTGCGGGCTGCCGCCGGCCCCGAAGGCCGAGGCAGGGAGCCCCTTGCCTGGCATCGCGTCGTAGTAATCTATGAGCCCCGCTTCGCCGGAAGGGTCTCTGACGAGGGCAAACCCTCCCCCCCCGATCGAACTCATTAGCGGCTCGGTTACGCTGACGGCAGCCGCAGCGGCCACGGCGGCATCGGCGGCGTTGCCCCCCGCACGGTACGTCTCCGCGGCGGCCTCGGCCGCGTAAGGCGTACCCGCGGCAGCGGCGAAAGTGCGATCAAGACCCGTAATCTCCATACCTGGCTATTATGCACCGTCTTTAGCACATCGTGCCGCCCGGGGCCGGAAAATGCTTCTGTGATCGAGGAGTCGCTATTGTAGTTGCTCGCCTTCTCGTGGCGTATCGGGCCGTAGCCATAAGGACACGTGGGCCGGCTGCATCGTCTCCCTTACCACTCCTACCAGTTCGTTGTTCAGCGCCCCCAGATCCGTTTCATCCTTCAGCTTTGTGGAGAAGGCGGTAAGAATCTGGGCGGCGTCGTATTTCCTACGGAAGAAGCGCCGAGCCACGAACGCCTGTACCCGCCTACGCAGCGGGTTGAACATCGCCGCGATAGCCAGGGTCGAGGCCACCACTGCGAGTTGTGACTCCTGACCAGTGTGGACGCGGAACGCGCCCTGCAACACTACGACGCTCCCGACGTAGACCAGCGCCAGCGTCGCGGTGGAGATCAGGCTGAGAAGGAAGGTGAAGTCTCGGGGTCCCGTGCGGGTGAGAATAGTGAACCCCACAACTAAGGGGACCAAAGCGACCGTCAGCGTGCACAACGTCCACGCGAACCAAGCGGCGGCGCGGTTGCTCATCCTGCCGACTCTTTCACCCTGTTCCCTTGCCTCTTGCGTCACAATACTACTCTACCCGACGATCTTCTGCGAAGCGTTACGAGGATCTTTCTCTGAGCCGAGGCGCATCACCTTTCCCATTCCCAAGATCCACCTACCAGCAAGGTGAGTGATGTTGGCTAGTAGAGCTCAATATTCTAGGGGGCGCCCAATTGGCTATGATACGCTGGCAGACACTTTAGCAGAAAGGGTTAGCATCTTGAGCGAGGAGAGTGGCGGCGGCAGGAGGTTCAACTCGGCCACGGACGCGGAGATCCTGAACGCCGAGGTCGCAGACTCCTACTTCCACAGGACGATGCAGGTCCTGCGCGCCCGCGGCCTCGAGGACACCCCCGTGCACGCCGAGCTCGCCTACAAGACCTCGGACCCGGACGAATGGTTCGTGGCCGCCGGCCTCGATGAGGTGGCCTACTTACTCGACGACGTGGACGTCGATGCGCGGGCCGTACCAGAGGGTACGATCTGCCGCCCCCACGAGCCGGTCTTGACGCTCTCCGGTCCCTACGGCGCGTTCGCCGAGCACGAGACGGCGATCCTCGGCCTGCTCTGCCAGGCTTCGGGCGTGGCCACGGGGGCGGCCCGGTGCCGCCTCGCCGCCGGGGAGAAGCCGGTGATCTCCTTCGGTGCCCGCAGGATGCACCCGGCCGTCACCCCGATGATCGAACGCGCCGCCTACCTGGGCGGATGCGACATGGTCGCCGTCGACCTGGCCGTGGAACGCCTCGGCATCCCCGCCACCGGAACGACCCCCCACGCCCTCGTCCTGGTCCTCGGCTCGACCGTCGAGGCGGCCAGAGCCTTCGACCAAGTCATGGACCCTGATGTGCCTCGCACCATAATCATAGACACCTTCGAGGACGAGAAGTTCGGCGGGCTGCTCGCCGCCAGGGCCATACCGGATTCGATCTCCGCGATCCGGATGGACACGCCGGGCAACCGCCGCGGCGATTTCTTGGACCTCATGCGTGAGGTCCGCTGGGAACTCGACCGCAACGGCTTCGAGCACGTCAAGATCTTCGCCTCGGGCGGCATCGACGTCGAGTACATCCTCCACCTGAATCCGGTCTGCGACGCCTACGGCGTCGGCGGCGCCATCGCGGACGCCCCCATGATCGACTACTCCCTCGATATAGTGGAGGTGGACGGCGAAGACCGCTCGAAACGCGGTAAGCGCGGCGGACGCAAACGCCTCCTGGAGCTCAAAGATGGCGGGCGCAAGATCCTGCCCGAGACCGCTCTTGTTCCAGAGGGCGCCACAGAGGTCTTGAGGCCGCTACGCGAACTCTATTCTCCCCCCCCCGACATCGGCGCGTTGCGCCAGCGCGTCCTCGATCAGCTCGGCTCCGGCGACTTCGAACTCTGAAGTCTTACACCTAGACCAAATAGGCTAGCCATAAATCACTCATTTGGGTGATGTCAGATCGCATCTACCGGCCGATAATTGTGGTGTGAAAGGGGCAATGAAAAGGAAGACGTCATGGACAACTCCAAAGGCGAAACCAGGACCCTGATCTGCCCCTTCTGCTCGGAGGCCGAACTCCGGGCCTTCGGCCGTAACTCCCTCCGCTGCGACGAGTGCGGCGGCATCCTCGGCGGGGCGCTCCTGGAGACACTCCACATGATTGTCACGCTTCCCGACGCGGCCGGGAGCCACGCCTGCGAGTGCGGTCACCCCGAGATGCGGCGGCTTCCCGATGGTGTTTACCGATGTCCGGCCTGTGGATCGGAGGTCACCCCCGTCTCCGCCCCGGTCTCCTGGAAGTCTTCGGACCACACTGATGCGTACTGGTCGGGCTGGCTCGACGGCCGGTACGGAGATCCGGAACGGTTCACCGACAACCGCAGCCTGGCCAAATGGGAAGCCCCCTCAGACCGCCTCGATTACTACCAGGGCCACCGCGCCGGTTACGAGGCCCGGCTGCGCAAGAACAGGCTCGTCGAAGCCTCCTAGCACTACGTTCCCCGCGAGCTGATTACCAGGTAGTAACTACAATCTCCCTCGCCGGCATTGTCGAAGCGATGCGGCACGTCAGCCTCGAAGTAAAGGGCATCGCCCTGCCTGAGTAGATACTCTTCGCCGCCGAGCACCGCCCTCAGACTCCCCCGCTCGACCACGATATGCTCCTCGACGCTCCTGCGGTGAGGCGGAAACTCGCCCGAAGTGGAACCTTCGGGGATCTCGTTGCGGATGAACTCAACACCCCTCCCGACGAAGTTCGGCGAGAGGAGCTGACGCTCGAAGCCGGTCTCAGGGTCGCGCATGACCATGCGCCTCTCCCGCGGTACGACGAGGACCCCGCGCCGCTCCTCCATGCCGGCCAACTGCGAGAGCGTCACGCCAAGCCCCTCCGCCAGCTTCGCCGCGACCACGAGCGTAGGGTTCTTCTCCCCGCGCTCGAGCTTGGAGATCATGGCCCGACTCACCCCGGAGAGCCCGGCCAATTCCTCCAGCGTCAGACCTCGCCGCCGGCGTAACTCCTTTACCCGTCCCCCCAAACGCCCGGAGGAGACCGCAGCGACCATCGTAGTACTCCCGCTTGCAACCGTGTCATCCATTTGGTAGAAGTTATTCTATCATGGTAGATTTTCTAGGTATACTCGTCTCGGCGGCGCCTTTCGCGGTGGCTGCTGTCGGGATGGTAGGCCTGGGGTGGCCTGCATTCTGGGCCGGTGGTGCATCGCTGGCGGCGGCGGTGTTGGGGGCGCTGGTGTGGCCGGAGCTGGAGGCCGCTGCGGTACCGGGGGCTTTGCTCGGGGGACTCGGGACTTCGGCCCAGGTGTTGTATGTGCTGTTCGGGGGGTTATTGCTCTACAACGTGCTCTCGGCCGGAGGGGCGATCGGGGCTGTGTCGGGGTTCCTCGGGAGGCTGGAGCCCGACGCTGTGGCGCTGGCGGCCGGGGTGGTGGTAGGGGGGGCGCCTTTCTTCGAGTCCGTTACGGGGTTCGGGGTGGCTGTGGTCATAAGCGCCCCGATCCTGCTCGCCGCGGGGTTCACGCCCCCCAGGGCCGCCGTGCTGGCGAGCTGGGGCCAGTGCGCCGTGCCCTGGGGGGCGCTTGGTGTGGGGACCGTGATCGGGGCCCACCTCGCAGAGATGGGCTTCGGGACGCTCTCCGACGCGAGCGCGTTCCTGAGCCTCCCCCTCTTCCTCGTCTACGGCGTCGCCGGCGTCGCGCTCTCTGGCGGATGGTCGGGCGTGAGGCAACGCGGCGCGGAGGCGACGGTGCTAGGACTGGTCGCAGGCTCGGGGACGCTCCTGACGAGTTTGTACCTGGTCCCCGAGCTCTCCGGGGCCATCGGAGGACTCGCCGCCACCGCGGTTTTCCTGGCACGCAGGCGGCACCGTCTCTCCGGAATCCCAGTACGAGCGTTGCTCCCTTACGCGTTTCTGCTCGCGCTCCTCGCGGGCGCTAACGGCATCGAAGCGCTGCGTTCGGTCCTCGAGAGGCTCGGTCCCGTCTTCGACGGTCCCGGCCTCCCGTTGCTCCTATCGGGAGTGTTTGCGGCGTTACTGTTGGGTCTCGGTGAAGACGAGGTGGGCGCTGCGACGCGGAGAACCGTGGCGCAGTGGCTCCCGACGGCAGGGGCCGTTCTCACGTTCGTCTTGGCGGGAGAGGTGGTGGCAGGGAGCGGTGCCGCAGGGTTGCTAGCCGGAGGCGCAGAAGCCCTGGGGGTGTTCTTTCCCGCGGTCTCGCCCGTGCTCGCGGCCCTGGGCGGTGCCCTCACCGGTTCCAACGCGGCCTCCAACGCCTTGTTCATGCCGCTCCAGGTTGAGGCCGCGCGGGGACTCGGTCTATCAGAGGTGCTCACGGCCGCCGTGCAGAACGTCGCCGGGAGTCACGCCAGCATGCTCGCCCCGCAGCGCCTGGTCCTCGCGGCCACGGCCACAGGATTATTAGGCAGGGAAGGCGAGATCCTGCGGACCGCGCTGACCCCCGTAGGCGTCTCCATCGGCCTGCTGGCGATCTTCGGAATGCTGCTTCATTGATGCAGCATGTCGGCCGGTCGGCTTCTTGTTTTCGCTGAACGCTTTTGGCCGAATGCGCCGTTCACGGCAGGTCAAGACCTATGCACGATCCCGGTCCCGGCTGCGCGCGGGCGTTACGCCGATATCGGCGAGATCTCGGAGGTGGTCTCTAGTCTCTGCTGGCCCGAAGGCTGGCTTGCGAGCTTACACTTCTCGAGGAGGGCGATGGCCTTCCTGTAGAGTTCTTCTTCATCGCGAGCGTACTGACCGCCAGCGAAGCCTTCTTCCTGTTGGTCACGAATCTCCTGCATGACCATGAGGCTACACGTTGCACGTCGCCTTCAGGTTACAGGAGTGCAACATCCCGGTAAGAGCCCGGTAACGAAAAAGGATCGAGCCCATCCATAACTTCACGGACTAGGTCTGGCGCCTCCTCTCCGAAGCGCGGGGAAGTACTCTCAGTGTGTCCTCGGGAGTTCGCGTTCTTTTCCTTTCACACCCCGGCTCTAAAGCTGCTCTTGGGCGAAGAAGTCGATGGTCAAGCCCCACCCACACGGGCCAGAGCTACCTGCTCTAGAATACGCGAACCACACTCGATGTGTTATGACACTGGCAAGGTTTGCAGACGTGGCGGTCGGCGAAGTCGAGAAGACATGGGGTAAACAGCCCTTGCGGCGAACGTTATCGCGAAAAGAGTTCTTGAAGGTCTTAGGGTCGGCCGGAGCGAGCCTGCTCGGCGCTTCGGTAATCTCTTACGGGTGCGGTCGTCCACCCAACAGACGAACCGAGACTAACGTAGTCGTGGTGATCCTGGACAGTTTGAGGAAGGATCATGTCGGTGCCTACGGCAATCCGTGGATAAAGACCCCCAACCTCGACGCCCTGGCTAAAGAGAGCCTGCGATTTGCCCAGCCCTACCCTGAGTCGCTGCCCACCATCTGCGCGAGGCGGGCTATTCACACAGGAATAAGGACCTGGCCGTTCAGAGACTGGCACCCACCCAAGGGCGAGGATGTATGGCGCTACGGGTGGCAACCGATCCCTGAGGGGCAGACCACCCTGGCGGAGATTCTGGGGGGGCAGGGCTACCAGACCATGTTCGTGACCGACACCTTGCACCAGTTCAAGCCCTCCTACAACTTTCACCGCGGCTTCGACGTCTTCGAATTTATCAGAGGTCAGACGAGGGACAGGTACCGGCCCGATTGGACGCTCCCGTGGGAGAAGATGAGGAAGACCATGGCGACGGTGCGAGGCTCGATGCGCCAGTACTTCGCCAACACCGCCGGGCGAAAGACCGAGGAGGACTGGTTCGCCCCGCAAGTCTTCATGAGATCCTCAGAGATCTTAGAGGCCGCGAGCGAGGCCCAACCCTTCTTTATGGTGGTGGACGGATACGACCCCCACGAGCCATGGGACCCGCCGCAGAAGTACATCGACCTCTACGATGGCGACTACGACGGCGGGGAGCCCTACGTCCCTCGCGAGGGTTCCAGCGACTACCTCACCGCACGGGAGCTGAAGCGTATGCGTGCGCTGTACTCCGCCGAGGTCACGATGACCGACCGCTGGTTGGGCCGCTTTCTCGAGAAGATCGATGAACTCGATTTGTTCGAGAACACCGTGATCATCCTCCTCTCGGACCACGGTCACGCCTTGGGCGAACACAAGATCGTAGGTAAGCCTGTCCAGGCACTGTGGCCGGAGTTGACGGATATAGTCTTCCTCATCCGCCATCCCGAGGGAAGGGGCGGCGGAAAGACGAGTGACTACTTCGCCTCGACCCACGATGTCGCGCCCACCATACTCGGCATGCTCGACATAGAGGCACGCGAGCCGATGGATGGGCAGGATCTCTCAGTGATCCTGGGCGGAGGAGAACCAGAGTCGCGGGACCACTTCAGCCTGGGCTACCATAACTTCGTCTGGGCTCGCGACGAGTCCTACGTCTACTTCAGCCGCAACGACGGGGCCAAAGCGAAGCTCTACGACGTACGAGCAGATCCGGAGATGAGGAATAACCGCGCGGTGGATCACCCCGACGTGGTGAAGAGTATGTTCGAGGACTACGTCCTGAGGGACGCGGGAGGATCCCTTCCCCGGTACCCAACACTTCCCGCCTACGCTCGATGAACGCTCTTATTCGAACAGCAGCGCAGGAATAACCCGGCGGCCGGGACACTGCATCGATCCGGCCAGGGAACGCCGCTCCCAGCCTTTTCAGGAGTAGATCCGGGGTAGTGCGCCGGGTCCTCGCATAGTGCAAACTGTGGACCGCGCAAAGAGCTAACCAAGGAGGATCTCGTTGACGGCAGAGAACACCACACGTCGTGGCGCGACAGCCGCCATCGTCTTGATCCACGATCCGTGCATCCGATTCTCAGGGGCCGCTCCTTCGGCCGGAAGCTCGCGGTGAAAGGTCTGTACGATGGGCTCTAGGTTCACGCGGCGCAGGTTTCTCGAAGGGGTGGGCGCCGGGGTCACGTACCTCGCACTGGCCAATACGGTGGGCTGCGAATCGCCGGCCAACACCCCCAGGGTCTCGCCCTTGACGGGCGTTTCCTACGCGCCTCCCGATGGGGTATGGGCCTTTCGCTCGCGCCCCGACCTCAGCCCTCCCGCCGTCGAGGTAAGCAAGCAGGCGCACGACACCGCCTCAGGTTATGTCTTCGTCGCCCCGGAGGAGGGGGAGGTAGGGCAGGGCGGCTCGCTGATAATCGACAACAACGGGCAGGTGGTGTGGTTCCGTCCCCTGCGGCATCCTATCCTCCCGACCTCGAGGGTGATGAACTTCGAGGTGCAAATCTACCGGGGCCGACCCGTGCTCACCTGGGGAGAGACGCCGGGGGAGTACGCAATCTTCGATGACTCCTACCATGAGATAGCCAGGTTCACGGCCGCCAACGACTACAACGGGGACCACCACGAGTTCCTCATCAGCCCGCAGGACACGGCCCTGATCACGATCTTCAACGCGGTGCCCCAGGACCTCACCTCTGTCGGCGGCAGCAAAGACAGCGTGGCGATGCAAGGCGTCATCCAGGAGCTGGACATCGAGACCAAAGAGGTGCTCTTCGAATGGCAGAGCATCGAACACGTGGGCCTGGAGGAGACCTACGTCACGCCGGCGGAGGACCATTACCCGGGTATCGACTACTTCCACCTCAACTCCATCGACGTAGACCACGATAACAACCTGCTTATCTCCGCCCGCGAGACCTCGGCCGTCTACAAGATAGACCGCAAGACGGGTGAGATCATCTGGCGCCTGGGCGGCA
>Ga0126312_10003411_pt1 | contig 10731 bp, 9 predicted proteins | sample Plot104A_FD_92537 | JGI IMG/M metagenome (GOLD analysis project Ga0126312, IMG submission 92537) | Serpentine soil microbial communities from UC McLaughlin Reserve, CA, USA - Plot104A | ecosystem: Environmental > Terrestrial > Soil > Grasslands | place: USA: UC McLaughlin Reserve, Lake County...
AGCTCCTTGCGGGAGAAGCCCTCGAAGAGGGGGACGCCCTTGAGCGCCTGTACCTTGGTGTCCTGGCTGAACAGCCTCATGGCGCCAATCCTAATTCGGGCACGCTCACTGAGGCGAGCCGCCGAGAGGTGCCACTGTCCGGGGATCCCTGAGCGTTGGCGTGGCGCGGTCCTCGAAGTCGATGCTGGAGCCAGCCAAGAGGTCTTTCACAATGCCCGACACAAGCACCTCGGGTTGGTGGGCCTCCAGCAGGTGCGCTAGCAGCTGTCGTGGAGCTCTGCCGCGCGACGTCGACGATCAGGACGGCCTTGGTATCGGCTGATCGTCGGACGGGCCGAGCGGTCCTAGCATCGGGGCTACCCGGTTCCGATCTCCCGTCCGCCAGCACCACTCCATGCCCGCGCCGACGCTGCGGCAGGGCGGCCGGACCGATTAAGGAACTACGGCGGGAAGTCAGCGACACCGGGTATGCGGAGAGCGTCCAAGCCTGAGCAGTTAATACTCCAACCGGACTTCGTGATCTCGCTGGCTAGGGTGAGAATGGCGCACAGGGGTTGGCCACCCTGAGCATGGGGTGCGCGGAGCGACCAGGGATCAGCCGAGAGCGGTGTCGGCCCGGGTGCTACAGCCAGCCCAGCAAGGTGCTGTCGTGCTCAGGGAAGAGGGCGTCCAGATCGGCGTGGCCGGATCGACGGTGGAGCGCCTCCACGAGGCGATACACCGTCGCGGTCATCACGATCAGGTACGAGCCGGCCTGGCTGATGGGTTCCAGAACGTGTGCGCGGTGCCGCGGGGAACCACGATGCCCCCACCCGCCGGTACCTTGACCTCAGCGTCGTTGACGCGGAAGGCCAGCACGCCCTCTCGCACATACCAGGCTTCATCGTCACGGTCATGACGGTGCAGGGGAGCGATGGAGCTGGGCGGGTCGGCACCACCGCCCGGATCGGTCACCTCAGAAAGAACCAGGTCACTGCCTGCGGGGGCGACGGTGCGCCCTGAGAGCCGCGCGACCAGGAGTCCTCTGACACGCGGCCCACGATAGCCGACGACCACTGGTCCTCCAGCGGCACTCGTGATGTTCATGGTTGCTGGGCGGCTTGCCGACGGTAGTGGCAGGCGCGGGCGCGGGCTTGCCGGCGGCGTCGCCACCACGACCAGCGCAGCCGGTGGCCTGGATCCGCCACGGGGACGGCGACCAGGGTGGCGAACAGGTGCTGGATCTCGTTGCAGGTCAACGGGATGAGCCCCAACGGTGGTGGGTGGCGGGCGTGCTCGGTGACCGCGGCCACCACCAGGAAGGCATGGGCCAGCATGGCCAGGGTCACCCAGCGGTACCAGGAGCGCCAGCGGCGGACCTGGTGCTGGTCCAGGCCGCACAGGCCCTTGCCGGCCTGGAACGCCTCCTCCACCCGCCAGCGAGACCCCGCCACCCGCACCAAGGCGACCAACGGCAGGCCAGCCGGGCCGGCGCACAGGTAGGAGGCCAGCTCCCCGGTGCCCAGGCTGCGGCGCACCAGCAGCCAGCGGCCCCACCCGGTGGGCGCGCCCGTGCTGGCCAGCGGCAGGCGGGCCACCCATACCAGCGGTGGCCCTTGGCGCCATGGCCGGCGCTGAGGCGCAGCCAGCACCAGGAGGGGATCTGCTCGGCCGCCGCGCCGGCGCCGACGGCCCACACGGCGATGGCGATGGCAGCGGCTCGATGGCCTTGACGGCCAGCCCATAGGGCAGCTGGCGGCCCTCCAGCCAGCCGCGCAGGGCCGGGCTGTTGCCGTAGACCGCATCGGCGGTCACCCAGCCGGCCGGCACCCGGCCTCCAGCGCGCGCTCGAGCATCCGGCGGGCCAGCTCGGGCTTGGTCGCCAAGCCGACCTGGTCGGGGACGCCGGCGGCCCGGCAGCGCGCGGGATCGTCAATCCAGCCTTGGGGCAGGTACAGCTCGCGGTCGATCACCCCATGCCCAGCGTCAGCTGCGTAGGCCGGGTAGACGGCGACCTGGGCGTTGTCGACCTTGCCGGCGGTGCCGGTGTCCTGGCGTTGCACCCCGACGGTGTGGCTGCCCTTCTTGAGGTCGCCGGTCTCATCGACCACCAGCACCCCGGCGGGGTCAGCCAGGTGCTCGAGCAGGTAGTCGCGGACCTTGTCGTGGTCCCAGACCGCGCCGGCCAGCAGGTGCTGCATGCCGTCGGGGCTGGCGTCGCCGGCGTGCTCGGCGATCGTCCAGCAGTTCTTGTGGGGGAGGTCGGCCAGCAGCCCGAGCACGAAGGCCTTGGCGCGCCGTCTGGGTTCTACCCTGGCAAACCGGCCGGCGACCCGGCCCAGCAGCTCGTCCAGCCGCGTCTGCCAGCTCGTAGGGGTTACGCTGTGGCCTGCGGCCACTGTGTGATCTTCGGTTGTCCACATACCACCGGATCATCACCGGTGGCCGCCCTGGCCTGCCGGCCGGTCAACCGCGTCCCGAGCCGCCTCTGACCGGGCAAAGATCACGATCTCCGGTTGGAGTATTAACGGCCACTTCGGCCCCTTTCGCATGTTGGGATGCGGGTAGGGCCAGATAGTACGCAGTTTAAAGGACAGGACAGGGTAACTGTACTTACACCCGCCAAGCGATTTCGACCTTGCGAGGGTCAAACTGCCAGGTCCGGCCACCATAGGACCACCGGCATGCACCTGTCCGCCCTGGGTGAAGCGTCACTCGCTCAACCAGCAGGCCAACCAGCTCACGCCGCCAATCGAGGCTCGCGGCCTCCCATGCCTCTCGGATGGTCTGTCCCGCCGGCACCGCTGCGACAGTCCGGCCGCGCTCCAACTTCGCCATCTCAGCTCGCGTAGCCTCGATGGCCTCCTCAACGATGCTCTTGGCCTGGGCCAGCTGCTCCCGGCTCAGAAGCCCTGTGGCGTAGTCAGTGATTAGGTCATCGAGCCGGGCCTTCTGCGTGTTGTAGCGCTCCAGCAGGCCACTCACATCCTCGCCGCTTGGCGCGAGTGCCGCCGCCATCTCGGGGGAGTCCAGCCGATGCAAGACGGCTTCGCTCACCAGCAGCTCAACTGGCTCAGCCATGCGCACGATCTTCCCGCAGCCCGTTGTTTGCCCGTAGACATCGATGGTCCGGCAACGGTAGCGACGACGCGGTTCACCCTCGCGTGGTCCTTGCGTAGCGCTCCCAATTAGCTGATTGCCGCAGAGGCCGCAGTGCGCCATCCCGGTCAGTAAGTAGGACCTTGTGCCCTTCTTGTTTGCTCCGACAAACCGGCGCTTCTCGTCAAGGATCACTTGCACCCGCTGCCAGTCCTCGCGGTCAACGATCCCCGGCCAGACCGCCGGATACTCGTTTCCTTGGTGAACACGGACACCGATGATGCGCTTGGAGGTAAGAATCTGGCGCAGGGTGTGGGCGTGCCAGTGCCCGCCTTCAGCATTGAGTGTGCGAACAAGGGTCCGCAAAGAGTCGCCGGCCAGTAGTCGCTCATAGCACCAGCGGACAACCTTCGCCTCGGACTCCCGCACGGTCACACCGTCAGGCTCGTAACCAAAGGGCCGTGGGCCACCGTTGAAGCGTCCTTCGGCAGCCCTGGCCTTCTTCTTGCGTCTTGTCCTGTCAGAGATGCGGCGTGACTCCAGAACGGCGTTGTTGACTGATGCGATGGCCGAGTGGACACCCTTAGCCGTTGAGAGCAGGTAGGCGCTGCCGTCGGTGGTCTGTATGCGCTGTAGAGGACTTGCCTCGGCCAGCCTTAGCAGCTCTAGCAGCTCCTCAAGCCGTCGATACAGGCGGGTCATCTCTGTGACCAGCACGGCATCTATCTCGCCGGCCCGGATCAGCTGGAGCAGCTGTTCGTAACCGGGTCGGGGTTTCTTGCTGTACCGCGAGACGGAGACATCGTTGTCGGTGAAGACCTGGACTACCGGCCACCCCTGGTCCTCGGCGAAGGACCGGCACTCACGCTCTTGGAGCTGCGTGTTCTCGCTGCGTCCACTGCGGTCTAACGACAGCCGAGTGTAGATCGCCGTCCGCACCTTGCCCCCTTGGGGTCGGGTCCTGGATGTGGCATAACTCTACACTCGTGTCGATCACGCTGATGCCCTTGCGCCGCCCCCACAGGGCCAGATGCTCCAGGTCGCAGTCCCGGCTGACGGCTCTCGAGTACTTGGAGTGGATGTGGAGGTCCGCGTAGAACGGCATGAGCCGAACCTATCACGGGGCCCCGTCGGCCCCGGCGGAAGGGGAGAGGACATGGCCGAGGCTCCGTACCTGATGGGGATCGACGTCGGCACGGGCGGGGTTCGGGTCGGCCTGTTCGACCGCCAGGGCTCGCCGGCGGTCTTCCACGCGGTCGAGTTCGCCACCCACCATCCGCGTCCCGGCTGGGCCGAGCAGGACCCCAGGGAGTGGTGGTCGTGCCTGGCCCGGGCGACCCGCGGGGCGCTCGCCGGGAGCGGCGTGGCCGCCGACGAGATCGCCGGCATCTCGGTCGACGCGACCGCCTCCACGGTGGTGGCGAGCGACGCCGACGGCCGGCACCTGCGGCCGGCGATCATGTGGATGGACGTGCGCGCCGCCGACCAGGCGCGGCGCATCCAGGAGACCGGCGACCCGGCGCTCAAGTACAACGGGTTCGGCGCCGTCTCGGCCGAGTTCGGCCTGCCCAAGGCCTTGTGGCTGAAGGAGAGCGAGCCCGAGACCTGGGACCGCGCGGCCCGGGTCGGCGACTGCGCCGACTGGCTGGTCCAGCGGCTGACCGGCGAGGCGGTGACCTCGATCAACACCGTCAGCGGCAAGTACTACTACGACCGCCACGAGGGCGGCTTCCCGGTCAGCCTGTACGAGGCGGTCGGTGTCGAGGACCTGCTCGACAAGACCCCCCAGCAGGTGCTCGACCTGGGCGCGCCGGTCGGGGAGCTGGGCGAGGCCGCCGCCGGCGAGCTGGGGCTCAAGGCCGGCACGCCGGTGGCCGAGGGCGGGATCGACGCCCACGTCGGCGCCCTCGGGCTCGGGGTGGTCTCCCCGGGCATGCTGGCCCTGATCACCGGCTCCTCCCACGTGATCATCGGGCAGGCCGCCGACGCCATCCACGACCCCGGGTTCTGGGGCGCCTACACCGACGCCATCATCGGTGGGCAGTACACCGTCGAGGCCGGCCAGGCGTCCACCGGCTCGGTGGTGGCCTGGTTCAAGAACACCTGCGCCGGCGGCCCGGTCGCCGAGGCCGCCCGGCGCGGCGTCGACCCCTATGTGGTCCTGAACGAGCTGGCCGCGGAGGTCCCGGTCGGGTCGGAGGGGCTGGTGGTGCTGGACTACTTCCAGGGCAACCGCTCGCCCTACACCGACCCGCACGCCCGCGGGCTGATCTCGGGCCTGTCGCTGCGGCACGGGCCCGGGCACCTGTTCCGGGCCATCCTGGAGGGCATCTGCTACGGCACCGAGCTGATCCTCGCCACCCTGCGCCGCCACGACTTCGAGCTCCGCTCGATCGTCGCCGCCGGCGGCGCGACCCGGAGCGAGCTGTGGATGCAGCTGCACGCCGACGTCTCCAACGTCCCCATCTCGATCACCCGCGAGACCGAGAGCCCGGCGCTGGGCGCGGCCATGCTGGCCGCGGTCGGGGCCGGGATCCACCCCGACGTCCCGACGGCCGCGGCCGAGATGGTCCACGTCGAGCGGACCATCGACCCCGACCGGGACCGCCACGAGCAGTACCGCTTCTACATGGACCGCTACACCGAGCTCTATCCGCAGGTCAAGGACGTGATGCAGCAGGTCGCCAGGCATGTCGGGGGAGGCCCCGGTGCCTGACCGGCGGATCGAGGCGGCGCTGGCGGACGCCACCGACACCGAGCGGGTCGTCATCGGCCCGGGGGCGCTGGGCGCGGTCGTGGAGGTCTTCGGGCGGACCTTCGGGGAGCGGCCGGCCGTGGTGGTCGCCGACGCCACCACCTGGCGGGTCGCGGGCGACCGGGTCCAGCGGGCCCTGGAGGCGGCCGGCCGCGGCACCGAGGCGCCCCACCGGTTCCCGCCCGACATCTTCGTGCAGGCCACCTACGGCAACGTGGAGCGGCTCCGGGCGTCCTTCGCCAGCCACGACGCGGTCCCGGTGGCGGTCGGCTCGGGCAGCCTCAACGACCTCGTCAAGCGGGCCGCCCACGAGGCCGGACGGCCGTATCTGAGCGTGGCCACGGCGGCCTCGATGGACGGCTACAGCGCGTTCGGGGCGGCCATCACCAAGGACGGCTACAAGCAGACCATGGCCTGCCCGGCGCCGCGGGCGGTCGTGGCCGACCTCGACGTCCTGGCCGGCGCCCCGGCCGACATGACCGCGTCCGGGTACGGCGACCTCCTCGGCAAGGTCACGGCCGGCGCCGACTGGCTGGTCGCCGACGCCCTCGGCGTCGAGCCGGTCGACCCCAAGGTCTGGGAGCTGGTCCAGGGCCCGCTGCGGGCGGCGATCGGGCGGCCCGGCGACCTGGCCGCCGGCGACCGGGAAGCGCTCGAGCGCCTCGTCGAGGGGCTGGTCATGTCCGGGCTGGCCATGCAGGCCCACGCCTCCTCCCGACCCGCCTCCGGCGCCGAGCACCAGTTCAGCCACCTCTGGGAGATGGAGGGCCTGGGGCACGACCGGCGGCCGCCGCTGTCGCACGGGTTCAAGGTCGGCGTCGGCTCGGTCGCCATCGCCGCCCTCTACGAGCGCCTGCTCGAACGCGACCTCGGCGCCCTCGACCTCGAGGCGCTGCGCCGCTCCTGGCCCACCCGGTCCCAGGCCCAGGCGGCGGTGCGGGCCGCCCACACCACCCCCGGCCTGGACGAGGCCGCGGTCACCGAGACGACGGCCAAGTGGGTCGACGCCGACGCCCTGGAGTCGCGGCTGCGGCTGCTCGCCGACCGCTGGCCGGCGCTCCGCGACCGGCTCCGGGAGCAGCTGCTCCCGGCCGAGCGGCTGCGGGAGCTGCTGGCCGCCGCCGGATGCCCGACCCGACCCTCGCAGCTGGGCCTGACGCCCGCGGCGTTCCGCGACACCTACCAGCGGGCGCGGATGATCCGGCGGCGCTACACCGTCCTCGACCTCGCCGCCGAGACCGGCCTCCTGGCCGAGCTGGTCGACGAGCTACGGTGAGCCGTGGGCACACCGATCACCGACGTGCGGTTCGTCGGCCGCGGCGAGGCCGCCGCCGCGGCCTACCGCCGCGGCCTGGTCGGCTGGCGGGCGGTGAGCGCGCGGACGACGTGCTCGGCGTCCCGGTCGACGCCGGGAAGGAACCCTGAGGACATGGCGTAGAGGAACGACAGGCCGACGAAGTACAGGCCCGGCTGGGCGGCGACGACCCCGCGATGGTGGCGCGGCTCGCGTGGATCGTCGCCGAAGACGGGGAGGTCGATCCAGGAGAAGTCGGGACCGAACCCGGTGCACCAGATGACGTTGGCCACCTCCAGCACCCGTTGGTCCGCAAGGAGAGGCTGGCCGTCGCGGACCCCGACGACCCGGGGGACACGCCGGACCCCGGCGGCGGCGAGGTCCCTGGGCTTGACCCGGACCAGCGGCGCGCCGTGGGCCAGGAGCCTGGGGCGCAGCCGGCGGCCGATCGGCGTGTCCACGGTCAGCACCCGATGGCCGACGAACCGGAACAGCACGGGCAGGAGGATGCGCCGGGCGACCGCGCTGTCGATCCGGAACGGGACGTGGCCGGACTCCCGGCCCGCCAGCCAGGTCGCTTGCCGGCCGGCGACCTCCAGAGCGATCTCCGCGCCCGAGTTGCCCGCTCCCACCACCAGTGCGCCCCCGTCCTGGAGCTGGGAGGGGTTCCGGTAGCTGCCGGCGTGCAGCTGGGTCACGCCGGGGTCCAGCTCGGCGGCGAAGGCGGGGACGCGGGGGACCTGGAAGGACGCCATGGCGACCACCGCGTTGGCCGCCTCCCAGCTGCGATCGCCCGCGGTTGCCAGGAACCCGCCGTCGGCCTTGGTGAGCCGGTCCACGCGGACGCCGGTCCGGACCGGGAGCCGGAACCGGGCCGCGTAGGCCTCCAGGTAGTCGGCCACCTGGTCCTTGGTCGGGAACGAGCGGGGTGGGGCGGGGAAGGGGAGCCCGGCCAGCCCGTCGTAGCGGGCCGGGGTGAACAGCCGCAGCGAGTCCCAGCGCCTGCGCCAGCCGTCGCCGACCCGCTGGTTGGCGTCCAGGATCACGAACGGTCGTCCCCGTCGGGCCAGGTGGTGGCCGACCGACAGGCCGGCCTGGCCGCCACCGATGATCACGGTCTCGATGCGCTCTGGCTTCCGCTCCGGCATGCCGCCTCCCGCTGGTCGCGCTGGCCTGCTGCCAGCAACGCTACGAGCGGTCGCGGTCGCCGCCGATGGGGAGTTCTCCCCAGGCGGTGAGGCCGTGCCGCATGGCGAACAGCGCGGCCGCGGCGCGGGTGGAGACGCCGATCTTGGCGTAGGCGTTCTGGATGTGGTGGTCGGCGGTCTTGGCCGAGATCGCCAGCCGGCGCGCCACCTGCTTGGTCTGGAGGCCGCGGGCGAGCAGGACGACGACCTCGACCTCGCGCTCGGTCAGCCCGGCCGGGCGCTCCAGCCGGGGGACGCGTTGCCCGGCCGCCTCCAGCACCGCCGCGACGGCGTCGCGGTCGAGCCGTCCGGCGGCGGCCTCCCGTCCGAGCGCCTCGGCGGCCTGTCCGGGCGAGCGGGCCGGCCGGTGCGGTCGCGGCTCGGTCATGGCGTGGTAGGCGTCGGCGGCGGCGAGCAGGCGCGCCGGCGGGGGGAGCTCGGCCGCGGCGGTTCCGCGGTGGTAGCCGGAGCCGTCGAGCCGCTCATGGTGGAAGCTGGCCACCGGCGCCAGCGCGGCCAGGAACCGGGAGCGAGCCAGGATGCGGTCGGAGTAGTAGGCGTGCAGCCGGACCCGCTCCCAGTCGTCCTGGGTGAGCGGCGCCGACTTCTGCCAGATGCGAACCGGGACGGCCACCCGTCCCAGGTCGTGCACCAGCGCGCCCCGCCGGACGCGCTTGACCTCGGCGGCCTCCAGGCGGCACTGCCGGGCCGCCGCCGTGGCCAGCTCGGCGACCCCGGCAGAGTGGCCGACCAGGTAGGGCGAGGCGAGGTCGGCGAAGTCGCCCATGGCGCCGAGGGCGCCGTCGATCGCCTCGCCCTCCAGGGTCAGCCGGGGGCCAGGCTCGCGGGCCAGCGTCTCCTCCCAGGCCGGGGCATCGGCCTCCAGGGCCAGGAGCTGGCCGGCCGCGTCGGCGAGCGGGATGGCCACGTCGGGGTCGAACGCGCCCCCGGCCCGCTCGCGGACCACTCGGGCGGCCAGCTCGACGCCGCCGAGCTCGCGCTGGAAGGCGGCATCGCGGGCCACCGAGGCGATCCGCACCGGCAGCGGGATCTCCTCGCCCCTGGCCCCGCCGGGCAGCCCCTTGCCATCCCAGCGCTCGACCAGGAACGCGAACAGGCCCTGCATGGAGGGGGGCAGGCCGAGCCGGCCCCCCAGCATCTGGGCCACCTCGCAGAACGCGGTGACATGGCCCTTGTACTCCCGGGCCGCCCTCGGCAGGCCCCCCGCCATCTGGGCGACCCGCAGCGGCGCCGGACTGCCCGGGTCGGCCAACGCCCGCATGAGCCCGGCCAGCAGCTCGGACCGCGACCCGAACCTGGCCGGCAGGCCATGTCGCGCCAGGGCATCGTCGTCGCCGAAGGTCTCGGCGGCGACCTCCGCGTCGGCGGTGCAGCCGACATAGAACAACAGGCAGGCATAGTAGGTCTGCGTCGCCGTGGCCGAGTCGACCCCCAGGTGGTCGGCCAGCCGCATGGCCAGCAGCGTGCTCCGCAGGCCGTGCTCGAGCGGGACCCCGATCCCGAGGTCCGTCGCCAGCGACAGCGCCGCCATCACCTCGGCGGCGCGGACCCGCTCCCCACCTCGGGATGCCGCATCCACCACACCCGGACAGTACGCGCCGCCGCTAGCCGCCGTCGACCACCGCCACTCGGTCCAGGGTCGGGTCGTCGGGGCCGCAGATGTGGACCTGGGCGCGGCGGCAGGCCAGCAGGTGGTCGATGACCTCGGGGCCGATCACCTCCCCGGGGGCCAGCGCCGGGATCCCCGGCGGGTAGGGGACCACCAGCTCGGCCGCGACCTCGCCGGCGGCGTCCTGGAGCCGCACGCGGCGATGGCGAAGCGCTCGCGCAGCAGCCGCTCGGCCCGATGGCCGCGCAAGCCCAGCCCGGAGGTGTCGACGACCAGCTTGAGGGGTCGAAGCGGCCCGAGCCCAGGCCGAGGCGGTCCGGGCCGAGCACGTCCACGCCGGGCAGCATCCGCAGCCGCCGGCGGGCGTCGTCGGCCAGCTCCAGGGCCCGGCCGACCAGGGCCTCGCCGTCGGCGGCCAGCTGCTGGCGGCAGGCGTCGAGCGAGGCCAGCAGGGGCAGCAGCGGGCTGGTGGTCTGGGTCATGCGCACGGCGGCGCCGACCCGGGCCGGGTCGACCAGGCCGGCGCGGACGTTGAGCAGCGACGACTGGCTGAGGCTCGACAGCACCTTGTGGGCGCTGGTGACCGCGCCGTCGGCGCCGGCGGCCATGGCCCCTTCGGGCAGCGCCGGATGGAAGCCCAGATGCGGGCCCCAGGCCTCGTCGGCGTAGACCGGCACCCGGCGGGCGTGGGCGGCGGCCACGACCCCGGCCAGGTCGGCCGCCACCCGTAGTAAGAGGGGCTGACCAGGGTGACCAGCCGGGCCGCGGGATGGCGGTCGAGGGCGGC
>Ga0126312_10003412_pt1 | contig 10727 bp, 12 predicted proteins | sample Plot104A_FD_92537 | JGI IMG/M metagenome (GOLD analysis project Ga0126312, IMG submission 92537) | Serpentine soil microbial communities from UC McLaughlin Reserve, CA, USA - Plot104A | ecosystem: Environmental > Terrestrial > Soil > Grasslands | place: USA: UC McLaughlin Reserve, Lake County...
AGAACGGGTGAAGCGGGCCGAGGCTGGCGCTCTGGAACCGGCTCACGATGTGTCCGCCGGGGCCATTGTCCCGGTGCCTGGCACGAAACGGCCTAGGTCAAGTGGAAGTAGAGCGCGTAGAGCAGCTCAACGGCGGGGTTGCTCGTATGCACCGCCACGTCGCTGGGCACGTCCAGAAGAGCCTCCGAGTAGTTGAAGATGATCCGGACGCCCGCGTCCACAAGGTCGTCGGCTGCTGTTTGCGCGTTGTCGGCCGGAACGGCGAGCACGCCGACGACGATGTTCTTCTCGCGCACCGCCTCGGCGAGGCGGCCGTCGTCCTCGACCACGACGTCGCCGTGGCCGACGCGCCGGCCGACCTTCTCGGGGTCGCGGTCGAAGATCGCCGCGATGTTGATCCCGTGCTCGGCGAAGATCGGCGAGCTCGCGATCGCCTCGCCGAGGCGCCCCGCGCCGACGAGCGCGATGTTGTGCTGCCCCTGCGTGCGGAGGATGCGCCGGATCTCGTCGAGCAGGCCCTCGACGCTGTAGCCGACTCCGCGCTTGCCGAACTTGCCGAACGCCGAGAGATCGCGGCGGATCTGCGTCGCGTTGATGTTCGTGTAGTCCGAGATCTCCTGCGAAGAGATCCGCTCTTTGCCCATCTTCCGCGCCTGCGTCAGCACCTGGAGATACCGGCTGAGGCGGGCGGCGACGCCGACCGTGAGACGCTCCGGAACCGCTGTCTGAGGCGAAGTTTGTAACACGGCACAAGCATTCTGCCAGTCGGCGTCACTGCTCGCCCGAGCGAGTCACAAAGTCCCGTCGGCACCCTCCGTTTGTGCGAGCTTGCGGCGCAGCGCCTCGGGCTGGACGAAGTACGTGAACGCCTGCGCGCCGTCGATCTCGACGACCGGCAGGAGCTCACGGTAGCGCTCTTCCAGCGCGGGGTCTCCGGAGATGTCGATCTCCTCGAGCTCGAACGCTCGCTCGGCCCGAACCGACTCGAGCACGCGACGCGCCGCCTCGCAGAGGTGGCAGCCGGGGGCATGGAAGAAGACGACCCTCCGCAGCGCCAGTTCGGAGGATGTTCGATCGCGCCGACCGCTCATTTCAGACGGACGGCAGGCGAACCCCCGCCGTCCTGAAGGCGGCGGCGCAACCGTCGCCTACGGATAGAGGCCGCGGGTCATCGTCGCCTCCGACACCCGCTGCACGGCGAGCCCATAGGCGGCGATCCGCATCGTCGTCGACTTCGCCTCGTACGTCGCCCACGTCTCGTGGAAGGCGCGGGAGGTGATGTCGTTGAGCCGCGCGTTGACCTCATGCTCCTTCCAGAAGTACTCCTGGAGGCCCTGCACCCACTCGAAGTAGGAGACGACGACGCCTCCGGCGTTCGCCAAGACGTCGGGCAGGACGAGAATGCCGCGGTCCTCGAGGATGTCGTCGGCCGCCGGCGTCGTCGGGCCGTTGGCGCCCTCGCAGATCAGCTTCGCCTTCACCTTGTCCGCGTTCTCGGTCGTGATCACCTGCTCGAGCGCACAGGGCGCCAGCACGTCGCACTCGAGCAGCAGCAGCTCGTCGTTCGTGATGGCCTCGGTGTCCTTGAGTCCCGAGAGCTCACCCGTCTCCTGCTTGTGGGCGAGGGCGAGCGCGACGTCGATCCCGTTGGGGTTGTGAATGCCGCCGCTCGAGTCCGAGAGCGCGATCACCTTCGCCCCGTCCTCGGCGACGAACTTCGCCAGGTAGCTGCCCACGTTGCCGAAGCCCTGGACGGCCACGCGCATGTCCGCGAGTGACCGGCCCTGCTTCGCGACGGCCTCGCGGATGCAGTAGTGCGCCCCGCGCGCCGTCGCCTCGAGCCGGCCGAGCGAGCCGCCGAGGTTGAGCGGCTTGCCGGTCACGACGCCGAGCACGGAGTGACCCTTGTTCATCGAGTACGTGTCGAAGATCCACGCCATCACGCGTGGGTCGGTTCCGACGTCGGGCGCCGGGATGTCCTTCTCCGGGCCGATCTCGTTGACGATCTCGGACGTGTAGCGGCGCGTCATCCGCTCCAGCTCACCCTGGCTGAGCCGCTTCGGGTTGCAGACGACGCCGCCCTTCGCGCCGCCGAAGGGGATCCCCATCAGCGCGCACTTCCACGTCATCCACATCGCGAGGGACTTGACCTCGTCCAGCGTGACGTCGGGGTGGTAGCGGATGCCGCCCTTGGACGGACCGCGCGCGATGTTGTGGGTGACGCGGTACCCCTCGTAGACGTCGATTGATCCGTCGTCGCGCGAGAACGGGATCGAAACGACGACCGCCTTCTTGCACCGCTCCAGCACCCGGACGAGGTTGTGGTCGATCTGGAAGGCATTGGCAACCTTCCGCAGCTGGTCCTGCGCAAGCTCGAACGGGTTCTCCCTGAGGTGACTGATCGGAGCTTCGACGGTCGTCACAGGCGCGCGGAGTATACGACGCCTCAGCGAATCGTGAAATCGACGTTTTGCCTGCTCGGAGGCCCATCTCCGGGTGGATATGCGAGCAGGTGAAGCTGGTAGCGCCCCGGCGCGAGCCGGCGGCCGCCGGGCCCCCGGCCGGTCAGGCCGAACGTGTAGCGGCCCGGCAGCAGGTTACGCAGCCGGGACAGGCGGCCCAGCCGATTCTTCCCCTGCCAGAGCTCGAGATCGAGGTGGGAGACCGGTAGCACCTCACTGACGCCGTCCTGCTCGGCGATCCTGCCGGCGCGGAGCTCGAGCAACGCGGAGGCTGCGTCCGACGGCCGAAAACGGTGCGGCGAGAGGCGTACGCCGCCGAGCAGGCCCCTCGGCGGCGGCCCGAACGTCACGGTCCATGGGACCCGCACAGGCGCCCCACCCCCCGCGCTCAGCTCCAGCGAGGCGGCGACGTCCTGCTGCCCCGGCGGCACGTATGCGAGCCTGCCGGCGAGGAACACGCGCTCCTGCCGCCGCGGCGGCAGCGTGACGGTGGCGGGCGAGACGGCGAGTGCAATCCCTCCGACCTCGCCGAGTCGGCCGACGGAGATGTGTACCCGAAGTCGTCGCTCGGAGAGGTTCCTGATCGTGAACCGCGCCGTGCCAGACCAGCCGCGCCGAGCATCCTGGCCCAGCGCCAGTGACGTCGGCCCCGCGACGACCTCGACCGCTGACGCGGCGCCAAGGTCGAGCAGCCTCCGCGGCGTCGCCGTCCCGACGAGCGCACCCTTCAGCGCGGCTGCGTCGAGCTCGGGGCGAGCTTGCGCCAGTAGGGCGGCGGCGCCGGCAACGATCGCCGCGGCCGCGCTCGTCCCGCTGACGGTGCCGAACGCGGGAGACCCGTCGCTCGCCCGTCCCGGGTGGGAGGTCAGCAGCGCGACGCCCGGCGCGATCAGCTCCGGCTTCGGGCCGCCGTCGAACGCCAGCCCGCGCGAGGAGAATGCCGCCGCGTCGCCCGCGATCGGGTTGTCGCGCGTGCGCGCCGTGCCGATCTCGACGGTGACGACCTCGCCGCGGCGGATCACCTGCTGCGCCTTGCGGGCGGCACCCGCCGGGATCGAGAGAACGGGGACGCTCACGCTCTCGTCGAGCCCGAGGCTCCCGGCAGGGATCGCCTCCCCATACAGCACGCAGGCTGCGGCACCGGCGCGGGTGGCCGCGGCGGCTGCCGCCTCCGGCGCCTCGCCCGCGGGCGTCAGTGCCGCCTTCCCGGCCACCCGACTGTAGCCGCGGCGGTCGAAGAAGTCGCCGATCGTCAGCGAGGGGGCGCTCTCGCCGAGCACCGCCGGCAGCACGTCGCGCCGGTCGGGCATCGCGAGCGTCAGGCGCAACGGGTGTCGCGGCTCGACGGCCCCGGCAAGGGGCACCTCGCGGTCGAAGAGCACTCCGAGCCCGGAGCGCAGCGTCACGCGCACCTGCTCCACGTCGTCGCGCAGGTCCGCCGCGCCGACGGTGAGCGCTTCGGCCGCCCCTCCCGGCCCCGAGATGCTCCCGTAGACAGGACCCGCAGGCCCGTCGTTCCCCGCCGGAGCCACCACAAGCGTGTCCAGCGCGAGCGCCCCCGCGACCGCGCGCGACGAGGGGCTGTCCGCGAATGCTGCGTACGGCTCGGCGAAGCCGAGGACGGCGACGCGAGCGGCGTCATGGGCGCTGCCGTCGCCGTCGGGATCGACTGCGCGTTCGAGACCGGCGATCAGCTGGTCGCTGCGCGAGTAGACCGCCCACCGCCCGGCGACGTCGCGCTGCCAGCCCCCCGCGCGGATCGGGAGCACCGTCGCGTTCCGGGCGACGCCGGTCAGACCGCCGGGACCGCCTGAGCCGACGATCAGGCCCGCCAGCTCCGTCGCGTGCCGCTCGAGCTCCGACGGCTCGTCTGGCCTGGCCTCCGCGCTGGCGAGGTCGTCGCGCTCCAAGACGTCGACACCCTCGAGCATCGCCCCGGTGAGGTAATCGTGGCCGTACTGGACGCCCGTATCGATCAATGCGACCGTGACACCACGGCCTGTCGAGCCGGGCAGCGACAGCCGCGCGCGATAACCCGCGCCACGCGCAAGCTCATGCCGCGCGACGAGCTCGCTCGAGAGGGACGCGGGGTACGCGATTCGAACGGGGTAGACGCCCTGGACCTCCGGGAACCGCTGCAGCAGCGCGATCGCACGCGCGTCGAGCGGCGCGGAGAACCCCGAGAGCACGCGCGTGTAGCTGAACTCGGGCCGAAGCTCAAGACCGGCGGCGCCGAGACGCGCGATCAGCTGCTGCTGCGCGGCCTGCGCAGCCGCGTGCCACCGCCGCTGGTCGGCCTCGCTCGCCCGCCCACCGGCGGCTTCGACGCGGTCGGCGAGTGACGGCGTCCGCAGCACGACGATCATCCGCTGGCCAACCGCCACTTCCGGGCGAGGACCGCCCACGAGGCCCCGCCATGACGTTCGAGGGGATTGCGCCCGGGGCTGCCCGACCTCCGTGATCACGGCGACCGTGATCACCGTCGCGACGGCGGCGACGATCGCGAGCAATCCGAGTTGCGCCGCGCGGGCGTGGAGAGGCCTCAACACGATGAGCCTTGTGCCGTCAGGCCTCTAAGCGAAGGCGTCCAGCGCAAGGTACGAAGGGTAGGGAATGGGGGCGGCGTACCTCGCGGCTGAGGCGATCATGGCCGCGTTGTCGGTGCAGAGCTCGAGCGGCGCCGCCGCCGCCTCGGACAGTGAGGCCCGCAGTTCCGAGTTGGCGGCGACGCCGCCGACGATCGCGATGCGCTCGGCTCCGAGCGCCTCCGCGGCGGCACGGGTGCGCTCGACGAGCGCGCGGACGATCGCGCGCTGGTACGAGGCGGCGAGATCGGCCTTGCGTACCTCGGCTTCGTCCCCGAGCTCGCGAACGGTGTAGAGCAGCGCCGTCTTCAGACCCGAGAAAGAGAAGTCGAAGCCCGGAACCCGCGCGACCGGGAACGAGAACGCTTCGCGATCTCCGCTCCGCGCGAGCCGGTCGATCTCGGCGCCACCCGGGTAGCCGAGCCCGAGCAGGCGAGCACCTTTGTCGAAGGCCTCACCCGCGGCGTCATCCAGCGTCGTCCCGACCACTTCGAATGCGCCTGGGTCGCGGACGTCCAGCAGGAGCGTGTGCCCCCCGCTGGCGAGCAGGCAGAGGAAGGGCGTCCGCACGGAACGCGGTTCAGTGAAGAGCGACGCAACGTGTCCATGCAGGTGGTTGACGGGCACGAGCGGCAGCCGGCGTGACCAGGCGAGAGCCTTTGCCGCAGAGAGCCCGATCAAGAGCGCTCCGACGAGGCCGGGCCCCTGCGTCACTGCAACGGCCTCGACATCCCCGAGCGCCGCGTCGGCGTCGGCCAGCGCCTGCCGCAGCGCGGGCAGGATCAGCTCGAGGTGGTGGCGGGACGCCACCTCGGGGACGACGCCGCCGTACGGCGCGTGCAGTTCGGCCTGCGAGGAGACGACGTTGGCGAGGATGCGGCCTTCCTGCGTAACGAGTGCAGCGGCTGTTTCGTCGCAGGAGGTCTCGATGCCGAGGATCACGCCGAGGCGCGTTCAGCGTGTTCCCGCACCGGGTCCTTCCACATGATCAGCGCGTCCTCGCGATTGTCCGTGTAGTAGCCGCGCCGGACGCCGCGCGCGACGAAGCCGAGCTTCTCGTACAGCCGGATCGCAGCGTGGTTCGAGACCCTGACCTCGAGCGTGTACCCGCGCTCGTCGTCGCCTGCCGTCACCTCGAAGAGGTGGTTCAGGAGCTTCGTCGCGATCCCGTGCCCACGGTAGTCCTCGTGGACGGCGACGTTCATCACGTGCCACGCGTCGGCGTAGCGGGAGATGATCAAGTACGCGACGAGGATTTCGCCCGCGTCGGCGTCGACGGCGCCGAGGCAGATCGAGGAGCGTTTCGCGAGCTCGCCGGCGAACATCGACCGCGACCAGGGCGTGGGGTAGGCACGCCGCTCGATGCGCTCGATTGCGGCGAGATCGACGAGGCTGAGGCGGCGAAGCAGGATGTTCACGTTCGTGATCGATCGACGTCAGGAACTCGAAGGTACATGGGTTGGACGAGCTCGGGCGCGCCGAACGCGTGGGCGAGCTGAGCGTGGAAGCGCGCGCGCGGGAGGTGGAGCTCGCTCTCGTCGGGCGGGACGACGCCGCCGGCGGCCTCGATCGTCTCCCGGTAGCGGACCGCGCCGTCCCCGACGTGGCTTCGGCCTTCGGAAACGGGGAGATCGGTGGGTGGCACGACGACCGGGTCGCCGTCAACGAGGGCGAAGACCTCGTGACGCCGCGCGTCAAGCACAGGCGTCGCGTTCGGCGCGCCGGCGGCGAGGGCCGCGAGTGTGGGGATTCCAGCGAGCGGGATCTCCAGCGAGAACGCGAGCGCGCGAGCCGTCGCGAGACCCATCCGGAGACCGGTGAAGCTGCCCGGCCCGATCCCTACGACGATCCCCTCGAGCTGTGAGTCCCGCACGCCGCCCCGCCTGAGCAGTGCGTCGATGTCCTCGAGCACCGAGATTGGCCGCGACGTGAGCTCCCCGAGCACCTCCCCGTCCCAGAGGAGGGCGCTGGTCGCGACGTCCGTCGCCGTGTCGAAGGCGACGATCAGCACGCGGTCACCCGGATGTGCCGGTGGTCCTCGCCTGCGTGCTCGAGCGCAACCGCGAAGCGAGGCGGTGGCAAGACCCCTTTGCCGGCCTCCGGCCACTCCACGAAGCAGATCGTGCCGTCGAAGTAGGGCTCCAGGTCCCCCCACTCCGCCGCCGAGACGCCGGCAAAGCGGTAGAGGTCGAGGTGGGAGACGTCGACGCGGCCGTGGTAGCGGTGGCCGATCGTGAAGGTGGGGCTCGTGATCGGATCCTCGACGCCCAGCGCGCGGCATGCACCGCGGACGAGCGTCGTCTTCCCGGTGCCGAGTTCGCCGGAAACGGTCACGACGTCGCCGGGCGCGAGCAAGGCGGCTATCTCCGCGCCCACCGCTTCGGTCTCTTCAGGGGACTCCGACACACGCGAAGAATGCTCCCGCATTCTTGGCGAAAGCGACTAGAAGAGCCCGAGCTGCACCGCGGGCTCAGGCGCAAGCGTGGCGATCGGCTCGGGCTCGGGCACCTCGACCGCGCGCCCCATCAGCTGGGGGATGCGGACGAAGTCCTGCTTCAGCACCTCGAGCATCGCCGGCGTGTAGAGCGCCGCCGCAGGGTGGTAGAGCGGGTAGAGCAGCACACGGTTGCCGCCGACGGTCGTCTCCTGCTCGACGCCGTGCACGCGCGTGATCCCGGTCTGCTTGCCGGAGAGGAGCTTCGTCGCGAAGTTCCCCAGGGTCGCAACTACGCGCGGCTGGATCAGCCCGATCTGCCGGAACAGGTGCGGCTCGCACGATTCGATCTCGTCCGGCTGCGGGTCGCGGTTGCCGGGCGGCCGGGACTTGAGGACGTTGGCGATGAAGACGTCGTCGCGGGCGAGGCCGATCTCCTCCAGCATCTGGTTCAGCAGCTGCCCGGCGCGGCCGACGAACGGCAGGCCCTGCTTGTCCTCGTGGAATCCCGGCGCCTCGCCGACGAACATCAGGTCGGCGTGTGGGTTGCCGACACCGAAGACGACCTGCGTTCGTGTCTGGGCGAGCCGGCAGCGGGTGCAGCCCGAGACCTGTTCGCCGAGGGCGTGGAGGGTGTCCACGCGGGCGAGTCTAGGCAGCCCGGCGGACAGGTCTCCTATCCGCAGCCGCAGCTGCCGCCGCAGCAACCTCCGCCGGCGCGAGGGGCCGGCCCGCTGCCGAAGCTCGTCTGGGTGCTCGAGCCGTGCGCGGCGAAGACGGAGAGCTGCTTGCGGATATCGACGGCGCCGCATTCGGGGCAATCGGGCTGCTCACCGTTCCGGACGAGCTCCTCGAAGTGCGACTCGCACTGCATGCAGACGTACTCGTAGATCGGCACGACCAAGATTCTAAGCATCCGGCTTCGCCCGATGCGCCGCGGAACGGGCGACGCCCGTTCCGCAACAGCCGCCGCTGGAGGAGGAAGCGGCGAGAAGCAGCTGGGCCGCGCGCCGGCGAAGCCGGCGCTCGTGCTCCATACGGTGGCCGAAAGTCGTGAGACTTTCGCTAGACGATGCCGGGCAGAGCCCGGCGGCAGTTGGTGGCGGGGGCGGGTCTGCGGCAAACCCAACCCCCGCCGTGAGCGCTGCCAATTCGTTCTCGCGCCGATCTCCAGCACAGCGTGCTCCGACCTCAGATCCTCGAGCATCAACTCGCCGGCGATGCGGTGACAGTGGACCCTCAAGCTGGTTCCGACCGGGAACTTCGACAGGTTCGTACCCACCGGCACAGCGCAGGAAACGACAGTGCCCTCGAACGCGGTGACGGAGACGACGTCTCAGGTCGTCGCGCTCATCCAGCGGTAGATGGAGACATCGGCCGAGCCGTTCGATGCCACGTCGCGCGCGCCCCCGGCAACTCTCGGGCCAAAATCACCTGCTCCTGGCGGAGTTCACCACTCTGGGCTACCCCGCGCCGGATACACTCGGCTCGCCCGGTATCCCAAAGGGAACTGGAGCTCGAGATGATCGAGAGCGTCAAGGTGATCGGCGCCGGCCGCGTCGGATCGGCCGTCTCCGCGCGGCTTGCCGAGCGCGGGGTGACAGCGCGCGATGACGCCGACGTTGTCCTGCTCTGCGTCCCGGACACGGCGATTCCGGCCGCTGTCCGGTGCCTGTCACCGGACGTGGCTCGCTGGGTCGCCCACACCAGTGGGGCCACGCCGCTGTCGGCCCTGGATCCCTTTGAGCGGCGGTTCGGGCTCCATCCGCTGCAGAGCTTCACTCGCGAGCGCGGGCCCGAGCAGCTCGACGGCGCCTATGCCGCGATCACGGCCGAGACCGACGAAGCGCGCGCGGTTGGCTTCGAGCTCGCGCGGCTCCTCGGACTGCAGCCGTTCGCGCTTGCCGAGGAGGATCGAGCCCTCTACCACGCCGGCGCCGCGATCGCGTCGAACTACCTCGTGACGCTCTACCTGGCCGCGGCCGACATCTTCGAGGAGGTCGGTGCGCCGGTGGAGGGACTCCGGCCGCTCACGCAGGGCGTGATCGACGGCGGCTTCGAGCTGACCGGGCCGATCGCCCGCGGCGACTGGGCCACCGTCGAGCGCCACCTGGCCGCGATCCGGACTCGACGGCCGCGCCTCGAGCCGCTCTACCGCGTGCTCGCGGAGGCGACGACGCCGTGATCGTCGCCACGAGGGTTGCGGAGCTCGACGATGCGCTCGCTCCGCTTCGCGCTGCGGGGTCGGTCGGCCTCGTCCCGACGATGGGCGCCTTCCACGACGGCCACCTCTCGCTCTTCCGCGCCGCCCGGGACGAGTCGGACAGGGTCGTCGTGAGCCTTTTCGTCAATCCCGCACAGTTCGCGCGCCGCGAGGATCTCGACCGCTACCCGCATGACCGGGAGCGCGACCTCGAGCTCGCCGAGGACGCGGGAGTCGACCTCGTCTTCGCCCCGGCGGCCGAGGAGATCTACCCGGCAGGGTTCCAGACCTGGGTGGAGGTCGAGGAACTGGGCGGGACGCTCGAGGGCGAGTTCCGCCCGGGCCACTTTCGCGGCGTTGCGACCGTCTGCCTGAAGCTCTTCAACCTCGTCCGGCCCGACCGCGCCTACTTCGGGCAGAAGGACGCGCAGCAGGCGGCGGTCATCCGGCGGATGGTGCGCGATCTCGCTGTGCCGATCGAGATCCGCGTCCTCCCCACGATCCGCGACGAGGACGGCCTTGCGCTCTCGTCCCGCAACGCCTACCTCTCCCCCGCCGAGCGCGAGCGCGCCCTCGCCCTCCCGCGCGCTCTCGCGACTGGGGATCCCGCCAAGGCGCGCCACCTGCTCCGCGACGTCGAGGTCGACTACGTCGAGGTCGCGGACTTCGACCCCAAGGTCCTCGCCGCCGCGGTGCGCGTCGGCAACACCCGCCTGATCGACAACGTCGTTCTGGAAGGAGAGAAGAAGTGAGCGTCCCGCCAGCCAAGCTGCCTCTGCCCGAGCTCGCCGCAAAGAAGCAACGCGGAGAGAAGATCGTGATGGTCACGGCGTACGACGCCCCTGGAGCGCGCTTCGCGGAGGACGCCGGCATCGACGTGGTTCTCGTCGGCGACACCGCCGCGATGGTCGTGCTCGGGCACGAGGGGACGACGGTGCCCGTGACGATGGACGAGATGCTCTTCCTGACGCGCACCGTCTCGCGCGCCGCTCGCCGGCCGATCGTGATCGGCGACATGCCGTTCGGCTCCTTTCAGGTCTCCG
>Ga0126312_10003413_pt1 | contig 10725 bp, 15 predicted proteins | sample Plot104A_FD_92537 | JGI IMG/M metagenome (GOLD analysis project Ga0126312, IMG submission 92537) | Serpentine soil microbial communities from UC McLaughlin Reserve, CA, USA - Plot104A | ecosystem: Environmental > Terrestrial > Soil > Grasslands | place: USA: UC McLaughlin Reserve, Lake County...
GCTCGAAGACGCGGCCGGCGCCGCCCGGGAGGATCGGCGCGCCGAGGAAGAGCAGTACGCCCACGCCGCCGCCCGCCAATGGGCTCGGCACCGGGACCTCCTCGACATCACCCGAGAGCTCCAACACCGCGGCGACACTGTCACCATGCAGATCGGTGAGACCTCGTTCCGAGGGATCATCGACGCCGTCGGCGCCGACTACGTCCAGCTCCGCACGCCGGCAGGCCGGGTCGACGTGGCGCTGGTCGTCGGCCACGAACGCACGCCGGTGCCGCTCGTGATCCGCGTCGTCGAGCGCGCCCGCGAAGGCGGTCGGCGCGCCGAGCCGCTGGCGCGCACGTTTCGGGCGCGCCTCCTCGAATACGACGGCGAGGAGATCGACGCGGTGATCGGTTCCCCGCTCTTCCGTGAAGGCCTACGAGGGCTCCTCACGATCGGGCGAGATCACGTGGCAGTACGCGACACCGACGGGAGCGACACGTACCTCCCGTTGGATCACGTCGCGTGGGCGCACCCCTGGAGGGAGTAGGCCCGATTACGCGCCGGCGTCGCGCTTCGTGGACGTCGACTGGTCGTGACCGGGCTGCGACCGCAACCACTCGATCAGCTCGTCGCGGTGGAACCGCATCTCCCGCCCGCCGGGGAACCTGTGGCACGGGACCTTGCCGTCGCGCACGAGCTTGCGCAGGTACTCGACATGCACTTGCAGGAGCTCGGCTGCGTCGGCGGTCGTGAGGACAGGCGGGAAGTCGGCTCCCGCGTCGGCCTCGGCTGGGGACATGAGCGCATTCTACCCTCACGGCACTCCCCAATAGGGACTCTTGACAGACTGAGGCATGCTGAGGCATCCTCAGCTCCACAACCCGATTATGCCGCTTGACGGCATATGAGCGAGTTCTGCACTATTGGCGAACTGTTCACCTAAGCGGTGACGGCGGCGGAGGGGTGGATGGCGGAGGTGGTGGCGCCGAGATCACGGCGCACCCAGAGCGTCCCCCAGCCCGCCACCTCGCTGCCCCGGAGCCTGATGAGCCGGCTGTCGACCGGCCATCTGGTGATGATCGTCGCCGGATTGCTCGGACTCCTGCTCACGGTGGCAGTGCTTCGCCGCGCGGACGAGCGGCAACCGGTTGCCGTGGCCGCTCGGGACCTGGCGCCCGGCGCCGCGCTCACCGAGTCATCCGTTCGCTACGAGCAGGTGAAGATGGACGACTCGCTCCTGGGCACAGTGCTGCAGCCCGACGACGTGAAGCGGTTGCGCGACTCCGTTGCCGCCTATCCGATCGCAGCCGGTGAGCTGGTCCACCGCCGGGCCGTCCGTCCCGCTGCTGCACCCGCGGGCAAGCGCGCGATGAGCGTCGCGATCGATCCGGCCCGAGCTGTCAACGGCGAACTCGAGACGGGTGATCGCGTCGACGTGATCCTGGCTGGCAATCACGAGGTGTCGATCATCGTCGCCGACGCCGAGGTCTTGAGCGTGGGACGGCCCGATCGGGGAGGAGCATTCGGCGGGGTGGACGACAAGTTCACGGTGACGCTCGCGGTCGATGCTCGCGAATCGCAGCTCGTTGCGGCTGGGATCGCCGGCGGCGACATCGTGATCACGAGGACGACGGGCTCGCGTCCAGCAGAGGCGACGCCCCCGTTGTCTGTCGATGCGTCGGCCGGCGCGAGCGGACGGTAGGGATGGCGGAGCCGGAAGTCGCCCTCGTCTTCTCGCCCGAGGCGTGGGTCGAGGGCCTGCACCGCCACCTCACCGATCACGGCGGCGCGCGGGTCCGCCAGGTCATCGTGGACCCGACGCTGGCGTTCGACGAGGAGTACGGCACGCTCGTCGTGAGCCATCGCTGGCCGGGGCTGACGCGAACGTTCGTCGAGGCGGTCCACCGGCGAGGCCGCTGCCTGCTCGGTGTCTTCGATCCCGAGGAACCGGCCGGTCGGGAGTTCCTGGCGTCGCTGGGCATCGACCGCGTGCTCGCGTCGGACGCCTCCATGGCGGAGTTCGTCGATGCGTTCACCGTCCTTGCGCCGGAGCGCAACCAGCCCCCGCCGTCCATCGGCGCGCTCGAAGCTGCTGTGGACGGGCACCGAGTTCCGACGCCGGTCGCCAACGGGGATCGATCCCGGAGCTGGCGGCTCTTCGCCGTCGGCGGTACGCCCGGCGCCGGCGCCACCGAGCTGGCGATCGCGTTCACCGACGCACTTCGCAGCCAAGGAGGGCGTGCCGCCCTTGTCGATGCCGACGAGGTGGTCCCGTCGATCGCGCAACGTCTCGGCTTGCCGATCGAGCCCAACCTGCGGAGCGCCATCGAGTCCGTCGAATACGGGATGGGCGACGTGGACGCGGCGATCGTTCACGCTGGACGCGATCTCGACGTGATGTCGGGTCTCCCCAATGTCGGCGCATGGTCACAGGTGCGTCCGAGTGAGGTACTCGACGTCATCGAGGCGGTCGGTCGAACCCGGCGGCACGTCATCGCCAACATCGCGAGCCGTTTGGAGGACGTTGGTCGCGGTGGGCGGGGCCGGTATGGCATCAGCCGTGCCGTTGTATGCGACGCGTCCGATGTGGTCGGCGTGGCCCCTGCTACGCCGGTCGGTGTGACCCGGTTACTCGGCTGGGTCACAGACGTTCGTGCCCTGAACGCCGGTGCAACGATTCATCTCGCTATCAACCGGGCGCCACGCGACGCGTTCCGGAAGGCCGAGCTCGAACAGGAGATCCGCAGGACGTTCGAGCCCGCGAGTCTCGTGTTCCTGCCGCACGATCCTCGGGTCGACACGGCGGCCTGGTCCGGAAGACTGGTCGCGTACGGGCCGTATGCGAAGGCGGTCGCGGAGCTCGCGACGAGGTTGGCGCCGCCGTCGCCATCCGCAAGGCGGCGCCGGGGCGGCTCGGGGAGGCGCCGAGGACGCGTGCCCGTCGTGGCGCGATGACCGTCCGCGCCGACGCCTACGACGGCATCCGCCGTGATGCGCTCGTCCGTATCGAGCGACGGCGGCTCCGGCCCGAGGGTGACCTCGACGAGGTGCAGTCCGAGGTGCATCGCGCCGTTGACGAGTATCAGCGCCGCGCTCATCTCGGCGACGAGATTCCTCTCAGCGACCCGGGCGAGATGATCGGCCGGATCTTGCGGTCGATCACCGACTTCGGACCGTTGACGGAGCTGATTGCCCGCCCCGACGTCGAGGAGATCTTCTTCGAGGGTCCGCGCGTGTCGTATCTCGACTCGTCGGGCCGGTTGCGCGGCCTGACGACGCCGACCGGCGAGGAGGAGAACCGGCAGATCGTCGAACGGCTGCTCGCACCTACGGATCGGCAGCTCAACACGAAGCATCCGATCGTCCAGGCCCGGGTCCTGCAAGGAAGCGCCCGGCTGACGGCGGCGATTCCACCCGTCGGTGACCGATTGTCGGCGACGCTGCGGAGATACACGGTCCGGAACGTCACACTCGGAAGTCTCGTCGACTTGGACTCGGTCAGCCCGGAAGCCGCCGACTTCCTCTGGGCGATGATGCAGGTGCGCAGCCGGTTGGCGATCTCGGGCGAGCCGGGAGCGGGAAAGACCACCATGGCCGCTGCCCTCATCGCAGCGGAGCCCGCGAGTCATTGCGTCCGCTGCTGCGAGGAGATCCGCGAGATCGCGGTGCCGGTCACGCACGGCTCGTACTACGAGGTCCGCCCGCCGGCGCTCGACGGGACGGGCGAGATCAGCCTGCGGGACCTCGTCAAGTTCGTGCTCGCGATGCGACCCGACCGCATTGTCGTCGGTGAGGTGCGTGGCGCCGAAGCCTTCGAGCTGAGCCGGGCAGTCAACGCGGGCTGCGGCTTTCTCTGCACGATCCATGCGAACAACGCGACCGAGGCGCTGCACGCGCTCGTGAACGCCGCTCTGATGGCGGGCGAGAACGTCACCGAGCGCATCGTCCGCAAGGTGTTCTCCCAGTCGCTCGATCTGGTCGTCCATCTGGACCGCGACGACATTCCGCCGAACGACACCGACGGGATCCGCCGTCAGGTCATGGAGATCGTCGCCGTGGTCCCCGCCCTCAGCGAAGACTTCACCGTCGAGCCGATTTTCGTTCGCGAGGCCCTTGGGCGTCCGCTCGAGTGGACAGGGGTCCTCCCGGCGCGTCTCGAGAGCCGCGTCGATCGGTCGTTACCCCGAGGCCTGAGCTTGCGGGCCATCGTCGAGGGCGCCGCGGTGCCGCGATGACCCTGCTCGCCGGGCTGGCCGTCGGCGTCTTCGTGTACCTCTTGATCGGGTACGCGACCGGCTACACGCCCGAGATCAAGATCCGGCGGTTCCGTCGCCGAGCGCAGATCAGCAACCGCCAACTCTGGCTGAATCAGGCAGGGGTGGCGGTCACGCCCCGGCAATTCGTCGCGGGATCAGCCGCCGTCGGCGCGGTCGCGTTCGTCGCCATCGTGGCCGTGACCGGCGCGCCGTTGGTTGCGCTGGTTCCCGCCGCCGGCGTTGCAGCACTGCCGCGCGCGTACTTCGCCCGCCGGCGGACGGCTCATCTGCGACAAGTGCAGGCGGCATGGCCCGACGGGCTCCGCGATGTCATTGCTTCGATCGCGGCAGGGCGCTCGTTGTCGCAAGCGCTCAACGCGCTCGCGGCATCCGGACCGGCACCGCTCCAGGAGGCGTTTACGCGCTTTCCGATGCTGTCGCGCATGTTGGGGACCGTCCCGGCCCTCGAGGTCATCAAGGAGGAGCTCGCCGATCCCACGAGCGATCGGGTGATCGAGGTGCTGGTGATCGCGCACGAGCGAGGCGGACAGATCGTGCGGGACATCCTCGAGGACCTCGTCGCATCGACGACTCGTGACCTGAAGCTGCTGGAAGAGGTCGAGACCGAGGGCTTGGAGATGAAGATCAACGCCCGAGCCGTGCTCGTGCTCCCGTGGCTCGTGCTGGTCGCTCTCACGATCCGAGAGGGACCGTTCCGCGATTTCTACCGGTCGACGGGAGGGCTCGTCGTCGTACTCATTGCAGGTTTTCTCAGTGTTGTCGGCGGATTCTTCATCGCGCGCCTGGCGAGCACGCGCGCCGAACAGCGAGTGTTCGGGTCCAGCGCGACGGTTGCTACGAGAGACCGCGCGTGAGCACCGGAGTCCTCGTGCTCGGAGGGATGTCCGCCGCGCTGCTCTGCGCCGGCGTCGCCGGTCTCGTGGTCAAGCCGACGCCACGACTTGCCGGTCGGGTAAGGCCCTACACCATCGTCGCTCGCGCCGATTTGGGGCGCAGCGCAGATGTGCTGGGCGTGGCGCAACAAAACGCGCCGGCGCGCGGGGGCATCGTGAGTCTGTTGTTCTGGCCGCCGCTGCGCGCGCTCGCGGCACGGGTCGGTCGACTGGTCGAAACCCGCGGTGACGAGCATTTGCGTCTCAAGCTGCGACAGGCCGGATTCCACGATCTGACCACCGAGGAGTATCGAATCCGCGCCCTTGGTCAGGCGGCGCTGTTCTGCGCCGCCGGCGGGGCGATCGGCATTGCGGTTCGGTCACCGTTGCTCACGCTCGTGCTCACCGTGTGCGGCCTCGTGTACGGGTCGACGCGGTGGAAAGGCCGCATCGACCGGGCCATCGAAGATCGCCGTGACCGCTTACGGCTCGAGCTCTACACGGTCAACCAGCTGCTCGCCATCCACCTGCGAACGGGCGCGGGGCCGGTGCAAGCGACACAGCGCATTGTCGATCGCGGGACCGGCGCCATGGTCGAGGAGCTCGACGCCGTGTTGACGTGGGTGCGCAGTGGCGTCTCGGAGCCGGATGCCTTCCGCCGTGCCGGCGAGCTGACACCCGAGCCGAGTGTTGCCCGTACGTACAAGTTGTTCGCCACGGGGGCAGAGCGCGGCGTTGATCTGGGGGGCGCGCTGCGAGCGTTGAGTGAGGATCTCCGCGACGCGCGTCGCGAGGATCTGCGTCGTGTGGCGACGAAGCGCCGCGCCGCGATGCTCGTGCCGACCATCGCGATCCTCGCCCCGATCATGCTCCTGTTCATCGCCGCTCCGCTCCCGTCGGTCATCTTCGGGAGCCGTTGATCATCAAACGTGCACGCAGACACGAAGGGAGACGAAGGGTGGGTCCGAAGTCGTGGTGGATCGGCTTGGCGGCGCGGGTGGGCTCGGCTGCCCGGTCGGAAGATGGGATGACAACGGCCGAGTTGCTGGGCAACGCCGCACTCGGCATCGCAGCGCTCGTCGCGATCTGGGCGGTCCTCCAAGCGCTCGGGCTCGACATCGTGAACTGGATCCGAGGGCAACTGGGGGTCTGAGCGTGGCCGACGGCGACCAGCGGTGCGGTGAGGAAGGCATGACAACCGTGCAGTACGTCGCCGCGACGGCCTTCTCGCTGATCGTCTTCGTGATGATGGCGAACTTCATCGTGTTCCTGTACGCGCGCGGCGTCGTACGGTCCGCCGTCGACGAGGGCGCGCGGGCGGGAGGCCGCTTCGGCGCAACGACCGGCGAGTGCGAATCGCGTGCCCGCGATGTCCTCGGTGACCTACTCGCCGGCCGCCTCGGCAGCGATGTCAGCGTTCGGTGCGCGAGCGCCAACGCGGACGAGATGCACGCGACGGTCCACGTCACGTTGCACGGATGGCTGCCTGGGTTGGTACCCGACTGGACGTTCAGCCTGGACGCTCGGTCGGCAAAGGAGCACCCGTGACGGTGCGCAACCCTGGCCGGTCTCCCGAGGGCGGCTACGTCGCGGCAGAGCTCGCGCTCGGCATCGGCCTGCTCGTGTTTCCAGTCGCGCTGCTCGTCCTGACGCTGCCGACGTGGTCGGAGCGCCAGACGACCGCGCGCTCGATCGCCCGAGAGGTGTCACGGGTCGTCGCCGTTGCGGGCGTCTGCGATCGCGGGCGGGCCGTCGAGACCGGTAACGACATGGCACGGAACCTCGGGCTCTCGCCCAGTGACGTTGACGTGCAACTCGACTGTGCGCCGCGCGGACGGCTCCCACGCGGCGGCAGCGTGCGGGCTTCGGTGACAGTCGCCGTTCCGGCCGTGACGTTTCCAGGAATCGGCAGCGTCGGAGCTTGGAGCTGGACGGCCCATCACAGCGAGCCGGTCGACCAGTACCGGAGCGTCGAATGACACGGCGGCGCCCTAACCTGGGACGGCGTCGCGAGTCGGGCACGATCACGTTGTGGATGCTCGGGCTGTGCCTCATGCTGTTCCTCCTCGGAGGAATCAGCCTCGACCTGTGGCGCGCCTTCTCGGAGCGACGGTCGCTGGCCGCCGCCGCCGACGCGGCAGCGGTCGCCGGAGCCTCGGCTCTCGACGAGGCCACGTACCGGAGCAGCGGCGCAGTCCGTCTCGTGCCGGCCGATGCCCAACGCCGGGCGCGGGCATCGCTCGCGGATCAGCTGGACCGGCGGGCGCTTCGCGACGCCCGCGTCGAGGCGACCGAGGACACGGTGATGGTGACCGTCGGCGGCTCAGTCGACTTCTCGCTGCTGCAGATCGTCGCGCCCGGCGACGCGTTCGCCATCACAGTGCACGCCACCGCCCGCCCGCAGGCCTCCCCGTGACCCGAACCGGAAAGTTGACACCCGTGTCAGGGAACGGGTAACTCAATACCTATGGCCGAGCAGAAGCTGTTCTTCGACGACATCAAAGAGGGCGACACGGGGCCCGAGTTCTCCCACGAGCTCACCCGGACCGATCTCGTGATGTACGCGGGGGCGTCGGGGGACTTCAACCCGATGCACCACGACGAGGTGAAGGCCAAGGACTCGGGGCTGCCGAGCGTGTTCGGGCACGGCATGTTCACGGCCGGGATCCTGGGCAAGGCTCTCACCGACTTCGTCGGCGTCGGCAACCTGCGTGAGTACAAGGTTCGCTTCACCAAGCAGACCTGGCCGGGTGAGACGCTCACCACCAAGGTCACCGTGCAGAAGAAGTACGAGGAGCACGGCGAGCACCGCGTCGACCTCCATTGCGAGGTCGTGAACGAGGGCGGCGAGGCGAAGATCAGCGGCGTTGCCGTCGCCGCGCTCCCGACCCGCGGCTGATGGCGCGGGAGGGCCCGCGCTTCGACCTGCCGGCCCCGGACCCCGAGACACAGCCCTTCTGGGACGCCGCCCGGTCCGGGACGCTCCTCATCCGCCGATGCGGCGACTGCGGCCGCTTCCACTTCTACCCCCGGCCGTTCTGCCCGGTGTGCTGGAGCACCAACGTCGAGTGGGTGGAGGCCAGCGGCCGGGCGACGCTGTACACGTGGTCGGTGGTGCGCCGCAACGACCTGCCGCCGTTCCCCGAGCGGGTGCCGTACGTGGCGGCTGTCGTCGACCTCGACGAGGGCCCGCGCATGATGACCAACGTCGTCGACTGCGACTTCGACGCGCTCGAGATCGGCATGCCGCTCGAAGTCCTCTTCCAGGAGACGTCGGAGGACGTGACGATCCCCGTGTTCCGGCCCCGCGGAGGCGAGCGCGCACACCGGGGAGCGGCGTAGCTATCGTCATCGCCGTGCCGAAGGACCAGCCGGACTGGAGCTTCCCCCGTTTCGAGGGGCCGCTCGACGAGGTGTTCCCCGCGCTCCACGCGGCGCAGAATGCGTGGCTCAGCCAGATCGACTCGCTCAAGGCGCCCGACCGCAAGACGCACGAGCTCATCCGCATGGCGTGCACAGTGATCCTGCGCAACCCGGCGGGGGTGCGTCGCCACGCGATGCTGGCGAAGGAGGTCGGCGCGAGCTGGGACGAGATCCTGGGCTCGATCATGCTCACGCTGCCCGGGTTCGGGCTGCTGCCCGCAGTCGAGGCGATCCCGCACGCCCGCGCCGGCTTCGACGCCGCGCCCGAGCCCGAAGAGGACGTGTGAGCGACGACGTCCCGTTCCGGATCCTGCCCCGCATCTCCGACCGGAACCGGCACTTCTGGACCGGCGGCGCCGAGGGCGAGCTGCGGTTCCTGCGCTGCCAGGACGACGGCACGTACGTGCACCCGCCGACGCCGCGCTGCCCGAAGTGCCACGGCAAGAACCTCGCCGTCGAGGCCGTGTCCGGCCGCGCCACCGTGCACACGTTCTCGATCAACGTCCAGTCGTGGATGCCGGGCCCCGAGCCGCCGTTCGTCGTCGCGATCGTCGAGCTGCCCGAGCAGGAAGGGTTACGGCTCACGACCAACATCGTGAACTGCCGGCCCGACCACGTGCGCGTCGGCATGCCGGTGCGGGTCGTGTTCGAGCGCCACGACGACGATGACGAGGCGGTCTACATCCCGCTGTTCGAGCCGGCGCCCTGATGGCCGTCGACGCGATCGAACGGCGCACCGTGATCAGCGGCGCGGGGCAGTCCGACATCGGCCGTCGACTCTTCCGCGACCCGCTCGATCTGACGCTCGACGCGTGCATGGCCGCCATCGAGGACGCCGGCCTGACCCCCGCCGACATCGACGGGATCGCCACGTACCCGGGACCGATGGATACCCCGCCCGGGTTCTCGGGCGCGGGGCTCGTCGAGGTGCAGGACGCGCTGCGCCTCGAGATCGGCTGGTACACGGGCGGGATCGAGCTGCCCGGACAGCTCGGCTCCGTCATCGACGCGTGCCTGGCCGTGGCGGCCGGGCTGGCGACGCACGTGCTGTGCTTCCGCAGCGTCTACGAGGGCAGCGCGCAGGGCAAGGAAGGGCGGTCGGCGGTCATGCCGGGCGGCGGGGGGCGCGGCGGCAGCTTCCGCGCCGGCGGCTTCATGGAGTGGACGTTGCCGTTCGCAGCGCCATCGGCGACGACGTGGATCGCGATGTTCGCCCAGCGGCACTTCCACGAGTTCGGCACGACGCGCGAGCAGCTGGCCCAGATCGCGCTCAACGCCCGCAAGAACGCGGGCGTCAACCCCAAGGCCATCTACCGCGACCCGATGACGATGGACGACTACTTCGACGCCCGGCTGATCTCGTCGCCGCTGTGCCTGTTCGACTGCGACGTGCCGTGCGACGGCGGGACGGCGGTCATCGTGTCGCACGCCGACACGGTGCCCGACCTGCGCCGGTCCCCGATCCAGGTGGAGGCGGTCGGGACCGCGCTGTACGGCCGGCCGTCGTGGGACCAGTTCGACGACCTGACGACGATGGCGTGCCGCGACGCCGCCGCCCAGATGTGGACGCGCACCGACATCCAGCCGTCGGACGTGCAACTGGCCGAGATGTACGACGGCTTCAGCTTCATCACCATGGCGTGGCTCGAAGCCATGCGCTTCTGCGGCAGGGGCGAGTCGGGACCGTTCGTCGAAGGCGGGCAGCGAATCGCGCGCGACGGGGAGCTGGCTCTGAACACGCACGGCGGGCAGCTGTCGGCGGGCCGGTTGCACGGCTACGGGTTCCTCCACGAGGCGTGCGTGCAGCTGTGGGGCGAGGCGGGGGAGCGGCAGGTTCCGGGCGACCCCGAAGTCGGCGTGGCCGCTGCCGGTGGTGGGCCGCTCGCCGGGTGCCTGCTTCTCAGCAACCGCCGCTGAACCGGTCGCGCCCCTAGGCTCCCGGGCCATGTCGGACCCGGCGCCTGCGGTCACGCGCGACGACCGTCGGTTCTGGCGGATCCTGTTGCTGATCGCGCTGGCCTCCCTCGCGCTGCGCGTCGCCTACGTCGCGTTCGCGAAGACGAACCAACCGATCCACGGCGACCAGCTCTTCTACAACGCCGAGGCCAACCGGCTGGCGCGCGGCGACGGGTTCCTCGAGCCGTTCGACCCGCAGGCGCTGAGCCGCGGCA
>Ga0126312_10003414_pt1 | contig 10725 bp, 8 predicted proteins | sample Plot104A_FD_92537 | JGI IMG/M metagenome (GOLD analysis project Ga0126312, IMG submission 92537) | Serpentine soil microbial communities from UC McLaughlin Reserve, CA, USA - Plot104A | ecosystem: Environmental > Terrestrial > Soil > Grasslands | place: USA: UC McLaughlin Reserve, Lake County...
CGGCGAAGTACTCGGCGTGTGCGGCGTCGAAGGGCGCCAAACCGCGGAAGGGGCAGATCTCGAGCCCGGAGGAGTCAGGGGGCTCGGCGACCGCGTAGAGCCGAGCGCGCTCGCTAGCGGTCTGAAGGTCGACGACGCCGCCCGCGACCGCGGCCTGGGCCGCCCGCAGCCCGGTCCGATCGTCGGCCGCCCGGTCCGTCGTCGCGGCGAGGCGCTCGGCCGCCTCGGCCCGAGCCCACTCGCCGGCCGCGCGGTGGATGCGAAGCGGCACCCCCTCGCCTTCCGCGGCCAGGGTGCTAACCGGCATCGCGGCGTCCTCCGACGAGGCGTAAAGGGCGGCGATCTCCGCTGTCGCAGCCTCGCCGAGCGGATCGAGACGGAGGCGCTGGGCGGTGCCGCTTTCGAGCAGGGAAGCGAAGGTGGGCGGACCCTGTTCGTCGTGATGCAGAACGCAGATCAAGAGCGGCCCGCCCCTGGGCTCCCGGGCGAGCCCGGCGGCGGCCTTAAGCACCGCCGGCGGCGCGTCATCGGCGGAGTCGATCACGAGGAGCGTCGGTCGCCGTCCCTTCCCCGCCTCGGCGACAATCGCCAGCGCTGCCTCGGCAACCTGACCCCCGCCGGCGTAGAGGACCGCCGCCCCCCCGCGCTGGAGCTCATGCGCGAGCTCCGCCACGAGCCTCGTCTTGCCAATCCCGGCTGGCCCCCAAACCAGCGCGCAGACGACGCGCCCTTCGCCCGCCTCGTCCCAGCGCTTGCGCAGCCAGCGAAGCTCGTGCTCGCGCCCGGCGAGGAGCGGCGAGCCGCCCTCGAGCTGCACCGGCAGCTCCACGATCGGTGGCGGGGCATCAAGGCTCGGATCCTGGGCGAGGACGGCCGCCTGCAGACGCTGGAGCTCCGGCCCGGGCTCAACCCCGATCTCCTCCGTCAGCGTCGTGCGCGCCTCGCGGTACGCCTCCAGCGCGTCCGCCTGGCGGCCGGCACGGTAGAGGGCGAGCATCCGCTGGGCATGCAGGCGCTCGCGCAGGGGCTCCCCGGCGATCAGTTCCTCGAGTTGGGCTATGACCTCGTCGTGGTGCCCGGCGGCAAGCTCGGCGTCGATTGCGAGCTCGATCGCGCGCATATGAAGCTCCTCGAGCCTGCCGATCTCGGGGGCGGCGAAGGGCTCGGAGGCGACGTCGGCGAGCGGGGCGCCGCGCCAGAGCTCGAGCGCCGCGATCGCCGCGCCATTCGCGCCGGCAGCGGTTGCCGACGCCCGGGCGGCCTCTTGAACCAGGTGCTCAAAGCGGAGGGCATCGACCGATCCCTCGGGCAGGCGGAGCTCGTAGCCACGGCCGCGGGTGATGATCTCCGCCTCGGCCCTGCCGTCAACCAGTGCCTTGCGCAATCTGGAGACGTAGAGCTGGAGGTTCTTGGCGGCGCTCGGCGGTGGATCCTCCCCCCAGAGGCCATCGATCAGCTCGTCACCGCTCAGGGTTGAGTTTGCATGCAGCGCCAGCATCGCAACGACGCTGCGCTGCTTGCTTCCCCCTAGAGAGAGCGTTTGGCCGTCGACGAGCGCCTCGACGGACCCGAGAAGGCGCACTTCCAAGCTCATGGCGAACCGGTCCTAGCGAACGTACTCCCGGCCTGGTGGCGCGTCAAGCCCGCCCGCGGTGGACGCCCACACATCACGCTGCGTTCCGATCCGAGGAACACGACGGGCGCGGAGCCGAGCATCGCCCGTATCTCCGCGCCCATCGCCCTTGCTCTACGACCGTCGCGATCGTCCTCAGCCCGTCGCGGACGGCGACACCGCCGTGCGCCGGCGCATCGTGAGCATCGCGGCGGTGCCGAGCGCTGCCAGAGCCAGCGCGGCCCCGGCCCCGACCAGAGCGCTGCCCCAGTCGAACCCGTCGCTTGCCTCCGGTGACGCGGACACGAGTGTCGGCGTGCTGGTCGGCGCACCGCTGATCGCGTTGAGCGACGAGTAGCCCGAGTTCACGTGCTGCGAATCGCTTGGCTCGCTCGCCGGCGGCGCGATCGAGTTGACGGATTGGTAGCCCGAGCCGCCGGCGGGCTGACTCGGTTCGCTCGTGTCGCCGCTGATCGCGTTGACGGACGAGTAGTTGCTGTCGATCGGCTGCGCGTTCGCGCTCGCCGGGATCGCCAGTGCACAGATCCCGAGCGCGAGCGCGAGGGCACGACGCCGTTGACGCCTCAGCCGGGACACGATTGTGATGGTGTGAGCCCTCATTGGGGCCTCCTTTAGCTCGTGGCCTCGAGCCCGGCTCCCTGTGGGATGAGGCTCGCTGCCGGTCATCTCCCGGAGGCTCCAACTAGGCGGTATACGGACGGTATGCGCAGGCTGGCGGCGTGGCTAGCCGAAGACGACCTTCCCGTTCATCTTCGCCCGCTCGGCGATCTCCTCCGAGCGCTCGACCGCGGCGACCAGGGCCCGTAGCGCGCTTCCCAGCACGCGCATGCGATCGCGCTCCGAGCGCAACTCGAGCAGGTGCTGCTTGGTCTGCGCGGGAAGCTCGACACGGCCGGCGATCTCGTACGCGTTCCCCTCCACGGGTTGTCCGTCCTCGGGCGGCTCGCCCGAGACGCGCTCGACGAGCTCCGCGAACGCCTCACGGGCCCGCTCGGCGACCGCCTCGGCATCGGCCGCCTCGTCGTCGGTGGGATCGATCGGCTCGACCTCACCGCTTGGATACTCGGGTGCCTCGTAGCGATCGAGCACCTTGAACGGGAGCTCACCCGTCACGACGATGTTCATGCGCCCGTCGTCGAAGCGCTCGAGGACCTCGGTGACGCGCGCGGTGCAGCCAATCCTGCGGGCGCTGCCCTCGTCGTCGCGGAACACGATCCCGAACGGCTCCTCCGAGTCCAGGCAGTGCCCGATCATGCGCTTGTAGCGCTCCTCGAAGATGTGGAGCGCCATCAGCTCACCCGGCAGGATCACCGCGGGGAGCTCGAAGATCGGGATCTCGGCGCCGTCCCCGGCCATGTCAGTCATTCTAGGCCGCCGTGACTGTGGACTTCGAGGCCGAGGGCCTACTCAAGGGGACGCGGGGGAATGCCCGGCAGGCGCGGCTGGAGCTGCTGGAGGAGCTTCTGGCCGATGGCTTCAGCCTCGAGGAGCTGCGAGGGGCTGTCGCGGAGGACCGGCTCGCATTGCTGCCGGTCGAGCGCGTCCTGGCCCCGGAGGGACCACGATTCACCGGCCACGAGGTCGCCGAGCAGACCGGCCTGCCGCTGGACTTCCTGATCACGCAGCGCCAGGCGCTGGGGCTACCCGTCCCGGATCCCCAGGACCCAGTCTTCGACTCCGACGACGTTGAAGCAGCACGCAGGCTCAAGGCCTTCCGCGACGCGGGCTTTGCGGATGATGCGCTGCTGGACATGGCCCGCGTGCTGGGAATGGCGATGTCGCAGGTGGCGGCCGCGAATCGCTCGCTGGTCGCCGACGCGCTCGTCCACGAGGGCGACACCGAGCGCGACGTCGGGCTCCGCTTCGCCGAGATCGCACGGACCCTAGGCCCGCTCAGCGGCGAGTCCCTCAGCTACATCCTCAACCTCCACCTCCGCGAGCAGGTGCGAAACGACGTCATCGGTGGTGCCGAGCTCACCACCGGCACCCCGGGGGCGCAGGAGATCACCGCGTGCTTCGCCGACCTCGTCGGCTTCACCGAGCTTGGCGAGGCGCTTGCCCCGGAGGACCTCGGCGGGGTCACGGGGCGGCTGGGGCGCCTCGTCGGTGAGGTGGCAACCACTCCCGTTCGCCTGGTGAAGATGATCGGGGATGCCGCGATGCTCATCTCGCCCGACGCGGAGGCCATCGTCGAGGCGGCACTGACGCTGGTGGACGCGGCGGCTGCGGAGGAGGAGCTGCCCATGCTGCGCGCTGGGGTCGCTCACGGGCCGGCCATCGCTCGAGTCGGCGACTGGTACGGGCGTCCGATCAACCTCGCGAGCCGGATTACCGGCATCGCCCGGCCGGGAAGCGTGGTGGTGGACGAGGCGGCCAAGGAGGCGGCGGGCGAGGGCTACAGCTACTCGTTCGCAGGCGAGCGCCGCCTGAAGGGGATCCAGGGGCGGGTGACGCTCTTCCGCGCCCGGCGCGAGGCCGAGGCGCCGGCCCGCGACGGGTCGCGCAGGCGCCGCCGCTAGGTCGACTCGAGGACCTCGGCCGCGGCGCGCTCGCCGGAGCGGACGGCGCCGTCCATGTACCCGGACCATCGCTCGGCCGTCTCGGTGCCCGCCCAGTGGATGAGGCCCACGGGCTCGCGGATCGCCGCCCCGAAACCCGTCTGCACGCCGGGCGGCATGAACGAGATCGGGCCGCCGCCGGTGAAGCGCTCGCGCGCCCAGTCCTGCTCGATGTAGCGCTCGACTCGCCGGCCCCGATCGCCGAAAACGCGCGCGAGCCCCTCGATGAGCGTCGCGCGCCTTTGGCTCGTGCTCAGTCGCTGGAACGCGCGCGCTTCGGCTCCGCTCACGAAGGCGAGCAGGATGCCGGGCGAGCCGTCCGGGGGTGAGTTGTCGAACGTGGTCGTCGCGGGCCCGGCATCGATGACCGCCTCGCCGCTTAGGCCCTCGGCGCGCCAGAAGGGCTCGTCATAGACGGCGATGCACTTGATGTAGCTGCCCCACGGCATCCGCTGGGCGAGCTGCGTTCGCGCCGGAGGCAGCCCGGGCACCCACTCGATCCGATCGCACAGCACCGGGGCCATTGCGACGATCACGCGGCTCGCGGCGACGTCCAGATCGCCCGCCCTGATCCGCACCCGGCCGTCGCGCTGCTCAACCCGCGTCGCCGGCGCCCCGAGCACGACTCGATCCCCCAGCTCCTCCGCCACGCGCAGCGAGATCAGCTGCGAGCCCCCGACGAAGCGATCCTGCTGGGCGCCGCCCTCGGTGTCGACGAGGGAGTCGAAGCCCCCGCCGGCGCGGAAGTACCACAGCGCGTAGAGGAGCGAGATGTCGGCCGGGTCGGCGCCGAAGACCGTTCGGACCGCGATCTCCAGCAGGCGACGGGCGCTGCGCGTGCGGAGCCCCCGTCGCATCCAGCCGCCGACCGTCATCGTGTCCAGCCGCTCGGCATCGGGCGCGCTCCAGGGGGCCTCGAGCGGCACGCGCTTGGCGAGCGAGTCGATGCGCCGGCGGGCGACCTCGATCTCGGCGAGCGAAACCGGGTTCAGGCGGGGAATCGTCCCGGAGTAGCGGGTGGTGCGTCCACGCAGCTCGAGGACGTTCTGGCCCTCGATGTGGGTGGGGAAGGTCTGGATGCCCAACTCGGACGCGAGGGCGGCGACGCGATCCTGGGTGGGGCCGACCCACTGGCCACCGATCTCCACGACCTTGCCCTCGCCCAGGTCGGCGTTGAGGGTGCGTCCTCCAACCCGGTCGCGCGCCTCCAGCACGACGGGCGAGACGCCCGCCCTTGCGAGCTCCCTCGCGGCAACGAGCCCAGCGAGCCCGCCGCCGATGACGGCAACATCCGCCTCGAGTTCCCTCGGCATGCCGGGAGTCTCGCCGATCGGCCGTTTAGAAACCTGTAAGCGGTTCGCGACACTCTTTAGGTGTGGCCCTGCTCATGCTCTTCGCCGTGGTAGCGGGGGCGGGAACCGCCCTCTCGCCGTGCGTGCTGCCGGTCCTGCCGGCCGTGCTCTCGGTCGGCGTCTCGGGAGGCCGCCGCCGCCCGCTCGGCGTCGTGGTCGGGCTCGCGGCCTCGTTCACGTTCGCGACCGTCGCGCTCGTGTACGTGCTCGATGTCCTCGGGCTTCCCGACGATCTCCTTCGCACGCTCGCGATCGTCACCCTCTTCGCCTTCGGCATCCTGCTTGTGATTCCGCCGCTGGCCGACCGGATGGAGGCCTGGGTCTCACGCCTCGTGCCCGGCCCGGCGCGCGGCGGGGGAGACGGGTTCGGCTCGGGCCTCGTCCTCGGTGCCTCCCTCGGATTGGTGTACGCCCCGTGCGCCGGCCCGATTCTCGCCGGAGTGATCACCGTCTCCGCGTCGCAGGACTTCACGGCCGGGAAGCTCGCCGTCGCCATCTCGTACGCCATCGGCTCGGTCGCCGTCCTCTACCTGCTGATGATCGGCGGCCGGCGGCTTGCCGACCGCCTCAAGGCCTACCGCGGGCGGATCCAAGTGGCGATGGGCGTGGTCATGATCGCCACCGCCGTGGCGATGAGCGCGGACCTCGACGTGCGCTTCCAGACGGCGATCGCCGACGACCTCCCCGGCCTCCTCGTGAACCCGACCGGCGAGCTGGAGGAGAGCTCGGCCGTGGCCGACGAGCTCGCGGAGGTCCGTGGGGGCGGCGGCGCGGAGGAGGCCGGCGCCAGCGAGGCGGCATCGGGCTCGAAGCTCCCCGAGCTCGGGGCGGCGCCCGAGCTGGCGGCGGGCAACTGGTTCAACACCCCGGGCGACGAGCCGCTGACGCTCTCCAAGCTTCAGGACGAGGACCGGGTGGTTCTCATCGACTTCTGGACCTACACCTGCATCAACTGCATCCGCACCCTTCCCTACATAACGGCGTGGGACTCGAAGTACCGCGACGAGGGCCTCACCGTGATCGGGGTCCACAGCCCCGAGTTCAGCTTCGAGAAGGACGCCTCGAACGTCGAGGACGCGATCGCCGACAACGACATCGAGTATCCGGTCGTCCAGGACAACGAGCTGGCCACGTGGAGCGCGTTCGACAACCAGTACTGGCCCGCCAAGTACCTGATCGACGCGAACGGGGAGATCCGCTACACCCACTTCGGCGAGGGCGACTACGAGCAGACGGAGGCGGCGATCCGCAGCCTGCTGGCCGAGGCGGGGGACATGAAGCTAGGCAAGCAGGTCGGAAAGCAGAACGCCGAGGTGGCCGACCCGGGGCTGCGGACGCCCGAGACCTACATCGGCTGGACGCGCGCCCAGGGCTATTTCCAGCCGCCGCACCCCGGCGTGGGCGAATATACGCCGCCACCCGACAACAGGCTGTTGCCGAATCAGTTCGCCCTCGGCGGCCGCTGGCAGATCGACGCCGAGTCCGGCACGGCGCTCTCCGATGCAACGATCAGCCTCCGCTTCAAGGCCCGCCGCGTGTTCCTCGTCATGGGCTCACCGGGGCGCCCCCGAGACGTCCGCGTGGAGCTCGACGGCAAGTCGATCGCGGACTCGCTCGCCGGCGAGGACGTGCACGGCGGGAAGGCGACGATCTCCGACCAGCGCCTCTACCGGCTGGTCGAGCTGCCGGAGGCGGGCGACCACACGCTCACGCTGCGCTTCGACCTCGGGATCGAAGCCTTCGCGTTCACCTTCGGCTAGGGCTTGCGGGCGCTCAGGACGAGGTTGTAGAAGAGCTGCGGAGGCAGTCGCGGCTCAAGCAGCGCGGTGTCGAGCCGCTGGAGCGCGATGTAGCCGCGGAAGGCGAAGCGGCTCCAGCTCAGCGGGACTTCGGTGGGCTCGGCCGTCGCCTCCAGGGAGCGCATCGTCCAGCCCCAGAGATTGGCTACGAGCTCCTCGCCGCGCAGGTGGATCCCCTCGAATCCGGCGGTCTGCATGTGATCGCGAAGGGGTCCGGGATCGAAGGCGTGGACGTCGACCTCAGATTCGAGCTCGTGGCCGTCGGTGGCCTCGGTCGCCGGGTTGTTGTTCGCGCTTGCGCCCACCGCCCGGCGCCAGATGGGGCCAAGCGCCTGGCCGACCCGCTTCGGGACCGCCGCGATGCGATCGCCGTGGCGCGACGGCTCGCCGCAGAACGCGACGGTCCCGCCGGGCCGCAGGACACGATGGAACTCCGAGAACGCGCGGTCGAGGTCGGGGATGTGGTGAAGCACGGCGTGGCCGAAGACGAGGTCGAAGCTCGCGTCGTCGAAGGGGAGCTCCTCCGCCTCGGTTTGAACCGTCCCCACGCTCAAGCCGAGGCGCTCGGCGGTCGCCGCCAGCGTGGCGAGCATCCCGGCGGAGATGTCACTCGCCACCGGACGCTCGATCACGCCGAGCTGCGCGAGGTTCAGCGAGAAGTAGCCCGTGCCGGCGCCTATCTCGAGCGTGTCGCCGAACGGCCGTGCCGGCTCGGAGCCCAGCGCCTTCACGAGCTTCGCTCGGACCTGCTCCTGGCCGATCTCCCCGTAGTCGATGCCCCACTTGGAGTCGTACTGATCGGCGGCGACGTCGTGGTAGCGCTCGTTGACTTCCTTGAGGTGGCCGGGCATAGCCGAGCGGGCTGGCATGGCGGCGGATCGTAGAGGCAGACGGGCCAGGGAATCCAGGGGAGTCGTACGCTCTGGCGCTTGCCCCACGTCCAGGAAGACCAGCCCACCGGGGTGCCGCCGCTCGAGCTGACGGGTGAGCGCACGCTGCCCGACGTCCCGGAGGAGAACTACTGGTATCGCCGCCATCTGGCGGTCTACGAGTGGATCGCCGCTCGGGTCGGTGGGCTGAGCGTCGCCGACCTCGCATGCGGCGAGGGCTACGGCTCGGATGTCTTGGCGCGGGCTGCCCGCGAGGTCGTCGGTGTTGATGCGAATCCCGACGCGCACGCTCACGCCGCGGCGCGCTACCGGCGCGAGAACCTGCGCTTCGAGCGCGCGCTGGTGGAGAGCTTCGAGGGGCCGTGCGACGCGATTGTTTTCCTCCAGACCATCGAGCACATCCAGGATCCGGGCGCACTGCTGGAGGGCTTCGCGGCGGCCGCTCCCGTCTCCTATGTCTCCACGCCCAACCGTCTCACGCTCGCCCCAGCCGGCGCCGAGAAGTCCGATAACCCGTGGCATCTGCGTGAGTACACGCTCGCCGAATACCGCGAGCTGCTGGAGCGCCGGTTCGCGTCGGTCGAGATCCTGGGCCTCTTCCACGCCCGGAAGCTGCGGGCCCACGAGTTGGCCCTGCGCGCGGGCTGGGATCGCGTCCACGCCGCCCTCCACGTCACGAAGCCGTTCTACGACCGGTTCGTCCCGGCGATCTCGGCGTCGGACTTCAAGCTCCACTCGGCCGACGAGCGGGACCTGAGCGGCGCGCTCGACTTCCTCGCCGTCTGCCGTGTCTGAGCCGGAGCGCGTCGGCGATCTCGCGATCGTCCTGCACAGCCACATGCCGTACGTGGAGGGGTTCGGCACCTACCCCTTCGGCGAGGAGTGGCTCTTCGACGCCGTCTTTCGTTCGTACGTACCGGTGCTGGAGGCGGCGGACTCGCTCACCTTCACGGTCACTCCGGTATTGGCCGACCAGCTCGAGGCCCATGGCGTGCCAGGGCGATTGCGGGCGTTCCTGCGCGAGTTCCGGCTGGGCTCGGCCGAGGCGGAGGCTGCTGACGTATCCGCCGAGTTGCGGCCCGCCTGCGAGGCGGAGGCGGCCCGCTATCGCGCCGCGCTGGCGCGGCTGGAGGACGTGGGCGATGACCTCCTCGCGCTATTCCGAGAGCCGGCAAGCCGGGGGCATGTGGAGCTGATGGCGTCGGCCGCCACGCACGCCGTCCTGCCGCTCGTCGCCACGGCGGCGGGGCGCCGCCTTCAGATCGACGCCGGCCTGCGCTCTCACCGCCGGCGCTTCGGCCCCTCGGCCGGCTTCTGGCTCCCCGAGTGCGCCTACGAGGTGGGCATCGAGGCGCTCCTGGCCGAGCGGGGGGTGCGTTGCTTCTGTGTGGACCAGAGCGCGGATGAGGCCCCCCTAGGGGCCCTCACGCCCGTCGTCACGCCTGCGGGCCCGGTTGCCCTGCCCATCGACTGGGAGGCGGTCCAGTGGCTCTGGTCTCCTCAGGGATACCCCTCCGACGCCCCGCACGCGGATTCGTTCCGGGAGTCCGGGCGCGGGCTTCGGCTGTGGTCGGTGGGAGGCGGTCCGTACGACCCGCAGGCCGCGGCGGCTCGTGCGCGCGAGCAGGCCGCGGAGTTCGTCTCGTCCATCGGCGAGCGGCTGAAGCGCTTCCGCGACGACCGCGGCCGGCCGGGCATCCTGACGTTTGCGATCGACACCGAGTTGCTCGGCCATTGGTGGCGCGAGGGGCCTGAGTGGCTCGCCGAGGTCGTCCGCCTCGCCGCCGGACATGGGGTGGAGCTGGTCACCGTCTCCGATGCGATCGCCCGCCACGAGCCCGAGGCGCGGGAGCTTCATCGCTTCACCTGGGGGGAGGGCAAGGACCTGCGCACGTGGGATTCACCCGCCGTCGCCGACATGGCCTGGGCCGCACGGCGATTGGAGCTGCGCCTCCTCGGGGCCCTCGCTCGCGGGCTTGACGAGCGCCGCGTGCTCCGAGCAGCCCGCGAGCTGCTCGCGATGCAGGCCAGCGACTGGGCATTCCTCGACGGTCGCCGCGAGGCAGGCGACTATCCCTTCCAGCGCGCTACGGACCACGCGCAGGCGCTGCTCGAGGCGCTGGACGGACACCGGGCGCCCGATCCCAACCTGAGGCACCTGGCTCCGGATCTCAACCTCGCCCCGCTCCTCGAGCCCTGAAGACAGCCCGCGCCTGGCATATTCCTGCGGTGTGGCGGCTCAGGTGACCGATCCCGGTGGGAAACGCTGGCGAGTCGGGATCCGGTGGCTTCCCTGGCCGTTGAGATTCAGGGGCGATGCGCGGCTCGATCCGGGGGCGGTCGACTGGTTGCCCTTCGGGTTCGACGCTGGCGGCGGGATCACCGTGTTGCTGGTCGTGGTCGGCGTGGTGCTCCTACTCACGGTCGCGCTCCCTGTGGTGATCTTCGCCGTGGAGGTTGTGATCCTGGCCGTGCTCGCCGCGGCCGGGCTCC
>Ga0126312_10003415_pt1 | contig 10724 bp, 10 predicted proteins | sample Plot104A_FD_92537 | JGI IMG/M metagenome (GOLD analysis project Ga0126312, IMG submission 92537) | Serpentine soil microbial communities from UC McLaughlin Reserve, CA, USA - Plot104A | ecosystem: Environmental > Terrestrial > Soil > Grasslands | place: USA: UC McLaughlin Reserve, Lake County...
GACCACCTGGTTCCGAAGAGGTAGTCGAAGAGGGGGATGTCGCGAAAGAAGACGATGGTCTCGCTGAGCAGCGAGACAACGATGCCCGTGGTGGTGAGCACCGAGACGAGCGCCGCGAGCACGAGCAGGCCCTTGATCAGGTCCTCGCCGTAGCGGCGGCGCGCCGCCCCGAGAGCCGGAGCCCCAGAGGCGGCGCGCGCTGCCGTTCCTGCTTCCACGAGCTGCCTAGCCCGCCTTGCTCTCGGCGGCCTTGAGCTCCTTGTTGCCCTCGGCGGCCTGCGAGCTCGTCATCGGGACGATCTGTGCGGCCTGCGAGATGGAGTCGTAGTTCTTGACCACGTACTCCATGAAGGCCTTGACCTCCGGCCGGGCGAGCGCCTTCTCGCTCGGGTACATGAACAGCGGCCGCGAAAGCGGCTTGTACTTGCCGGTCTGGATGTCGGGCTTGCTCGGCTTGACGCACCCCGAACCCGCGTCGACGCCCACCAGATTGAGCTTGTCCTGGTTCTGCTCGAAGTAGGAGAACCCGAAGTAGCCCAGGCCACCCGGGTCACCGGATACGCCTTGGACGATCACGTTGTCGTCCTCGGAGGGCTGATAGTCGGAGCGCGAGACTCCCTCCTCGCCGTTGATCTTCTCGGTGAAGAAGTCGAACGTGCCCGAGTCGGTGCCGGGGCCGAAGAGGCTGAGCTTGGCCGACGGCAGCTTCGCGTCGACCTCCTTCAGGTCCTTGACCTTCGAGCCCTTGTTCCAAATCTCCTTGAGCTGGTCGGTGGTCAAGCAGCCCACCTTCAGGCCCTTGTTCGTCACGACCGCGATGCCATCGTTTGCGACCTGGACTTCCTGATAGGTCACGTTCTTCTTCTTGCAGACCGGCGCCTCTTCGTCGGGCTTGATCGGCCGCGACGCGTCGGAGATGTCGGTCTCGCCGGCGCAGAACTTCTCGAACCCGCCGCCGGTCCCGGAGGTACCGACTGAGATGTTCACTTTCGGGTTCTCACCCTTGAACTGCTCGGCTGCGGCCTGGGCGAAGGGCCCCACGGTGCTCGAGCCGTCGATCTTGATGGTGCCGGAAAGATTTCCGCCGCCACCGCCACCGCCACCGCTGCTTTTCTCGTCGTCGCCGCAAGCCGCCACGCCAATGGCCAGGCTGCCGCACGCCGCGAACGTGAGGAGCTTCCTCATGTAGGTCTTCTCCTTGAAGTCGTTCATTGACGCGGCTGACGCTGTCATGGCCCGAGGGCCAGTCTGTTATCGAACTGTGCCCCGGCTGTGAAAAAGATGTGAAAGCCCGGCTAGGGCAGAGGGGAGAAGCGGTAGCCGAAACCGAAGTGGGTATGGATGTACGCGCGGCCCGGGAGCTCACGCTCCAGCTTCTGGCGCAGCTTTCTCACGTATACGTCCACCGAGCGGTCGGACTCGCGGTAGGGCTCCCCCCAGACTTCGCGATAGAGCTCCTCGCGGCTCACGATCCGCTCGGAGCGCCGGACGAGCGCGGTCAGCAGGGCCAGCTCGCGCGCGGTGAGGTGAAGCGGCCGGCCCTCGGCCAGGGCCACGAATTCCTCCGGACGGATCTCGAGCTCACCCGCTTGCATCTGCTCCAGGTTTCCAGGCGGTGGCAAAAAGCCCGTTACGTCCGCGTTGTTGGCCTGTGAAAAAGCTGTAAACGAGACATTTCGCCGAGCGCGCTCAGGTAGCCTGACTTCGATGCGTTTGGCGATCCTCGACTCCGACTCGGGCTTCGTGCAGGTGCTCGTGAAGCGGGCGGAGGACAACGGCTGGCAGTACCGCCGGCTCGAGTCCGCGCCCCGGCCCGAGGAGTTCCTGGCCATGCGCGCCGAGGCGCTGGTGGTCGACCTGGCCCTGCTCGGACCCACCGCCTGGGACTTCCTCGAGCGCGTCTCGGCGAACCTGCCGGGCATCGGCATCGTGGTCTGCACGGGACGCACCAGCGTGGCTCAGCGGGTCCGCGGCCTGCGCTCTGGTGCCGACGACTGGGTTACCAAGCCCTGTCACCCGGAGGAGGTGCTCGCACGCGTGGAGGCCGTGATCCGGCGGCGCAAGCGGGCCTCGCGCCGAGTGGACAGCGGCCCGCTCGTGGCAGGCGAGCTGGAAATTCGCGCCGATCAGTTCCAGGCCTACGCCGGCGGCCGCAGCGCGGACCTCACGCGGCGCGAGTTCGAGGTGCTCCAGCTGCTCGCGCAGGCGGAGGGCAAGGTACTTCAGCGGGAGGAGATCTACCAGGCCGTGTGGGGCTACGCGATGGCCCACGGCGATCGCTCGGTGGACGTGTTCGTCCGCAAGGTGCGCCTGAAGCTGGAGAAGGCCTCGCCCGACTGGAACTACATCCACACGCACTTCGGCGTGGGCTACCGCTTCGATCCCGAGCGCCGCGGGCCCGAGGAGCAGCTGCCGCCACCGGCCGGCGCAGAGGCCAGTCTGCCGAGAGAGGCGGCTGCGCCGCCGGATGCACCGGCGGAGAGCCCGGGCTACGAGCCCGAAGGCCCCCAGCGGCGGCCGCAGCTGACCACCCGCTAGGGCGCGGCGCCGCGGCACTCGTCGGCCGCGGCGCGGAGACCCAGCATCTCCAGGCTTCCGGGGCCACGCCGGCAAGCGAAGATAAAAAGCTGATCGAGCGGCGCCCGAGGGAGCTCCTCGACGCGGCCTTTCCGCTGGGCCACCGGCTCTACGCCGAGCAGCCGAAGCGATTCAGCGGCCGCTTGGCCGCCTACTGGCACGCGCCGGAGCCGGCCTCGTCGCCGGCCGGGCTAGGCAGCGATGGCCTGGCGGCTGGCCAGCCCGTCGGAGAGCAGGGCCCGCCCGGCGGTGCGGGTGAGCCGCTCGGCCGCGTGGCGGTCCATGCCCCGCTCCAGCAGCATGCGCTCGGCGGCCGCAAGCGCGGGAGGGCGCGACGGCCCGTGAGCGTCGGAGGCCACGAGGCCCACGTAGCCGGCTTCCAGGAGCCGCAAGGCGGCCGCTTTGGCCGTTTGGCCATGGCCGCCCGTGAGCGACAGCGCGTTGACCTGCGCGAGCGAGCCGGCGGCAAGCTCGCGCCGCAGCCCGGAGCAGTCATCGAGCTCAGCGTCGGCGCTGCGCTCGGGGTGGGCGATCAGCACGCCGAAGCCGCGTTCGCGCAGCTCGGCGGCGGCGGCGTGAAAATCCTCGCCGAACGGCTCCCAGGGGGCTTCGAGCAGCAGCCAGCGGGCGTCCCGAGGGCCCTGGGCGATCGCCTCCAACTCATCCTGAAAGAGCCTTGGCACCATGTCGTGGCCGAGCTCCCCGCCGCAGGCGACAGCCAGCGGCACTCCGGCGGCGGCGAGCGCGCGCCGCACCTCGGCTACCCGCTCCCGTAGCCCGAGCACGTCGGTCACGAAGTCCGAACGCACGTGCGGCGTGGCCACGACCATGTCCGTTCCATCGGCGACCGCCGCGCGGGCGAGCTCGACGCTGTCGGCAAGCTCCGCCGGACCGTCGTCGATGCCGGGCAGGAGGTGGAAGTGAACTTCGGCCCTCGGCTCCATGCAGACATAGATTCGGCCGCTCAGCGGAGGATTTGGTGGCAATCCTGTGAAGCGGGCCGACCGGCGGGCGCCTTGCCATACTGCGCCGGGCGATGGCCGAGGCCCCCTACAGGCTGCGCGAGACCGCGCTGATCTGCTGGGCGGCGCTCGGGCTGCACGAAGCCCGCTACCTGATCGCCTACGGCGACCACTCGGGCGAGGAGCTGGCGCAGCAGGGCCACGCCTACCTCCCGTTCGCGTCGGCGCTGGCCGTCGGGCTGCTGGCCCTGGCGGGTGCGCAGCTGCTGGCGACTGTCTCGCGCGCGGGGAGGACCGGCGCCCACGGCGGCTCGCGCCGGGCCGCTTGGAAGCTCTGGCTGGGGGCAAGCGCGGCGCTGCTCGTCGTGCACGCCGGCCAGGAGCTGGCTGAGGGGCTGGTGTCGTCGGGTCACCCGCATGGAGCGGCTGCGCTCCTGGCCAACGGCGGCTGGGTCTGCGTGCCGCTGTCACTCGGCTTCGGCGGGCTCGTGACGCTCGGGCTGCGCGGCGCAGAGCTTGCGGTTGGCGCGGCGGCAGGCGATGCGGCCATCAGCCGCCCGCTGCGGCCCCTCCTTGCCGGCGCTGCCAAGCGCTCTGTGTGCTTCTTCCGCGGCTGCTCGCCGCTGGCGTCGAAGCTCGCCGGCCGCGCGCCGCCACAGCCCTCCTGAGCCGCACCGCGCAGGCGGTCGATTCGTGAACCGCGACAGGAGGTAGTCCAATGTCCAGAAACCGGCGCCTGGGCCTCGTGGCCCTGGTCATCGCCGTCGCGGTGGGGGCCTTCGTTATCGCCAAGCCCGGCAGCCAGGACGAGCAGCGCCAGCCGACCCGCTCACCCGCCCGCACCACCAGCACCCAGACGACGATCGGCAGCGCACGGGCCACCGAGCCGGAGCAGCCCCCTGTCGCCCGCGTGGTGATCAGGGCCGGCAAGCCCGTCGGGGGCGTGCGCAGCATCGAGGTGGAGACCGGAGACCAGGTGCGCCTGGAGGTGAGCGCGGACTCGACGCAGCAGCTGCACCTGCACGGCTACGACATCGACAGGACCGCCATGCCCGGCAAGCCGGCGAGCTTTCGCTTCAAGGCCGACGCGGAAGGCCAGTTCGAGCTCGAGAGTCACAGCGCCGAGCACGCCGGCCTCGAGCCCATGATGGCGCGGCTGGTGGTGCGGCCGTCGTGATCGCACTGCCGATCGGGCACGGCATCGTCGCGCGCTCCGACCTGCCGATCCCCGCTTGGCTGTTCGGCTGGGCGGCCGCCCTTGTGCTGCTGGTCTCGTTCGCGGGCCTGGCCGCTCTCTGGCCGGACCCGAAGCTGCAGCGGCCGGCCTGGAAGCCGCTCCCGCACGACCTCTCCCGCGTCTTCGTGAACCGCGCCGTGGACCTGCTCTGTGGTGCCGTCGGCGTGGCCCTGCTCGCCGTCGTGGTCTACGCCGGGCTCAGGGGCGTGCAGACCTCGGCCGCCAATCTGGCCCCCACGTTCATCTACGTGATCTTCTGGGTCGGGCTCGTGCCGCTCAGCGTGCTGTTCGGCGACGTCTTCAGGGCCTTCAACCCCTGGCAGGCAATCGGCCTGGCGGTGGCGTTCACCGCCCGGCTCGCCAGCCGTGGCGACCTGCCGGCGCCGTTGGCATACCCGCAGCGGCTCGGCCGCTGGCCGGCGGTGACCTGCCTGTTCCTGTTCACCACGCTCGAGCTGGTGGCCGCCGACGCGGACAAGCCGCAGGCGCTCGCGATCGCGGCGCTCCTCTACTCCGGCGTCACGTTCGCGGGCATGGCCCTCTACGGCATCGAAGCCTGGATGGCCCGGGGCGAGGCGTTCTCCGTGTACTTCAACCTGTTCTCACGTATGTCGCCGGTCGAGCGGCGCGGCGACCGGCTCGGGCTACGGCGGCCGCTCTCCGGCCTGGCCGAGCTGGAGCCACTGCCGGGCACGGTGCCGTTCGTGGCGGTGATGATCGGCAGCGTCAGCTTCGACGGCGCAGCGGAGTCGCCGCTGTGGACGGGCCTCGCCCCCGATATCGCCATGTTCTTCCGCGACATCGGCCTGTCGCCGACGACCGCTCTCGAGGCCGCCTTCCTCATCGGCCTGCTGGCGTGCGTGCTGCTGGTGTACGGGCTCTACCGGCTCGGCGTCGCAGGCGCCCGTAGCGTCGGCGGCGGGTTCAGCGCGCAGCGGGTCGGGAGCACCTTCGCCCACACGCTGGTGCCGATCGCATTCGCCTACGTGATGGCGCATTACTTCAGCTTCCTGCTGTTCCAGGGCCAGGCGGCGGGCTTCCTGGCATCCGACCCGCTTGGCAAGGGTGCGGACCTGTTCGGCACCGCCGACAGGACGATCGACTACAGCCTCATCGGCGCCAACGCCACCTGGTACTGGCAGGTGGCCTTCGTCGTCACGGGCCACGTCGCGGCCCTGACGCTCGCCCACGACCGCGCGCTGGCGATCTACGACCAGCCGAAGCTGGCCGTCCGCTCCCAGTACTGGATGCTGGCGGTGATGGTCTGCTTCACCAGCCTCGCCCTCTGGCTACTCTCGCTGTCGAACGCCTGATGCTGCTGATCGCACACGCAGGGCACTGGCTCACCGGTGTCGCCTACTTCGTGCCCGTGCTCGGATTCCTCGGCTGGCTCGCCGTGACCCAGTGGCGCGAGCGCCGAAAGGGCGGCGGCTAGAACGCTATCCTCGCTCCCTCTGCGGGCGTAGCTCAGTTGGTTAGAGCGCCGGCCTGTCACGCCGGAGGTCGCCGGTTCGAGTCCGGTCGCTCGCGCTCCAGGAAGCCCCGCTAGGGCGGGGTTTCTCGACGTCGCTTTCGCCGGCGGACTTGTTCACGAACGGCAGCGCTCCCCCGTAGTTGGTGAACACTTGGCGCTCTCCTTCTCGACGGCAGAGCGCTTGGGCCGGCATGACTTGCTGCTCGTTGGCGAGCACCCGGAGGGCTGCTTTTCCCGAACGGTTGGCGCCGGTGCGAAATCGCAATCCCGATTCTCCGTGGGGGAGCACCGCTGACCCTCCGCTCCCACGCCCGGCGCTTCGGCCCCCGGCGATCCGCCACCGCGCTTACCCGTCGGCGGACGAGGTTCGTTATTCCTGGCCGCTTGCGATGGCTGCTGGGCGGTCGTCGGAGACGTCTTCTCCGAAAGGCCCGGTCGACTCTGCTCAGGACTCCTCTCGCCGGTGGAGGCTTCGCCACAGCCGTAGAGGACCAAACCGGCAAGCACCGTCCAACATGCCAGCGCCACCGGATTGGCTGATCGACTTCGGCTAAGCATCTGGAACCCCCCGGTACAACGCGCCCTAGTTCCGTTGTTGAGCTTGGGAAGAGGACCGGGCGCGAAGCTTCGCGCCCGGTCCTTTCCACCTAGTTGGCGTTGACCATCGCGTCCACGTTGGTGGTGAGGATGGTGCCAGTCGACGAGTCCTCAGCAACGACCTGCAGGTCCTCGTTGGCGTTGCAGCTCGAGCCGTTCGGCGGGACCTTTGTCGATATATGGGCCCTGGCGCTACCGGAGTCGCGGACGATGGAACCGACCGCGTTCTTCGACGTGCCCGCCACGTCGACGCACCAGACCATGATTCCGGGAGCGAGGAGACGCGACGAGACGATGTTCTTCGAGCGAGCGGCATCGAAGGTACCGTTGGACCTGAGGTATGCGTAAGCCACCGCCGTGCCGGCTTCACCCTGCGTCCCCTGGGCGCCCTGCGGGCCCTGCGGGCCCTGGGCTCCCCTGGGCAGCTGCCCCGACTTGAAGTCGCTCGACAGCAGCGAGCCGTTCCTGACGTCCGAGGTGGTCAGCGAAGAGTTCTTGATGTCCTTGCCCGTGAGCGAGGAGTTCTTGACGTTCTTGCCCGTGATCGTGATCGCTGCGTAGGAGCTACCGCCGAGCGCGACGAACAGCGCGACCACGGAAACGACATTGGCAAAGGTCATACGGCTGCGAAGCCTGGACAGCATGCGAGTCCTTCCAGGTTGAGGTAAGAGCGGAGGCACCGTAGCCGCCGCCCCGGCCAGATCACCGGATGACGCTAGACACCGCCGTCCGCCTCGTCACTCTTTCTGGACGGACGTTCGAGAACCCCTCGGCCGTCCTGCCCGAGGCTAGGCCGGCCTGTCACGCCGCAGGTCGCCGGCCGGTTAAGGCCGGTCGCTCGCGCCTATTCAGCCGAGGAAGTCCTGGGTGTAGGCGCGCGCGAGCGCCCCTTACCACCAGGGGAAATGTGGGCTGCGCGTGACGTTCGTCACGGATGTGATGCCATTCCGCCGTGCGTTTGGAAGGCCGGACAGCACTGCTCACCGGCGCCTCGGGCGGCCTTGGCAGGGCCATCGCTCTGGCGTTGCATGCCCGCGGGGCCCGGCTGGTGGTGAGTGCCCGCAGGCGGGAAGTGCTGGAGGAGCTGTGCTTCGAGCTCGGCGAGAGGGTGCGCGCGCTGCCCGCCGATCTGGCCGATGCCGCTGCGGCACGCGCGCTCGCCGCGGAGGCGGGGGAGGTGGATGTGCTGGTGCTGAACGCCGCTCTGCCCGCCAGCGGGCGCTACGACGACTTCTCCCCTGAGCAGATCGACCGTGCACTGGACGTGAACCTGCGCGCGCCGATGCAGCTCGCCTGTGTGCTGGTACCGCGCATGGCCGAGCGCGGGCTCGGACACGTGGTGTTCATCTCGTCTCTCTCGGGCAAGGTGGCGTCACCCGGCAGCTCCGTCTACTCGGCCACCAAGTTCGGCATGCGCGGGTTCGCCAGCGGGCTGCGTGAGGACCTGCTCGGCAGCGGAGTCGGGGTGACCGTGGTGTTCCCCGGCTTCATACGGGACGCCGGCATGTTCGCCGAGTCCGGCGCGACGCTTCCTCCGGGGGTGGGCACCAACAGCGCCGAACAGGTCGGCGCCGCGGTCGTTCGCGGCATCGAGAAGGGCAGGCCGGAGATCGACGTCGCGCCGTTGCCGGTTCGGCTCGGCACCTATGCGTCCGCGCTCGCGCCCGGGCTGGCCGCCCGGGTGCAGCGGCGGCTCGGGTCGGCCGAGGTAGCCGAACAGCTCGCCGATGCCCAGCGCGACAAACGCTGACCGCTAGATCGACGGGCGCTGGGCGGAGATGTCGGGCTCGAGGACGTCCTGCTCGAGATCGAGCGCCACACGCACGATGCGCGACTGCTCCTTCTTGTGAGCCGACGCGTAACCCTCGCCGGGGCTTGCGCGGAGCTGGCGGCCCACGTAGTCGTAGGCAATCGACTCGGGCAGGATCTTCGCCATCCGGCGGCGCATGAACGCGCGCGCCCCCATGTTGCGCGGCTCCTCCTGCACCCACACGACCCGCTCGAGCGACGGATAGCTGGCCATCAGCTGCTTCAGCTCCTCCTCGGGGAAGGGATAGAGCTGCTCGACGCGCGCGACTGCGATCTGCTCCGCCCTGGCGCGCTCCTCGAAGCTGGCGATGTCGTAGTAGACCTTGCCCGAGCAGAGCACGAGCCTCGTCACGGCTTCGCGCGGGCAGGCCGTGGCGGAGCCGGCCTCGCCGTCGGCCCGAGCGTGCTCCGGCCCTCCCTCGCGGCCGGCGAAGCGAGGGTCGTCGATCACGCGCTGGAAGCCGGCTTCGGACAGCTCCTCGAGCGTGGAGGTGGCGGCCGGCAGGCGCAGCAGGCTCTTGGGCGTCATCACGATCAAGGGGCGCGGCTTCGACACCAGCGCCTGGCGGCGCAGCAGGTGGAAGTACTGCGCCGGCGTGGTGCAGTTGGCGACTCGCATGTTGCCCTCCGCGGCCGCCTGCAGGAAGCGTTCCAGCCTGGCGCTCGAGTGCTCCGGGCCCGAGCCCTCGTAACCGTGCGGCAGCAGCAGACTGAGCCGCGAGGTCTGCCCCCACTTGGCCAGCCCCGCCACGAGGAACTGGTCGACGATCACCTGAGCGGAGTTCACGAAGTCGCCGAACTGCGCTTCCCAGAGCACCAGCGCGTCGAGCGCCTGCACGCTGTAGCCGTACTCGAAGCCCATGCAGGCCGACTCGGACAGCGGGCTGTTGTGCAGCTCGAAGGGCGCCATGCCGTCACGCAGCGCCTGCATTGCGCACCACGGCCGGCCGTCGTGCCCGTCGTGCAACACCAGGTGCCGCTGCGAGAAGGTTCCGCGCTCGGTGTCCTGCCCGGTCAGCCTGACGGGGACGCCCAGGGCGAGCAATGACGCGAACGCCAGGGCCTCGGCATGCGCCCAGTCGATGCCGCCCTCTTCGATCGCCTTGCGGCGGCGCTCGAGGAACGGCAACAGCTTGCGGTGCACGCTGAACCCGTCGGGTGTTCGCAGCAGCTGCTCGTTCAGCGACCGCAGCGTGTCGGCGGGCACGGTCGTGCGCGGCTCGCGGCTCATCGTGCGGTCGAGCTCGTGCTCGCCGGTGTCCGGCGGGGCGCCGAGTGACTCCTTGAGCGAAGCGTGGGCGTCGGCGACCCGGCCGTAGGCCTGGCCCGCCATCTGCTCCGCCTCCTCCGCGGAGACGACGCCGTCGGCCGACAGGCGCTCGGCGTAGAGCTTGCGGGCGGGCGGGTGCCTCTTTATGTGCTCGTACATGAGCGGTTGGGTGTAGGCCGGCTCGTCGGTCTCGTTGTGGCCGAAGCGGCGGTAGCCGATCAGGTCGATCAGGGCGTCGCGGCCGAACGTCTCGCGGAAGGCGAGCGCAAGCCTGACCGCCGCCACGCAGGCCTCCACGTCGTCGGCGTTCACGTGGATGATCGGGATGTCGAAGCCCTTCGCCAGATCCGAGGCGTAGCGGGTCGAGCGCGCGTCGCCGGGGTCGGTGGTGAAGCCGAGCTGGTTATTGGCGATCAGGTGCAGCGTGCCGCCGGTGCTGTAGCCCTCGAGTGCCTGCAGGTTGAGGGTCTCGGCCACGATCCCCTGCGCCGGGAACGCGGCGTCGCCGTGGATCAGCACCGGCAGCACGGCAGTCGGGTCGTGGGTCAGCTCGCGCGCCTTGCGACTCGTCTGGTCGGCCCGGGCGCGCCCCTCGATCACCGGGTTCACGTACTCGAGGTGGCTGGGATTGGGCGAGAGCGTGACGTTGACGGCCTTGCCGCTCGCGGTCTTGTAGGTGCCCGAGGCGCCGTAGTGGTACTTCACGTCGCCTGTGCCGCCCTCGGGGGCGGCGGTGTCGGCCGACAGCGTCTGCTCGCCCTCGAACTCGACGAGGATCGACTCGTAGGGGCGGGAGAC
>Ga0126312_10003416_pt1 | contig 10723 bp, 11 predicted proteins | sample Plot104A_FD_92537 | JGI IMG/M metagenome (GOLD analysis project Ga0126312, IMG submission 92537) | Serpentine soil microbial communities from UC McLaughlin Reserve, CA, USA - Plot104A | ecosystem: Environmental > Terrestrial > Soil > Grasslands | place: USA: UC McLaughlin Reserve, Lake County...
AGCTCGATCCCGCAGAATGCGCACTGCTCGTGCGTCCCCCAGTAGATGCACTTCTGGACCACCGTCGAGGCGATCGAGTCGAGATGGAGGAGAGCGATCTTCCAGTAGGGGATCCCGTCCGCGGTCTGCATGTCGTATATGCGCGGCCGGCGGGGCAGCTTCACAGCCCCGACGAGCTCGGCGCCGCGATAGAGCCGGGTACGCGAGCCCTCGACGCGCACGACGTAGGGCGACCGGTCGACGAACGAGGCGTGGCGCGGCACAGTCAGCGGCAGCCCGCGCACCCATAGGAACAGCGCGTCAGAGGGACCGGCTCCGCCGCGGCGGCTCGCGGCCGCACCCTCGCCCGCGGACGCGCGCGGGTGGCCGTCCTCCTCGATCCTGACCCCGAGCGACTGGAGCTCTACAAGCAGGCGCCGGTCGTCCAGGTCGAGGACGCCGCCGGTGGGGGCCGTCTCAGCCACGCCCCGCGAACGTCTCCTCGTAGTTGCGCCAAAAGACCCGTTCTTTGAGCTCCTGCGAGACGTCGCGGATGCCGTTGATCTTCCAGTACTCGCCGTCGAAGTCCGACCACGGCTCGTCCGAGCCGAAGAAGACGCGGTCGCCGCCAACCCCCGTGCGCTCGATCTCGGTGAGCAGGAAGCGGGGCCCGAAGCCGACCGCCCACGAGGTGTCCGTGTAGACCTTGTACCCCTGCTCGACCCACTCGAGGAACTTGGGGACGAGCTTGATGTGGCCAGAGACCCCGCCGCCCATGTGGACCAGATAAATCTTGCAGCGCTTGCCGTAGCGCTCGACCAGGGGCATGAAGTTCGAGATGTCGGAGTTCCCTCCGGGGCTCGTGTGGAAGTGGAACATGAGGTCGTGGCGCTCGCAGGCGGCGAAGCACTCGTCCGCCAGCGCCGTGGTCTCCTCGTCCCACGTTTCGGGATCGGGGTTGCCGCCGAGCAGAAACGTCGTCTTAAGGCCGGCCACGCGCGACTCGTCGGCGAGCTCAAGGGCCTTGCGCGTCATCTCGGCGTTGCGGGGCAGGAACGAGACCCAGAGCGCCGCGAGCACCCGATCGCTCGACGTCGCGGCGTCCATAACCACGTCGTTGAGATTGAACGAGATCTCGTGGTCGGGCACGCCGTAGTTCGACATCGTCATCGAGCGCTCGATGTCGAAGCGGTCCATGTGCTGCCCGATGAAGTCGTCTGTCGTCGGGTAGTCGTAGACGATCGGCTTAATCGGGTGCTCGAGGTCGTAGAACTTCCACGGCGGAATCTCACCGATGTGGCAGTGAGCGTCGATGATCTTCTGCGGATGCGTGGTCAACTCAATCCTCTTTCCCGAGCGTTTCGCGCGTCTGTCGGATGCGCGCCTCCCATTCCCCGTGATCTCGGAACTTCTCCGTGGCCACGATCGGCGGCTTGTCGAGCAGCCAGGTCCCGTCGCGGGGGTCAAGCTGGACGACCTCGAGCTCGTATGTGGCGCCCGTGCCCTCCGGCGAGGGCTGCGAGGAGACGTGCAGGGCCCGGCCGGAGCGGACGTGCATCTCGAGCCGCTGCGATCCGAACGGCGTCACGTCCTCGAACAGCACCACCCACATCGACCCGTCGCGCTTTGCCCGCTCGAGCCGCTCACGCGCGATCTCCTTGCCGTGCTCGCGCGTGGTCTCCCGGTGGCGCTGGCAGAACGCGGCGTCGCGAACCGCCTCGACGTTCATCAACGACGCCATCGACGGGGCGAGCCGCCGTACCGTCTCAGCGCCTATCGTTCGCTGCGCGTACCACGCGTCGACGAGCTCCTCCTCGGTACGGACGTCGCCGAGTTGGTCGACCACCGCGCGCACTACCTCGATGTACTGAGAGTACAGGTCGGCGTTCACCATCACGGAGGGGTAGACGAGCGCCTCCGCCCGCCTCCACGCGGCGACGGCGACCGCTCGGTCGTGCGCGCGGTCCCCGCTCAGACGGTCCAGGTGTTGAGCTGGAAGGCCTTCTCCCGCCATGCCGTGAGCGCTGCGTCGAGGACGTCGAGCGGGTGGAAGGGCTTGACCCCCTCCATGGCGAGGTCCTCTGGAAAGCCGTAGAGCGCGCCCGAGGCAAAGCGGCAGGTGTGGATCGTGCCGCCCTCATCCATGAACGTCTGGAGCTGCTTGTTGATCGCCATGTGCCCGGGAAAGGCCTCGTCGCCGACCTTGGGGAAGCCGCGCGTCCCCGACGCCATCAGCACTCCCGGGCCGTAGAGCACGAGTGTCGTGTCGAAGCCCTTGCGCAGGATGCGCGTGGTCGTCAGCAGATTGACGAGCCCCACCGAGCCCTCGAAGGGAACGGTATGCATGAAGGTGTAGGCCTTCTCCCCGGGCTCGGCTTGGACGTCGTCGAAGTACTTCTGCTGCGTGTCGAAGAGCTCGGTTCCCTCCGACTTGGTCTTGCTGAGCTCCTCGAGCATGCTCTCTCCCTCTTGTCGCCTGCGGTTGAACGCCCGTCTCGTTTCTTCCCTTTGAGCACTCCCCCTAACACTTTCTGCGGGGCGACTTGCCTTGGGTCGGCGACTTCGGCCGCCGGCCCAAAAGCTTGCGTGCGTGTACGATAGTAAACGTCCGTGGGCACCCCCGGCGGCGCTCCAGACGACCAGCACGGCATGGCCACTCCACCCTCTCCCCTTCGACCCAGCGGCGCTCCAAAGCTCCTCCCGGAGATCGAGCGCACGGTTTCCGAGCTGGGGACCAAGGTCGCGAAAGCTCGCGCGGAGCGCGGGTGGTCGCTCGCACAGCTCGCCGAGCGCGCCGACCTCTCGGCTGCCGCCGTCCACAAGATCGAGAAGAGCGGCATGACGCCCACCATCACGAGCCTGATGAAGATCGCCTCGGCCCTCGGGCGCAGCGTCGGTTACTTCGTCGACGAAGCCGACGCGCCGCGACCGGTTAGCCTCGTCCGCCGCGACGAGCGGACCCGGCTCTACACCTCCAAGCAGGGTCTCGTGCTCGAGAACGTCTCCGGCCGCTACGGCCCTTTCTGGGTCGCGGGCGCCGAGGCGACGGTCGAGCCCCACGCCGATAGCGGTCCCGACCCCATGAGCCACCCGGGCGAGGAGCTCGTGCTCGTTCGCGAGGGCGAGCTCTCCTTCACGATTGACGGCGATGCGTACCACCTCGGTGCGGGGGATTCGATCCATTTTCGTACCGTGCGGCCGCACTCATGGCGCAATCCCGCCAAGCACGCCGCTCGCGCGGTGTGGCTAGCGATTCGGAGCTCGTAGGCGGGGGACGGGCGCGTGCGGATCGTCATCGCGGTCGGCGGCAATGCGATAGTCCGGGAGAGCGAGCGCGGGACCTGGCGCGAGCAGATGGCGAACACGCGGCCGGTGGCCGAGGAGGTCGCACGACTGCGCGCCGACGGCCACGAGCTGGTCCTCACCCACGGCAACGGACCTCAGGTCGGCGCACTCCACGTCCAGCAGGTGCTCGCCGAGCCCGAGGCGCCGGCGCTGCCCCTGCATGTACTTGGGGCGATGACGCAGGGTGAACTCGGGCACCTGCTGCGGATGGCCATCTGCGAAGCCGACGCCGAGCTGCGTACCGCCGCGCTTCTCACCCGGGTCGTAGTCGACCCAGACGATCCGGCCTTCGCCGAGCCGACCAAGCCAATCGGGCGCTTCTACGGGGAGGATGAGGCCAAGCGCCTGGCCGCCGAGCGTGGTGGCCACGTCGCCTCGGATGCGGGACGCGGGTGGCGATTCACGGTCGCGAGCCCGCGCCCGCTTGAGATCCTCGAGGCCGAGCTGATCGATTCACTCGCGGGCATGGGCATACTGGTGATCGCGGCCGGAGGCGGCGGAATCCCGGTTGCGCGCTCCGACGGACGTCTCACGGGCGTTGACGCCGTGATCGACAAGGATCGCTGCTCGGCCGTGCTCGCGACCGCCATCGGCGCCGACCTGCTCGTGCTCCTGACCGACGTCGGTCACGTCGCGCTCGAGTTCGGGACTGACCGCCAGCGCGACATGGCGCGGCTCGCGGCCTCGCACGCCAAGCGGCTGCTCGCGGAGGGCGAGTTTCCGTCGGGGAGCATCGGGCCCAAGGTCGAGTCGGCGGTCGGCTTCGTCGCGGAGGGTCGCCGCGCGCTGATCACCTCGGCTGACCGCCTGCGCTCTGCGGTGTCGGGCGAGGACGGGACCTGGATCGTCCCCGATGCGGACGGGCCCTCCGCGCCGGTTGCCACCGCCCAGGCGCCCACGCGCCCATGAGCTGGCACGTCCGCGTTGCGCCGAACCGCTACGCCGACAGCGTTCGTCTCATGGGCATCGCGGCCGAGGTGCGTAATCGCGAGGGGGTCGAGCGTGCCGAGGTCGCGATGGGGACGCCGGCCAACCTCGAGCAGCTCGCAGAGCTCGGCGCCCGCGTCGACGCCGGTTCCGGCGACCTGGTGATCGCGGTCGCCGCCGATGAGGACGAGGTTGCCTCCGCCGCCCTGGAAGAGGCCGAGCGCGGGCTCGACTCGCTCGGGGCCGACGACCGCGGAGGGCGGGCGCACCCGCGAGCGCCGCGCTCGTTGACGCGTGCCACCACGGAGCTCGAGGGGGCCAACCTCGCCCTGATCTCGGTGCCCGGTGAGTACGCGACTCTGGAGGCGCACCGCGCCCTCTCCAGCGGGATGCACGTCTTCCTGTTCTCCGACCACGTCCCGCTCGAGGACGAGCTAAGGCTCAAGCGCCGGGGGGTCGAGCGCGGCCTGCTGGTGATGGGACCCGAGTCGGGCACCGCGATGCTGGCCGGCGTGGGACTCGGCTTCGCCAACGTGGTCGGACGGGGAAGCGTCGGGATCGTCTCCGCCGGCGGGACCGGCGCTCAGGAGGTGGCGTGCCTGCTCGACGCTATAGGCGTCGGGGTCTCGCACATCATCGGCACGGGCGGTCGCGACGTCGCGCCCGAGGTCGACGGCCTCATGTTCCGCGAGGGCATCCGGTTGCTCGCCGAGGACGACGCCACCGACACGCTGCTGCTCGTCTCGAAGGTGCCGACCTCCGAGGTCGTTCACGGGCTCGCGGGCGTGGTTCCCGAGGACAAGCGCGTCGTCGCGGCGCTGGTCGGCTGGAGCGATGGCGACGCCTCGTTCGAGATCCATCCCACCCTCGAGGCGGGCGCGCTCGCCGCGGCCGGGGTCGACGACCTGCCGGGCGAAGGCGAGCTCGCCGAGTCGGTGCGCGGGGCACGCTCGCGATCGGCGGGAGGCCGCTTGTTGGGCCTCTACTCGGGCGGCTCGCTCGCGCACGAGGCTGTGACCATCCTCGAGCCCGAGCTTGGCGCAATTGCGGGCAACGTCGGGGACGGACCCGACGAGGCAAGCGACCGCCACGCGCTGCTCGACCTCGGCGAGGCGGAGTACACGCAGCGGCGACCGCACCCCATGGTCGACCTCGGCACGCGGATCGACAAGCTCCTCGAGGCCGCCGATGACGACAGCTTAGGTTGCGTGCTGCTCGACGTGGTGCTCGGCCACGGCGCTCATCCCGATCCCGCCTCCGAGCTCGCAGACGCGATCGGCAGGGTGAGCGTGCGCGCGCTCGTGCTCGCGCGGGTGTGCGGGACGCGCGGTGATCCGCAGGACTCCGATCGCCAGGCGGCGACCCTGTCGGAGGCGGGTGCGCTCGTGACTCCCTCCAACGCCTGCGCCGCGCGGCTCGGCGCGCGCGCGCTCGCGCCCTAGCCGACGGCGAACGTGGCCTCAACGCTGAACATCGCCATGCTCACCTACTCGGTCAAGCCGCGGGGCGGCGTGGTGCACGCGGTCGAGGTCGCTGAGGCGCTCGCCCGCCGCGGCCACCGAGTCGAGCTCTTGGCGCTCGCGCGGGGTGGAGAGAGCTTCTTCCGGCCCCCGCGAGTGCCGGTCCACCTAATCGAGCATGACCCGACCGAGGTAGCCCTCGAGACGCGCGTCGAGGGCATGATCGGCGCCTACGCCGCCGGCCTACGCTCACTGCTTGCGGTTCGTCGCTTCGACCTTCTGCACGCGCAGGATTGCGTGTCGGCGAATGCAGCGCTCAAGCTGCGGGCCGACGGGCCGATGCCGTACCTCGTACGCACGGTCCACCACATCGACGACTTTCGATCGCCCTCGCTGGTCGAGTGCCAGGAGCGCTCGATCCTAGGCCCCGACCGAGTCCTGGCCGTGTCGCCGCCATGGGTGCGCCGGCTGGCGGAGGACTTCGGCCTCGATGCCGGCCTCGTGCGCAACGGCGTCGACCAGCACCGATTCCACCCTTCGGCCAGCTCGGCGGACCGCCGGCGTGACCGCGCGGAGGCCGACCTTGAGGGCCGACTGGTGGTGCTCGCGGTCGGTGGCATCGAGCCCCGCAAGGGCTCGCTCACGCTGCTCGAGGGCTTCGCGCGCCTGCGTCACCTAGCGCCGGAGCGCCAACCGCTTCTGATCGTGGCCGGAGGAGCGACGCTGTTCGACTACCGTGACGAGGCCGAGCGCTTCGCCGACCGCGCGCGGGAGCTCGCGATCACCGAACACGTGCGCGTGACCGGCGCCCTGATGCCCGCGGAGCTCGAGCGCCTCTACCGCGCCGCCGACATCTTCGCGTGCCCGTCTATCAAGGAGGGCTTCGGCCTTGTCGCGCTCGAGGCGCTCGCAGCCGAACTCCCGCTTGTTGCGTCCGACATCGACGTCTTTCGCACGTTCCTCGATCATGAGCACAGCGCGCTGCTCACGCCCGCCGGCGATCCCGACGCGCTCGGCCACGCGCTCGCGCGAATCGCCCGCGACGGGGCCCTTCGCAGGCGGCTGCGCGCGGGCGGGCGCTCGGTCGTCGCGGCATGGTCCTGGGACGACGCCGCCGCCGAGCACGAGCGCGCCTACGGCATCGCCCTGCGCGCTCGGGGTGAGCGCGCGGAAAGAGTGCTCTGAGTGGCCGAGTCGCTCGAGGTCACGGCAGCGTGGCGCGGCGGGTACGCGGCCTTGGTGAGCGCGCGCCGTCACGAGATCACCGTCGACGAGCCCGACTACGCGGGCGGCGAGGACACGGGGATGATGCCGACCGAGGTCTTCTGCGCTGCAATCGCAAGCTGCTTCTGTCTCGCGCTCGGGCATGCGGCCACACAGCGCTCGATCGATCTGCGGGACCTGCGTGTGACCGTACGTGCCGAGCGTGCAGGAGAGGAGCTGCGCTACGGCCGCTTCGTCGTCGAAACGGTCGCAGCCACGGCGGAGGATGAGCTCGCCCGGCTCGTCGAGCGGGCGCGCCGCCTGTGCTGGGTCTCGAACACGCTGACCGCCGGAGTCGAGCTCGAGTATCAATACAGTATGGTGGAGTAGCGTTCACGAGGGTAGACAAGGAGAGATCGGTTGACGCTCGAGAACCGGTCTGAGCTCGCTCGGGTGCTCACCGAGCATCGGCGCATCGGCGCGGTGTTCGCGCGTCACGCGTACGGGATGCGACGCTGGGTCGAGCTTCTTGGGCCTCGCCTCGCAGCCGTCGCTGACCCCGCATCCCGCGAGCTGCTCGCCGGACTCGTCGCCGACAACGAGCGCCATGCGGCGCTGTTTCGCTCTCGCGCACGGGCGCACGGCATCGACCCGGGCGCCTACTCGTGTCCCCCGGAGGGCGAGGCGATATACGTCCGCATGCGGGAGCTGCGCGAGCTCGACGACGTGCTCGGCTACGCGCTGGGCTCCCTCGATCACTTCGCCGAGCTGCTCGCCGTCTACGCGGAGGGGGCGCGCGGGAAGGATCTCGCGGCGATCGAGTCGGTCCGTGGCGATGTTGTCCGAGTGCGCCGGGAGATGCGCGGTCGGGTGGACGCGGCCGCCAGGGCACGCTACGCGGAGGCACACGAGCTCTACCGCGTGCGCGAGCTCGCCGAGACGGCGCTCTACACCCCCGCCGCCTGAATGGTCGGAGACCGGAAAGTGCGTCCGAGCCGGGCGGCTCGGCGCTCGAGCACTCCGGGAAACTGGCGACTTGCGCTGGCTGCGGCCAGCTCGCGAACGGGCGCGATCCTGAGCGACGGACTGCGCCTCGGCTACCGCCACGGCTTCGACTCCGGGCCATTCATGACCCACATCTACGCCAACCGCGCACTGGGCCGCTCGCCGCTCGGCCGTCATCTCGACCGCCGGCTGCTCGACCGGCCGACCTGTGAGGCTTTTCGCGACATCCGTGCGCTCGCCCAGACACTGCTGGGAGAGGCACTCGACGCCCACCCAGGGGAGGAGCCGGTGGTGGCCGACCTCGCCGCTGGTCCTGCGCCGCAGCTCATGGCGGCGTTGCACGAGCGTCCCGGAGCGCGCGGCCTCGCGTGCGACGTCGATCCCGCCGCGTTGGAGCAGGCGCGCGCCCGCGCCTGCGCCCACGGGGTCGAGGATCGGGTGCGCTTCGTGTCGTCCGACGCCTTCGACCGAGAGGCGCTCGGGGCGCTCGAGCCGCGGCCCGACATCGTGCTCGAGCTCGGCCTGTATGGCATATATCGCGACGATGCGGTGATAGAGCGTCACTTCCACGATCTTGCCGAGCTCGTCGCGCCGGGGCAGGTGGTGTTCAACGTGCAGACCCAGAATCCGGAGATCGACTTCATCGCGCGCACTTGGCGCGATCGTCACGGAGAGCCATGCGCGTGGCGGCTGCGTTCACTCGAGACGCTGCTCGGCTACGCCGGCGCCGCAGGCTACGAGCCGCGCTCGGTGACCGCCGACCGTCACGGGATCTACCGCGTCGTGCGCCTCGGCCGCGGCGAGCGTTAGACGGTGGTTCCCCCGATCGCGCACGTCCGGGTGACGCGCCACGGTCTCGCTAGACCCTCGCGCCCGGTCTCCACGGTGCCCACGGCATGGTCTCAGGCCTGCGTCCGCCAGTGTCACGTGGCGCGCCCCCGGACGCACCCGGCCGCGGGAACAGCGGTCTCACGCCTATGAGCGGCGTGCTGACCTGGCCGCACGCGCCCACCCCGCCGCTCGTCTCCGAGCGGATGCGGCGCCTGCAAGAGAGTCACCACGGGATGTGGAACTACGTCACCTATCGCGACGCGATAGGCCTGCTCGGCCTCGACCCTGCAGCGATCTACCCGGCGGGGTCAACGCGGCTCGACCCCACCGAGTGGGCCGACCTCGGCTGGCTCACGTGCTTCTCTGGCCCGCCGCCGGCGACGATCGAGGCGATGCGCGCGGCGGTCGCACCCGAGTCGCTCAATCACTACACGCCCGACTTGATCGATCCGCTGCGCGAGGCGGCGGCCGCGCTGCTAGGGCGCCGGCGCGGACCCGGCTTCGAGGTCGTGGGCACGGAGGGCGCGCAGGCGGGGATCGCGCTAGCGCTCATGGCCGCAGTCGACCCCGGCGATGAGGTGATCATCAGCGATCCCGGGTACTTCCACGTGCCCTCCGCGATCATCGCGGCAGGCGGCACGCCGGTCGCGGTAGCGATCGGCCCCTCGACCGGCCACCGGCTTGACCCCGACGCCGTAGAGGCGGCGATCACGAGCCGTACGCGCGCCATCTGCCTCGTCGACCCGCTCAACCCGTACGGAACGGTGCAGACCCCGGACGAACTCGCCGCGCTCGCACGCCTTGCCGACCGACATGGCCTGCTGCTCGTCCATGACGTGACTCACGCACCGTTGGCGATTGACCCCGGTTCGAGCTTTCATGCCACGACGACACTCGAGCTCACCGACAAGGCGGTGGCGGTCCTGTCGATGTCGCACTGCTGGGGCATGGCGGGCGCACGGCTCGGGTTCCTCGCCGGCGCACCCGGCTTCGTGCGCGCCTGCCTTCAGCTCAAGGCGGCGCTCACGCGCCTCAACACCAACCTCATCTCCCAGCACGGTGCGCTCGCCGCCCTTCGCGACGAGGCTTACCTGCCGTCCGTCGAGGGAATCGTCCGCCGCAATCTCAGGCTACTCGAGGACGCGCTCGCCCGCATCGACGGCGTTGGACTCGCAGTTCGTCCCGAGCGCGGGCTTGCATGCGCTGTCGACGTAGCGGGCGCCGGCATCAGCGCTCAGGAGCTGACCGTCGCGCTGTTCGCCCGCCGGGTCGCGGTCTATCCTGCCGACGGTCTCGGCGAGGCTGCGGCGCTCAGCGCCGTCCGACTCAACCTCTCGCGTCCGGACGAGTGGGCGTTGGGGCACCTAACCGAGGTGCTGGAAGACGCGATCTCCGAGGCGGCGTCGCGACGGTGGCGCGAGCCCGTGGCGCTACTACTCGAGGGTAAGGGAACCGAGCGTGCCGCGCGGCTGGCGGCCGTGGTTCGGGAGGGCGTGGGGTGAACGTTCGGGCGCTGCTCGCCGAGCACGGCTCCCCACTGTGGCTCGCCGACGCCGACCGCGTGCGAGAGCGGCTGCGCCGCTTCCGGGCGGCGTGGCGGGCTGAGTGGCCCGACACCGAGGTCGCCTACTCCTACAAGAGCAACCGCCTGCTCGCCTTCCTGTGCGTCCTCAACGAGGAGGGCGCGAGGCCCGAGGTTGTGTGCGAGGCGGAGTATCGGCTCGCGCGCGAGATCGTCGGCGCCTTCGGGAACGAGATCGTGGTTAACGGACCGGCCAAGCCTGCGAGCCTGCTCGGTCGCGCTGCGGCGGACGGGGCACTGGTGTTTGTCGATTCGCAAGCCGAGCTTGAGCGCGCGGCCGCGGCCGGCGTCGGGCGAGTAGGCCTGCGGGTCGCCGTGAACGGGCACACGGAACGCCCGACTCGCTTCGGCATCCCAGCCGCGGAGATCGGAGACGCGGCCGCGCAGGCGG
>Ga0126312_10003417_pt1 | contig 10723 bp, 8 predicted proteins | sample Plot104A_FD_92537 | JGI IMG/M metagenome (GOLD analysis project Ga0126312, IMG submission 92537) | Serpentine soil microbial communities from UC McLaughlin Reserve, CA, USA - Plot104A | ecosystem: Environmental > Terrestrial > Soil > Grasslands | place: USA: UC McLaughlin Reserve, Lake County...
AGTTCCGGACAGGGCACGGGCGAAGATCTCCTGCGCTTCCCTCTCCGACAGACGCTCCGTGTGGCGTCGTGGCGCTGTGGTCTGTGGCAAGCGCCCCCATCTCCTTGAAGAAGAAACGCCGCTCCTCGAGAGCCTCTAGAAAGGAGCCGTAGTCCACGACGGCGATGCCTGAGACCTGCGAGAGACGGTCAATGTTCTCCCGCCAGCCTGGCATAGAGATGTCGGTCACGGCGTCGGGCCTGAAGGTGGGACGCACCCTCCCGTCCCAGCCCTCCGCGCGCAACGCTGCGTGGTGCTCCAGCGTGTCGGTCGCTGCGTCCGTCGTACACAGGATCTCCACGTTGAAGCGCTCAAGAAGTGCCCGCGGCGCGTACTCTGGGCTCGCGAGTCGCTCTTCGAGATCATCATAGATCCTCTGGGCGTTCTCTCCCGTAGGCTTCTCGGTCACACCGAAGACGTTCACGAGCTCGTCCGAGAGCCAGAGGCCCGTAGGGGTGGCGCGGAACAGGTGGAAGTTCTCACAGAAGCGCTGCCAGATCCTGCGGTGGTCCGTCTCGACGGGGGTGCCGTCGAGCGTGGGCACCCCGAGGACCTCCATCGGGACCCCCTGACTGTAGAGCATCCGGAAGACATAGTGGTCAGGGATAATGAAGAGCTCGGCCGGCGTCCCGAGGGTGGCACTAGGGTCTGCAAGCAGGTTCGGAGGTACGTGGCCGTGTGGCCCGACTATAGGAAGGTCCTCGACCTCTTCGCAGAGGCTCCTGGTCAGAGAACGCCTTGCCGGGTTCGGGTCGAATAGCCTGTCAGGGTCTAGCGTCCAGGACTTGCTCATCGGCTTCCTCCGTTCGCAAAGGGCTCGAGGTGGCGCAGGAAATGCTTCTCTAGATCAGCAGCGTAGTGATCGGGATGCTCGCGCAGGAGCCCCAGGAGTCGATCGCGGAAGCGTGCCTCCTTAAGTACCGATCCGAATGTAACGTGCAGGATCTCACGCTCATCAAAGCGTTCTAGCAAGGCCGAAAGCTCCTCATTTGGCACATCCTCGCGCTTAACCGCCCGCTCCAGACTTGCCGAGACGTGGTAACTACTCCTGTCCTCTTCGTAGCGTCCGCGGGAGAAATCGTAGATCTCACGGAATAGGTCTGGGTCGAGAGCAGCCACGGTGCGAAGAGCCTCCAAATAGCTTGTGCCCGCCGTCTTGAGGTGGGCGAGTCCCCTGGTTTGACGGACGAAGGCAGGATAGATGGAGAACTTGTCCGAGCCCGAGTGCAGGCTCAGCTTGTACGGCCCGTTCGGCGAGACCGTGCGGGCGATAGCGGCGTGGACCTCGATGTCCTCCTCAAACCCTGCGACGTCGCCCATGTAGTCAACACCCTTCTCGAAGCGTCCGACGTAGCGCGGGGCCAGGCTCACCCACCTGACCCCGAGACGCCGCAGCTCCGTGGCGATGTAGATGTGCTGGGCGTGAGTCGTAGGGCTCTCTGTCTCGTCCACGGAGACCTCGACTTCGAAGTCCCTCTCCCCCATCGCCGCCTGGAGGTGGCGGTAGAGACGCACCACACGAGCCACGGCTGCACCGTACTTGACCGCTGCCCGCGCCAAGGAGAGGTTGTCGAAGCGGATCTCGTGCCCATCAGCCTCGAATGCGCGGTCGAGGTAGCGCCTCTTCAGGTCGGCCGGAAGGACTTCGAGATCCTGCCACGGCAGATCCTCCAGCGCTGTGCGAAGCGCCGAGGCGCCGGAGGCTTCAGCCCCATCGTCGACGTACTCTCCGGGATCGAACGTAAAGAAGCCGTAGCCAGCGGCGACGCAGGTGTCTATATCTTCTGCGGTCTTGAGGTGATCGGCGTCCGCTCCGAAGCCCTCTTGCCAGCCTTCGGCGAAGACGCCCCAGGTTGCTTCGTCGAGAACCTCCTTGGGGCTTCTGCCTGTACGCTCCATCTCTCTTATGGACTGCTGGGCGAAGATGGGCGCAAGTCCTCCTCCAGCGGCGCGCAGGGCCATGACGTGGCCAGGGGTGGCGAGGCCCAGCCTGTCGCCGAAACCCGCAGACGTGCGTGTTCCGAGCGGCCGCGGACGCAACCAGGGCAGCAGGTCGCGCAGGGCGTTCAGGTTAGTTGCGTTCATCGGGCCGAGCAGAAGCGTACTGCCGCCGGCGGCGCTGCTCTCCCCTTCGAAGCCGGAGAGCACCCGAGATTTCGAAGGAGCCAGGACCGCGACGTTCTGGTCCGACCCTACCAGGCCGACCTCCGTGTCCTCGACGGAGACGGCCGAGTTTGAGCGAACGTCGAGGCTGTTCAGGGTCAGCAACGCGGCCGGCGTGTTCTCCGTCAGGCCCATTCGATGCCCTGCCTGCGGAGTAGAGCGGTCCATCGCCTTGACCCTCTTCCGGTCGCCCACTTTCTACTCCTTTGCATCAAACAGCATTGGTACCTCTGTCCGGCATTTTACAAGGCTCTCAGTCCCCTCCCCGAGTCTCTTGCCCTTCGGGATACTCCATTGGCGCCTCAGCAACACACTGTGGGCCGTCGGCGTCGGGACGCAGGCTCTCCGGCTCAAATGGTTTGCACGGTGAACGGCGATGCGGGATGCTGTACTAGAATCAAGCAATTAATAACCCTCTTAGGAACAGCGCGAGGTCTGGAGGGATGCGTTGGCGAGGCGTAGTAGATCGGGCCTCATAGGAGACGTCGGTGGGTGTCTCGGGGGTCTGGTGACATAGGAGTAGTCATGGTCATGAGCTGGGCCTGGACAATTCTCGATGACAAAGCAAGGAAACCTGAGTCAGATCACAAGCGTGCGGTCTTGGAAGAAGCGACTCCCTATGTTACGGGCGACGATAGAGGGACTTTCAATCTCGCTTGGGAAGTGTGGCCACCGGAACGCGTCAACGGTGAAAGAGAGAAAGTCACTGGGGTCATCAAACCAGACCCTATTCCCTACCACCTGAATCTCGACGCACTCGACGCCTCCTATTCGGTATCAGGGTGGTATCAGAAAGCCGCCGGTTCGTGTCCGGGTGCTTCCACTATTCCGAGTATTCGGCTTAGATAAGCTACTTAGAGAGCCGACGAGCAGACTCCAACCGCTTACCCCTGCTCTTTACGAGTGATCGGTCGGGCGTTGCAGGGGCTTGCCTAGGGTTGCAGAACTCGCATTCCTAAGGGGGTTTGCTTTCTCCGGGTTGCTCAGTGCTGCACCGTATGGCGTTCCCGATGGTGTCTAAAGGGTGCCGTAGCTGCTTCACAATCCTGCTCGCTCGTGGCACGCACCCGAAGCTCGGCCAAGCGCTGCGCTAGGCGGTCTACGCCCGTCCTTCGCCACCCGTTGGTGGAGGGTCGGGGCGCAGCGGTCGCGACCAGCATGGCTGTAAGCGCACCGTAGACGAGAGTGCGGTTGATGATCAAGTCTATGTCGAAGAGCTTGCAGCGTAAGACCGCTACCACAATGGATATCATGAGGAAGGTTAGGAGAAGCAATGCGGCGGTGTAGCCGAGCAGGCTTACCGACCACCGCGTAGATCTCATGTAGCGAGATTGCCCAGCCAGTGCAGTCCCCGAAGACTTGGTATGAAGAGGTACTCGCCGCCGCGCAGCGCCAACCAATTACGGCAACAGCGCCAACCAATTACGGCAACACCTCCTCTGCACTGGTGGGCTCGGTTTGCTGCTGGTGATTTAGCGTCCGACGGACCTTGGCTGACGCACTATAGATGCGTCGTACGTCCATGATTTCGCCCAACGGTCTGTGATCGGAGGTGACACGCCACTGATTGAACGCGAGCGTGTCACCCTTCTCGAAATTTTCCGGCCCCGAGATGTCCTGGCGCGGAAGATGCACCCGTCCAACGGTTACAAAGGGAGACAGCTTCTCGGGCCATTCCACGGTCACGTCGTTGACTGGCATCGCGTCGAGGTCCGTGCATAGCTGGACCTGAAGATCGAAATCGAATGCGCGTGCTTGCAGTTCATCCACCAGCGTCGGACCAAACACGTCCGGTCTACTGCCTAGGTCGAGTTCGCCGTGTATCACCTGCGCGGCACTCTCCGCAGCGGGAGCCACACGTATCTTGGCGACATAGTCACCATGACGCACTGCGGCCATCGTCCAGTATGTGGTCAGCAGCGGATTGCGTACCGGCGTCTGCGTCGCGGTTCTCACGAACGCGAACAACTCCTCCCATGCCCACTCTGGCTGCTCGAGCGTGCCCTTGCCTGTGAGAAAATCCGTCAAGAGCTCGTGTAACCCTGTCACGCCGCGCACAAGGTACTTGGGGAGGTTGGTGGTGACCTCCTCGATGAACAGGTAGTGCTTCGCTGTATTGGCGATGAAGATCGGACTGTTCTTCAACACGAGGTCGAACGTGGTCGAGTTCGGCTCGTCTTCGACCAAGTTGGGTCCGTCGACATCGAAGATCTTGATCGCGAAGCCCAGAGCGGGTCCGAGTTGCGCATCCGGGCCTAAATGGCCGGAGGCGTTGGAGAACCGAATCAGGGCGCCGTGGCGGCCCGGCTTGGCATAGATGCCCTGCGCATAGGCCGCAGGCACATCGTGCAGGATCTCGACTTCTGCCTTGACCACGCCAAATGACTTCGCATGCGCGCCGCGGACGGCCCGCCCGGTGCCCTCGGTTCTCGGCGATTCACGGCCCTTCTTCTCCCAGAATTCGATGATCTGCGCCATCAGCTCGTCGATATGTGGATCGATGGTCTCGATCTCAGGGGTGTAACGCACGAAATCGGATGACATCTGTCAGCGCTCCTTCATGTCGGTCTAGCTTGTTCCGTTCGTTCATTCGTTGCGGCTCTGCCCTCAGTCGCTAGGCGAGGCTCCCATCCATCTCAATGCCGGAAGGGAGGGTAGGAAGAAGTACTCGCCGCCGCGCAGCACGTTGAACGTCTCGATGCCGTGGATGCGGCGCCTGACCGGCTCTTGCGGGATCGTGAACGTGGCCCCGTCCTCCTGCAGGCCGACGTTGGGATCGCGCTCCTCGCCCAGGCCCATGAAGTTGCCGTTGTTGATCCACTCCTGCTGCAGGAACTCCATCGTGGCCATCGCCTTGGCACTGATGAAGATGAAGTAGAGCCCGCGGGCGACTTCGTCGTCCTGCTTCGAGATCGCGTTCGGGTCGTAGGGCGCTCCGTAGGTCGTGCTGCGCCGGATGATGCGGTGGATGTTCACGTCGGTGAGGAGCCCCAGCTTGGTGTCGCGCGGGTTCATGCGCCGCATGTGTGCGCCGAGCGGCACTTGGTGGCCGTGCGGATCGGCGGCGTACGTGAAGTCGTTGTTCCGTAGCGGGTCCGCACCGAGCTCCGGGTCGTCTCGATCCGGAGCGAGCGTCAACGGCGCGCCGCTGCGCCAGCGCCCCACCAGCTTCGCCGCGAGCAGCTCCCGCTCGTGCTCTGTCCGAGCATGCGCCTGCAGGAAGCGGTTGAACGCCCCGACTCGCGACTGGTACTTCCGCAGCCCGACGAACGTCCCATTTCGTCCCAGCACGTCGGGCCGTGGCACCGGCAGTGGCACGCCGGCCTCCCCGGGGTAGCCAAGGATGAACTCGCCGGCTTTGATCGCTGGCCCCTGACCGGGCAGCGGCTCGACGCCGCTGCCCTCGATGGCGGGCTGACCGATCGAGTCCTTGTAGCCCAGCGCGTTGAGGTCGCCCGGCTGGGCTCCGAAGTCCTGCGCCGTAAGCACCGTCAGGCCGGGGCGTCCGTCGTAGTGCCGCCGCGCCGAGGCCATCGTGCGACGCCACGTCTCTTCCGAGTCGCTGAAGACGCTGACACCGATGTGGATGAGCCCGCTCCCGAAGTGCGGCTCCCAGTGGCTGGGGTCGTTCTCTCCGTAGTCGAGGAGCTTGTCGGCGCGCGCGGCCATCCCCACGCGGAACGCTTCCGGGAAGCTCTGGAGTGACCCTTCCGGCACGCCGAGCGCCACCAGCCCGGAGTAGGTGATAGCCACCGCGATCCAGGGCTCGCCGGCCTGCCACCAGTCGGCGGCGGAGGCGACATGTGGAGTCAGCCGGCGCAGGAACTCTCGACCGGCCCGCGCATCGTCCACGTGGAGCATGACGTGCGTGCCGTAGTACGGCTCAGGCCGGTAGCGCAGCACCGTCGCCTGAATGTCGTCCAGTTCGACGGTGACACGTCCGCGCGGAAGATTGCCGTCGACGCGATCGATGAGCGTCATAGGGCTAGTCGCCGACCTTGTCCAGGAACTCCTCGACCGCCTCGCCTATGCGCTTCAGCCGTCGCGTCTCCGCCACCGTCAGGTCATTGGCGACGTACCAGCCTTCTGCCGTGACCTGGTACTTGGCGAGGTAGTCCTTCGCCTCCGGGCTGCGGATCCCAGGCCAGCCCTCCCACGCAGAGTCGATGATGTCCAGGAAGTCGGGGATCTTCGTCGCGAAGTCATCGATGTAGGCGTCCCAGTCGCCGTCGTAGGCGGTGGCGAAGAGCATCCTCGTGGCGTTATCCAGGAACACGAAGCGCATGTCGTGGACGGTGCCCACCTCGTCCGCGCCGGCGAGGTTGCCGCCGAACAGCCGCAGGAACGCGCGCAGCCGCTCGGCTCCGCCGGGCGCGAAGGGGACGATGATCGTCAGCTCTGAGACCTTGCCCAGCCGGCTCCCGACCCGGCCGACGCTCTCCACCGGCGGCGGTGGCGTCTTGGACGCGTCCGACGTCAGCCTTTGGAGAACATTCTCCAATGCCGTCTTGCCCACCTCCGGCGCGTCGGCGAACAGCTCCCGCAACCGCTGGATCTTCTGCTCGACGGCCGGATCCTGTTCAGGGCCGGTCTGTAGTTGCGCTTGCTTGTCCATCGTTGTCTCCTCCTTGCAATTACTTGCTCGGCACCTCGAGAGTTCCAGTGTCCCTATTGAGAGCTGTCTCTCTACTCCCTTCCTGTAGACTCCTTTTCTCTTCGCCAGGTTTGCTTGGTTAAAGCCTTGTTACTACACCTCCTTCACACACCGGGAAGCGACCGAGACCGGCTAACGGCTGGGTCCGCCCACCTACTTAGCCAACGGCAGCGACCGCGGTCAGGATCACGTCCGTGACAGCCTGCGGCTGAGACACCATGATTACATGTGAGCCCTCCAGCTCGGTGATCTTAGCCCCGGCGCGCTTGGCCATCGAACGCACGACATCGGCACCGGCAGCCTTGTCGCCCGTAGCGACCACTGCCCAAGACGGCAGCTTCTTCCAGGCGGGTTCCTCGTTCGGCTCGGAGAACGCCACCTCGGCGACGGGACGCTGGATGGCGGCCATCACAGCGGCCTGCTCGGCAGGTAGGTCGGCGGCGAAGGCGTCATGGAATTTATCGGGATCAATTGCAACCTCCACCGCCGTCTCCTCGCCCTCTCCGGTAGGGTACTGAAGCGGGACCTGGGCCGTCATCAGTACGCTGTCCTTGGAGTCGCTCTCGATCTCGCCCAGGCTCTCACCTTCGTCCGGGGCGAAGGCAGAGACGTAGACCAGGCCGAGGACGTTGTTGGCGTTTGTGGCGGCGTTGGTGATCAGCGCACCGCCATAGGAGTGGCCGACGGCGATCACTGGGCCTGGAATCTGGTCGAGCAGGCTGGCGATATAGGCGGAGTCGATGGAGATTCCGCGTAGTGGAATTGCGGGGGCGGTAACCCTTATCCCTTCTGCCTGCAACCGCTCGATCACGCCAGTCCAGCTCGAACCATCAGCAAAAGCGCCGTGCACAAGGACAACTGTGGGCTGGGATCGATCCTGCGGGTTCATGCTCATCGTGTTGCCTCCTTAGTTCTCGCTTTCTCTACCGTCCTGCGAAGGCCCTTTGCTGTGCATAAGTACGCTACTGGGATCTCGTCAGCGAAGAGTTCTGATGTATCTTGGTCCATCTATCTCTCCTTCAAGGTGATGAAGCCGATCTTGAAATCGTCGCGCGGCCTACGCAGCCTGACGCCGGTCAATAACCGTCGACTTCGACGAGGGCTTCGGTGAAGGACTGTGGCGCTTCCTGAGGCAGGTTGTGCCCAACTCCGCCCTCGATGATCCTGTGCGCATATTTGCCCGAGAATTTCTTGGCATAAGAACTGGCGTCCGGGTGGGGTGCACCATTAGCATCACCTTCAAGGGTAATGGTGGGCACGCTGATGATCGGACCTTCGGCAAGCCGCTTTTCCAAATCGTCATATTTCGACTCGCCTTCGGCCAGGCCGAGCCGCCAGCGGTAATTATGGATTACGATGTCGACGTGATCTGGGTTCTCGAAGGACGCCGCGCTGCGATCGAACGTGGCATCATCAAAGTCCCATCTCGGCGAGGCGATCTGCCAGATGAGCTTGGCAAAATCGTGCCGATATTCCTCGTAGCCAGCCCGGCCGCGTTCGGTGGCAAAGTAATATTGGTACCACCATTGGAGCTCGGCCTTTGGCGGCAGCGGCATCCTGTTGGCCTCGGGGCTGCCGATCAGATAACCGCTCACGGAGACGAGGGCCTTGCAGCGCTCCGGCCACAGCGCCGCGATGACGTTGGCCGTCCGCGCTCCCCAATCAAAACCGGCAAGGATCGCCTTCTTGATCCCCAGAGCATCCATCAAAGCGATGATGTCGAGAGCGAGCACCGACTGCTGGCCGTTTCGAAACGTTTCGCTTGAAAGAAAGCGCGTCGTGCCATAGCCGCGCAGATACGGCACGATCGCCCTGTAGCCTGCGTCTGCCAGCAAAGGCGCTACGTCGACGTAGCTGTGAATATCGTAGGGCCAGCCGTGCAGAAGAATTACGGCAGGACCATCAGTGGGGCCAGCTTCAGCGTATCCAACATTCAAGACGGCGGCGTCGATCTGCTTCAGTGAGCCAAACGAATGGTTCATTTCTTCGGTCATTTAATCTCTCTCCAGCCTGATGCGAAGCGATGGTGCTGGGTGGCAGCGTCGGGGGTGGGGCGCACGTCGTGCGCCCCACCCCCTCACTCCAGCTAGCGCAGTGACCTGAACGCCGCCTGGATCTCGGTAGCGAACAGCTCAGGCTCTTCCCAGGCTGCGAAGTGGCCGCCCGCCTCGGCCTCGTTGAAGTAGACGAGGTCGTGGTAGGCGCTCTTCACCCAGTGACGCGGAGCCTGGAAGAGCTCGCCGGGGAAGACCGTGTAGCCCACCGGGAGCATGACGTGCGGCGGCGGCTTCTTGATTGCAGCGCTCGTACTCTTGCCGGTCTCCCAGTACAGCCTTGCGGCCGAGGCCGCGGTGCTGGTCAGCCAGTACAGCGTGATGTTGTCGAGGACGTGCTCGCGGGTGAGGTTGCCCGAGGGCTGCCCGTCGAGGAAGGCGCGCGAGATCTTCTCGTAGCTGTCGGCGTCGTGATCCAGCATCCAGGCCGCCAGACCCAGCGGCGAGTCCAGCAGGGGGTAGCCGATCGTCTGCGGGTGCTCGCCCATCTCGGCGATGTAGCCCCGCATGAAGACCGCGACGACCTTGCTTAACTCCGCGCGGTCCCCCATGGAGAACGCGAGCCTGATGTTGAGGGCGGCCATCAGGAGCTCCCGCGGGGTCGCGTCCAGGAAGTTGAAGTGCAGGCCGAGAAGTCCTTCCGGCGCCTGGCGACCCATAGCGTCGGTTACGCCGGCGCCCTGATCGCCGCCCTGGGCGACGTAGCGGGTGTAGCCGAGGCGGTCCATCAACTCCGCCCACGCTCCCGCGATGCGAGCGGCGTCCCATCCGACCTCCTTAGGCTTGCCGGAGAAGCCGTAGCCGGGCATAGACGGGACCACCACATCGAAGGCGTCCTCGGCGCTCCCGCCGTGGGCGGTCGGGTCGGTGAGCGGACCTATGACCTCGAGCATCTCGATGACCGAGCCGGGCCAGCCGTGCGTGATGATCAGCGGCAAAGCGCCCTCGTGATCCGACTTGACGTGTATGAAGTGGACGTCCACTCCGTCGATCTCGGTCATGAACTGCGGCAGGGCGTTGAGCTTCGCCTCGAGGCGCCCGAAGTCGTAGTCCTCCGCCCAGTAGCGCGCCAGCTCCCGTAGCATCGCGAGCTGCACGCCCTGGGAACTGTCGTCGACGGTCTCCCTTTCGGGCCAGCGTGTCGCGAGAATCCTTCGGCGCAGCTCGGCGAGTTCCTCTTCCGGGACCTCGACGCGGAAGGGGCGTATCTCGCTGGCGGTCTCGACGCCGGTGGTGCTCATGATGACCTCCTTTTCTCGGTGGGGCGGGGTTCGGATGAACCCTTCGGATTGGGGACTTGCGGTGCGGGTTGGCTCAGGTACGCACGCTCCTTTCGCGAGTCTCTTCCGGCGCTACCCCTCCGTCGCTGTACGGGTACAGGAACGTGGTCAGCGCGAACTACTACGAAGCCGGCGCCGCCGCCGGCGGCTCGGGCGCATGCGGGGTGGTGGAGGGACTGCGTCGGGTCAAGAGGACCCGGCTGAAGACCACAATCCACACGAGGCCGATAATGGGCGAGACGAACCGCGTATACTCACCGGACGGTGCCCAGATCCCGTTACTCGCCCACGTCGTGCCGCCCACCAGCACGAGTAAGACCGCCGCGACCGCGACCCCGAAGAGCATCGTAGCCATCAGGATCCGCATGCGTTGGCCGTCGTAGAACGAGACGAGCGTGTCGGCCGACGCCCCGACCTTCGGCTGAAGGCTGTAGAAGACGTAAGCGAGGACGAAGAAGATGCCGAAGATGATGCCGCTACTTCGCCACAAGCGATCCCAGAAGTTCACGGTGGTGGATGCGTCCATGATGATC
>Ga0126312_10003418_pt1 | contig 10721 bp, 9 predicted proteins | sample Plot104A_FD_92537 | JGI IMG/M metagenome (GOLD analysis project Ga0126312, IMG submission 92537) | Serpentine soil microbial communities from UC McLaughlin Reserve, CA, USA - Plot104A | ecosystem: Environmental > Terrestrial > Soil > Grasslands | place: USA: UC McLaughlin Reserve, Lake County...
GGGTCTCGGTCAAGGTGCCGGTGGTGCCCAACGTCGGCACGATCGGGCTCGGGATCGCCAAGGCGGGGGCCGACATCATCACGCTGTCGGGCTTCGAGGGCGGGACCGGGGCCGCGCGCCAGCACGCCCTGCGCCACGTCGGCCTGCCGTCGGACATCGGAACCCGCGCCGTCCATCGGGCGCTGATGGAGGCCGGGATCCGCAACCGCGTCGAGATCTGGGCCGACGGCGGCTACCGCCACGCCCACGACATCGTGAAGCTGCACTGCATGGGCGCCAACCGGGTCGCGTTCGGGACCCTGGCGATGGTCTCGCTCGGATGCACGATCTGCCGCGGCTGCCAGCTCGACACCTGCCACGTTGGGATCGCGACTTCGATCGAGACGATGGAGGAGGCCCAGGAGCACGGGCTGAAGAAGTTCACCCCCCAGCACGTCGACGGGGCGGCCGAGAGCTGCGCCCGCTTCTTCCACGCGATGGGCGAGGAGGTCCGCCGCGTCGTCGCGGAGCTCGGCTACGACCGCGCCCAGGACCTGGTCGGCCGATACGACCTGCTGGAGCAGGTCTCGCACGCCGACCGGATCGACCTCGCCGAGCTGATCACGCCGCTCGAGGAGTACCTCGATCTAGAGCCCGCCGACCTGCCCCTGCCCGACGAGGTGCAGGCCGAGCAGCGCGGCGAGCCGGGGCTGGTGGTGGCGAAGCCGATCCGGATGGAGGCCAAGGAGGCGTCCGCCAAGATCGCCGGCCTCGCCGAGTCGGTGTTCTCGGGCAAGTCGCTGCGGCAGGAGTTTCCGCGTCCGACGGACGCCCACGACCGCGTGCTCGGGACCGAGCTGGCCGGCGCGATGTCGCGCGCCCGGATCTACGAGGGCGCCCCCGAAGGCACCGAGGACACGCTCGCCGAGCTGGAGTTCAACGGCGGGTCGGTCGCCGGGCAGGGCTTTGGGGCGTTCAACGCCTGGGGCCTGGTGGTCCGGGTCGAGGGCGGGGCCCAGGACGGCGTCGGCAAGGCGATGCTCGGCGGGACCGTGTCGATCATGAAGGGCCGCAACGGCGAGGGCCGCAGGCTCAACGGCTCGGTGGGCAAGTCATTCGCCTACGGCGCCCAGCGGGGTCGGCTGTTCGTCCAGGGGTCGGCGGACTCCCGGTTCTGCATCCGCCTGTCGGGCGCCGACGTGGTGCTCGGCGGCGAGCCGCCCGAGCCGCTCGACGACTCCCGCGGCTGCGTCGTCGACCGCGCCAACGCGAAGGGGTTCGCGTTCGAGTACATGACCTCGGGCCGGGCCGTCGTGCTGGGAGACATCGGGCCGTGGGCGTGCGCCGGGATGACCGGCGGGCGCGTGTACGTGCGGGTCAACCCCGAATGGAACCTCGACCGCGAGACGATCGAGCGCCGGCTCGGCGAGGGCGCCAAGGTCGAGCTGCAGGAGCTCGACGCCGAGGGGCTGCTCGACGTCGACGACCTCCTCGGCCATTATGCGGAGGAGCTTCGCGCAACCGGCCAGGACGACGAGGCGGACAGCGTGCGGGAGCTTGCCGCTAGCGCCGGCGAGAGCTTCCTGATGATCGTGCCGCACCGGGTCCAGGCGGACCCGTCGATCTCCACGGAATAGACGCCAAGCCTGGCCGCGCCCGAGCGCGGCGCCGGCGTGCGATCGGGCGCACAACGAGGCTGACGGCAGCGCGGGCCGAGGGAGGGCGAGCAGGGAGGCATGCGGTGCTCGCCCTCGATGCGGCGTCGATAACCGCACACCGCCACTCCGTCGGGTCGCGCGTGTGGTGTTGGCGTCGATATACGAGGCAAACTCCACACACGGCGTTGGTAGAAGGGCGAGTGTGCGGTTATCGATCCCCAATCAGGGGGAGGCAGTGGCGCGGCGCGTCGTGTTCGGCGCCCGCCTTTCCTACTCGCCGCCCAACTGACCCCGCTCGCATTGAACTCGAACTTGGCGGTGGTCGAAGGGCGCGAGGTAAGCGCTAGCCGTGCAGGGCGTGTGGGCGCGCGGCGCGTGTCGTGTCGATCACGAACAGGCGGTAGCGCCCGATCGCCAGCTCGTCGCCGTCGGCCAGGGGGCTCCACTCGATCGCCTCGCCGTTGACGAACACCCCGTTGAGGCTGCGGTCGTCGAGGACCCTGAGCTCCCCCTCGGGCGTGCGCACGATCACCGCGTGGCGGCGCGACACCGTGGGGTCGTCGAGGCGGATCTCGGCCGTGGCGCTGCGACCGATCCGGCTCCAGCCCTCGGCGACCGGGAGCAGCGCGACCCCGGTGTCGTCGTCGAGGACGAGGAACTGCCCGCGGCGGCCCTCGGCGCGCAACCGCGAGCGTGCGTCGTCCAGCCACTCGAGATCGGTCTCGACCTCGACCGTTGCGCTGTCGGTCGTCGGCTGCTCGAACAGCGACGCGCGCCGAAACCGCGAGCTGCCGCAGCTCGTGCACTCGGGAATCGCCTCGAGCGCGGCGAGCGCGACCGTGAACCCGCAGTCGACGCAAATGAAGGATCCCGCGCCCACAACCCTGCCGGTCTCATAGACCTCTGGTCCTGGGTTGTGTTCCACCGACTCTCCTCCGATGACCAATTGCCGAGCATAGCGCCGTGGTCAAATCGCTAGCCGCTGCGGCGAAGGAATCCCCGCAAAGTGCGCCAATCCGGCGCACAAGCAATTTCCGCCGGAATGCTTCGCTCCCGGTCGCTCGCGACTCGAACCACTGTCATGACGCTCGCTCGCTGCCGCGTCCCTTGTGGCGGGTTTGGATGCTTCCCGCGCGAATAGACTCCGCCGCGATGCTGCCGGTAACGGTGACAATCTCGATCGACGCCCCGCGCGAGCGGGCCTTCGCGCTGCTGTCCGACCTCGCCGTGCGCCCCGCGTTCACCGACCACTTCGTCGACGAGTACCGGCTCGAGCGAATTCCCTCCACGGGCGTCGGCGCCGCCGCGCGGTTCCGGGTCGGGCCGCGCCCGGCGAGGATGTGGATGGAGAGCGTGATCGACGCGCTCGACCCCCCGTACCGGATCCACGAGAGCGGTCGCGGCGGTCGCAGCGACCGGATTCCCGTGTTCACCGCCTGGGAGTTGTTCGCGGGCGCCGGCTCGACGACCGAGGTCTCGGTGACGTTCTGGACCGAGCCGTCGCACCTGGTTGATCGGCTCAAGGAGGCGCTTGGAGCGCGTCGCTGGTATCGGCGCCGGTGGGGCAGGTCGCTGCGACGGCTCAAGCAGGCGCTGGAGGAGGGGCGGACGCCCGAGACGGTGGCCGTCGCCGGCGAGGACAGAATCCCCACGCTTCCGGCCGCGGTGCGCCACTAGACTTCCGCCGCCGATGCGACGCGTACCGAGACTCGGGCTGGGCGTCGCCCTGCTCGCCGCCGTGGCGCTGCTCGCGGCGTGCGGCGAGGAGGACGAGCTCAACGTGGTGGAGGGCGAGCCGGTCGAGCTCGGCGAGCTCTCCTTCAACGTCCAGCTGACGCGGTTCTTGAACCCGGACGATCCCGAGGACGAGGGGTACCTGCGCGGGCAGCCGCTGCCGTCCGCCGACCAGCAGTACCTGGCAGTGTTCATGACCGTTGACAACGAGGGCGACGAGCCTGCCGACCTGCCGAGCACGATGACGATTCGCGACACCCGCGACAACACCTACCAGCCGCTCGACAGCGCCAGCGTGTACGCCCTCCAGCTCGGCACCACCCTTCCGGCCGGAGACGAGCTGCCGCGGCCGGATACACCGGCGGCGACCGGCCCGATCCGGGGCGCGATGGTCCTGTTCCGCGTCGATCGCGCGGTGACCGAGAACCGCCCGATCGAGCTCGAGATCCCATCCGCGTCGACCGGCGGGGAGCAGGCCCGGGTCGAGCTCGACATCTAGAGACCCGCTGTCAGCACCTCGCGGGCGATCGGAGCGGCGACCGTCCCGCCGTCCCCGTCCGCGTTCACGACCATCACGGCCACCGCGAGCTGGGGGTTCTTGGCCGGCGCGAAGGCGGTGAACCAGGCGTCGACCTGCTGCTCGGCCTGGCCCCCCTGGTCGTCCTCGGCGGTCAACGGCGCCGGTCCGATCTCGGCGGTCCCGGTCTTGCCCGCCACCTCGACGCCCGGGATCGCGGCCGCGGTGCCGGTGCCGTCGGTCACCACCCCCACCATCAGATCGCGCACCGTGGCGGCGATCTCGCCGCTGGTCACCTTGACGGGCCTGGCCTCCGGCCTCAGCGAGCGCTCGGTGACGATCGGCGTCGGGCTCCTCACGCCCCCGGCGGCGATCGTCTGCGACACCGAGGCCATCTCCAGCGGGGTGGCCAGCACCTCTCCCTGGCCGATCGCGGTCACCCCGAGGTCGAGGTCGGTGCCGATCGAGGTCGGGATCGTGCTCTGCTTCGAGTCGATCACCGCGGTGGCCTCGGCGTCATACAGCGGCGGCGGCGAGTTGAACCCGAACCGCTCGGCGGTCGCCACGAGCTTGTCGTTGCCGATCTCGGGGCCCAGCGGGGCGAACACGGTGTTGCACGAATGGGCGAAGCTCTGAGCGAACGTCCCCCCACAGGCCTCGTCGTGGGCGTTGGGGATCTCGCGCCCCCCGACGACGTGCGAGGTCTCCACCGGGAAGCTGTCGCTGAGCTTGACCACGTTCTCCTCCAGCGCGGCGACGGTCGTGACCACCTTGAAGGACGAGCCCGGTGGCTGCGGCGCCGAGAAAGCGAGGCCGGACACCCCGAGCACGGACCCGTCCTTGGCGTCGAGAACCGCGACCCCTCCGAAGGCGTTGCCCAGCGCGGTCACCGTCGCCTCCTGGAGATCGGGGTCGATCGTCGTCCGGACGCGCTCGCCGGTCCGGGGCTCGGTTCTCACCAGCACCCGCCCTTGATCGGATCCCTTCCCTCCGCTCGCCGCCGTCAGCTCCCCGCCCGGCTGGCCCGCGAGGCGGGTGTTGAACGCCTTCTCGAGCCCGCTGGTCCCGGCGAACGATCCGGGCGGGAACCCCCGCCCCTCGAGCTCCGCTTCCTCCCCGCCCTTTGGCACTCCGACCTCGCCGGCGACGTTCGTGGCCGCCGCGCCCAGCGGCGAGCTGCGCGTCGCGGCCGGGCCCTCGGCCAGCGGGGTCCCGTCGCGGGCCAGGATCGGGGCGCGCTTCGGCACCCGTGTGCTGCGGGCGAGATGCTCGCCCTCGGCAAGCCCCGGGAACACGAGATGCGGCTCCCATGCGACCCGGTCGCCGTCCATCGGCAGGACCAACGTGCTCCGGACCTCCCCGAAGGCGTGGGTGCGAGCCGCGATCGGCACCGTGATCGTGTCGCCTGCCGATCCCTCGGGGTCGCCGGCCTCGATCGAGGCCAGGGTCGCGGTCCGCTCGGCGTCCTCGTACATGCCGGTGAACTCGTCCACGGGATAGCGCGCCGCGGCGTCCTCGGCCAGCTCGTCGTGCATAGCGTCGAAGTCGTCGCGCGCCCACGCGTCGACGAACCGGCTCGCGGCCTCCTCGGACGCCGAAGTGCCGCCGACCAGCGCGCCGAAGACGAACGAGACGATCCCGATCAGGAGGACCGGGAGGAGCCGGGTGACGATTCGCCGGCGACGCTCCGCCTGGGGGCTGATGGGGCTCAACCGCGGAAGGCCTTCGCTCCGGACGCCGTCCTGGCGCTCGGCGTTATCGACTCAAACGTGGCCACGAAATCCAGTACCGTTGCGAGGCTCTCGACGGGCTCTGTGTCCCGGCCGGGGAAGGCTAACCGCTGACCGCGATCGACTGGATCATCGTCGTGTTCGCCGCGGGGCTTGCCGTCATCGGCTATCAGCAGGGCCTGCTCGTCGGGTTGCTCTCGCTGGGAGGGTTCGTCGGCGGGGCGGTGCTCGGCTCACGGCTCGGCCCCGCGCTGCTGTCGGGCGGATCCGAGTCTCCCTACGCTCCGGTGACGGCCCTGCTCGGCGGGCTGCTGCTGGGCGGCATCGTCGCCGTGGGCCTCGAGGGGGTGGCGCGGTCGGCGCGGGCCCGGTGGGTCAGAGGGGAGCTTGGAAATACGATCGACGGGGTGGGGGGTGCGGCTCTGCTGACCGGCTTGGCGATCGGGCTTGCGTGGGTATTCGGCGCGGTTGCGCTGCACACGCCGGGGGCGCGCGAGCTGCGCTCCTCGGTCCAGGAGTCGGTGATCCTGCGCGAGTTGAACGACGCGCTGCCGCCGTCGGGGCCGATCCTCCGGGTGCTGAACAGGATCGACCCGACCCCGCAGGTGCGCGGGCCGGAGGCCCGGGTTCCGCCGCCGGAGTCCGGGATCGCCGCCGATCCCGATGTGCGCGCGGCGGGCCGCAGCGTCGTGCGCGTGCTGGGAACGGCGTGCGGGCTCGGCGTGGCGGGCTCGGGATGGGTTGCCGCGCCGGGGATCGTCGTGACCAACGCGCACGTTGTCGCGGGGGAGGACGACACGGTCGTCGACGTGCGCGGCGAGGGTGAGCTCGAGGCGACCCCAGTTCACTTCGAGCCTCGCAACGACCTCGCCGTGCTGCGCGTCGGCGGACTCGACGAGCCCGCCCTGGCGCTCGGGCGGCCGCGCCGCGGGAGGACCGCGGCCGTTCTCGGTTATCCGGAGAACGGCCCGTTCACGGCGTCGCCGGCGCGGATCGGGCCGACCGCGAACGTCGTCAGTCAGGACGCCTACGGCCGCGGACCGGTCACCCGCAGCATGACCTCGTTCCGGGGCAAGGTGCGAAGCGGGAACTCGGGTGGCCCCGCGGTGGACGAGGACGGCCGGGTCATGACGACGGTGTTCGCCGCGCGGGTGGGGGAGAAGCCGGCGGGCGGCCTGGGGGTGCCGAACGGGGTCGTGGAGCAGGCGCTGGGGCACATCAGCGGTCCGGTCGACACCGGGGCGTGCGTTACATAGCTCGTTCCTCGTAGCTGGTAGCTCGAGCGACGAGCGACGAGCAACGAGCCACAGCCAAGGGTGACGCGGAACCGCTTCGGTAGTCTGGGTTGCGGTGGAAGTCACGTCTGCCGACCGAGCCATCGGGACGACCTCTCTGGGAAAGCGCCACGACGCGCCGCGGGGCGCGCAGGTGTGCCCGGACTACCACGCCGCCGTCGAGATGATCGGCAAGCGCTGGACCGGCGCGATCCTGTGGGCGCTTACCGAGCGCCCGCGCTACTTCGTGGAGCTGTCGCTGGCGATCCCCGGGCTGTCGGATCGGCTGCTCTCGCGGCGGCTTCGCGAGCTCGAGTCCGAGGGCCTCGTCGAACGCTCGGTCCACGCCGGGGGGCCGGCGAGGGTCTCCTACTCGTTGACCGAGAAGGGCCACGCCCTGGAGCCCGCGATCCGCGAGCTCCGGGTGTGGGCGAAGCGCTGGAACTGCAGCGGGGTCAGGTCGTAGCCGCGTAGTCGTCGGCCGATGCCGCCGGCATCGGCTCCGTGAGACGCCACGACTCCTCGATCCCCTGGCCGCGGAGCAACTGGCGGTAGGTGCCCGACCAGATCTCGCGGTGCCACCGGGCGAGATCGGACGCCGGCGGCTCGTCGCGGACGTGGGCGCGGTAGAAGTCGGCGGAGCTGAGGTTGTAGTTGCGCTCGAAGACGCCGAGCACCCGCAGAAGCGACTGAGGATCAGTCGCCCGGTTCTTCACCGCGTACCCTCCATGCTCCCTCGAAGGGTGAGTACCCCCTTTGGGGGGGCAGCTAAACATCACCCCTCCACGCTTGTCGCGTCGTGCGGCGCACCGACCGGCTTCGACTCCGGCGATCCGCGCTGTCGCAGGTAGACCGCGAGTACGACGAACGAGCCGACCGCCAGGAACTCGGACTGCCAGTTCTGGAACGTCGCCTCCCAGAAGTCGGAGCTGCCGACGTATCCCAGCCACGATGTCGTGGGGTCGCCGTGAGCCTGCTGCTGGCCGTTGAACGTGGTCCACCCGGTGACCGACTGCGCGAACCACGACGAGAGGAAGATCGCGCCCATGGCGATCAGCAGCGAGTTCGAGTAGATCGCGGTGCGGATGCCGCCCGTCCGCGCCCACAGGGGGGACTCCGGCAGCGCGTGGCGGCCGACCCGCTGCTCGCGGTCGGTCTCGGTGCCGGTCGCGCCGACCTCCTTGGACTCCGGCGAGCCGCGCTGCAGCAGCCACACGGTGGCGAGCATGAACAGGGTGAACTGCAGGTACTCCGACTGCCAGTTCTCCATCACCGCCTGGCCGAAGCTCGAGGAGACCACGTAGCGCAGCAGCGAGACCCCGCTTTCGCCGTGGGCGAGCTGCTCCTGGTTGTACAGGCTGTGACCCGCGATCGCCTGGCCGGTGAGCGCGGCGACGAAGATGACACCGAAGAAGATCGTGAGCGAGTTCTCGCGCAGGAATCGCCGCATGCTGCCCTCCTTGCGGATCGATCAGTGGTGGATCAGGCCGATGATCGAGAAGAAGACGACACCGGCGACGATGATGCCGCTCCAGACCAGGAACATCGTCCTCATGGCGCCAAGCGTAGTCGGGCTTGGGCGCCCCGGGCCGCGCCGCGCGGCGGCTACCACTCGCGCGGGTTCCCCGGCGGGATGCGGTCGCGAACGAGCACCGCGTCGATCACCTCGACCGGCGGCGGACCGGTGGTCTCCTTGTACAGGGGCAGCTGCCCCGGTCCGAGCTCCTCGAACGCTCGCTCGACGCGCCGCACGTACGCGCCGATGACCACGGCGCCCGGCGGCGGCTCGGTTGCCCGGTTGGTGCGCTTCGCCCTGTAGGTGAACACGCGGTCGAAGCCCTCCATCGGGTCGACCTCGAGCCGGTCGTAGCGCATCTCGCGCACGTCGAGCCGCAGCAGCTCGGTCTCGCCGACCTCGAGCAGGGCGCCGTTCGGCGCCTCGGACTCGTCGTCCGAGGGCTCGAGGTTGAGGCCGAGCAGGTGTGGGGGCCGGGATCCGTCGTCCCGTCGCGCGAACGTCTTCTCGACCGCCAGGTTGTCGCGGAACTGCGACCACCGGCGCCTCCATCCGGGAAGCCGCACCACGACCGGATCGGGGGGAGTCCGGCCCAGGGTCGCAGCGGCGCTCTCGGCACTGACCAGCGAGCCGTATGCGAACAGGCCCGTCCGCGGGCCGCTCATCGCAGCCTGCGGCCGGTCAGCTCGGTGTCGTGGGAGCACAGGCGCCGACGCGCCGGGCAGTCGTGGCACAGAGCCCAATGCGGGGTGTCGGTGACGTCGAATCGCCCGCTCCTCACCCCCGCGACGAGGTGCTCGAGATCGGCCCGCGCCTGCTCGAGATCGCTCGCGCCGAGCTCGGCGGTGACGGCCGATCCTCCCGAGTCGAGGAACGCGAACGCCGTCCTCACCGCGCCCGGGCCGGTCGCCGCGGCGAGTGCATAGATCTTCCGCTGCACCGCGTAGCGATCGACGAGCTCGGCGGGGCTCGCGTCGGCCAGCGAGTCGGTCTTGTAGTCGACGACGAGCGGGCCGCGATCGGTCTCGGCGAGCAGGTCGATCGCGCCGCGCACGATCGAGCCGCCGATCGGGAGCAGGAACGGCACCTCCGGCCTGGCCCGGCCGCCGCCGGCGCGCAGCTCGGCACACAGATCGGACTGGAGCCAGCGGTCGATCATCGCGCCCGCCCGCTCGCGCTCGCGCGTCGTGCCGCGCAGCCCCTCTCCCCGCAGCAGCTCGGTTACCAGCTCCGCAGGCGGCGCGCGCCAGCCGTGCCGGGCACTCCACTCGAGCAGCGCGTGGACGGCGTTGCCGAAGCCGTAGCGGCGCGACGAGCCGGCCGCGTCGCCGTCGGCGGAGCGGTCCTGGCGGTCCAGCCCGGGCATTCCGAGTATGCGCTCGACGTAGAAGCGGTAGCCGCAGCGCCCGTACCCCGCCAGCGCCGAGTAGGAGAGGTGCCCCGCCGCCGGCCGGGACTCGCGAGCACGGTCGGCGATCGGCGGAGCCCCGGTGGCCGCCAGCGCCGGCTCGTCCTCGGAGCGCGGCGCCGGGATCAGCGCGCGAAATGGCTCGGGATCGGGGCGGTTGACGCGGATGGCGATCCGTCCCGGCGCGAATGCCGCGTCGAGGCCCGGCCGCGCCTCGGAGGCCGGCACGGTGAGTACGCGGTCGTCCGGCTCGGCGATCCCGAGCGCGTGAGCCAGCCGCTCGCTCACCGGGGTCGTCGGTTGGGGCCCCTCCTCGGGGATCGCCTTGCCCGGCCGGTACGAGCCGCTCAGGATGAGGTGGTCCTGGGCGCGAGTCGCCGCGACGTACGCCAGCCGGCAGCCCTCGGCCGCCTCGTCGCGCGCCGCGTCGTCCTCGAGCTCGTCGTAGGCGTAGAGCCGAGCCGCCTTGGCGCCGAACCGCGCGAGCTGGATCCCGACTCGCAGCGGCGCCGGCTCCTCGTCGACGCCGCCGCTCCCGTCGCGGTCGGCCCTGTCGATCCGGACGGCCGGCGGACGCCCGCCCAGCAGCAGGCCGCGGCCGAGGTCGGCGACCGCCACGACCGGGAACTCCAGTCCCTTTGCGGCGTGGACCGTCATCACACGGACCCCCTCGTGCTCCTCGGCCTCGGTCGCCGCCTCGCCCTCGCGGTCCGACCCGCCCGCCGACTCGTCGACGAAGTCGAGGAAGCCACGCAGGTCCCGTCCTTCCGCGGCCTCGTAGCTGCGGGCCATCCGCATCAGCTTGCGCACGTTGGCCAGTCGCCGGGTTCCGCCCGGCAGCATCAGCGCGGCGAGGTCGTATCCCAACGCCGTGACGACGCGATCGATCACTTCCTCCAGCCCGA
>Ga0126312_10003419_pt1 | contig 10720 bp, 14 predicted proteins | sample Plot104A_FD_92537 | JGI IMG/M metagenome (GOLD analysis project Ga0126312, IMG submission 92537) | Serpentine soil microbial communities from UC McLaughlin Reserve, CA, USA - Plot104A | ecosystem: Environmental > Terrestrial > Soil > Grasslands | place: USA: UC McLaughlin Reserve, Lake County...
CAAAGATTTTTTCAGATCCAGGCGATAACGGCGAATATCCCGCAAATCACGCACCGTTATGTTCAGGTCCACTGATGTCCTTGTAGCAGCAGTCGAGACTAAGCTTACTATATCTAGAACTGTTTACCTCAAGTTTAGCTACACTGTGCGGTGAGTTATCGGGATTATGGAAGAGGGGTTTCGGGGGACCCTCCTGGGCTCTGGCGACGATTTCGGAAGAAGTCGCGGAGCAGTCCGGCGGCTCTCTTTTCGAGCAGGCCGCCTTCCACGAGGATGGTGTGATTGAGGCGTGTATCGGCGGGGGTGTTGTGCAGCGTACCGGCGTATCCGGCTTTGGGATCCGGGGCCGCGTAGACCAGTCGAGAGAGACGGGCTGCGTGGGCGGCGCCTGCGCACATAGGACATGGTTCCAAAGTGGCGTAGAGGGTGCAGCCGGTCAGTCGCCAACCGCCTGTGGTGGCGGATGCACGACGGATGGCGAGTAGCTCCGCGTGGGCGGTGGGATCCCCTGTAGCCTCACGCTCGTTGGCGGCGACGGCCAGGATCTCCTCTCCCCTGGCAACAACGGCCCCGACGGGAACCTCATCCTTCTCGGCAGCGTCCTCAGCGGCAAGCAGAGCCCGGCGCATCATAGCCAAGTCCGTACCTTCTCCAGTGTTTGAGTCGGCCATCTTCAACATGGGGCGTTAATATATCAGGAGCGCAGTAGAACAATGCGACAATGGAATATGGGTTCGAGTAGAACAGGGTTACATGACGATCCTGAAAGCTGTGCTCGGCCTTCTGTTCGTGGGTATCGTCTTGACCGGCGTGCTGCTTCTCAGCTTGTTCTCCTCCGTACCGTCCTCACTCGTAGATTGGACGGAGGTCGTAGTCGTCGTAATCCCTTTATACGTGTTGCTGGAAGCTCGCGGCACCCACGCCCTCCGGCGAGCATCCCTAGTATCGTCACCCGGATCGGGTCGGAGAGCGCCCGGCCCAGCGCCACGAGCCGTGAAGTGCGCTCTACATCGCCGATGTCTATGGTCTCGGAGACGGGGGCACTACTCTCCCGAAGGACTGGTAGTTGCCGTCGCGCCACGGTTGCGGCGCCTCCGGTTTGCGCGCTCGGACGAAAGCGCTCGCCGCACGGACCTCACGCAGAGCCTCGTCATCTTCCCCGAAGACCCCTGCTATCTGCTCCGGGGGATACGTGTGGGTGACCTCCACCGCGACCTCCTCGAAGCCGGCCTCTGCGAGAGTAGCGCTTCGTACTCGTTCTTCTCCAGCGCCCCAGCGACGCACCCCGACCACAGCTCGACGCTCCGCGCTACCCCAGGAGGCACGGAGACGGCGAACCGTCCTCCTGGCTTGAGGACTCTGAAGGCCTCACCGATTACCTGCGGTTTCTCTGGGGAGGGGTTGATCACACAGTTGCTGATAACGACGTCGAAGAGTGCCGTTGACCTTCCTCTAGCGCGCCAATGCACCAGACAGGCAAGTACAAACCTGTATCACAGGCTTATGCTTAACCTGAAGCATACGTTTATACTGTAAACGATCCTACAGGCGAGGCCCACTATACAAAAATCTCCTGCAAATCAGCGTTTTTTACTCTACAACATGCACCGTAGGTTTAATGATTTGAGGATGTTGGGCTATACTCTGCACTGCCGTTGACGCTTGCCCATTGGCGGGCGGAGAGGCCCCAGAGGGCTATGAATCCTGCGGCGGCGGATTCGTCGAAGGTGCTGTGGGGATCGTAGGTGGCGAGGTCTTCGTTGTAGAGGGCGTTCGGGGCCTCGCGGCCTACGATGATGCAGTTTCCTTTGTAGAGCTTCAGGCGTACGGTGCCGGTCACTGTCTTCTGGGTCTCCGTGATAAAGGCGTCGAGGGCGTACTTGAGGGGGGTAAACCACAGGCCTTCGTAGGTGAGCTCGGTGTAGCGTTGTTCGACGGTCGTCTTGAAGCGGAGGACGTCTCTCGTGAGGGTCAAGGTCTCTAGTTCGCGGTGGGCGGCGATGATGGCGAGGGCGGCGGGGGACTCGTAGATCTCGCGGCTCTTTATGCCGACCAGGCGGTCTTCGACCATGTCGATGCGGCCCACACCGTTCGCCCCGGCGACGGCGCCCAGCTCGGATATGAGGTCTACCAGCGGTAGGCCTTCCCCGTCGAGGGTCGTCGGCAGGCCCTTGTGGAAGCCGATCTCGACGTATTGTGGCTCGTCGGGGGCGTTCTCGGGCGGGGTCGTGAGCGCGAAGACTTCCTCCTTCGGCTCGTGGTCGGGATCTTCCAGGGGCCCGGCCTCGATGGAGCGGCCCCAGAGGTTCTCGTCCACGCTGTAGGGGGATTCTTTCGTGGTGGGGACGGGGATGCCGTGTTCCTCGGCATAGGCCATCTCCTCGGGACGGCTCATGTTCCAGTCGCGGACGGGGGCCACGACGGTCAGGTCAGGGGCGATGGAGGCCGTCGTCACGTCGAAGCGGACCTGATCGTTGCCCTTCCCCGTCGATCCGTGCGCTATGTGCGTCGCACCTACCTCCCGCGCGGCCTCCACGAGCTTCTTCGCTATCAGCGGGCGGCCGAGCGCCGTAAAGAGCGGGTACTTCCCGCCGTACAGCGCGTTCGCCCTTATCGCCGGGGCGACGTACTCCCCGGCGAACTCCGCCCTTGCGTCTCGCACGAAGGCGTCCGTGGCGCCTATCTCCAGCGCTTTCGCCTTCACGTCCTCCGAAGGCTCACCCTGGCCGAGGTCCAGGTACAGCGCGTACGGCTCGGCCCCCTGCTGTTCCAGCCACTTGACGCAGACCGAGGTGTCCAGGCCGCCCGAGTAGGCGAGCACCACTTTCTTTCCCTCCAACATGGTTCCTCCCGAAACGTAGCACCTACTCGACGTTGCCAGCGGGCCGCGTCTTCGCCCGGCAGACATCGGCGATGAGGTTCGCCACCTCTGTGGCCGCGGCCGTGTCGGGGGCTATGGCGAGCACGGTGTCCTGGCCCGCGATGGTACCCAGTATTTTCAGTCCTTTCACCCTGTCGAGGACGCTCGAGACGGCGCCGGCGGTCCCGTCGCGGGTGTGGATGACGACCTGGTTCTGTGCCGGCACGAGGCCGAGAACGAAGCTAGGGAGTACCTCGATACCTGCGGAACCGGGATCGTGCGGCAGCGCCAGGTAGCGGTTCCCGACCTTGAGGACACCCAACTCGGCAAGATCCCTACTGACGGTCGCCTGCGCGACTTCGACGCCTTCCTCGGCGAGTGCCCCGACGACGTCCTGCTGGGTTCCGAGGTCGCGCTCGGAGATCAAACGCAAGATCAGATCCTGCCTCGTGGTCTTGTCCACGTGTGTGCCCGTCGCTGCCAAAACCGTCCTCCTACTCGAGGTGCTCGAGCCCGAGGTTCTCCTCGTAGCCGAGCGCCAGGTTCATGTTCTGTACCGCCGCCCCGGAAGCGCCCTTGAGCAGGTTGTCCACCGCCGAGAAGAGCAACAGCTTCCCGGCCCGGCTATCTACCGCAGCCGAGAGCCTGCACCTGTTGGTGTTCGCCACGTGCGCGACGTGCGGGTACTCTTCCCGCGCCTCGACGAAAGCCCAGCCCTCGTAGTCCTCTGCGTACCAAGTCAGAATCTCCTCCGCCCCCGGCACGTCCTCGACATCGACCACGATAGTCTCGAGCTCCCCGCGCGTAATGGGGATGAGGTGCGGAACGAACGTGACCTCGGGCACCTCCCCCACGCGCCGCAACATCGCCTCGATCTCTGGCGTGTGCCTGTGCCGCGGCGCCCCGTATGCGCCCGCGCTCTCGTTCACGCTGACGAAGTGCGTCTTCACGCTCGGCTTGGCCCCGGCCCCGCTTACTCCGGAAAGGGCGTTGATGGTAACGGAACGTATCCCCTCCCCTATCCTCCTCACGACGGGAGCGAGTGCCAGAATAGCCGCCGTCGGATAGCAACCAGGGTTGGCGACAAGCCGCCCCTCGGGGGCACCGAAGACCTCGGGCAACCCGTAGTGCGCCTCAGCGAGAAGCTCGGGCGCGGGATGCTCCCCATACCACTCCGCATATTTCTCCTCATCGGGCAACCGGAAGTCCGCGGAGAGGTCGATTACCAGGCGGGGCCCCGACTTCAACAACTCCTCGACCGCGCCGGCGCTCTCGCCGTGCCCGTAGGCCACAAAGGCCACGTCGAGGTCGGGGGCTTCGATCTTCTCCGGCGCTACATAGACCCCACCCACGGCGAGCTGCGGATAGACCTCCCCGATCCCACGCCCCGCATGCCCCCGCGACGCAACGCTCATCGCCCCGATCTCCGGATGTCCGCCGAGCAGCCGCACGAGTTCGATCCCCGCGTACCCACTCCCGCCATAGACGCCGACTTTCAGTCCCATACTGCCCATTGTAGAACCTCCGGATATTTATTCAAGTTTCTGCATAAGCTGGTTGACGCCTTCACATGCGGGTGCGACAATACGCCCCCGTGATGAATAAAGATTCAGCAATCGGAATAAAGTCTCGTTCCCTTGGTACTTCGGCTGCCTCGGGCTTTGTGGCGGCTGGGGTTGCGTGTGGGGTGCGTGACGTTGGGAGGCGGGATCTCGGCCTCCTCTTCTCGGAGCTCCCCTGTGAGACGGCGGCCGTGTTCACCCGCAACTCCGTCAAGGGGGCGCCGCTCATCGTGACGCGAGAGGCCGTGGAGGCCGGTGGTGTGCGGGCGGTCGTGGCGAACAGCGGCATCGCCAACGCGGCTACCGGCGCGCGGGGTATCGAGGACGCCCGGACGATGCAGACACTAGCGGCTGAGACACTGGGCATAGAAGCGGGAGAAGTAGCCGTAGCCTCGACCGGCGTCATCGGGGAACCCATGCCGATGGGGAGGATCTCGGCCGGTATACGGCTGGCGGCGGGCGGGCTGGGCGAGGGCGGTGCCGGCTTCGCCGAGGCGATCCTGACCACGGATACCCGCGCGAAACAAGCGGCGGTGCGGGTGGAGATCAGAGGCCGGACCATCACGGTCGGGGGGACGGCCAAGGGGAGCGGTATGATCCACCCGAACATGGGCACCATGCTCGCTTTTCTGACCACAGACGCCGCCGTCGAGAAGGAGTGTCTGGAGGAGACTCTGAACCGGGTCACGGACCGCACCTTCAACCGTGTTACTGTGGACGGAGACACCTCCCCGAGCGACATGGCCCTCCTCCTGGCGAACGGCGCGGCGGGTAATGAGTCGCTGACGCTGGACTCGCCAGACTATCCGATCTTCGCGGAGGCCGTGGAGAACGTGGCGCGAACATTGGCCAGGGAGATCGCACGCGACGGCGAAGGCGCGACCAGGCTCGTCGAGGTCACCGTCGAGGGCGCGGCAAACGAGGAGTCCGCGGCGGCGCTAGCGAAGAGTGTCGTGGGAAGCAGCCTGGTCAAGGCCGCGGTCTTCGGCGAAGACGCCAACTGGGGGAGGGTGATCACGGCGATGGGATATTCGGGGGAGGCTTTCGATCCCGACGGAGTAGAACTCTGGTTCGGTCCCGTCAAGGTCTTTTCCGGCGGGGAGCCCGTGCCGCACGAGGAGGCCGAGGCCAACGCGACGCTCGCCTCCGAAGAGGTGAAGATCACGGCCCGGTTGGGCGAAGGCAATGCTTCGGCCACCGCCTGGGGTTGCGACCTGAGTTATGAGTACGTCAGGATCAACGGGAGCTACAGGACGTGAAGCCCGTGGTGATCAAAGTCGGCGGTGGCACCCTTGCCGGTGGTGCACTGGAGGATTTACCTGACCTGCTATCGGCGGGCCACAGGATCGCCCTCGTACACGGCGGGGGCCATCAGCTCACCAGTATGCTAGACGCGCTGGGAATCCCCACACGGTTCCATGCGGGACTCAGGGTGACGGACGAGGAGGCGCTCGAGGTGGCCGAGATCGTGCTGGCCGGGGGCGTAAACAAGGCCCTTGCACGCGGGCTGGACGCGCTAGGGGTGCGGGCGGCCGGGATCTCGGGGACCGACGGACCCACACTGCTGGTCGAGCCGGTCTCCGATCTGGGCAGGGTCGGCTAGGTCGTGCGGATCGAACCGCAGCTCATCGAGGCCCTCTGGGCCGGAGGGTTCGTCCCCGTCGTCGCGCCGCTCGGTCTGGGTCCCGAAGGCGCGTACAACGTCAACGCCGATTCGGCGGCGGCAGCGCTCGCCGTCGGGCTCGGGGCCGGGCACCTGTTCGTGCTCACCGACGTGGACGGGCTGCTGGAGGAGGGCGAGACGGTGGAGACGATCGCCCCGGATCGGTGCGAGGCCTACGTCGACCGCGGGCTCGCGGCGGGCGGAATGGTACCCAAGCTGCGGGCCGCGGCCGAGGCCGCGCGTGGCGGGGTGGAGGCCAGGATCCTCAACGGCAACAGGAAGGGTGTACTCGCGGCGGCCATCGCGGGCGAGCGGGTTGGAACTCTCATATCCGAAGGAGTCGCGGCATGCAAGCAGTGATGGAGACTTACAAACGTCTGGGGATAGCGCCGACGGGGGGCGAGGGTAGTTGGCTCTTCGACGACGAAGGGAACCGCTACCTGGACTTTATAGGTGGGATCGCGACGAACTCCCTGGGGCACGGCCACCCTGCGCTCGTCGGGGCGATACAGGAGCAGGCCGAGAAGCTCATCCACTGCTCCAACCTCTACGAGATCCCAATTCAGGCCGAGGTAGCACAGATGCTCTGCGGCGCGACGGAATTCGACAGGGTCTTCTTCTGTAACTCCGGGGCCGAGAGCGTAGAGGCGGCGATCAAACTCTCTCGCAAGTATGCCCACGATATCTACGGCCCCGACAAGCACGAGATCCTGACGTTCTCGAAGTCGTTCCACGGCCGCACCTACGGCGGTCTCACCGCCACGGCCCAGCCCGCGCTACAGGACTGCTTCGGCCCGATGCTGCCAGGGATAGCCCACGCCCCCTTCGGCGATCTCGAAGCCGCGAAGATGCTGGCCGGCCCGCAGACCGCGGCCGTGCTCGTCGAGCCGATCCAGGGCGAGGGCGGCGTGAACGAACCCCCGGAGGGTTTCCTCGAAGGACTGCGCGGACTTTGCGACGAGCACGGGGCGCTCCTGGTCTTCGACGAGGTCCAGACCGGGGCGGGACGCACGGGACATCTGTACGCCTACCAGGGGACCGGCGTCGTCCCCGACGCGCTCACCAGCGCCAAGGGGTTAGGGGGTGGTTTCCCCGTTGGGGCGATGATGGTCAAGGAAGAGTACGCCGCGCTCGGTCCGGGAAATCATGGCTCGACCTTCGGGGGCAACCCGTTGGCGATGGCCGCCGTGAAGGCCGTGCTCGGCGTGGTTAATGATCCGACCTTCCTCGAAGAAGTACGTTTCAAGGGGACCGTTTTGAAGAATGCTCTCGAAAAGCTGGCGCAACAGATCCCCGGCGCGGAGGTGCGGGGCGAAGGACTCTTGCTCGGGTTCGACCTCGGCGACGCCGGCCTTGCCGTGGAGGTCTTCGAGCACTGCCTGGATCAGGGCGTCCTCATCAACCTGGTGGGCGGCACGACCATCCGCATGGCGCCGCCGCTCACCGTGAGCCGAACGGAGGTACGGGCCGCGCTCGATACCTTTCGAGGCGGCGTCTACAAAGCCGTAGAGACGACCGTACCCGAGGCGGCGGTAGCATGAGCATGGTGATCCCGGACCTCCAGAACGCCCCGCCTCCCCCGTCCCCCCTCTCGGGCCGCGACTGCCTGACGCTGGCAGAGTTCGCTCCCGAAGAGATGTCCCTGATCCTGGACGAGGCCGTCCGCCTAAAGGCGCTGCAGAAGAGCCGCATCCCCTACAGGCCCTTGCGCGGGCACACGCTCGCCATGGTCTTCCAGAAGCCGTCAAACAGGACCCGCGTCTCCTTCGAGGTCGGGATGTACCAGTTAGGCGGCCACGCGCTCCATTTGAGCCCCGAGGAGATCCAGATCGGCAAACGCGAGACGCCTTCTGACACGGGCCGCGTCCTCGCCCGCTACATCGACGCCATAATGGTCCGCACCTTCGACCACGGGGACCTGGAAGAGCTCGCCGACGCCGCCGACGTCCCCGTAGTAAACGGCCTCTCGGACACCCACCACCCGTGCCAGGCCCTCGCCGACCTCATGAGCGTGCGCGAAGAGTTCGGTTCTGTCGAAGGCATAAATATCTCCTACGTCGGCGACGGCAACAACGTGGCCCACTCCCTCGCCTTGGCCTGCGCCCTGAGCGGCGCGGAACTCACCATCGCCCATCCCGAAGGGCACGGTCCGGAAACAGAGATAGTGAAGCTGGCTGGATCTCTGGGCGCCGCCCCGCGCATTACGGAAGACCCCGGCGAGGCCGTCAGGAATGCCAGGGTCGTCTACACCGACGTGTGGACCAGCATGGGGCAGGAGGCCGAGGCCGAGGAGCGCAAAGAGAAGTTCGCCCCCTACCAGGTCGATGAAAAGCTAATGGACCTCGCCACGGAAGACGCCATCTTCCTGCACTGTCTGCCGGCGCACAGGGGCGAGGAGGTCACGGCCGGGGTCATCGACGGTCCGAGGAGCCGCGTCTTCGACCAGGCCGAGAACCGGCTGCACGCGCAGAAGGCGTTGCTGTATCTATTGATGGGTTGATCCTGGTCGGTTCGCGTAGGGGCTGGTTCGAAACCAGCCCCTACGCACGACAAAGGCCGGGTGGTGTACCCGGCCTTCGCGCTTTCTCTCGCTTTTCGGGTTCTACGCCGGAGTAACGTTCTCCGCCTGCATTCCCTTACGCCCCTGGGTCGCCTCGTAGGTTACCTTGGCGCCCTCCTCGAGGGTCTTGAAGCCCTCTCCTGCAATGCCCGTGTGGTGCACGAAGAGGTCCTCACCTCCGTCGTCGGGGGAGATGAAGCCGTAGCCCTTCTCGTCGCTGAACCACTTTACCGTTCCTTGGGCCATATACCGGAGCCCACCTTTCATGTTCCTGGGCCCCACTAAACAGGAAAGCCACCCTCTAACTCACGGGGTGGCGCTCCGTCTACTGTAAACCCACCTTACGTTACAGGCGAAGATTATACCAGAATCTCACAGAGGGTTGTCACGAGCTCGCGACGTCGGCAATCGACTACACGCCTATTGGGATGAGGAGAAGTCGCTCGTAGACACGCGGCGGCATCACGCCAATGGCCTTGGATAGTTGGTAGGCGGTCATCCCTAGCGGCTTTAGAAACTCTTCCTCCAGTATCTCGCCAGGATGCACCGGGGACATTATCTTCTCCACCATCGCTTTTCCTCTAGTGATAATCAGTCACCTCTACCTCGTAGGCGTCGCCGCTTTCCCAAACGAAGCACACCCTATACTGAGCGTTGATTTTTCACTGTGCTGGCCCGCTCGATCTCCGATTACCGACAACCGGTGACAGGACCTCCAGATCGAGAGACGTCTTCTCGGGAGTTGCGCTGTCTCTTACTCCCTGACTATTGTGACCGGACAGTGGGCGTGCCTGACCACCGAGTCAGATATGCTGCCCATCAGGGCCCTCCTTATCCTCCCACGCCCCCTGCTGCCCATAACTATCAAGCCGATGCCTAGACTATCGGCCAGGTCGACGATCTCTTCGTCTGCCCGTCCCAACCGCAAGTGCGCTTCCTGGACTGTGCCTCCTGCCTCCTCGACTCTTCTTACCTGTTCATCGAGCAGCCGCCGTGCCTCGCGTTCGAGTTCGGCGGGTTCTACTTCGGTCTGAGCAAGAAAGGTCGGCCTCAACTCCCCGACGTACACTACGTGCAACTCGGAGTCGGTGCTCTTGTGCAGGTCGGCGGCTGTAGTTGCGGCCAACTGGGCCTCCGCGGAACCATCGGTGGCCAGAAGGATCTTGGTAGGGAAGATACTCATCAGTCTCCTCCTTCGATGTTGTCACCCCAGTGTATGTATGATGCCACGTGAGGAGTCCCGGCACTTCAGCAGACTATAACTCTGAGAATGCCACGTATGCGAACTTCGCTTTCGCGGTGCTTTTCGAAGTTCGCTCTAAGGATACATCTACTAGACTCGGTATCACTCACCGAGATGCTCTCCGGAAATAGCGCCTCCCCTAACAAGGGCGGTGCCATAGCCAACGACCCGGCCGCGGAACGACGGTGGCCACGCTCGAGAACACGATCATGGCCAACAGCCCTTCGGGCGGAGATGGTGCCTACGATCCCATCTTTGGCAAGATCATCGACGGCGGCTACAACCTCGCCTAAGACGATACGTGCAACCTGGAGAGCACCAACCACTCACACCCCGATGTCGACGCCAGGCTCGGTCCCCTGCAGTACAACGGCGGTCCCACGCAGACCCACGCCTTGCTGGGTGGCAGCCCGGCCATCAACGGCGGCAATAACGCGTTCGCCGTGGACGCCGCCGGGAATCCCCTGCCATACGACCAGCGGGGACAGGGCTTTGCCCGGATCGTGGGCCCGGCCGTGGACATAGGGACCTTCGAACTTCAGACTCTCGTATCAGAGCCGCCTCCCTCCAACATGCCGGAAGACAAGGAAGCGTGCAAGAAGGACAGCTACGATGAGTTCGGCTTCAGGAACCAGGGCCTGTGCATCAAGGCCGTCAACCAGGCGAGCTGACTTACTGATCTCTGCGTAAAGTTGTAAAGATAGGGGAATACTTTACTCCATTATGGAGAAGACTTTATCGAGGCAGGCCACAGACTGGCGTGAGGGTAGGCGCTTACGCGCCTTCGAGCTAAAGGAGCGGGGCTGGAAACAGACGCACATAGCCGACGCTC
>Ga0126312_10003420_pt1 | contig 10720 bp, 8 predicted proteins | sample Plot104A_FD_92537 | JGI IMG/M metagenome (GOLD analysis project Ga0126312, IMG submission 92537) | Serpentine soil microbial communities from UC McLaughlin Reserve, CA, USA - Plot104A | ecosystem: Environmental > Terrestrial > Soil > Grasslands | place: USA: UC McLaughlin Reserve, Lake County...
ATGAATATTTTTTATCACCGATGAACTGTAAACCACGGCGTACCCATATACTCTAGAGCTTGCTTTAGCTAGTTTTTGACAATCCACATAATGATAATGGACCACGCCAAGCTCACGAAAGCACGCACGACGGTCGTGGAATGGACGAACCAAGACTTAAAGCATGTTAAGACATCCCCTCCTTTTTTTGGTGCCTCTTCCTTTTCTTTTTTTGATATGCAAACCTGTAAGCGATGCGGACAAACGTTTGATACCTTAGAGGAACTGCTACAACATAGAAGCGAACACAACGTAGGTGAAATACGAATAGATCCAGACTTACCAGGCGGAAACGCAGGACTTAAGGTCTAGCTCTTTTCTTCTTATCAGCCGCTCGTAACTCTGCTAAATATGCGTGCCTAGCAATCGCAGCGTCCTTTGCTATTTGGTCCTGTTGTTTTTCTTCTTCCATTCGTTGCGCCTTCATGCGTAGCTTCTCTGTTTCAGAAAGTGCTCTTTGCTTGTCTATTAATTTCTGATTCGCTGCTTAGTCGTTCTACCCATTATCATCGTGGTGGCTCGATGAGAAAGCAATCAGCTCTCTGCGGTGTATTGCCTCCGCCCTACAACTTATTAAATCAAGCTATAGCCAGCTAAACAGACAAGCCTGCAGTCATGTCGTCGTCTGGATTGATAACAGAAGGTCGAACACCTCTCCCAGAATAGGAATGATATTGTTGGTATCTATCTCTCTGTGCTAATCGCTCCATGTTGTTGTAAGTATCAAGCACAGCGTTGCCGTCTGGCGTTGGTAAGTATGTCTCACTAGATATGATTACTCCTCCACGTTCTTCAATGCGCTTTATGTCGGGGTCGGGATAAGCTGTTGAATATGGTAATGAAGTTGCTGGATTGAACTTGTCCTTGTCATGAATGCTTCTCGGTTTATCTAGATTGAGAACAAACGGCTCAACCTGTGGTAAAGTAGCAGTGTCCTTGTTAGCTGATGTTGAATTTACTAATCTCTTCTTTTTTGGTGTTGTTGTCATACGATATATCTAACTCTGCGCAATCCACTGTTTTAAAGATAGCATAAGCGAGTCCAAGCTGTCATCATACTCGCCGACTAGTTTCTTTAGCATGCCTTCCTCAGCATAAGCAGTTCGAAGACTTACAAGAATCTTATTATGATTTGGATTGATTGCTAGCAGTTCGCTATCTAACATGTCTTTAAGATGTGCAAGCATTTCTCTAGATTCCATGCGAAAAGATACAGGAATGACAGTCATGTAATTATACCAATTCCTACCTTTTGCTTTTAGTTCCTTAAGGTACTCTTGATACTGCAGCCGTTCACCTGGGAATGTCTGCTTCACCTTGACAATCCATTCAGGGTTCATGTCGTCGACGAAAATATGCTGCACATTTCCATAGTTGTTATAGATGCCTTTAACTTCGAGGACCATGTCGTTGAAGTCGGCATGATCGAACTCTTTTGAGTATATTACCTCAGCTAATCCTTGCGGTGTTAGCTGTGTCACTGTGACAGGAAAGGCTGAACTACTCCAACCTGGGTCTACACCTATGCTTTTCTGAAATGTCGGATTCACAAAGTCATAAACTGCTTCTCTTGGAATGTCAGGATGCATCTGACTTAATCTTTCCTGGATTAGTTGTTCTCCTTGTTTTATCGCTGTCTCAATTGATGTAGGACTGAAACAGTTACCAAAGACACCTTGCCAGCTGCATTCATACTCACGTGGAAAAGACGGACTTTCTCTAGCTTTGGCAATCTCTTCCTCTGTGTATATCTTACCGAGTCCACGAGTGTAATCCAATGTCATGCGGTGATACAGGCTATACTCTTCTTTCTGAATAGACGCAAACATTCCTTCAGGATTTCCAGCTGTTGAGATTTGAATTATTTTTACTTCGGGAGACTTAGCGATATAACGTTCTGACACGGTCCTAGCTTCTTCCTGCTGGTTCCTTGGAAAATACGCTGCCTCATCCAACAGGATGAGCGAGACTCTGTCAAGTCCACGCATTGAATCTAACGTGTGGCTTGGGAATGCTTCTATCCTGACACCCATTAACGTGCAGATGGTTTCCTTGTCATCAAATGTAACGTCATTAACGAATAGCGCCTTTAATCTGCGAACCAAACTGATAGCTAAGTCAATACGTGGGCCTGTCACGATACATATTGTAGAGCCTCTAAGCTTATCGTCTCGAATACAAAGCCAAGCAACGTAACGCAAAAAGAATTCAGTGACGCCGAGACCAGTCGCCTTAAGAATCCAGAGATACTTCTTACCTTCCTTCTCTAATGCATTTAGAATCTCAATCTCGTAGTCATACATCGGTTTCTCTTCAGAGCCTTTCCTCGGTAATCCAATGCAGTGATTGAAGCAGCAACGTTCTCCAGTCTCTACGGCTCTTCGATAATGTTCATCTGGGTCAGTAATCCAGAAGTATTTTTTAGGGTCACCGTTAAACTTCTTTGACAGATATGCGTCGTTGACTATGTTGACTGATTGAGTCAGAGAAGTAGAGACGCCTAATGCCTTGGCTCGTCTATCATACAATGATGTTATGTTTAGTCTTGGCAAGGGCCTGCTCCATTCTTTCTTCTAATTCCTTATTCTGTTCCTGTCCATACTTTATCAGCTCAGCTTCAATGTGATATCCGCTAGCAACAATGTTGTGGATGCTTAGCTCAATGTCTTCTATGATAGGGACTAGCGCAATCATTCCATCAATGTCATCTCTCTCTTTGAATGCTCGGTAATGTTCAAAGATATCTCTGCGTAAGGTCTTAAGATTGTTGTAAGTCGACTGATACTCTTCAGCCATATGCTGCCTGTTTCGCTTGACATACTCTAACCGGTGCTTGTCCAAGTATTCTATATCTCGGCTGACAGTCTTTTGTGATATCTTTAAAACGTCAGGCTTCAATACTCCTACTATTTTGTGCTGTGACATTCCTTGAGAACGAAGTTCCAGGATAAGAGTTCTTCTCTGCTCTATCTGCTCTTTTTTAGTCAGTTTCACGCTTACATCAGTCATTACACATGCGGACTATAAATGTCTTAGTCGTTTTCAGGCGTAAAAGGGATAGAAAAAGACGGATTTAGGCACTAACTAATTGACTTCTTCCAAACTACCGTCAGTGAGTACACGTTTCTTTTTCTTCAGTGTCTGTTGTTGTTGCTGCTGCTGTTCCTGTTCATCTGCTTCCTTCATTCTTATAGCCTCACGTACGTGCGCCTGGAACTCTTCAGTATTCATTGCATTCAATATACTTTCATGGTCCACGCTATCTGGATTCTGCTCATCGAGTATAGCTTTAGAATAGGGACATAGCTTCTCTGGTTCTTGCACCCTAACCGAAAATGATTTATCATTGGCTAATCTCTGCCTAAATGTTTCACCCATTGTTCCGCAAGTCACTTCCTCTAGGTTAACAGAATACTTAGCTAAAAGTCTTTTTAATATAAAAATTATAAATAAAATCAAAAAATAAAAAGAAAGAAGGCGCTAACGTTAGTGCCTTCTCATTGCTGGATTATAATTCTTGCACTTGTGATAAGCGTTGGTAGCTTGCTCAAATGGTAGAGGCTTATTATTAGCCTTCGACCTTTGGTCATAATTCCGGAAGACTAGGACACCGCAGCCATTCCTGCAAGGTTGTGCTTCGGAGCGTCCTGTTCTCTGGGCTTGTTGTGCTAACCACGCCTTTCTACGTTCAACACAGCTATGCGGTTTGCTACCATCTAATTCATGTGGAATCCATTTAGATTCTCCAATGTCGTTACTGTCTGCAGTGCTCTCGCCATGGTTGATATTCACTCGCTTGAATGTTATCTCTGCACCACAGAAGTTACACGTTGGGACTTCCCGCTCTGGTTCTTCATATTCACTGCATTCATGCCGTTCTCCAGTTTCTGGGTCCAGTGGCTGTCAGCCTGCATTGTCTGCGTCACGCTTCCATTCGATTGGTTCTTCACAGTATTTGCACTTTGCCATCCTTATTTTGTCACCTCCTTTGCAATTGGATAATTTGTTCTAAGGTTCATCTTTGGTTCTAGGATATGATAGGCATCCGGGCTCTTCTCTAACATCTCAGAGAGAAGTCTTGGCTTGCCCATCGGTGCGAGTTTACGTGTTCGAGTGTAACGGATTTTCTGCCAGATGTTGTCTGGTTCAAATCTCAGCGGACTTTGCTCATCATTGCAGCGCTGCAACCAATCCTCAGCTATCTTGTAAACCTGTTCATCTGGTAGGTTCTTGACAGTTGCAAGATATGGCACGAGTATCAGCGAGACCACATGCTCTCGCCAGTCAGGCAGCGGTGTCTCTAGGATTATCGGTATGTATGTGTCGTAGTAGTTACCTGCAGCTCTAAGCTGGTCTAGACTAACTGTCCTGATATTCTGTGCCTTCTTCATCTGCTCATTATACTGCTTTAGCTTGGCGCTGTAGAACTCTCCAAGTAACAGGTTAATCGGTGGCTTCTTTGAATTCCACGATTGAACAACTACCACCTCTTTACCACATTTGGCGTTAATACCCCCAGGTGGACGCAAAAGAAATGACTTTATCGTTGGAGTATGAGAGACATCAGCAGTCTTGCCAGAGAGGAATTCCTCTGCCCACTTCAAGAATTCATTAACTACTCCATTCCTGAAGCCATACCAGCCTTTCCGCTCACCATCTGCAAACCATTTGGGAGTGGGGTTGCTCTTCCAGAAGTCTTTAGTATCTAGTGGTTGTATGACGTGATATCCGCGGCCTGAGTTCAAAATAGTCGGATGCGAGATTATCAGATATTGACGCATTCGTCTGAGAACCTTCTTCAGGACCGATTCATCTAGAGTATCAACATCAATGAACAGCAATGACGGTGCCTGCTGTAGCTCATCGGTCAGGTCGTATGGGTACCCACCAAGTCTACATTCCTTATTCTCTGCTTTAGCATAGTTGCGCAGGATGTCCTCTATCGACTGGACAGGAAACTGCCCTCCCGACTTGACACGTCCACCAGCAGAGGACCGCAGCGTGGCAATGCGCCTAGGGAAGTCATAGGCCTGGTCCTGGAAGTGCCAGAACATAAATTCGATGTCACTCCTCTGCATCTTCCTCTACAGCCTCCTCTTCGCCTTCGTCGGCGTCATCTTCTTCTTCAGCTTTCTTTTTCTTGCCCCATAGCTTTTCTCGCAGTTCTCCTGGCGGTGGTGGTGCTCTAGCTAACGCATCATAGATATCATGGATGTCAAATCCCATAGCATGCAGAATTCTAAGCACCGTGGTTTCTAATCGGTCGATATATTTTCGTGCATCCAATCGTTCGAATTTCTCAGTGAATGGTGCACCATTAAACTCAGAGTTCTCAGGATGTGCTAAATAGAATGATACCGACTCGCCTTTCTTCTTTTTATATTTCTGTCCGAGAATTCTTTGAGGTAGATTGCGTTGCGCTTTGTCCTTATAGCCGTTGAATGGGTCTTGACCTAGCTTGACAGTTACCAACATATCGTCTTTCATGCGTTTGAGAATTCGCTTATCGGTAAGGTCTTCAACGCTATCCCTGATTACGCCAAGTATCATATCCTTGTCGTCATTTACCCAACAATCTTTGACTTTATCAAAGACTTGTTTTGTCCATGCAGGCCATCCGCTTTTCTTACCGACTAGTCCTTTGACCATGAAACCATGTTTGCCTTTCTTGTCGACATACTGACCCATGTAGTTCTTCGCCGACACCAGCAACAAGTGAGTGAATGTTTTTTCATACCTGGCTGGAATCTTTAGTTGCTTGACACATAGCTCTTCAAATGCTTTGATTTTATTTGGTGGACAGTTTAGCAGAAAGACGCTATCGGTGTCGCCGTATAGCACCTCAAACTTGAATTCTTTACTCTCAGCTAATTCTTTGAGTGCTAGCAATCTTGTTCTGCCAAAAGCCGTAATTAGCTCAGCCGTTCTAACATCGGCGTATTCAAAATATTTATTTCCAAACACCCCGTAGCCCGCATTGCTGAAAATTTTTGTGGCTGTAGATTTCAACCCATACTCGATAGCTTTTTCTTTGTCACCGTCGTCTTGTGCCTGACTCTCTAACGCTTCATATTTACTGCGCAGCGCGGTCAGCTCCTTATCAGCTTGTGGATAGCAACCAACTTTCTTGAGACATCGCCAATAGCCTTTCTTGTTAATGTTCCTATCCGATGTGAACAATTTAGCTTCTGGTTCGTCTCGACAGCAATCACAGCAGATTGAGTCTGGCGCTAGGTTCTCCTCAATTGCAGTGTTCGGATACAGTTGCCTAAAGTCGAAAACTGTAACCTTAGAATAGTCTCCTCGTTTGTAATCTAAAACTTTTCCGCCCTTGTAGGTTCTGCCAGTGACTCTATTTCTTGAAGGTTGAATGTGCATTACATTTTTGTAGTAGCTAGCCCACCAAGTTGACGGACCTGTCTTTACAACTTTCTGGAATGGTAGCTTTACAATGTTTGCTATCTCATCCATTACTGCAATTACAACATCGTTGTTCGCTACAGCTAGGTCATAACAAAGCTCAGCATCATCAACACCGTAAGCTTTTTGAAGCTCAGGTGTCTGTTTCTTTACATTCCCGCCAGTTACACCTTTGAACTTACCTCTACCGAGACGCGCTTTAGCTACGACACCTAATTCCTGTGAGTTGTAAATTATATCTCGAGTCACAAAGAAGTTCTTGATAATTGGCTTCTCATGTAGCTTGCCAATGTCAACGTCAATGATATCATGTCCATGATTACCTTCAAGTTGTAAGCTAATGTAACGGACCGTTTTCTCTTCGTCTTCATCCTCCAAGTCTCGCTTCGGTGGTTCATAGATGTTAATCGGTGACTTTATCCCAAATCGTTTACATCGCTCATCGAGTATATCCCAGTCAGACCTTGGGAAGTCTAGAGTCGTATAATACCCAAGGACCATTCTATAATTCTTCATTGTTGAGATAATTTTCTTGATTAGGGCTGGCTCTGAGTTTTTAAATTCTTCATCCTTTAAGTTGTAGGCCCATCGCCTGCCAGTGTGGTCTTTGAATGCGGCTTGAAATATCTGGTTGTTCTTGTCCTGGTCCCACTCCAAGTCTACCGATACAGCACTATGGTGTAACATGGCCATCGGTGTTGAATAGTCAGTTTTTACTACTACCTCAGAGGCATCTTCTAGTACTATACCACTGTTATCTGGAATCTGATTCTGTCCCCCATCTGAAATATTGAGAGTGGCGGACCCCCTAGTTTCATAAGATTTTTCTAGTATAGTTATGCCTTTCTGGATAGCTCCTTTAGTATTATCTACTATGTCTAGGGGGTTCACTACTTTACTTTTCGGGGAGGGGGCTGTCTTTTCATTTCCAGATAGCAGTGGTATTGTTCTAGAACTCTTTTCTTTTTCCTTCTGCTCCTTGAGCTTCTGGTCCTCTGCATACTTGGCTGTGTCCCATGCGATCGTAAATGCGTGTAACTTGGTGTTCTTGGTCTTGTGCTGTAGGACTTTGATGTATGGATGCTGTTTGATTGCAGTGCATAACTCGTCATACCGAGAGTTCCTAGCTTGCTCTAACGGCCAGGCTTTATTCTTATCAGCGCCAGTGATGTAGTCGTTAAGTCGCTTGTCTCTCTCGGCCAGCAGTCTAGTTGTCTCTCTAACCATAACTGGCTGGCCTTTCTTATTCTTGACATAGTCAACGACTTGGTAGAATATTTCATCTCTTGGCATGCGGACTTGAATAATTCCATTAAGGAACGGCTCCATTGTTTCACTATGAAATTTGATTGCTCGCCTTGCAATGTCTTCGTCTACTGTACCGACTTGGAACAGCCTGGCCATAGCTTCGGCAATTCTTTTGATAGCACCCAAGTTACGTTTTTGCAGCATATCGTCTTCGCGTTGACGCGCCTGAGACCAATACTCGGTAAACATTTCATCAATGTGTGGCGGGATTGTTATCATTGGGAATTTGTTCCTGACATACTCGATGTATTTAGCTAGCAACTCAACAATCGTTTGGTCACCTTTATGCTTCCATCGCTTTTCTCGCTTCTCACAAATTCCTTTTTGAATACCAAACTCTCTGTCTTTCTCTAGATTGCGAATGTCTCGGAATGGTAGAATGATATCAAAGCGATTGAGTTGCTGTAGTTCGATTTGGATTTCACTACTTGAGATGCGTTTTGCTTCTGGGTCTTCCCACTTGTTATCTCGAGGATTTGCGGTTGCAAGCAGTGTAGTCGGTGCAGCAATCTTGCGATGATGGATGTATTTATCCAGCCAGATAAACCCGCTCTCAGTTCCAGATAACAATCTGTTCCGTTCCTTTGGGTCTAGCTTTTCATATTCATCAATCATGCATATGCCGTAGCGTGCCATCACAAAGGGTCCGAAGTGGATGTTAAAGTTCCCGTCTGAGTCTGGCAGGACCATTGCTGTAGCCGACAGCCCAGTCATGTTTGTTGCATCAGCCTTTCTGCTGGTGGGTCTGAGTCTTAGAATCCACTCACCAAATTGTGTCTTGTCAGTGCCAGGTGGACCTATGAACAACGGAGGTATTCTACCTCGGTGGCCTGGCCACTCTGGCGCACCTGTAGCCGTCAACAATGCAGTTAACCTCTCATTGTATCCGAGAACATGCGTTGGGGCTACCATGCTGACTAGACGGTCCAAGACATCGTTTCTGTTCAAGTATACATCTGGAGAGTTAGTAAATCGTCCATCGCCTTCTAGCCATTTCATTGCATGGTCGTAGATTGTAGTGTAACCCAGTCGTTCTATTCCAGCAAAGCGCCTGATTACTAGCTCGTCTTGGAATGTGATATCTAGCTTCTTCTCTTCATACAAAACTCGTTGCGCTATAATGACAGGTTGATATCCACCGTTCTTGAGTGGAATCCTATCCAAATGTCCCCGGATTACCATCTTTAACCCTACAGGATTGAGTCTAGTTTGTTCATCGCCTACTAGCAAGACAGCAATTCTGCCTGTCAGGGCTTCCTGGCTAGTAGTTACAAGTAAGTCTGGTTGCAATCGTATCAACATCGTATTGAATACGATATGGTTCTCAGCAAAGGATTTCTCTTCACTGTTGCACTTGTCACATATTGACGGTGCAGTCGGCTTGTCGAAGTAACTCCACATGTGAGTGTGCATCTCATGTCCGCAAGCTCTACATACCCATCTGGCATCTAGGATGCGCTGAACTGGGTCATCTGCTGAGGTCTCTACAATTCCAACAACTGCTATCGGTGTGCCCTTGTCAATAATCCTCCTAGCTAGTGCAGGTGATACGTGACTAGTTGCAAGCTTGATATCTTCCTTAGTCTTGGCTCTCTTGTGTCCGAGATTTTGTAGTAACACCATATGGTCATCCTCGGTCCAGTCTTTCGGTTTGTCAGATGTTGCATCGATATCAACAGTCAGGCGTTTCTTTTTCTTTAGGCCAGAAGCATTAACATCTGCATACATGCCTCGCTTGCCACTATCAAGATTTACCTGAAGCGGTTTGAGATTTTTAGCCAGAAATGACTTCCCATTCTCAAGCATTTCCTTATACTTGACTTGGAACATTTCATCCTTCTCTGCAAACTTTAGCGATAACTCTGGATTGTTTTCTTCCTGTCGCATCCATTGTAGAACTAGAAGCTTAAGTCTATCCTCCATCGAGCTCTTGTAGTCAGCCGCCCATGATTTTGGAACAGCATTGATTACACGAGTCGTCCCATCTTCTAAGGTTAGGTATATTATGTTCCCACTTGGAGAAACTTTACCGCTAATGAATCCGAACTTTCTCCATATAGCATCGGGTGATGTCGTCCAATCTATTCCTGGTTTGTCAAAGAATTCGAAATGAACATCTCTAGTTGTAGGGTTAGTCCAAACATACGCTATCTCGTCAACTATTTCTGCTTTCTCTCTGGCTTCTTCGTTTTTCTTAAGCTCATCAATTAATTTTTTGTTATTATTTTCTTTATCAGTAGACATTTTTAGTTAACTACCTCCTTTTGCTTATGCATCACTACGACAGGCAGACAACAACAACTAGCGAAATTATCTAGTAGTTGTCTCGTAAAAGAAAAGACAGATGTGAATGCAAAAATTCTTATTAATACCGTCTGTGTTATACTAGCTAACAGGGACAGCATCCTCCTCTGCAGCAGGAACGGCGGCATCCTCGTTGCTTTCTGTTGTTGTGTCGGGATTCTGTGGACTGTTGACTTGATGACAAAGAACGCCACCCACTGCAGAACTCGCACGGCGACCAACCATAGAGTTCTGCAGAAGGGCCTTTTCTTCTGCTTCTGCCATTTCATTTAACCGTCTTCGAATAACAGTCATGCGTCTATTGTGTGCGCGTAAGGCATCATTGATATATTGACTCCGAGGAACTTTACCTCTCAGTTCTTCTGTTTCTTTAAATACATCTGCATCCAACAATATCCCAGTGGCACGACCGCGATACTGTGGATATTTTTCTAAAAACTTCTGGGTCATATCCCGTAACAAAGATAACAATACTTGCTATTAGCTGTTGGGATGCATCAATATAGTGCGATGTAACAGCACACTCTGCGATAAGTACGTTGATAAAGACAAGAAAGAAGATAGTTGTCACCATGCGCAACATTGAAAAGGGAAATGAAGCTTCAATGAGTTCAACAGCAGTAACCATTGGTCCCATAATCTCCCATAC
>Ga0126312_10003422_pt1 | contig 10717 bp, 8 predicted proteins | sample Plot104A_FD_92537 | JGI IMG/M metagenome (GOLD analysis project Ga0126312, IMG submission 92537) | Serpentine soil microbial communities from UC McLaughlin Reserve, CA, USA - Plot104A | ecosystem: Environmental > Terrestrial > Soil > Grasslands | place: USA: UC McLaughlin Reserve, Lake County...
ATCGCCGCTCAGCGTCGAGCCGCTGACGCCCGCCAAGAGCGGCTCGGACGCTGTCCTGACTTACCGGGTCGACAGCCCGCCAGAACAGGACGGTTCGCGTGAGCTGTCCTGACTTTGCCCCCGTATAGGGGTGCAATCCAGGACAGCCTCTCGCAACGTCGCAAGACTCGCTCGCCGCGCTGCGAGCATTCCCCTCTTCCTGCGAGGCGGCTCGCCGACTACCCGACCACGCCGGCCACGGCGGCCCGGATGGTGGAGATCGTCTGCCAGTGATGCCGGGTCGTCAGACCTGGCGCTGGAAGGCGAACACCGAGCTGCGGTTGGTCGTGGTGCCCGCGCCCTCGAACACGAAGCGCAGGCGACCGTCGACGCCGCGCACGGTGTTCGGCCACGCGTAGCTGCCGCCGCCCTCGGCGCCGACCTCGAGCCGATCGCTGCTCGTCCAGCCGGTGGTCGGGGAGTACGCGCGCGAGACCAGGTAACGGTCCGACGAGCGCACGGCGACGAGCCAGGCGCGCGTGCCGTCACCGGCCAGCGCGGGCTGCTCCCGGCCGCTCAGCTCCACTGTGGAGGTGACCGCCGTGCCCTTGGCGGTCAGGCGGTAGACGTTCGACACGTGCGTGGTGGCGTCGCGCTCGACGGCGACCAGCACCTCGCCGTTCGCCACGCCCACGCCGGTCGGAGCCGACTTCGAGCTGATCCCAGGCCCGGCCGCGCCGGCGGGCCAGCTCGTCCGCGGCGCGCTGAGGGAGTGCGTGTAGTTGCCCAGTACACCGCTGCCCACGCGGGCGACGACCGTCGTGCCCGTCGGGGTCGAGATCAGGCTGCCGAAGTGAGAGGAGCTCCCGCTCGTCTCCAGCACCTTGCGGTCGGTCAGCTGCGGGGTGTCGCTGGTCAGGTCGCTGAACCAGGTGGTGACGAGCTCGTAGGTCGTGTCGGTCGCTCGGCGGGACCAGAGGACGACCGCGCGGTTGCGCCCGTCCGTTCCCTTCTCGAGCGCGATGTCGCCGCGGTAGGCGCCGCGCGTACCCGAGTCGATCGTGACCACGGGGCCGATGCGCGGGCCGTCCGGCGAGTCGAGGTTGGTGATCCGGCGCATGGCCAGCGGGCGCAGCCCGCCGACGTTCATGCCGGTCCACACGACCCAGGCGTTCTCGGCGCCGTTCGCGTCGCGCCCGGCGACGATCGACGCGGTCCAGTCGCCGGTGCCGGTCCCGGAGAGCACCAGCCCGTCATTGGTCGTGCCCGTCGAGGTGTTGTGCCAGCTGCCCGCGGGGTCCCGCCAGGTGAGCTGGACGCCAACCGCGTGCCGGCCGTACACGGCGAGCGTGCGCCCGCCGCTCGTCACGACCGCGCGGTGGTTGCCTGAGAAGTAGGTGGGCTCGCTCGAGCCGGTCGAGGCGTCCGCGATCTGGGACAGGCCGTCGATGATCGCCGGCGGGTTGTCGTCGTAGGTCACGACGAGCTCCGGCGGCGTGGTGCTCTCGCGCGTCGCCCAGTGCGACCCGTCGCCGCTCGTGCTGTCCATCCCGTACGACACGAGGCCGTCATGCACGGCGCCGGCGCCGAGCTCGACCGAGTAGGAAAAGCCGGTCGCGACGGTCCCGTAGCTGGCCAGCAGCGGGCCGTCGATCGCGGGCCGCGTGTTCCAGGTCAGCGCCTCGGGCCAGGTAGTCGAGGACATTGCCCACACGCGCCCGCCGAGACCGGCGGAGTCGGTCTGGGTCATCCGCAGCTTCGCGCCCACGACGTTGTGGCCGGCGAGCCCGCTCAGGTTGAAGCGCACGAACGACTGCTTGGCCGGGTCCGCGTCGACCCACATGGCCGTGGAGCCGCCGTGGGTGGCGGTCGGCGCGTCGGCGCCGACGTAGGTGTCGGCCTCGGGCGTGAAGGTGAGCGTCTGCGGTGTGGCGGATGCGGCCGCGGGCAGCGCGGCCAGCGCCGCGGCGGCGAGCGCCGAGCACAGCAGAGTGCGGGGTAGTGAGCGGGGGGAGAGGGGCATAGCGAGGCGCGAGGAGGCGCACGCACCCCCAGCTGAGCCGTGAGCCTACGGGCCGCCTTGCCGTTCGGCAATGGCCTGTTCGTCCAGGAGCTGGTCCACCAGCGCCAGCACGGCGGCCGTCACGTCGGGGGGCGGGCGTGTCGCGTCGACCACTGCTATCGAGGGGTCGCGGGCCTGCTCGGCGTAGCGCTGCTCCATGCCCTCGAGGACGTGCAGTGCCTGGTCGCCCGGCTTCCGGGCCGCGGCGGTGGCCGCGCTGATCTGCAGGAGCACGGACAGGTCGGTCCGGGGCGCCAGCCGGCGCAGCACGGCCGTGGCCGCAGGATGCTTGCCGTAGCGCAGGTCGAGGTCGACCAGCGCGTCGGTCACCCAGCGGTCGGCGACCACGCTCACGCCCGTCTGGCGCCGCCGTGCGGCCTGGCGGTAGGAGCGGGCGTTGGCCGCGGCCACGATGACGACCCACGTCCAGGTGATCGCGCTGCGCGTGCCGGACGCCGCGCGCGGATCCTGCACCTTGCCGACGTCCGGCCCGCCGGCGGCCACCGGATCGGCCACAGTGCCCTGGCGGCGCAGGATCCGCTTGACCGGCGTGGCCAGCGTGTCGAGCAGCTGCGACTCGCCGCCGATCCGCGCCCACTCGATGCGCGCCGGCAGCCCGTTGGCCTCCAGGTGGGCGCGAATCGCCTCGGCGGCCGTCGACTTGCCCGCGCCGTCCATGCCGCTCAGCGTGACGAGCAGCGGCCGCCGCGGCCGGGCCGCGGCCGGGCCGGTGGAGCGTCCGCCGCTGAGCCGGCCCGCCACGCGGGCGGCCAGCGCGAGGCGCGCCCGCGGCGATCGCGCCGCCACCGCGGCCGCGGCCGGGTAGGGCAGCCGGCCTCGCGCCGCGCGCGCCTCCAGCGCGGCGGGATCGGCGATCAGCGCGGCGATCGCCTCCGCCCCCTCATCGCGCGCGAGCGCGTCCAGCCGCGCCGGCACGCCGTCGCCGGCGAGCAACGGCCGCGCGCGGCGCACCAGCTTCTCGACGGGCCGCCCGGCGACCGCCTCGGCGCCCAGGATCAGGAGGCGGTCCTCCGGCGCGGGCTCGGGTGGTAGATCGGCATGGGCCACGAGCCGCCTGCGTAGGCCTGCCAGGCTCGGGTAATGACGGGGCCATGCGCGTTCGTCGAGGACGTCGATCGGCTTGAGGCCAGGAGCCGACCACACGACGTGGCCGGGATCGCCTGGCGTCGGCTCGAGCCCGCGCGCGTGCAGGAAGCGAGCGACGTCGCGCGCACTGCCGTCGGTGGCGAGCAGGTCGATGTCCGCGCCCCCGAGCTCGGCGCCGCGCCAGAGGATCGTTCGCTCCCCGAGCTCGGCCGCCAGGTCCCTCAGGAGCTCACGTGCTGTGGGCTCGCTCACCGGCGTGGCGATGCTACCAGCGGGTCCGCTGCTTCCGGCGCCGGCGCGTGTTCCTATCCTTTGACCGCGCAAGGATGCTGCCCGCTCCACGGTTCGACGTGAACTTCCCCCCGATCGCCACCCCCCGCCGCCGGCGGCTGAGCGCGCTCAGCGCCGCGCTGCTGAGCGCGATCGCGCTCCTCCCGGCCGCCGCGCAGGCCGAGACCGTCTGGGCGGTGGGCGACGGCGCCGTGCCGGAGAAGAACGACGACGTGCTGGTCGACCGCATCGCGCGCGAGGGCATCGACAAGTTCCTCTACCTGGGCGACGTCTACGAGAGCGGCACGGCCGAGGAGTTCCGCACCAACTACGACAGCTCGTTCGGCCGCTTCAAGGAGATCACCAGCCCTACGCCGGGAAACCACGAGTGGCCCGACCGCGCGACGGGCTACGACCCCTACTGGGGCTCGCGGGGCCTCCAGCCGGACGGCAGCCACTACTACTCGTTCGACTACGCGGGCTGGCACTTCGTCTCGCTGAACAGCCACGAGGACTCCGGGCCCGAGTCACCACAGGTGGCCTGGCTCAAGCGCGACCTGGCCGGCTACGACGGCACCTGCACGGTCGGGTTCTGGCACCGGCCCCGCTACAGCGCCGGCGGGCACGGCTACAACGAGGACGTCGAGCCGTTCTGGCAGGCGCTGTCGGGACACGCCGTCGTCGCCCTGTCGGGCCACGACCACAACTACGAGCGCCTCACGAGCGAGCGGGGCATCGTCCAGTTCGTGGTGGGCTCGGGCGGCCGTGAGCTGGACGGCGTCAAGACCTCGCACCACCGCCTGGTCGCCTACGACCAGACGCACTTCGGCGCGCTGCGCATGCGCCTGTCGAGCGGCCGGATGCAGTTCGAGTTCATGACCTCCGCGGGCCGCGTGGGCGACCACGGCGCCTTCAACTGCCGGCCGCACACCAAGCTGGGCGGAGGGCCGAGCGTGACCATCCGTACGCCCGCGTCGGGCCGGACCTACTCGCGCCGGCTGAGCCGCCTGTCGGGCTCCGCAGCGGGGACGACGGGAGCGCCGCGGCTCACGTTGGTGCGCCGGCTGAGCGGTGGGCGCTGCGCCGCCTTCAACGGCACGCGCTTCGCGGGCGCCTCCTGCTCCACGCGCCGCTCGTTCGCGGCGACCGGGTCGACCCGCTGGAGCTACCGGCTGCCCGTTCGGCTGGCGCGCGGCTCGTACAAGCTCGCGGCCCGCGTCACGGGCGAGGGCGGCAGGACGGCCCTCGACGCCGCCCGCTTCAGGATCCGCTGAGCCGCGGGGCTACTCGGCCGTCTTGAGGACGGCGGTGATCGTCATCAGCAGGATCTTGAAGTCCAGCCAGAGCGACCAGTTCTCGATGTAGTAGTTGTCCCACTCGATCCGGTCGGAGAGGGACGTCTTGCCGCGCAGGCCGTGCACCTGGGCCCACCCCGTGATCCCGGACTTGACGCGGTGGCGGTCGTCGTAGCGGTCGATGCGGCGCTCGAACAGCTCGACGAACTCTGGGCGCTCGGGGCGCGGCCCGACGATCGACATCTCGCCGAGCAGGACGTTGAACAGCTGCGGCAGCTCGTCGATCGAGGTGCGGCGGATGAACGTGCCGATCGGCGTGCGGCGGTCGGCACCCTCCACGCCGCCGGGGGCGGTGTCCTCCGGCAGCAGCACGGACGGTGCGCCGCTCGGGCCCGGATCCTGCGCGATTCGCATCGAGCGGAACTTGAGGAGGTCGAAGGGCCGGCCGTCGCGGCCGATGCGGCGCTGGCGGAAGAAGATCGGGCCGGGGGAGGAGAAGCGGACCGCCAGCGTCACGCCGATCAGGAGCGGCGAGAGCGCCACGATCAGCAGCGCGGCGAACAGCCGGTCGAAGGCGTGCTTGATGGCGAACTGCCAGCCCTTGGGCTTGACCGTGTGCAGGCGGAACAGCGGCATGCCGCCGATGTGCTCGAGCGCGGCACGGATGTTGATGCTCTCCCACAGGCGCGGCACGAGCGATACCTCGAGCCCGAGCTCGTCGCACTGGCGCACGAGCGGGACGAGCTTCGCGTCGGAGCCACGGGAGGACAGGAACGCCAGCACGACGTGCTCCGCGCCGGTCTCCGCGACCACCTGGGGGAGGTCGCCGGGGCCGCCGAGGACGGGCGCGCGCCGGCCCGGGACGAGCTCCGGTGAGGGTGGGCGGGCGTCGACGTAGCCGATCGGCCGCAGCCCGAGCTCGGGCTGCTCCTCCAGGCGGCGCTCGACCTGGGCGCCGACGCGGCCGGCGCCGACGATCAAGGTGGGCTTGCCGATCAGGCGCTCGACGCGGGCCTTGCGCTGGGTCAGCCCCAGCACCACACGGCTCCCGGCGACGTAGAGCATGCCGAAGACCCAGACGCGCGCCAGCAGCTCGGCGTGCTCGCCGGCGTCGGTGGTGAAGGCCGAGACGGCGACGATGACCATCGCCGCGACCGACGTGGCGCCCACGACGCGGCCGGCCTCGTCGAGGATCTGCAGCCGCAGCTTGTTGCGGTACATCCCGCGCAGCGCGAGCAGCGCGATCACGAGCGGCGGGAAGGCCCAGATGGCGATGGTGTCGGCCTGGACGCCGGCCTCCTCGGCGCCGATCAGGGCCGCGCCGGCCGCCAGGATCAGCATCAGGGCGTCGGCGGCGATCGACATGATCGTCCAGCCGCGCCCCTGAAGGACGTGCCGGCGCCGCGGGCGCCTGACGGGAAGCTCGTCGCCCGCAGCGCGAAGCGCCCGCTCCAAGGCCTCGGTCTGAGGGGCCTCGGTGGCGGGCGCCGGTGCTATGTCATCGCCGACTCGACCCGTACCGGACAAGGGATCACCTATCCGTCCTGTCGGTACGGGACCGAGTCAACTTGAGGCGGTGTGACGCCTGAGGCGGCGTCAGGCCACTTCAGTCGCGCGGGTGAAGCGGCGGATGCCAAAGCCAAGCAGCATCAGGACGCCGCCGGCCGCAACCACGAGAGCCAGGTCGAAACCGGTGAACGGCAGGTTGCCGCCCTGATCCGAGCGGGTCGGGGGTGCAGCCGCCGTGGCGGCCGGAGGAGTGGTGTCGTCCTCCGACTGAGCCTGCGCCGGCTGGGTCTGGATCTGGTCCGAAACAACGCCGCCGGGCTGGTTGTACCCGCCGTCCGACGACTGCGCGATGGCGCCTGCCGGCAGGGCGAGAAACGCCCCGACGATCAGCGCCACGAAAAACTTGTTAAGTCCACGCATGAGCTGTGGTCTCCCTACCATTGAGGTCTGGTCTCCTTACCGTTCAGCCGGAATATCCCGGCCCTTCCTTGGCCGAGCACGTTCTGGTCCCGCCTGTACCAAGGTTCCGCCCGTCCCAAACCCTACTGATATCGCTTCCGACTTACAAACGCCCTGACCTGGCGGAATCTGCACGAAATTCAGCGTGGTTACGGACGGAACCTCGCAGGTTGGACCCGGACGATCCCTGTCCGACGCCGTGCGCGTCGAGGCCAAGGTAACACCCCTCAGGCGTTTGCGACAACTCCCGCTCGTTCGCGCCCCGGGGCGCCGGAGCCGCCCGGGGCGCCCGTAGAATCGCGGCCCATGGCGGCTGCGCGCGATCCGCGCGCGTCGGCGCGCGGGCTGCTCGGGCGGGGGCCGATCCTCCTGCCGACGGCCGCCGCGTGCGGCGTGCTCGTCTTCCTGGCCGTCAGGGACGCCGGGTACGAGGCGCTGCCCGACGACTGGCAGTGGGCGAATCTGTTCGTGCTCGCGCTGCTGGCGCTGGCGCTGGTCGTGGTCCCGGCAGTCGGCCACCCCTCGCCCCTGGTCGTGGGAGCGGCGGCGCTGTTCGGCGGGTACGCCGCGTGGAGCTACCTCTCGATCACCTGGGCCGAGCAGAAGGCCGACGCCTGGGACGGCGCCAACCGCACGACCTTCTACGCGCTGCTGTTCGCGCTGTTCGCGCTCTGGCCGCTGGGCCGGCGCGGCGCCGCCCTGCTCGTCGGCGCGCTGGGAGCGGCGATCGGCGTGATCGCGCTGATCGCTCTCCTCAAGGCCTCCGCGGCTGCCGATCCGGAGACGATCTTCGTGGGCGACCGCCTGGCCTGGCCCGTCAACTACCCCAACGGCACGGTCGCGCTCTGGTTCCTGGGCTTCTGGCCGTGCGTGACGTTCGCCGCCCGGCGCGAGGTCCATCCGCTGCTGCGCGGGCTCTTCCTGGCGTTCTCGCTGGTGCTCGTCGGCGCCTCGCTGCTCGGCCAGAGCCGGGGCTGGCTGTTCGCGCTGCCGATCGTGGTCGTCGTCTTCCTCGCGGTGTCGCCGGGGCGCGTGCGGCTGGCGTGGACGCTGATCGCCGTCGGCCTGGCGACGCTGGTCATCGGCCCGAGCGCGCTCGACGCGTACGAGGCGGTGGGGGCGGAGCAGGCGGCGGCGGCGAAGATCGACAGCGCGGTCCAGACGATGCTGATCGTGGCCGTCGTGCTGGGTCTGCTCGGCGTCGCTGCCGGCGTCGTCGACCGCCGGCTGCGCGTGGGCGCGGGGGCGGCCCGGCAGACCGGGAGCGCGATGGTCGCCGCCGCGGTTGCCGTCGTCGCGATCGGCGGCATGGCGTTCGTCGGCAAGGTCGGCGATCCCGTGCGGTGGGTGGACGATCGCTGGGAGGAGTTCAAGGGCGGGCCGCAACCGGAGGCGGAGTCGGGCGCGCGCTTCACGCAGACCCTGGGCTCGAACCGCTACGACTTCTGGCGCGTCGCCTGGGACAACTTCCAGCGCCGTCCGCTGACGGGCATCGGCGCCGAGAACTTCCGGCACGACTACCTGCGCGAGCGCCACTCCTCCGAGGAGCCCTACTACCCGCACAGCGCCGTGATGCGCACGCTCAGCGAGACCGGCCTGATCGGCGCCACCCTGCTGGCCTCAGGCGCGCTGCTCGCCGGGCTGGCGGCAGTGCGCGCGGTCTGGCGCAGGCCCGGCCTGGCCGGGGCGGCCGGGGCCGCGGCGCTCGTGTCGTCCGCGTACTTCGCGGTGCACGGGGCGGTCGACTGGTTCTGGGAGCTGCCGGCGCTGGGCGGCATCGCGTTCGCGCTGCTGGGCGTCGCCGCCGGGCTCGGGCCGCGGCCGGCCATGCATTCCCGCATGCGCCGCGCGCGCGAACCGCTGGTGAGCACCCCCGCGGCGCTCGGCGCGAGCGCGGTCGTGGGCGCCATGCTGCTCGTCGCGCTCCTGCCGCCGCTACTGGCGATGCGCGCGAACCAGTCCGCCGTCGACGTGTTCCGGGACGACCCGGCGCGCGTCGGCGACGCAGTCGAGCGGCTCGACCGGGCGGCCGGCCTCAATCCGTTCTCGACCGTGCCGCGGCTGCTTCAGGGTCGGATGATGGTGGCCATCGGGCGGCCTGCGCTCGCCGCCCCCTACTACCGCGACGCGATCGAGCGCGACGACCAGGACGAGTACTCGCACCTGGCGCTCGGCGCGCTCGAGTCGTCGGCCGGCCGCGATGCCGAGGCCGAGCGCCTGCTGCGGCGGGCGACCGAGCTCAGCCCGGCGGACCCGCTGGCCCGCGGCCTCCTCGGCGACGTGCGCGCTGGTCGGACCGTCACGATCGCGCAGGTGAACCGCGACTTCACCCGCCGCCGGGCGGCGCGGGGCAGGTGACGTGGACGCCCGGCGGGTCCTGCTCAAGGCGCTCTACTGGCTCGCCGTGCTGGCCGTCTCGCTCGTGATCGTGTTCCTGCTCGTGCTGCTGTTCGAGTCGCTCGACGACGCGGGGGTCGACCAGGGCAGCGGGGCAGGCCAGGGCGCGGCGCTAACGCGGCTCTGAGCGGACCAGCGTCGAGAACACGACGATCCGCTTGGCCGCGCTGTAGAGCGGGTGGCAGGCCGACAGGATGAGCATCTCGCGCTCGTGCTTGTCGGTGATCCACGTGGCGCTCGGCTTGACGATCTGGACCTTGTCGACCCGGTACGTGAAGCGCCCGTAGGGCATCTCCATCTGGAGCTCGTCGCCGCGCTTGAGGTCGTCGATCGGCCGGAACGGCGCCCCGTAGGTCGTGCGGTGGCCGGCCACGCCGACCGTGCCGCCCTCGCCCGGGAGCGGCGTCTTGGGGTAGTGGCCCGGCCCCTTGCGCAGCGTGGTCAGGTCGGTGCCCTCCACCACGACGTAGGAGCGGCCGAGCGTCGGCATCCTCAGCCGGCCCACGGCGTCCCCCGTGGAGTCGCGACGGGCCTGGAGGCGGGCCAGCTTGGCCAGGCGGCGGCGGAGGTCGTGCTCGTTCGCCACGATCCGCTTGTCGCCCGCCACCTGCTCGTCGAGGCGCTTCAGCTCGTCCCGAAGCGCCGCCTGGTCACGTCCCGCCACGAAGGCCGAAACCGGCTCCTGCCAGGCCAGCGTCAATCCCGCATCGAGCAGGAGAAGGACACCGCTGCACATGAGGACAGACGCGACGAAATGCAGGACTGGGCGTAGAATGCGGCGTCCGCCTGTCACAGAATCGAGTGTACGGCGGCTCCCGCCCGCACTCTGCAAAGCGGCATTGATGTCGCTTCGCGCGGGTAACGTTGCCGCCGCAGTCCTTCCGAACGCACCTTAGGAGTTGACGCTCAACCGATGGCCAAGCAGATGTCGCCGCTGCCCGACGCGAAGAACGTTCGCGTCAATCCCTCGGCCGACGAGCTGAAAGAGCTCGCGGCCAAGATGCCCAACGCCCGCCGGACGGTCTACGACAACCTGAACGTCCAGACCGAGGTACTCGCTCGCTCCAAGGCGTCGACCTTCCTCGTGCTCGACGACGCCGACGGCAGCTCGCAGCAGGCGATCTCCCGCGAGGAGGGCGACCGCATCGCCCGCCTCCAGGACGAGTACATCGCCGATCAGAACATGATCGTCGTCGACGGCTACATCGGCGACGACCCGGACTTCCGCACCGCCGCGCGCCTCTACATCGAGGAGGCCAACGCGAACATCGCCGGCATGCAGAAGCAGCTCTACTTCGCGGTCGACGACCCGGACTCGTTCGAGCCCGAGCTGACCGTCATCTACACGCCCAACCTCTCGGTCGAGGGCTACCCCAACGACCGCGTGATCTCGGTCGACCTCGAGCGTGGCGTGACCCGCGTCTGCAACTCCGACTACTTCGGCGAGTCGAAGAAGGGCGGGCTGCGGATGTGGAACATGCTGGTCTACGACCGCGGCGGGCTGCCCCTCCACGCCGGCTGCAAGGTCATCCCGACCGACGACGGCGACAAGGTCGGCCTGATCGTCGGCCTGTCCGGCACGGGCAAGACCACGACCACGTTCACCAAGCAGAACGGGTCGCTGCCGGTGCAGGACGAC
>Ga0126312_10003423_pt1 | contig 10716 bp, 9 predicted proteins | sample Plot104A_FD_92537 | JGI IMG/M metagenome (GOLD analysis project Ga0126312, IMG submission 92537) | Serpentine soil microbial communities from UC McLaughlin Reserve, CA, USA - Plot104A | ecosystem: Environmental > Terrestrial > Soil > Grasslands | place: USA: UC McLaughlin Reserve, Lake County...
GAACTGACATAATATCCTGCCAGTTTTCTTCTTTTATTTCGGGTCTAGAAACATGAATTTGGTCGTTTTTCATAATGCACTGAACGATTAGGACCATAATAATAATAAAGTACACAATCATTAAGAACAACATTATTAACCGTAGCACCTGCTGCGGTTCTGCTCCTTGACGTAGGCTTCATATTTACTATTGAAGAATGAAAGTCCAGATTGTATATAGAATCAATAGGATTAATGGTTGTAATTTCACAACCTGTATCAACTAGAAATGTAATTGGCTTAAAAATATTGAATTGAGGTATATGAATATTTAACGGTACATAGTAGCATCTTGAGTTTTTACGACGGTATCCATATAATTCCATTATTTTCTTTTTTGCTAATACTGCTAATAAGACATCATCATAAGTGCATCGTCTGTTTCTGGAACGTATGTCTTAAACACTGAATCAGTATTAGTTATCCCCTCTTTTTCCAAAATTATTAACAAATTTTCATGTTCTTCTGATGCATAAATACGACCATTGTAAACAGCAACAAATTTCCCTCTACAATTACTTTTAACTAGTTCTTGGTTATCCATGAACCACTTGAAATTCTTGTTATATTCTTCAGCAGCCGCTCTCAGATTATCAGTATTTAGAAGTATTTTTTCTGACATACTGCTGTTATTATTGTTGTCATTAGTCCTATTATACATTTTTTCTCTATTTACTATTATTTACAACAGAGTCTGCAATCATTATAGTAATGCTTGTAAACCCTTTTAGTGACACCTACGGGTCTTCCTTGATATTACTTCCCCATCTAGTGTTGTACTGTTGTGTACTACAACCTCAATTTTTCGACCAGCTTTTTCCTGTCCACTTTCACTACCACGCAGCATTGCAGCAGCTATCTGACTAATAGAAAAGAATACAGAGGAAACTGTTGATGACATCGAAGATACTATTGTATTGTGATTATGGCTGAAAATTAGAAGAAAGAATCTTCTTCAGTTGGCTTATGCCTGAGCATATTACTATTATTTTCATAAGATTGTCTTATCAAAGAATTGGCATAACCTATGTCTGATGTATTTTTTAATACAACCTCGTAATCTCCATTTCCCCAAATCTCGTGCTACTCCCTTTGGGTCATTGAGTAATCCAATTTTGATATTAAGGAATAAAGTAAGGTTAGTTTATCTGACAACTATATCTACGAAGTTTCGCTTACGAACAAAGGATATGTATTTCACCCTAGGTCTAATGTTGATATCAGGTCCTATTGACAGAATTAATTCTTTAACTTGGCTATAGAGATGTTTAATGTAATCATTACTGGATTCGAAATGACTTTCCTCATCATACACTCTGACTTGTTTATTAACTGACCTTACGAGTTCACTTCTTTGGCTTATTGTGTTAACGGATTCACTTTTTTCTGGTGTTTGAATCTGATTGAACAATATTGTGTTGTTAGCATACAACTTGCCAATCTTGGCCTCCGATATTTCTTTTTTCATAACCCTTTCATGTTGAAAATTTAAAAATCTGATTAGGCTTCCTTGTGTCCATTTTGGATTATTTCTTGTGTTCTTGACAAATTCTCTGGCTTGCTCTTCTAAAACATCTGACGACAAATCCAAAAAGTCAAAAAATATTTTCAGACGACGAGGCCATTGTCTTTTTGTCCCTGCTGCCTTTAGAGCATATATAAAATTGGCCATTGGGTCTTCCTCTTCTTCTTCCTGCTGTTCCTGCTTCAAAAATCGTTCGTTTTCGATGGTCTTCCTTTAGGGTTACTGCCAAATTATTGTATAATGTTAGGTTTGGGCCTAAATAAAGTGTAAAGATTGACGTGGGCCCAAGGGGGTTTGAACCCCTGGCCTACCGGTTATGAGCCGGTCGCTCTTCCAGGCTAAGCTATGGGCCCAACTAAGACAGGAGTTCCTTCATAAGAAGGTTATAAAGGTTTTAAGTGATTTAACAAAGGAAGGAATCGTCGATATTACAATCGTTATTCAACTATTAACCGGTGTAATGTACCTTTCACATACCGAGTCTAGTAATCTATTTTGAGCCCGTAGAGAATCAATTGCAGCTTGGAGCAGAGATTCAGGTGGGTCGTGAGAAACATTTTCTACAATACTTTTCCATAATGCGGCATGTCTAACATCCACCTTTTCATGAACCGTAAAGTACTCAATTCCTTCCTTACTATTATTACCCATATCATAAAAATGCACCAAGCCATCAATCTTTGATCGACTTATATCTGGTAATTGCTTCTCATAAGCATACATGGCTGCTGCCCCTTGCCCAAGGGATTTTTTTGTTACTCCAATGAGAAATTTAATAGCATCATTTGTCGCATCAGATGAAATGTAATCGACAAGCTCATTTGATTTTATGCCCAAGCTACCTGTAAATTTTGCCCATAAATCAACATGCTCAAGTTCCTCTTTATAATTCTCGCTTAATGCAGGTTTCAGACTGGTATCCTCAGTGCAACATGACATAATATTCTCCACTAGGAGGGGCACAGCTCTTACCATCTGAAAGTATTCTAACGAGTATCCCTTTAGCTGTTTCATATCCAATTTTCCTTCTGACCAAAGCCGGTAAAATTTATGTTTCAACAGACTACTCCTTTCGATTTCTAAATCAATTCTTTGCAACAGATTGTACATAGCCTGTCACTAAAATAGCTATAACGGATAGAAAAATGTTGTGTAGCGATTCCTAAAGGTAAATTAATAACTCAAATATTATCGCTACCATAATCAATACGGTTGAAAGAGCAAGAACTAAGTTGAGGCAAGGCAATAGTCTGGCTCCGATCGAGGTTTGCTAACTCAGGGTGCATGAGGAGCATTGATCGAAAAAGAGAAAGATTTTATTTGAAGTCTCTTCAATTAGATAGTTGCGTTTGCTCCGGTGGTGTAGGAACTGCTATTCCTTAAAGCGGTTGCACAATCCGGTCAAGCATTGTGGCCTTTCAAGTCGCAGATCCCGGGTTCAAATCCCGGCCGGAGCAATACCGACCGAATGAAAGTTTTTGTAAGCAATAAAGAAACGATGCATATTTGTAGGAAACGCATTAATATGCTTCTGACTTCCAAATAAAAACGGGCAAGGACTAATCTTTGAATGCTGGTAGTACTAACATTAAAACCAATCCACTGGTGGCGCAATTTAATAATTATCTTTCTAGGATAGAGGATGCTCTCGATAGAGAACTGGATCTTTATTCATGGTCAGAATTTTATTCACCACTTAGATATGCCTGCGAAGGTGGCAAGCGGATCAGACCGCTTCTGCTGGTACTATCAGTAGAAGCTATACAAGCTACTAACACGGATCGTTATAATGTCAACGATGACGCTTTCATGGTCGGCTCGGCTATCGAACTCCTTCACACAGAGTCGGTTATCCATGATGACATAATAGATAAGGAAAGGATCCGTCGCGGTAAACCATCATTTCATATTAAATATGGTTACAATAGCAGTATCCTCACAGCAGATTTTGTACTTGGAATCATTCTAAACATAGGATCTAAAATTAATAATCCACGAGTTGCAAGTGAGCTTTCTAGTGCTGCAACAAAAATGAGTGAAGGAGAGATGATGGAAATCAGGCTCGCAAAGCATAACGACATAACAGAAGATGAATATATCAGGGTAGTAGAACATAAGACCGCATCGCTCTTTGAGGCATCTACCAAAATAGGTGCAATTCTTGGAGAAGGAAACGAGGATCAGATCCATGCCTTGGGAACATTTGGCAATCTACTTGGGATAGCCTACCAGATCCACGATGACTTATTGGACTGGAATAATGAAGATAGGCTTTTTAATCTGCTAGTAAAAGGAAACATTCAATCAATAGAATTCATTAGCAATATGGACAAATTGTATAAATCATATTGCGATAGGGCTCTAAATGAGCTTCGAAAAGTTGGCGAAAGCATGTCTAAGAGGCATCTTGAGCATTTAACCGATTTGAGCTCAGTTCAGTTTTGACGATTGATGATTGTAAAATGTCCAGCTAGCAGGAGGTATTGAGGACCATTGCATGTAGATAAGAATTCATACTTTTGAAATAATTTCTATTTAACCTTTGCTAGAGGCCTGCTTTCATATACTATCCGCTAATGTTTATCTGCGGTAATTGAGTGGAGTTAACTATTTGTGTGAGATCAGGTACAGAATTGGTCGCAAATTGAAGCAATGGGGCGTGCCATATGCCAAATGCCACCATAAATACGAGCCCAAAAACCAGCACACCGACGATAGCCTTTGGTTCCCTTATTTTAGACATGTCAGGCCCTTGCTCCATATACATTTTCCTAATAATCCATGCGTAATACCCCAGAGAAAGTGCACTGTTTAATACTCCGGCAATTGCAAGATATGGCCCCCACCATACATAGTCAGAACTGTTAATTGCTGCCCCAAATATCACCAATTTACTCCAAAAGCCATTAAGTGGAGGTACACCTGCTAAAGCTAACATGGATATAGCAAGTGCAATGGCAGTGATAGGCATTCTTATGCCCAGTCCCCTATATTTCTCCAGGCTGTAACTAGCCAAAGCTGTTGCAACAGCCGCAGCTGCAATGAAGCCCGTAGACTTCATTATAGCATGATTAAAGATGTGGAATAGAGAACCGCTCAAAGCTTGGTCAGAATAGGGCGCAACAGCTATGCCTATGAGTATGTAACCAGCTTGTGCGATGCTAGAATAGGCGAGGATTCTCGGTACACTTCTCTGAATTAAAGCTCCGAGATTCCCCAAAGTCATAGTAAAAACTGCTAACACTGCAAGAGTTGCAGTCCAGTCAAGATTTAGCGCAAACATTCCCAGAACTACGATTCTTATAGCAGCTGCGAAGCCAGCTTTTTTTGTCCCTGCGGCAAGTAGGGCACCTATCGTTGTTGGTGAGCCCTCGTATGTATCAGGTAACCACATATGAAATGGTACTAGGCCCATTTTGAACCCGAAACCTGCAATGAATAATGCAATCGCAACAATGCCGATGGGTATCAGGTCTTGGTCGAGATTTGCCATGGCTTTGATAGATTCACCTATGTTTGTTGTTCCGGTGATACCATAAACAAAACCCATTGCAAGTACGATAATGCCAGAGGACAAAGCACCGAACATAAAGTATTTTATTGCTGCTTCATTCGAAATTGGATCTCTTTTGGAAAATGCGGCTAAAGCATATGTTGGCAACGACATTAGCTCCCATGATACGAAAAGCATCAATAGATCAGTAGAGTAAGCTATCAAAACCATCCCGACGGTAGAAAGAAGAATTAGTGAATAGTAGACCGCAGGGTTTGATCTGCCCTTCATATAGTTCCATGAAGATACCGTTACCATTAGAGAGACTATTAGCAGTGCGACAGCAAAAAAAGATCCGAACATGTCATCTGCGAGCACATCCTGGCTAAATGCAACAGCAGGTAGTACCTCTCCCGAAATTACACGAAAAACTACAAACCCTATTGATATTGCAATAGCTCCAAATGCAATCGCGCTATAAAGTCGGTTATTATACCCTCTCTCTTTTTTAAGAGCATCAATTACAGGGATTGCAAGTCCGACAACCCCAAGAACTATGGTAACTAGTATAGGTGTTGAGGCTAAATCGACTACCATTCTTGTTTTTTCATTTCTCCTATAGAAATAGCAGCATAGTTACTATTACAATGCCAGCAGCAAAAATGAAAAGGTATGTTTGAGTTATCCCTGTCTGAGCTGCCCTGACCACTCGGGAGAAATATGCCATTGAGAATTGCAACCCAGGGTTCATCCCGTCTACTACCACATTCTCAAAGTATCTCCATACGATTCTATATATAGCCATAGGCCCTATTACCGAACCCCAATAGACTGCAGAATTAAGGTACCATCTCTTGTAGAGAAAATTCCAAATCCCTCTAGTTACCATGTTTCTCGAAATAATTTGCGGATTTACTTTCCTAGCAATATAAAATATATATCCAAGTATCCCCCCAGCTGCGAAGGCACCTACGGATGCTGTTATGGCCGTAGCATTGAGTCCAAGAAATGCACTGCCTTCTTGGCTTTCTATTCCTTCTGCAGTTTCTGGACCCCTCTGTCCTTCCTCGCTGATGCCAAAAGAATCAGCAAGATACTCTCCTAAAAGGTGATGTATTTGATCTTCGAAAATAAACCCGATTAAGCCAATAGCTATAGTTGCCACTGCCAATGCTCCGAATGGGACCCACATACTTTTTCCTACTTCATGTAAATGGTGGCCTTCATGCTGCATCTCTTCTAAATGCCTGCTCTCTTTACCAAAAAATGCCATACCAATCATCCTAAATGTATAGAAGGCAGTCATAACAGCAACGACAGCGGCCATAACAAACAAATGCCAGCTGTAAGGATATCCAGATTCTAACACAGATGCAAATATAGCATCCTTGCTCCAAAATCCAGATGTTATAAGAGGAGCACCTGCTAATGAAAGACCTGCAAGCATCATGAAAATATATGTCTTTTTCATATGCCTACGCATTCCTCCCATATCAGTCAAAAACCTCGAACCCACAGTATGTAAAAGCGCACCAGCACCCATGAAAAGCGAAGCTTTAAACATAGCATGACTCATCAAATGAAAGAATCCTGCAGTATATCCTTCAACAAATTGAGTCGACAAGCCAGCTATACCAAGACCCAACATCATGTAACCTATTTGTGACCCCGTTGAATATGCTAATACCTTCTTAATTTCAGGGTTGACAATTGCTTGAGTGGCGAGAAGAAATGCAGTAATTGCGCCAGTCCACGCAACGACTTCGAAGAATTGGGTCATACCAAATGCTGCTAGCGCAAAAAAAAGGGGTCCTATCCTTGCAACTAAAAAGACACCAGCTTTGACCATTGTAGCAGCATGGATTAATGCGGAAACTGACGTGGGACCAGTCATAGCTTCTAAAAGCCATTCGTTGAGTGGAAACTGAGCTGATTTGCCCACAGCTCCTCCAAATAATAAAACTGCTGCTGGAACCAATAGGTTCTGCTGTGCCATTTGATTTGCCCATTCCTGGTTCTCGACAAGTTCCCTAAACCCGAATGTTCCTGCATATGCAAATATAAGAAACATTCCTGCAAGCATCATGGTATCTCCTGCTCGAGTCATTAAGAACGCCTTCAGGCCAGCATGGGTTGGGGAGGCCCATAACGGTATCCCGGCGGCCCTTTCGCCTTCTCTTCCTACATAGTCCTTCTTCCGATCATAATACCAGAAACCGATTAAAGCGTAAGATGCAAGTCCTACTCCTTCCCAACCAAAGAAGACCATAAGCAAATTGTCTGAAAGTACAATGAGCTGCATCGATCCAATGAAGAAGAGCATGAAAAACCAAAATCTGGTCAAATCCCTGTCTCCATGCATGTACCCAATTGAATACACAAAAATTAGAAATGAAACCCATGCAACTAAATTCGTCATTAGTATAGATAGTGGGTCTGCCAGTACCCCCGCTTCTAATCCGAGTATAGAGATCCACGATATTTGACTATGTATCTCACCTCCTGAAATGCCAAGTGGCAATAAAGTCGTAGCGAATATCGCACTAGCTAGTGAAAAGCCGACGGCGGAATAATCTCGAATCTTTTGCCCATAACGAGAAATTCCAGCAATCGCAGCGGCGCCAACAAATGGCAAGATCCATACTAACCAGACGTTGATAGCGAATCCTTCAAAACCTAAAATTTCCTCTACCATTTCGTCTAGCCAGCCGCCTCTATAGTCTTATAACCAATATTTATTTTGATGCCCCTGCTATATTGTAAATCGTAGTTGCATATTCTAACTTGGCCAAAGAATCTTTTCGGTTGTCTTCTCCATATGTCCTTCCCTCAGTATATGTGACCACGTTGCTCAGTTTATCGTATGTGTCGAAATGACTGTTGTTACTGCCTACGATACTAGACTGCTGTAGGTCGGATCTTTCCTGTACGCCCAGCCGCTCCTCTGGCATATCCTTAGTATGTGGAGATGGTAGCTGGAGTACACCTGAATTCGGAGGAAAGATTGATTTAATATAATTTGTTATGGGGTTCAAAATAGGATCAGGATAAACCCCGAGAATCAATGTCAGGCCTGCTAGAACGGCCATTGTAACAGTAATGTATCTATTCGAATCTTTGACATTAACCAGTCTCTCCGGTATCTTACCAAAGAATATTCTTTTGTACATCCAAAGAATATACGCAGAAGAAAGTATCGTTGTAAGAATACCAAAACCAAATAATATCACTCTCATGGGGTCAGCCTCGTAAACAGCTGTTTGTAATACCCCTCCAAACAGAATCCATTCTGACATGAATCCACTAGTTGGAGGTACTCCAATAATTGTTAGCCCCCCTATCATCGCGATAACTGCTGTATATGGCATTTTTCCAGCAAGTCCTCCTAATCTTGACATGCTTCTCGTTCCAGTTTGAAGGATAATTGAACCAGCCATCATGAAAAGAATCGCCTTCCCGAGGCCATGTGTGACATAAACTAGGGTTCCTCCCGTAATCCCCAAAATGCTTTCAGAGCCTAGCCCGAATAATATATAGCCCATTTGGCTTACGCTAGAATAAGCCAAGACTCTCTTGATATCATCCTGCATGAGCGCCATAGCACCTCCGTAAATCATTGTGGCAAGGCCCCAAATGTTAATGTAGAAACTATATTGGGTATAGTTTCCAGTCAAGAGTTCCAACCAGAGTCTGAGTAAGCCATATGCTCCAATTCCTATCATAGCTGGAGACAACAAAGCAGAAACCGGAGTAGGGGCTTCTGCGTGAGCATAGGGAAGCCAAATGTGCAAAAGAAAAGCCGCTAATTTCACTCCAAGTCCCACCACTAGGGAAAAAATAATAATAGACATCCATTGTGCGGGAATTTTCGCGACATTTGACTTCACGGTATCATAATCAAAACCCCCAGCAAAAAATCCCATTGCCAAAAGCCCAAGCAGTAAAACTACTGCACCTACATGTGTCCAGAAAAAGAACATTAGAGCAATTCTTGTTCTCGCACCGTATCCGTAGAAAGCTATTAAGAAGAATGAAGGAACTAACATTAACTCAAAGAAAACGAAGAATTCTATAAGATTGGTTGCCAAAACGGTGCCTAACATACCCATAGAAAAAGCTAAGTATAATGCAAAATAGAGACCGACCTGTGTGTTCACATATTGTTTTATTTCTTTTGGAACATGGGTCGCTAATCGCGATTGCGATGTGTGGGCGCCAAAAAAAGTATCCTGACTGTTATTGGTATTATTGTGGCTTGATAAGCCCTTGTTTTCAGATGTACTATCCTGCCTGCTAGTGTTGTACTGGCCGGTTTTATCACCGGAGTCATTTAATTTATTTTTTTCACCTCTGCTACTATTATTATTAGGACCTGTACCAAAGATTTCCTTTGCAGCTTCACCTACTTTGTGTATCATATATGGTTTAGAATATAGCGCAAGAACTGTGCATAGTATGTAAATTATGAGAGCGAAGGGAAGGCTTAGACCGTCCAACCTGAGTCCAAAATTACCAAATTGACTCCATTGGTAACTTTCCTGATAGGCTTCAGAACCTTCACCCCCCAGACCTATTGCTGGGATTATAAGCAAAATGGTGGAAATGGCAAGTATAGAAAAGGAAAACCATGTTGTGAAATTAGTTCCTAGTTTTTTGCCAAGAATGTAAGCCAAAGGAGATAGCAGTAGTGGGATAAATACTGCTGCTAAGAGAAATGTCATTGTGAGTCCTATCCTCTCATACTCTTAAATTCTTCTACGTCTATTTCTTTATACAATCTATAGGCTATTATTATTATTCCCAAACCAACAGCTACCTCAGCTGCCGCAACTGCTATAGAAAAGAGGGCAAACACTTGGCCTTGAGCATTGCCGACACTCCTCGAAAATGCAATCAGATTCAGATTAGCGGCATTAGCTATGATCTCTATAGAAAATATCATTCGGATGGCATTCCGCTTCACTACTATTCCGTAGACACCTATGGCAACGAGTATTAAAGATACTGTAATATATTCAACCAGCTCGTTCATCTTTCTGGCTAATGTCCTCCCTACGTGCCAACGTGAGCGCGCCAATGATGGAGCCGGCTAATGTCAAACCGATTACCACCAGCGCTGGCGAATAGTAGGTAAGCATTTCCCTTCCGATAAATCTAAAATCGACTAGAGGAGACTCAGCATTCCCAAATCCCAAACTAGTAAAACCAGAGAATAATGCTATTCCTCCTATTCCTCCAATAAAAATCAGCATCAATATAATTCCAGCGGTCTTGCGTCCTCTGTCTTCTTTCCTAGAAAATAATGCTTGAGTTCTGACCAACATAACCGTAAAAATAACAAGTACTACAACCGCTCCAACATATACTGTAATTTGAAACATTGCAACAAAAGGAGAATCTAGGAGAAGAAAAAACCCCGCAATACCAAGCATCGAAATTGCTAAAGCTATTACTCCGTAAATTAGTTCCCGACTCTCCAGTGCAACAATTGCTGAGCCTATGGTTAACGTAGCTATACCATAAAATGCTGCATCAGCCATGTGTTGCACCCATCTTATCAATTTTCAATTCTACATCACCATCATATTTTGGCTTGATTGCTAATTGTGATGGAGTATAGATTAAATGCTCTTTAGTAAATGAGGATAGTTCATAATCA
>Ga0126312_10003424_pt1 | contig 10716 bp, 12 predicted proteins | sample Plot104A_FD_92537 | JGI IMG/M metagenome (GOLD analysis project Ga0126312, IMG submission 92537) | Serpentine soil microbial communities from UC McLaughlin Reserve, CA, USA - Plot104A | ecosystem: Environmental > Terrestrial > Soil > Grasslands | place: USA: UC McLaughlin Reserve, Lake County...
CGACGACCTGGGGGGGTGGTAAGGGAGACCATGCAACCCGCACACGTCTCGCTGTGGTTGCGTCCCGAGGCATCACCGAAAGGCACGGAGGCAGGCTAGTAGCCCCTATTCACCCTAGTGCGTGGAATAAGAATTCTCGAAAGTTAGGTTCTCTTGCTGCTCTCTTGCTACTCCTGCGAGTCGTGTTGATCTTCTCGTTCTTCTTCGAGCACCTCGGCTTCTGTAATGGGGAGCCCCCTCATGATTCGCTGCTCTTCCGGCGCTCCGTAAAGGTCGGGTTGTATGTAGCGTCCCCGTTCCTCCTCGGGCTTGTTTTCCTCAACCACCATCGGGTTGGCTTCGGCCCATGGGTCACTGCGAATGCCACTTACCTGCCAACAGACCTTCATCCCCGCTTTGCCGCCCGCTATTCTAAACCTGTTGTCAGAGATTTCTTCCGCTACGTGCATCTCCGGCGCTGCCTCACCGATGGCGGTAAGTTGGTAGCGGAAGTCTTTGTTTAACGCTTCAAACCACTCGGGCAGCTCTACCCAGGCCGCACCATCGTCGTCGAGCCGCTCAACCCCGTCGTAGACGTTTTTCATCTCCGACGATTCCACAAAGGAGTGGTTGAGGTACATGTCCGCTGGGTCGCGTGGGTGGTCGATCTTGAAGCCCCCACCTGCTTTTTCCAAGTTTCCGACAACGCGAACTTTGCCATCCAAGACTGCGGCCCAACCGCCTCCTACCGCTCGGCCGTACACGCCAAAGCCGTGAGGATGGTTAGTTTGGCCGAACACGCCGCTCCAACCCCACGAATTGGTGCGACCCTCTATACCGCCGCGTCCATCAATGGTGGGGGGGGCGACTATTCTGTTGGCGGTTATTAACTGGGCGGTTATCTCTCCTATGGCGGGTGGCCCTGGAGCAGGGTGTCCGGGATCGCTGGCGGCGCTGATGCTTTTGGCGCGAATGTTTCCGCCCCCCTGAAACGGAGTGATCGGGAAGGCTGCGTCGATCCCACCAGCAATAATATTACCCAGAACGTGGTGCCAGCTGTTAGCATTGGGCACGCTCACAATCGGGTTGGTGTCCTGGATTATCAGGCGTGATACCCCATTGGCGCGGATCTCTAAAGGTATGGGATTCGTGGTACCGAGGAAGTTGCCTTGTACGATGTTGTTGCCGTTGAGTTCCCAAGGCATGGGGTACTCTCCTTTCTCCCGCTTTCCCCAGCGGGCTCCTACAGTCCAACGACAGGGTACTTCTTACTACGACGCGATAGAAGCCTCCTTTCTCCCACGCCCCACAGCGGAGCTTTGTAGACACAGTAGCAAATGCGGCTATGCAGCACATCTCCCGAATGAGTGCTTTTGTTGCATACTACCGTTGCAAGTGGGGGCAGTAGCTGCATTATCGGCTTATTCACCCAAGTGCGTGGAATAGAAATTCTCGGAAGTTCATATCCAAGATCCTGCATAGCCCCACCCTGGCACCCCTAGAATCGCCCCTCCAGACACCCCGTATAGCCCCGCCCCGGTACCGCTTGTAGCACCGATGGATAGATATGCGGGATTGTGGATGCTGGAGTTCTTATGTACGCCGACTCACACCCTCTAGTTTGTACATAAGAAACTCCAGGAAGCCGAAGAGCCTAGAGCGTTAGGGCCGGGGCTATGCGGGCTATCTAACCCCACAACCTCGCCCAGAACCCCTTGCTCCGTTCGGTCTGTAATTCCTCTTCTAGTCGGTCAGCCCTCTCACGTTCGCGCTCTAACTGCTCCCGGAGTGTGGATTCAGTAACCTCCGTAAGTTCCAGCTGACCCTGTGCGCGTCCTAATTCCATAGCCAGTGTCTCTACTCTCTCCACAAGCTCGCTGACCGTCACAGAGGATTCTCGCGGCGCTGTGGACCTTCTACGCTCGTGTACTGCTTGCTGCGCGACACGCCACCTATCCGACATAGGGTCCTTCGTTCCTTCCAGCTCTCCCGCCTGGAGCATCTGCCGCACACGGCCCTCAGTAACCCTCATAATCCGTGCCGCTTCCGACGTGCTGTACCAATCCTCCATAGCGCTGACGATAACTTATCGCGCTGATTATCGCAACGATAGAGCTAGCGTTAATTATCGGGTTTCTATCGCTAGTGCTTAGAACTTTGAAATTCTCGGCAGTCGCGAAACTTGCGGCTTCCGTGGTGGATAGGGCTATTCGTGAATATCGAAAGCCGGGCGTGTGGAAACATGGCAAACCACACACCCGGCTCCAGGGGGACGGTCTGGAGCTGCATATCGGACCCGCTGCCGTTCGCCTGTGTCGTTAATAGCGCCTCCACAGGTAGGTTATTCCTTGCGGCGCTTCTTTTTCTTGCGCTTTGGCTTGTAGAACCGCGGATTGTCTGGTGGTTGCTCTAACCTAGACGCGGGCTCTGGTCGAAATGGGAAAATCCATCGTTTTGGCATTGGTACTCCTTATGGTATCGGCGGTAGTGGGCTGTGGGGGCTGGGCGAAACTTCGACGGGTTCGGGGATGTCGGGGTCGCCTGTTTTGTGAGAGCTTGCGGGTACGTAGAAACTCTTGAAAACCCATACTCCACACCCCGCCGCAAGTAGCATGTCGTCTTTGTCCGTCTCCCTCCAATGGCTGTAGGAGTCGTGCGCGGTCCTGGAGCTAATGTCGGCGCGGAAGGTTCGCATCTCCTGTAGAAACTCTTTGCGTAGTTTCTCTTTGCGGGGGATGGTGAACTCTCCCTGCTCCACGGCCACTACTAGAGAGCTGACGATTTCCCTCTTCGGGACGTGCATGAAGGGTCTGTCATAGCGGTACGTATCGCCGCCATGAATGTTAATCCAGCCGGGTTGTAGGTTTACCCCTCTCCCCGCTGCGGCCTGACTCCAGTTCTCTAGTATGTAGTCCTTGACCGGCCTTCCTACTCCCGTCACATCGGCCACAAGTATTACGGTGGGGTTCTCTTCCTCCAGTTGCGCACCCATCTTCAGGAGAAGGTCTGTCACCCTGCTCACACACTCGGGGTAGGGTTTGTCTAGCATTCTTTCCAGCAGCTTTACCCGGTAGTCAATGCGGGTCTTGTTAAGCATCCCTCGCTGCGGGCCTAGTAGTTCCCGGACGGGGTGCATAGTGATTTCGAGTGCAACGATGGCAAACGGGTCCCTCGATTGTCCGGGGTCGAGACAAAGCATTACGTATTTCTCTTCCATTGTGATTCTTTCCTAGTAGTTCCACGGCTCGTAATCATCTGACGTGATAGAGGCGATAAGTTCCTCTGAGAAGACCTGCTCATCGGTCTCCACAAAGTAACAGTAGTATTCTTGCCTTATTATCCGGTTGGGTAGGGTTTCTCTCTCTTCGGCTAGATACTCGGCTTTGGAGGGGAGGTACCAGTCATCCGGTAAATCATCCACCGTTACCTTGAATTTCTGCCAGCCTTTGCCCTCTGTCCATTCCTCGTAGAACACACCCCGCCTACCAAAGGGTGTTGAGAGCATTACCAGTGTCCCGCCCGAGACAGCTAACATAGGACGGATGGCGAAGTAGAGGTCATCGTCTATCCGGCTGGCCTCATCAACTATCAGCAAGCGGACAGAGCTGAAACCTCTTGTGGTCTTCTCTGTCCCTGCTGAGGTCTCAATGCGGCTGCCATTGGAGAGCTGCAGTCCGGTCTTACGGTAGGATTCAGCGGGCAGAATCTCACCCACCCGCCGATAGAATGCTGCTACCTTGCCGAACGTTTCCTTTGCTTGCTTCTCACTAGGGGCAAGGATAACCACCAGTGAGTTAGGTTCTGTCAACGCAACATGTAGAGCCTCGACCGCGGCCATTGTGGATTTCCCACTCTGACGGCAGCAAAGGAGCAGGCGGCGCGGATGGTCAGAGGCTAGAAAGTCTCTTTGCCAGTCGGTTAGGGTGAGTCCTAACGTCTTCTCAGCAAAGTCCACAGCTTTCTTCGGGACCTGCTGAGTGTTCCATCCGCGCACCACCTGTAGTACACGACGCGCATCCTTATACAGGGATTCCTTGCTCGCGTACTGCATCTTTGATTTCCTCTAGTGTCTGCTTCAGTTGCTCCACAGACACATCCCTCTCAGCCCTCACAATATCCACCTGTCCGGCAAGGATACGGACAAGGGTATTAGCTCGGGTGGGGGAGTAGTCGGTATCTTTTACAAGGGTGTAGAGTGCTTGGTATTCCTTTCGCAGGTCCTCTAGTCGAGGGTCCCCGTGTCCAGCTCCGGCCCTAGAAACGTTCTCTAGGACCTGTTCACGGTTGGCGGGGTCATGGGTCCAGCAGTAGCCGTCCTCGCCCCATACAACGCCACCACAGCCCTCTACCATGCACATTGCAGGAGGGTTGTAGCCTTCCACTTTTTCCACCCCCCTACAGAAGAGCGCCGGCGGTGACGGTGGAGATGGTCGGGTCGGGCTCTGGGTCTCCGGGCCACTGGAGACGTTGCTCGTACCACAGCTTGCCTACAGGGTCAGTCCTAGGCGTACCGAACTCTTCCTGCATGCCGGCGACGTACCTGCTGATTCCGAGAAAAAGGCCCATCTGGTCCCGCGCTACTTCAGCCTTGGCGACATACTCCAGGTACTCCTGCTCATGTGCCCGTGCCTTGGATACAAGCTCTTCCACGAGGCCTTCAGATTCCCGGAGTTCCATCATGGCCCGGTTGTGGTCCAGGTCAACCTCATCACTGGCCTGCCGGATAGCCTGCATCTTCCGTTCGGTCCGCTCTATCGCCTTCTCAGTGGCGACAATGTACTTATCGTCGGGGTCGGGCTCATCCAACCGGGCGGCCTTGGTCTGTTCGTCGTAATACCTCTGCCGCTGGTAGTTCAGTTCCTCTACCAGTTGCATGCGCTCCTGACCAAGTTTGTTGTAGCGCTCGGACAGATTCGCCTGTTCCTGTGCCAGGGCTTCCATCTTGCTCCAAGGCTTCCCAGTTAGGCCCCAGTAGCTCGGGCATGGGTAGGTCCTGCTGTTAGGACCCGTGACCGTCTGTGTCTTTGCTTTACGTGCCATCTCTACTCACTTTCTTCATTGTCTTGATTGCCAAGTAGCAAACCTCGAAGAAACTGTGCCCGTGTTAGGCGCTTTTGTTCCTCTTCCGATGGTTGCTGCTTCTCTTGCTGTTTCTCCGTCAGGCCCAGCGCATATGCCGTGAATCCGGCCTTGGTTTGCTGTGTTGCCTGTACCCGTTGCGCGTCAGTGGGGGATACAAACCGGCCCTCTGAATCGCGGGTTTGCTGCTCACTTGTCATGCTCTACTCCTACTTGTGCTTTTTGCTTTTCTTGCCCGGTACGCCACCCTTCAGAGGGACGCGCTTGGGTCCTGGTCCTGTCTTCTTAGGGCGCTTCTTACGTGGTGCCATCGTTCTCTTCCTTCCATTCGTTGCGGGCCTGTTCTACTGCGGCTTTAGCTTGTGCTTCCGTGTACACCGGGGCGTCGAGTGCTTCTACCTCTTGCCCGTGTGTGACTAGAAAGCGGATTAGGTTCTCGTGCTCTGCTCTGGCCTGCCTTTCGTATATGGCCTGCATCTGTTCTAGTTCGGCCTTAGTTACGCGCTTGGCTTCCCTTTCTGCTAGCTGCTGGAGAGCGTCATTCAGAATCCCCGTTACTGCTGCCCTCTGCTGTTCTGGCTGGCTTGTCATCTTCTAGTTCCTTTCGTCGTTTTGTGTACGCGGACACAGCTCTAATTGCTGCGGTATGGGTTGCGTCTCAACATGAGTCCGTTCCTTCCTCCATTCTTCATTTGCCAGTGAGAGCCCGAGACGGAGCACGCGTACATATGAGTAGCTTGCTCTACCATCGGGGCGGGGCGGGTCCTCTGTGAGAAGAAACCGGCCCCGCTTACATCACGGCTGGCGTTTACATTCCTTGCATACCGGGACTTTCATTGCTTTGGTCTCCAGCTATATGTGCCGCGATACAGGTTCCGTTCAACCCGGCCAGCCTTCAGGAGTCTGTCTAGTGCGGGGCGGAACATACTAAGGGGCGGAATTTCGGCTTTCGTTGCGAATGCGTCTATGTCCTTGTCCGGTATCCAGCCCCGCGAAGAGTCCTCTATAGCCCAGCTCAGTACCTCGATAACCACATTCTCCAGGTCCTCGGGTGACAGCATGACAGCAATGACAGCATTTCTGGGTACTTCTCGGGGTCCCTCTTCGGGCATATCCACACCTGAATTAGCCTTTTCACCTTGGGAGGTTTTAGGAGTAGAGAAACCCCCAGATTTGCTGTCATTGCTGTCATCAGTACCCCCCTGTGTGGCTTCTTGGCTTACCTTTGCGGATTCCTCGGTGACAGCATTTTCGGCTTTGCTGTCATCTGCTGTCACCTTGCTGTCACCTTTTGGGGGGTTGCTGTCATCACCGGTCTCGTTCCGCAGAACAATGTCCCGGCTGTTCTTATCGCGGCTTCTCTCAGCGGTGATTCCTAGGGCTGAGAGGACGGGGATTACTTCTTTAATGCGCCTCCACACCCATGATGCCGAACTAGGCCAGCTCTTCTCACGCTTCCGGTTTATCTTCAGCGTGTCGGCTGCCGTCTCCATGTCCTCTAGTAGCTCGCTGGCGGGGTTGGAGTAGGAATCATGGGTCTTCATAATCTCTATCACTGCCTGTGCTACCGGTGAGCCCTCCAGAGTCTCGCGGTTCTGTGCCTTGACAACCTCTGCCCAGTCAGATTCAAACTGTGCTACCGATGAGCCGAAAACCGTGTAAGCCGCAGCCGCATAGAAACCCCAGTCCACAAGTCGCGGGGGTTGCTTTAGGTCTACAGTCTCGCGGGCCTTCAGTGTGGCGGCCAGAGCGTCGAAGATGGCCCCCAGCAGCTCGGGGTGCTTTTCCTCGAAGACTCGCCACAGGGATAGTTCACTCCGGCGCTTATGGTCGGGGATGCGCTCCAGCTCGACCGGTAGTGTTCTGTCCTGTGCATCTCCCCTATCCGCCGGCGGATTGATACCGTTCAGTAGGACAGCCCGCTTCATCTCGTAAATCACGTCTTCATCGTCAGAGTACAGGCGGCGCTTAGAATCACCCTCTCCGGTTACGAGTCGGCAGATGATGTCTACCGCCCATCCCGGTAAGCTGTTCTGATTGTCCAGCATCACTAGGTAGCTGTGAGAAGCCTTCTGGATGAAGTCTCTAGGGTCAACGCGGATAGCTTCGGGGGTTGTGGGGTCTAGGGTCCTCTTCAGCACTCGGGATAAGGTAGTCTTTCCGCTCCCCATGACTCCGGTAGGCTGGAGAATGTAGCGCTGTATGTCCTCCAGGGGCAATGTCACTGTGTAAGCCTTCAGCAGTCTCTTATCCCGCTCTTCTTTGAGGTTCGCCAGCGACAGGAGAGTGTCGAGTGAGCCGCCCCGCTGTGGGTTGGGTAGAGGCTTCAGGTTCGGTACTGCTCTGAATAGGACCGGGGAAGAGTCAAGAATCTCCCAACCCTCTTTATCTATCTTTGCTATCCGCCCCTTACCCAGCCAGTAGTAGACCGTACCATCCACAAAAGCAGAGCGGGTGTACAGATGCCTAAAATCCCCGCCCGCATCGGCAAACGCGGCGAGGGTGGCGGCTGCCGTCTTCACGGATTCCGCGTTGGCGCTCTGTCCCTCTTCATTCCACATCATATTTCTCAGCCATTTGTAACAGCGGCTATTTAGAGGGGTCGGGGTGCCACTTATAAGGGCGTGGGGTTCGTTGAATTGGTCCATGAACAGGGGCGCTCCGGAGTCCAGAGCGTACTGTATAAGTCGGTCTGCCTGATTACGCTTGGGTTTTGCCTTCTGTTCCTTAGTCTCTTTGTCTTTCTTCTTGTTGCTGTGTATCCGGGTAGCTTGGTTGCGCCCCTGTTCCTCTAGTTCGTCTACTATGTTGTGATATTGGGCCTCTTCGTCGCGGCGGCCCGTGTACTTCTCATACCCTAGGCTCATGTCCCTCTCTGCCAAGGCCTCAACTATCACGCTGCGATTTGCGCCGGCGTCATAGAGCACCCGGCCAATCATTAGGAGTGTGGAGCTGCGGTCTACATCCCCTGCCCCGTTCTCTTTGTAGTTCTCCCCCGTCCACCATTTCAGAGCCTCACCCCTAAGCATCACGGGGGGCTCATCCGAGGTACTGTGCCTCTCACCCCTGTACCCATTAGGAGAGGGCGCGGGGAATGCGTCCAGTAACTCTTGTGGGGTGTAGCTGGTGTCCGTGAGACTTACTAGCCGGACTTCGGGGGTGTCTGGGTACTTGTAGTTTCTGGTACCCGGCACGCGTAGGAGTTGGCTTAAATCCCACCCCGATTCATCTGCCCCGATGCTATATGCTATCCCCCGGTTTAATTCTTCGGCTTCCTCGGGGGGCAGCTCGGGGTCTACGCGCCAGTAAGGATGTTCTTTGCCCGGAGAGGATGCCACAACAGCGGTTGGGGATGGCTTATCTTTGGGTACAGTGGCCCCGTCTGCATCGGCCCATAGTGCACTGATGGATTGGGCGTTCGCTTTTGTGCGTCGCCTATCCTTTAGCAGGTGAGCGCAGAAATATACATCCCTTCCCGCTTCAGCCTGGGTGTGGGCGTACTCGATAGCCTGTGCCGCGTCTTTGGGATAGGTAAAGAATCTGTGTTCCATTTTCTCTGTACTCTGGTCATATAGACCAATGCACAGATATCCTTGTTTTTCCCCGAAAATATGCCGAAAAAAGGCAAGTACGTCGGTTTTTTGTGTTACCATCTTCTTAGCTCCATTTCTGCCCCGTCTTCCCTGTTATCCGTGCAAAGACAAAGGGAATAGGGGCTGTCTTCTTTTACGTAATTAGCAGCAGGTCATCGGTTACTGTGTACTCGCCCAGCTTCTTTTCGAGGTCCTCCTTTTCCTCTTCAGTGGCGGCCCTAAAGAATGTAACTTCGGGCTTCTTATCGGGGGTGTAGTGGATGGTACAGAGCGGGGGGTTTAGCTTCTTAATTTCTTCCGATACCCGTTTGCTTTGGGTGAGTAGTTCATCCACACGCGCCCAGTCTTTGGCCTCTGATGCTTCCTCTAGAGCCTGTCCTATCTCTCGGCCCGCAGCAGTAAGCCTCTCCAATGACATCCCTGTGTAGTGGTCATCGGGGTTGGGTAGTAAATCGTTGACGCTAACATCTAGAGCTTTGGCAATTTTCCGCAGTGTGGACAGAGACGGCGTATTTGACCGTCCGGGCCGTCCCGGTTTGTCCCCGGCCCGCTCAGCATAAATCAGCGTTACCGGGCTGATTCCGGCTTTGGCTGCTAGCACTTCCTGAGATAGCCCCCGCTCGTTCCGTATTCTCTTTATTGTTTCCATCATTCTCCTTTCTCATGTATTTTTCTATTGTACTTATTATAATAGATGCCACTTGGGTTTTGTCAAGGTTGGCTCCAATTCTTGGTCCTAATTTTGGTCGCACTTCCCCATTAGGGAAGCTGTCTCCTTATCGGGGGCTAATGCTGGTGTTGGCTTCCCTTCCCGCGCCTCCCCCGACTCTGCCTCTGCGGCCCACTTAGGAGTCCGGGTCCCGGTTGTCTCTCCGGGTCTTCCACTCTCCTTGTGTCCTTCTCCCCGCTCTCCCTCCACACTATTATTATACCGGATTCCTTCACATTTGTCAAGTACCGCTCTCAGCCACCCGCATCGCCCTAATGTCTGCTGGAGCTGGAGGAGACTACTTGTATATAGGTACCGGACGCACATACTCGAGAATTGTATGCTTAGTGGGGTGCCGGGCCGGGGCTATGCGCCTTTCACAAGTCTAGTCGGAGATGGTCAGGCTCTTGCGTCCGTGCCCGCTGAGCTTCTTTAAACGTCCCATGTTGCGGCGGCATCTTGACCCTAGCCCCGCGCAACAATTCTGTGATTGTGAGTATCTGAATACGCGGGAAGTCTTGGCCCCATCCCGGCGAATGGTAGAAGCCCGCGCTAACCGCTTCCGTCCTCATGTCGCGACTTGGTTCTTCTAAGGTGATGAATACACCCATAGCTGCTTCCTCACGTTCTACCGTTCCCCGCAAGTCGCGTATATCGCCGCTTTTAACCTTGCCCGACTTGACCTGAACCAGTATACGCTTGGGCTTGCTACCGCTACCGTCTATGAAGTTGATAGCTCCGTCTATGCCTTTGTCACTGCCTTTCATGCCGGTCTTGCCGCCACCCTTAGCACCAAGAGGCTTTGCACGTACCAACGACAGTGCCCACCATTGGAACTGGTAACGGTCATCTAGGGCAAGCTGTCGAGCAGAGCCCACATCCTCCGGTTCCCCTATTACGTTGAACTCTATGCCGGGGAACATGGCTTCAAGACGGTATCGCATTGGGGCTATGCTGAGGTGAGTATCTTCCTAGCCTGGTTCGGTCCTTCAGTAGCCACCCTCCTCACCCAGATTGTGTCGTTCTCCGTCGTCGGGGCCCTCATCGCCTCGCACCGCCCCGAGAACGCCATCGGATGGCTCTTCTGCGCCGCCGCATCCAGTCGTTCATAGACAGGCGCTTCTACCGCCGCAAGTACGATGCGAGAAAGACCCTGGAAGCCTTCTCCACCAAGCTCAGAGATGAGACAGACTTGGAGGCGCTGAGCGACGACCTGGGGGGGTGGTAAGGGAGACCATGCAACCCGCACACGTCTCGCTGTGGTTGCGTCACGAGGCATCACCGAAATGCACAGAGGCAGGCCAGTAGCCCCTATTCACACTAGTGCGTGGAATAAGAATTATAGAAAGTTAGGTC
>Ga0126312_10003425_pt1 | contig 10715 bp, 12 predicted proteins | sample Plot104A_FD_92537 | JGI IMG/M metagenome (GOLD analysis project Ga0126312, IMG submission 92537) | Serpentine soil microbial communities from UC McLaughlin Reserve, CA, USA - Plot104A | ecosystem: Environmental > Terrestrial > Soil > Grasslands | place: USA: UC McLaughlin Reserve, Lake County...
ACCGGGGTAAAGATCGACAACGGCGTCGTGGTAGATGAGTATTGCCGGACTGACGTAGGGGGAATCTACGCGGCCGGCGACGTAGCCAACCATTACCATCCGGTATTCGGACGGCACATCCGTGTCGAGCACTGGCAGAACGCGCTGAAGCAGGGTCAGGCGGCGGCCCGAAGCATGCTTGGAGCCGATAAACCTTACCAGGAGATTCCATGGTTCTGGTCCGATCAGTACGAGCACAACCTCCAGTACGCCGGGTTTCACAGGGACTGGGACGAGTTGGTCGTGCGAGGGAGCATGGAGGGACGAAGCTTCGTGGCTTTCTACCGCAAAGATGAACGAATCCTCGCGGCCGTGGCGGTAGACCGGGGGAGGGACCTGCGCCGCTCGGTGCCCCTGATCAAAGCCCAGAAACGGATCGAAGCCGCAAGTCTTCGCGACCCCGACGTCGACCTGCGAACGCTCGTGGCTGCCGCGGATACGCGTCCATGAGTCGAACGAAAACACTATGACCGCAGGTGCCGTAGTGTCTCTGCCGCGCTCCCTGCCCTTCTCAGACCTCCACCAGCACGGCGTCGCCCTGTCCGCCGCCGGAGCAGATGGCCGCGAGTCCCTGACCGCCTCCCCTGCGCCGCAGCTCGTAGAGGAGCGTCGTCAGGATGCGCGCGCCGGAGGCGCCTACGGGGTGACCGAGCGCCAGGGCGCCGCCGTTGACGTTGACGATGTCGGGGTCGACGCCGAGTATGCGTGTGGAGTGGATCGCGACGCCGGCGAAGGCCTCGTTTATCTCGACGAGATCCAGGTCATCCGCGCTCCATCCGACTTTTTCGAGCGCGAGCTTCCCGGCGTTTCCGGGGACGGTCAACAGGTTGGGCGGTTCCTCGGCCACCTTGGCGTGCGCTGCGACGGTGCCGAGCGGTTCGAGGCCACGCCTCTTGGCGAAGCTCTCGCCTGCGAGCACGAGGGCGCCGGCGCCGTCGGTCACGCCGGGGGCGTTGCCAGCGGTCACGGTGCCGCCGTCGTCTATAGGTTTGAGTGCGGCGAGCTTCTCCAGGGTGGTGTCGCGCCGGATCGGCTCGTCGGCCTCGACGTAGTTCGTCTGTCCCTTCTTGCCTGGAACCTTGACGCCGACTATCTCTTCGGGAAGCCGCCCTTCGTCGGTCGCTGCTGCGGCGCGCTTGTGGCTCCTGAGCGCCCACTCGTCCTGCTCTTCGCGGGAGATATCGAACTTCCTCGCGCCGTCGGTGCCAAAACGGATCATGTTGACGTGCTCGAAGGCGTCGAGCAGGCCGTCGTGCATCATGGCGTCGAGGGCGGGCATGTCCCCCACACGTCCTCCCCAGCGGGCTTTCGGCAACACATAGGGCGCGTTCGACATGCTCTCCATACCGCCGGCCAGGATCACTTCGTAGTCGCCGGCACGGATCAGAGTCTCAGCGAGCGTCGCGCTCCTCAGGCCCGAGGCGCACACCTGGTTGAGGGTCTCTGTAGTCAGCGAGAAAGGAAGTCCTGCGTGGAAGTTGGCCTGGCGGGATGGGATCTGCCCTACCCCGGCCTGCACCACGATGCCGAAGATGGAGTGCTGCAATTCTCCGTCTTCGATGCCGGAGCGGTCTATAGCGTCCCGGATCGCCGCCCCACCGAGCTCTGGGGCGCCCAGGGGGGACAACGCGCCGCCGAACTTGCCGAAGGGCGTCCGCGCCGCCCCGAGGATTACCGTGCGCTCCAATGCGACTCCTCTGTCTGGAAGATCAACGACCATAGTCTAAGCCCTCCGGTGCCGCAGCGCGCGGTTCGTCAGCCGGCGCGGCCCGCCGCAAGGTTGCAGACGACTTTCCATGCTATCTTCTCGGAGAATACGGCATAGCAAGGAGCATTCATGAAGGTACAGAGGTTGGATCACATAGCCCTCTACATGGGCGATAGGGACGCCGCAGCCGGGTTCCTCACCACGCACCTCGACTTCCACGTCGTGGACCACACAGAACGTTACACCCTCGTAGGTGCCGGCGGCAGGCTCGGCAAGCTTACACTCTTCGACGCTCCGCAGGGCACGACACCCTCTCCGGGGGAGATCGAACGCATAACCGTACGCGTGGCCGATCCGGAAGCCGCCGCAGCGAGACTTCCCGACGAAGCCGGCGCCGCACCCCGCGATGGGGGGTACTCTTTCACAGGTCCTGAGAGGCTCCCGCTCGCCCTGGTTCCGGGCGAAGGAGAGTTCGCGGACTATGACCTCGAAGGCTTCGTCCTGCGATCGGGTTCGCCCGAGGAGTCCGCACGCACTTTCGTCGAGATGGGCTTCGCCCCGGGAGACGACGATACCACCGTAAAGGCCGGCGATTACCTGATACGCCTCACCGACTCTGCGCCCGACGAGAACGGAGGAGGCATGCTCTTCCACGTCGGTTGCCTTGTGGATTCGGCGGAGGACCACCGCAAGGAGGCCGAGGAGCGGGGGCTGGAGGTCCAGAACTTCGTCGATGGTCCGAATACCCTTGCCGTCTTCGTCCGAGGACCCGAGGGCGTGAGCGTGGAGTACGTGGAGCACAAGCCTACGTTCTCCCTGACCTAGAGGACCATCGTGCGCGTCGTCATCGCCGGCGGCGGGCTCGCCGGCCTCACCGCCGCCCTGAGGGCCACGGAACTAGGCGCGCGGGTCACCCTGCTGGAGAAGGGTGCCGGTCCTGGCGGCTCCTTCGTCTACTCCAGTGGCTACGTGTGGTCGTACGTGGACTTGCCGACATTCCGCGGTGAAGCACCCGGCGGGGACGCCGCCCTCCAGAGGCTCATCCTCGAACACCTCGGGCCCTCTCTGAGCTGGCTGGTGAGCGCAGGGGGCGCGCTCCTGGCACGTGAGACGGGGAACCCCATCACGTTCGGCGCCCGCTTCGACCCTGAACAGACAGTCTCGGAGCTGGTGGACCACGTGGAGGGCTCAGGGGGCGAGATATTCACAGACACCGCGTTCGAGACGCTACTGGTCGACGATGGGGGGCGCGTAACCGGCGTGCTGGCTCGGTCCTCCGGGGGCGAGAGGGAGCATGATGCTGACGCCGTGATCCTTGCGTCCGGGGGCTTCGCCGGCGACCCTGGGCTGGTCGGGCGCCACATAATCAGGGGGCCTGGAAGGATGCGGGTGCGGGCGCACCCGAGGAGTACGGGGGACGGTTTCAGGGCGGCGCTGCGGAAGGGTGCGCTCGCGAGCGCAGGTCTCGACGAGTTCTACGGGCGCAACCTGCCGGCTCCCCCGGCCGAGTTTCCCCCAGAACGGTTTGTGGAAGTCTCCCAGCTCTACGGCCGCTACGCCGTGGCGATCAACGCCCGCGGCGAACGCTACGCCGACGAGGGCGCGGACTGGTCTGAGACGGCACTGACGCGGGCCACGGCGCACCAGCCCGGACTCTACGCCTACTACATCCTCGACGCAGTAGGGCTCGAAGGCCGCGTGCGCGAGCGAACCGCGAAAGAGATGGTCGAGACGGCCAGGCGTACGGGAGGAACCGTTATCGAGGCCGCGAGTCTCACAGAGCTGGCGGACAAGCTCGGCGTCCCCTGCGAAGCCTTCCTAAGTACGCTGAAGGAGTATAACGCCGCCATCGCCGCGGATGAAGCACCATCCCCCCCGAGGTCCGGCCCGGCCGTGCCCTTGCGCGTTCCGCCCTTTGTGGCCGTGAAGGTCGCGCCTTCCATAACGCACACGGTGGGCGGGCTCTCCGTGGACGCGGGCTGCAGGGTGCTGCGCGAGACAGACGAACGGCCGATCCCAGGCCTTTACGCCGCGGGGGTCGAGATCGGCGGGGTCTCCGTAGGCGGGTACACGAGTGGGCTTGCCTCAGCCCTCGTCTTCGGCAAGACCGCCGCAGAGTCGGCGCTCGCAGACGAATAAGAGCATGTCAGCAAACAAAAAGCTGACTAGCTGAAGTGCTAACAAGCTGACCAGCGCGGGTCTTGGAAGGATTGGACCCTTCCAAGACCCGCTTTAGTACAATGCGGGTCTTGAAAGGTACCTTTGGGGAAAGGTGAAGGACTGTGGCCAACATCGGCAATTACGAGGAGACCTACGCAAAGTTCGACTGGAAGACGCCGGAGAGGTTCAACTTCGGGCGGGACGTGGTCGACCGGTGGGCAGCGCAGGACAGGGCGGCTATGGTCTGGCTCGGAACGGACGGCGATGAACGCCGTTTCGACTTCGCCCAGTTCTCGGTCCTCTCGAACAGGTTCGCAAGCGCGGCGCGAGAGATGGGCGTAGGGCGTGGCGACAGGGTGATGGTCCTTCTCGGCAAGGTGCCGGAGTGGCACGCCATCCTCACGGGCCTCTTGAAGCTAGGGGCCGTCGCCATCCCCTGCGCCCCACAACTCAGGACCGGCGACCTGAAGTTCAGGGCCGAGCACTCGGGCTCTGTGGCCATGATCTCGGGCCCGGAAGGCCTCGAAGCGGTCGAGCAGATGCGCGGGGACGTTCCTGGCCTCAGGCACTTTATCTCACTGGGCATAGAGCGCGACGGCTGGGAATCCTACGAGACGTTGATGGAAGTGACCTCTGAGGATTTCACGGCTGAGGACACTGCCGCGGACGATGGCGCGTTCATCCTCTACACCTCGGGGACGACGAAGCATCCTAAAGGTGCTCTGCACACCCACGGCTACACGCACGCCAAGTGGATGGAGGCCAAGTATTGGCTCGACCTCCAGGAGGGCGACAGGCTGTGGTGCACCTCGGGGACGGGCTGGGCCAAGAGCATCTGGAACGTCTTCCTCGGGCCCTGGAGTCAGGGGACGGAGATCTTCTTCCACGAGGGCGGTTTCGACCCGGCCGAACGCCTAGATCTGATGGAGCGCTACGACATTTCGGTCCTCTGCCAGGCACCGACGGAGTACCGCCTCCTCGCCAAGACCCCGGAACTGGAACGTGCGAACCTCGCCTCCATCCGCCACGCCGTCTCCGCCGGAGAGCCGTTGAACCCGCCGGTCATCGAGCGCTGGAAAGAGCTTCACGGCCTGACGATCTACGACGGTTACGGACAGACAGAGAACACCCTGCTCGTCGGCAACTATCCCGGCCTCGAAGTGAGGTCGGGCTCGATGGGCAAACCGTCTCCCGGCTGCAACGTGAAGGTCGTTGACCTCGAAGGCAACGAGTGTCCGCCGGACGAGCCTGGTGATATCGCCCTCTTCGGGCGCATACCCGCGCTGTTCAAAGAATATTGGGAGCAGCCCGACGCGACCGAGACGGTTTTTCGTGACGGCCACTACCTGACCGGCGACAGGGCTTATCGGGACGCTGACGGCTACCTCTGGTTCGTGGGCCGTTCCGATGATGTCATCCTCTCTGCCGGTTACCGCATCGGACCCTTCGAGATCGAGAGCGTCCTCATCGAGCATCCCGCGGTCGTCGAGAGCGCCGTCGTGCCCGTGCCCGACGAGGACCGGGGAAGCGTCGTCAAGGCGTACATAGTCGTTGGCAATGACTACGAGCCGTCGGAGGAGCTGGCGAAGGAGATCCAGGACTATTGCAAGACGCACACAGCCCCTTACAAGTACCCGCGCCAGATAGAGTTCATCGGCGACCTTCCCAAGACGACGAGCGGCAAGATCCGCCGCGTCGAGTTGCGTCAGGAATGAAGGCTTCAGGTGTCAGGTAAGGGGTCTTTACGACGCCGAGATGGACGCTCGCACTCTGGCTGTATCGCTCGCACGCCTGAATCCTGTAGCCTGAAACCTGATGCCTATGATTGACCTCCACGGTCTCGCCGAAGAGGACTTCTGCTACCTGACGACGACGGGGAGGGTAACGGGCGAACCGCATGAGATCGAGATCTGGTTCTCCCTCGTACCGGAAGCTCAGACCCTCTACATGCTCTCGGGAGGAGGCGACCGCTCGGACTGGGTGAAGAACCTCCGCCGCAACCCCGAGGTAGAGGTCCGCATAGCGGACGAGCGTTTTGGCGGACGGGCGCGCGAGGCCAACGACGCGGACGAAGGCGAGCTGGCGCGGCGGCTCCTGGTCGAGAAGTACGAGAGCAGCCCAGGGCGTCTCGAGAACTGGCGGCGGACAGCGCTGCCCGTAGTGGTAGACCTCGCAAATTAGGGGCTACGCGCGGGTGACGCGAGCGAGTGAGGCCTGCACAAGGAGAGTACGTTGGAGGCCCTTTGGCAGGAGTTGGGGCAAGAGATGGGGTGAGGATACGGTCGTGCAGTCCAGAGCAGCCAGATCGGAAGACGCGGAAGCCATAGCCCGCATCTACAACGAGGGCATCGAGGAGCGCATCGCGACGTTCGAGACCAGTCTGCGCACGGCCAGGGAGATTCTGAACTGGTTCGATGGGACGCACCCTGTCGTGGTGGTGGAGGACGAGGGGGTGGTGATCTCCTTTGCCAACACATCGGCCTACAGCCCCCGTGGGTGCTACTCCGGCGTGGCCGAGTTCTCCGTATACACTGCCAGCGAGGCCGTGGGGCAGGCACGCTTGCGATGAAGGCCCTTATGGAAGCGCTGGAGCAGGCCGGCTTCTGGAAAGTCGTCTCGCGTGTCTTCATCGAGAATGAGCCGAGCCGGAGGCTACTACTCTCTCTCGACTTCCGCGAGGTTGGGGTCCACGAAAAGCATGCAAGGCTCGACGGGATGTGGCGCGACGTCGTAGTCGTCGAGCGGCTCATACCGGCCAACCTGTAGTCCGTACCGCAGGAGCCATGCTATCCTCGTGTAGTCCTCGGAACAAAGACCACGAACGGAGGCAGGGATGGAGCACTTTACGCCGGTAAGCGGGCTCGTCGGTGGGCTCTTGATCGGGCTTGCCGTCACACTCATGCTGCTGCTGAACGGCCGCCTCGCAGGGGTAAGCGGTATCGTCGGCGGCCTGCTGACCCCGAAAGCCGGCGATACGGGCTGGCGCGTGATTTTCATCGTGGGACTCTTGCTCGGCGCCCTGGTATACGCCCTCGCGGCGGGAGCACCTGCGCCCGTGGACGTACTTGCCGCCCCGCCAGCCATCCTGGCCGGGGGGCTCCTGGTCGGCTTCGGCACCCGCATGGGCTCTGGCTGCACCAGCGGCCACGGCTTGTGCGGCCTGGCGCTCTTCTCCCGGCGCTCGGTAATCGCCACGGCCCTTTTCTTCGGGGTGGCGATGCTCACCGTGTTTGTGGCCAGGCACGTCTTCTGATGGCGTCCGGTATTCCAAGGACGCTCGCGGCCCTGGCCTGCGGCCTGATCTTCGGCCTTGGGCTCGCCATCTCGGGGATGATGAATCCGGCCAAGGTCGTAGGTTTCCTCGACGTGGCAGGGAACTGGGACCCTACCCTCGCTTTCGTCATGGGCGGCGCGCTGTTAGTGACCATACCATCCTACCGTGTGATACTTGCCCGCAGGCGTCCTGTTTTGGCCGATGGCTTCTCCCTGCCCACAAAGAATAGCCTCGACGCGCCCTTGATCTGGGGGTCAGCACTCTTCGGTGTCGGGTGGGGCCTCGTTGGCTTCTGTCCAGGTCCTGCGGTCGCCGCTATCATCACAGGGCTCCCCGCGGTATTCGGGTTCGTCGCTGCCATGATCGCCGGCATGGCCCTACATGCCTGGCTCTCCGGCGAGCTCATATTACGCAAGAGTTCGTCATCCGACACCGGCGATGCAACCCCGAACCCTCGTTAACCGTAGGATGCCCTAAATCGATCTGCAGAGGAATTGATACCAAGTCCGGGTGAACGCCAACGGCAAGACGGAGCCCGCCATTGTTGCGCACGCGCCTCCTCCTCGCAGTAGTGGATTCCCGCTTGCGCGGGAATGATGTAAAGGATGCCCCATGTGTGCCAGCAGAGCCTGAACGCAGTCCTCCTCAAACGGCCTCGGTAAAAGAAGCTGAAGTGCTGAAATCCTTTTGCAAAGGGGATTACCCTCTTTGCATAGATCTAGACTTCCTTGAAGATGATCTCCGAGGCGGAGATGGGGTCGAGCTCCCTATTGTAGACCTTCTCGACTAGCTCCGTATCTTCTCGGCTCAGGCGCTCGTGCATCTCCTTCTCCAGGCGGTTCGTGGCCCAGGAGACTACGAAGTCTCTCAGGGCGGCCCGCCGCCTCTTGCCGAGCCTGCCGTCCTCTTCGAGGAAGAGGCGGTGCTTCGCTATGGTGTCTTTCAGTTCCTGGACGCCCTCGCCTGTATCGCCGCGGGTCATCACGATGGGTGGAAACCACGGGTCGGGGTCGAGCTCGTGTCCGATCTCCAGTATTGAGCGCACTTCAGAGGCGGCGTTCTTTGCCTGCGGGTTATCCGCTTTGTTGATGCAGAAGACGTCCGCTATCTCCATGACCCCGGCCTTGAGCGCCTGCACCGCGTCCCCCGTCCCCGGCTGCAAGCACAGCACCACCGTGTCAGCGGCCGAGGCGACCTCGACCTCTCCCTGCCCAACCCCGACGGTCTCGTAGATCACCACGTCGCAGCCGCCCGCCTCCATCGCAATGGCCGCTAGCCGCGAGCCGCCAGCGAGCCCGCCAAGGTGTCCCCTGCTTCCCATCGAGCGGATGAAGACGCCGGGGTCGAGGAAGTGCTCGGAGAGCCTTATGCGGTCGCCGAGGATCGCACCCTTCGAGAAAGGGCTCGAAGGGTCGACGGAGACCACCCCGACCCGCTTCTCTTCCTGCCTGTAGAGCTCTATGAGCTTCGCGATGATGCTGCTCTTGCCGACGCCAGGCGGCCCCGTAAAGCCGACCGTGGGGGCTTCACCGGTCTCCGGGTAGATCTCCGCGATTATCCCGGATGTCTCTTCGTCTTCACGCTCTATCTTCGAGATTACCCGCGCCAGCGCCCGCCGGTTCCCCGACAGCAACCGCTCTACAAGCTCGTTGTTACCCATTGATTGCCGACTCTATCAAACCGAACCTTCATCCGAACCCGACCGTCAGCTTATACTTTAGAACATGACTATCGGGCACGCTCGGTAGCAGGAACCGGAGACATCCCGCTCATGCTTCGAAAAGGCGCGTCAAGAAGCCAATGCCTTCGCCCTAAAGCGAGATGTTGGGGATAACCCTTATTCGATATGCGAAACGGGGCGCATCTATTGGTATACTTTTGGTATGAAGGGAGGTAGGAATATGGCGCATGTAAAAACGGCTATCTCGCTGGACGAGTCGCTGTTTCGGGAGGCGGAGGAATGGGCGGGGAAGCTGGGGGTATCGCGCAGCCAGTTGTTCGCGCGGGCGGTGGAGGAGTACGTCAGGCGGCGCGAGAACGAGGAGCTTGTGCGGCGGCTCGACGAGGCGCATGCCGATGGGCTAGATGACGAGGAAAAAGAGCATTTGGAGCGCATGTGGATCCACCACGCTCGCCTTCTCGAGGAGACTGGTAACGAGTGGCGACCGCGGGGAGACTAGCTCAGGGGGACGTGTTCTGGGCGGACATCGAACCGGTCGGTTCTTCACCGGGTTACGCGCGCCCGTTCCTTGTGATCCAGAACAACGCGTTCAACAGGAGCCGCATAAGCACGGTCGTGACTTGCGCTCTAACCACGAACCTCCGTCGGGCCGGGGACCCCGGTAACGTATTGCTGTATCCGGGGGAGGCCAACTTGCTGGAGCAGAGCATCGTGAACGTCTCCCAGATCGCCACCGTGGACCAACGCAAGCTGCGGGCCAGGATCGGCACGCTCTCCTCCGAGCGCGTACGTGAGGTACTTAGGGGCATTGATCTCATACTGCAGCCGAGGGAGGTCACTTCGTGAGCGACATAGTGGATAATCGCCGGGAGAAGCTGGTGGATACCATCGGCCGCCGGCGGTTCTCGTTACGCCCACTCCGTCCGAAGTTCCGCTGAGTTGGCCAGAGTCTGGAACACCACACAGTACTGTTCCGTCTTGCCGCGCAGGTTCTCCAATTTTAACGGCCTCTGCACCGACCGGAGATCCAAGATCTTCCTCCCAAAATAGCTGCCCTTCCGCAGCGTATTGTAGCCGTTCGGCCGATGAGGAGCATCCAGCGCGGTACACGCGCTGGATGCTCCGCTGGTCACGATGGATGCGCGGCAAGCGTCCGGCATACGCGCCACGGTTGAGGTCTACCGGTAGACGAAGGGGCTCCCCTTTTGGGAGCCCCGGACCTTATCCTTCTCTAGCCCTCCAGCAGCAGCGACTCGGGGTCTTCGACGAGTTCTTTGATGCGGACCAGGAAGCTGACCGCCTCGGCGCCGTCTATGACGCGGTGGTCGTAGGAGAGTGCGAGGTACATCATAGGACGGACCACGACCTCGCCGTCTACGACGACGGGGCGCTCCTGGATCTTGTGCATCCCTAGTATCGCGACCTGCGGCATGGTGAGGATGGGCGTGGAGACGAGCGAGCCGAAGATGCCACCGTTGGTGATGGTGAACGTACCGCCGCGCAAATCGTCGAGAGTTAGCTTGCCCTCGCGGGCCTTTGTGGCGAGGTCTGCTATGTCCTGTTCGATCTCCGCGAAATTCTTGTGGTCGGCGTCGCGGATAACGGGGACGACGAGCCCCTCGTCCGTGGAGACGGCCACGCCTATGTCGTAGTACTTCTTGAGGACGAGCTCGCTCTCCCGAAGCTCGGCGTTGACCTTCGGGAAAGCCTTGAGTGCCCCGATGGCCGCCTTGGCGAAGAAGCTCATGAAGCCGAGTCGCGCGCCTGTCCGCTCCTGGAAGGACTCTTTGCGGCGCTTTCTGAGCTCCATGACCGATCTCATGTCGACCTCGTTGAAGGTCGTGAGCATCGCC
>Ga0126312_10003427_pt1 | contig 10714 bp, 11 predicted proteins | sample Plot104A_FD_92537 | JGI IMG/M metagenome (GOLD analysis project Ga0126312, IMG submission 92537) | Serpentine soil microbial communities from UC McLaughlin Reserve, CA, USA - Plot104A | ecosystem: Environmental > Terrestrial > Soil > Grasslands | place: USA: UC McLaughlin Reserve, Lake County...
ATCACCGATGTAGTACTCCCCGGCGGGATTGTCGTTGTTCAGTCGCGGCAGCGCCTCCGCGAGGGCTCCGCCCGTGAACACGAAGGTGTTCGTGTTCACCTCGCGAATCGCGAGCACCTCCGGCGGGACGTCCTCCGGGTGCTTGGTTTCCACGATCCGGTCGAGCTCGCCGGCCGCATCGCGGACGATGCGCCCCTGCGCGGCGGGCCTCTCGACCGCGACCGTCATCACCGTCCCCGCCGCCCGCTCGGCGCGATGGACACCCAGGAGCTCGGAGATCAGCTCGGCGGTGATCAGCGGGTGATCGCCGTTCAGCACCATCACCTCGTTCGAGCCGGCGATCGCGTCGAGGGCGGCGCGCACGGCGCCCCCCGTGCCGTCGGGGGTGGGCTGGACGACGGTCTCGGTGCCGTCGGGGAGGGCGCCCGAGAGGTCGCGGTCGGGCGAGACGATCACGCAGACGCGGTCGGCTCCCGCCTCCCGCGCGGCGAGGACCGGCCAGGCGATCATCGGCCTGCCGCACACGGGATGCAGCATCTTCGGCACCGACGAGCGCATGCGCGTCCCCTCGCCGGCGGCCATGATCAACACGGTCGGGCCGCTCACCTACGGAATCGTAAAGCTGGAACGCCGGAGGGGGGAGGGTGCCGGATCGCGCGCACGCGCGTAGCTCTTACGAGTCGAAGATTTCGAACTCCCGCCTCGTACTGAGCGATCCATTTCCGGATGGCGTTGTCGGAGACTTCATACCTGCGTCCGACCTCGCAGTGCGTCTGACCAGCAAATCGATTCCTGAATCGCATACGAGCGTGGTCCTCGCTGAGTGGTGGCGACGTGGCGAACACATGTTCGCGAGGAGATCGGACAGAAACGGGGAGCTGGGGAGCTCGGAATCGAACCGAGGTTTGAGGCTCCAAAGGCCCCCGTCTTGCCGCTAGACCACTCCCCAGAATCCGTCCGATGTAGCTTAGGCGCACGGGACTGATCGGATGAGTAAGCGCACCTAAGGCCGCCGAAGCGTGGCCAGCGAACACGCATCCATCGACGAATGCGACGTCGACGCGCCGCAGGAGGCCGTGTTCGATGCCCTCGCCGACGCCCGCACCTACTGGTGGCGGCCCGTCTAGATCGCCGTCGAGGCCGAATGCCCGCCGCGGGTCGGCTGCGTTTCACGGCAGGAGTTCAAGGGACCGCCTGCCGTATCACCTGAACGTGCGCTTCGAGCTCGTCCGCCTCGACCGCCGGCAGGAGTTCGAGGTCAGCGTCGCCGGCGATCTCACCAGCACGGGCATCTGGACGCTGACTCCCGCCGCGACGGCGTCCATGTCAGCTTCGACTGGCGCGTCGCCGCCGACCGCCCGCTGCTCCGCTACCTGACGCCCGTCCTGCGACCGCTCTTTCGCTCGAACCACAACTGGGCGATCAAGCGCGCCATGAAGGACTCGAGCCGTACGCGCGCTCGCGCGCAGGCGGGTAAGCGCTCTCGGCCAGCCTTCGCTCCCCTCGTCGCTCCGAATCACCGCCGATCCGGGGGCCCTTCGGATCCGTGACCACAGCCGTCTTCAGATCGCTCGCGCGAAGCGAGCGCTAGTCCTCGGCCGGCCGCCGCGCCTTGCCCGCCTCCGTGCCCGGCTCCGTGGCCGGACCCCTGGGAGCGGCGATCCCAAGCACCCGCATCGCCTTCAGCCCGAGGCTCAGCTTCTCGCGCCCCTCGCTCGACGCGATGTCGTGGCCCGTCAGCTCCTTCACCCGCTCCAGCCGGTAGCGCACGGTGTGCCGGTGCGTGAAGAGCTGCGATGCCGTCTGGACGACGCTGCCGTCGTTCTCCAGATACGTCTCCACCGTGGCCACGAGCTCGGTCTCGTATTGCTCGTCGTACGCGGCGAGCGGCGCAAGCGTCTCCCCATAGAAGCGCTCAAGCTCCACAGGGTCCTCGCTCATTGCCGGCAAGAGCAGCCGGTAGGCGCCCGTTTCCTCGAAGGCGAGCAGCATCCGCCCCTCCGCCTCCGCGACGTTGGCGGCGAGCAGCGCCTCCTTCCCGGCGCGATAGAGATCCACCGGATCCTGGGTCCACCGGCTCCGCGCCACCGTGACCGAGAACCCGGGTAGCGAGGCCCTGAGCTCGCGCTCGAGCGCCTGGGCGGCGCGTGCAAGCTGGGCATCGTCGGCAGCGGGGACGACCGTCGCAACCTCCGCCGGCTCCCCCTCCTCTAGCGCTCCCAGACCGCCGCCCGCCGAGCGCAGCGCGCGCAGCGTCACCGTCAAGACCCGCGCCCGCCACTCCCCCGCCTGCGCCGCACGCGGCGCCGCTCGGGCGATGACGACGCCGGCCCCGCCGAGCTCGATCCCGAGCTCCGCCGCGCGCGCGACGATGTCGCCGCGATCGGTGACCTCCCGCGCGAGCACCGCGCGCACGAACGCCCCCGCCGCCTCATCGCTCGCCCACTCCGGTGCACGGGAGCGCTCTATCTCGAGCGCGAGCAGCGTCGACACCATGCGCGTCAGTCCCGGCGACGGCGGCTCAGCACGCGACCGGTAGCGCAGCTCTCCCACGAGCGCATCGGCTACGCGCAGCTCCGCGGACGTCACGCCGGCGCCGGAGAGCAGCTTCGCCTCCTCTGCCGGGGAGGAGGCGGCAACCGCGAGCACAGCGCTCGAGCGGTCGATGAGCGCGACGCTTGCGCCCAGCGCCCTCGCGGCGGCACGCGCGATCTCGGGCAGGCCGGCCCCCGACTCGATCGCCCCGGATAGGGCGTCGAGCGTCGCCTCATCTGCCCCCTTTGCAGGGACTTTCCGGCTCGCCGGCTTCGAACTCACCCTAGAATCCTAGTCGGCACCCTGGCGGCCGCCGACCCCGCATGGCGTCCAGCGAGTCCTCAGTCCAGGCCGGGCAGGATCCGCGTGATGTCCGGCCAGAAGTAAACGATCAGGACGCCGAGCGCGATCCCGATCATCACGAGCGCGATGAGTACGAACAGCGACAGAAGCGCCGCCGTCGCCTTCTCCCAGCTCCTCCCGTATGACCCGATCGCCGGGACCAGGATCAGCGCGGCGAAGGCCAGGAGGCTGAGGACCCCGGCCCCACCGAAGAGGTAGTACTCAGTCCCGAGCGCCAAGGGGACCATCTCGAGCCGCATTCTCGCGCAAGTGCGCTATCACCATGGCGACCGCGCCGCAGGCGGCAAACGCGGCCGCCCCGAGGGCCCAACTGCCGCTGACGTCGCTGAAGTAGTGAACTCGCAGATATACGCGGGACAGTCCAACGGCGGCGGTGAGCGCGATGCCCATGACCAGAAGCGCCGTGCCGCCCGCCATCCCGGGGCGCAGCCGGACGGTGAGGGTGAGGGCCAGCCACGCATAGACCACCGCGTGCGCTGCGTGGCCACTGGGAAACCCCGACCCGCTGACGTCCGCAAGCATCCCAGCGGGCCTCGGGCGTCCGACCACCTCCTTTAGATCGGCCACGCCCACGTAGATGATCACGGTCGCCACGAGCAGCACGGCGGTCTCCGCCCAGTGCCGCCGCACGGCGAACAACGCCGCGGCCACCAGCGTGATCGGAAGCGTCACGGCGGCGGATCCCAGCTCAGTGACGGCCTTCGCGACGTCCGTGAGCCAGCTTGCGCGGAGGCGGCTCGCAAGGTCGAACGCAGTGTGGTCCCCAGGCGTAGGACCCGGATCGCCCGAGAGCACGACGGCGTACGCAACCACCACGTAGACGCCCACGGCAAGCACCGCGAGCAGCGTCGTGAACTCGAGCCCGAGCCCACCGGGGGTAAGCCTCCCGACCACGAACCGCGCGTGCGGGGCGATCCTCCGTCCAGCGGTAAGCAGCGGTCGCAGGGCCGCCCGGCGCTCCATCGCCTTGGCCACTCGCTTCCGGTTTTCGGGTTTGCGGAAGAACCTGACGGCGAGGACGACGGCGAGGACGACGGCGACCACGATCCCGAACAGCAGCGTGCCCTGCCCGGCGGCGTGGGCCGCGGCATTGAGGCTCTGCGAGGCGAAATAGCCGATCAGCGCGAAGCTCGCCGCCCACAGCCCGGTCCCGAGGACGCTGAAGGGAAGGTAGTGCGAGTAGCGCATCCCCGAGCTCCCGGCGCTGAACGGCGCCAGCGCCCGCACCAGCCCAATGAAGCGGCCAATCACGATCGTCTTGCCCCCGTGACGCGCGAAGTACTTCTCCACCCGTGAGAAGCGCTCGTGCGTGATGCGGAGCTTGGGGCCGTGGCGCAGGATGAACTCCCGCCCGAGCCTTTGACCGAGGAGGAAGCTCACCGAGTCGCCGGCGAGCGCCGCCGCCCAGACGACGCCGATCGTCAGCACGATCGAGGTCTCCCCCTGACCCGCTACCGCGCCGCCCAGGATCACCACCGTCTCGCCGGGAAGCACCAGCCCGACGAACGCCCCGGTCTCGATAAAGGCCGCCCCGCCGACGAGCGCGTACGTGAGGGTCCCGAGCTTCTCGGAGATGTCCTCGAGGGCCTGCTGCAGATCGATGTTCGGCAAGAGCTCGTTGAGGACGACGAAGCCCGCCACGACGGCGACGAGGATCGCCAGCTGCAGGCGTCGCGAGCCCTTCTCCTGGCTGCCCGCGCTCACGGCGCGGTGTCCGGAGCGGCGACGATCGCGCTCGCGTAGCGTGGCTGCAGCTCTCTCGCCGCGCGCTCGGCCGCTGCGACGTGCTCGAAGAGACCGAAGGCCGTCGGACCAGAGCCGCTGACGAGCGCGGCGGCGGCACCTAGCCCCTCGAGTGCCGCCAGCGCTTCGTCGATCTCGGGCCGCAGCGACAGCGCGGCCTCGGCGAGGTCGTTCACTAGGAGCTCGCAGTAGGTGAGCGGCGAGGCGGCCTTGCTCGCCACCCCCCGGAGCTCCCTCTCGATTCGTTCAAGCTCGCGCGCCCCTCGTCCAAGGCCCAGGCGGTCCGCCTCGGCGTAGACCTCGACCGTCGCGAGCCCCTCTGCCGCGGGCACGAGCACGACAGCGAAGTCGCGCGGCGGCGGCAGCGGCTCGACCGCCTCGCCTGCTCCACCGACCAGGGCGAAGCGGGGATCGAGCTGCGAGGGGACATCGGCGCCGAGCTCGGCGGCGATCTCACCGAGCCCCTCCACCTCCCCGCCCCCCATGCGCAGCACCGCCGCCGCGTCGGCGCTGCCCCCGGCGAGCCCTGCCGCAACCGGAATCCGCTTTTCGATCTCGATCCGCACCGGAGGCCGGCTCCAGCCGCGAGCGCGAAGGGCCCGCAGCGCTCGCGCGGCCAGATTCGGGCCCTCGACCCCGGGGCAGATCACCTCGTCCACGTCGTCGCGGTCCGAGGCGACGATCCGATCCGCCAGCGTCAAAGGGCAGACGATCGAGCGGATCTCGTGCAGCCCATCATCACGCCGCGGACCGAGATACAGGCACAGGTTGAGCTTCGCCGGAGCGCGAATCCTCATCGCGCCTCCAGGCGCTCGGCGAGCGCGGCGAACTCGCTCGGCGCAAGCGCCTCGGCGCGGACGTTCTCGTCGAGGCCGAGCTGGCGCAGCGCCGCCCGCGTCGCTTCGCGTGGCGGGCCGCCCGCCAGCTCGAGCGATCCCGCGAGCGACTTGCGCCGGTGGGCGAACGCCTCACGGACCAGGCGCCGCAGCGCGACCGGCGCTGCCGGACGGCGCCGGACGAGCCGCAGGAGCGCCGAATCGACGCGGGGCCGCGGGCGAAACACCGCCCTGTCGATTGCCCGCAGACGCTCGACGTCGCACGCGAGCTGCACCAGCACGCTCGGCGCCCCGTACTCCCGCGAGCCAGGCCGCGACCGCAGCCGCTCGGCGATCTCGTGCTGCACCATCACAGTCCAACTGCGCACGCCTGGCAGCTCCTCGATGGTCTTCAGGATCGCCGGGGTGGCGATCGAGTACGGGAGATTCGAAGTCACGGTGGTGGGAGCGGGATCGAGCCGCTCCAGCCTGACGCGCATGGCGTCGCCCCGGATCAGGGAGACGTTCGCATGCCTCGCCGCGATCTCCTCGAGCTCGCCGGCGAGGCTCTGGTCGATCTCGATCGTGTGCAGGTGCGAGACCAGGGGAGCGATTCGCTCGCTCAGCGCGCCCTCCCCGCCCCCGATCTCGAGCACCACGTCGTTGGGCTCCAGGGCCGCGTCCCGGACGATCGCGTCAAGGAGGTTCGTGTCCGTGAGGAAGTTCTGCCCCAGCCTCACCACCGAAGGACCCTCGCCGCGTTCGCGTCGAGCTGGCGCTCGAGCTCTCCATATGCCACGCCACGCTCGGCGGCGAGTCGCCGCGCGACCTCGACCACGTGGGCGGGCTGGTTCGGCCTGCCGCGCTCAGCCTGCGGAGCCAGGAACGGCGAGTCGGTCTCGACCAGCAACAGGTCATCGGGGACGAGCCGGGACGCCTCGCGAAGCCGGTCGGCCTTCGGGTAGGTGACGTTGCCGGCAAACGAGCAGTACCAGCCGCGCTCGGCCGCAACGGCGACCCTCTCGGGGCCGGCGGAAAAGCAGTGGAGGATCACCGGCACGCCCTCCGCCGCCTCCACAAGCATCGTGAAGACGTCGGCGACGGCGTCGCCTCCCTCGCCCTCGCCGTTTCGGACGTGGACGACGAGCGGTAGCCGTGCACGCCGCGCGATCCCGATCTGCGCCCGGAACGCCGCCCGCTGATCGTCCCGTCCCGCCGCGTCGCGGTAATAGTCGAGCCCGGTTTCGCCGATCGCCGCCACCCGCTCGTGCGAAGCCAGCGCCTCGAGATCCGCCGCCGCGCGCTCGTCGAAGCCGGCAGCCGAGCTCGGGTGGCGCCCTACCGCCGCGTACACCTCCCCGTGCGCTTGGCCGGCGGCGATCGCCCCGCGGTTGGATCCCTCGTCCAGCCCGACCGTGAGCACGCGCCGCACGCCCGCCTCGCGCGCCCCGGCCACCAGCTCCGCGTCCCCGGGCTCGCAGAGCCCGAGATGAGCGTGGGTGTCGACCATCCGACCCGGAGTCTAGGTGCGACCGGGGCCGCGTCCCGGCGGGTACACCGCCACCGTCTCGATCTTCGGGAACAGCGGCGGGAGCTGCTCGACGCGCTGGCCGCCGCCTCGCGAGCCGAACGGGGAGAGCCTGCGCTCCTCTTCCCCCAGCGCCCCGAGGAGGCGGTCCGTGGTCTCCGGCATGTACGGGTAGAGCACCAGCGTGACCACGCGGATCCCCTCCGCGAGGTTGTACAGCACCTGATCAAGCCGACCCTGCGCGTCCGCTGTCCGCTGTCCGCTGTCCCGTGTCTTCGCCAGGTCCCAGGGCCGCATCTCCTCGACGTAGCGGTTCAGGCGGCGCACCCGCATCCAGATCTCCTCCAGCGCCTGGGTCAGCGCGACCTCGTCGAGAAGTGCCGCGACCCGCTCGTCCAAGCTGGGGAGGCCATCCCGGGCTTCGGTCAGCTCGGCATCCACCTCAGCCTCCGGGACGACGCCGCCCCGGTAGCGATGGATCATCGCGAGCGTTCGGCTGACGAGGTTTCCGTACTCGTTCGCGAGCTCGGTCTCGTACCGGGCTTCGAAACCGGCCGCCGAAACCGAGCCGTCGCGACCGAACGACACCTCGCGCAGGCAGTAGTAGCGCAGCGCGTCGGCGCCGAAGCGCTCGATCACCTCGAACGGATCGAGGACGTTGCCCAGCGACTTCGACATCTTGTGGCCCTCCATCAGCAGGTAGCCGTGGATGAACATCCGCTCGGGCACCTGGTAGCCGGCGGCCATCAGGAACGCAGGCCAGTAGACGGCGTGGAACTTGAGGATGTCCTTGCCGATGATGTGAAAGCCCGGCCAGAAGCGCTCGGTGAGGTCCTGCCCGGCGCGCGCGTAGCTGAGCGCGGTGACGTAGTTCAAGAGCGCGTCGAACCACACGTACATGACCTGACTCGGATCCCACGGAAGCCGCACGCCCCAGGTGAGCTTCGGGCGCGACAGCGAGACGTCCTCGAGCCCCCCCTTGATGAATGACAGTGCCTCGTTGTAGCGCCCCTCGGGACGCACGAACTCCGGGCGCTCGGCATAGAGGCGCTCGAGCGGCTCCTGGCAGGCCGAGAGCCGGAAGAACCAGTTCTCCTCCCGCTCGCGGGTGAGCGGGATCCTGTGGATCGGGCAGGTCTGGCCCTCGCCGAGCTCCGACTCGGTCTTGAAGTCGGCGCACCGGGGGCAGTACCAGCCCTCGTAGATTCCCTCGTACACGTACCCGTTGTCGTACACGCGCTGGACGATCTCCTGGACCTTGGCCTCATGCTCGGGATCCGTGGTGCGGATGAAGAAGTCGTTCGAGGCGTTGATCTTCGGCATCAGCTCCTTGAAGCGCGGCGCGTTGCGGTCCGCCAGCTCGCGCGGGTCGACGCCGAGCCTCTCCGCGGCCTGGGCGACCGGCTCGCCGTGCTCGTCCGTGCCGGTGAGAAAGAAGACGTCCTCGCCTCGCTCGCGCATGTGACGGGCGAGCACGTCTGCGGCGATCGCCGTGTAGGCGTGGCCGAGGTGAGGCTCGGCGTTGACGTAGTAGATGGGGGTGGTGACGTAGAAGGACAAGGGGCGCTGAGGTTAGTTGCTAGTTCCTAGCTCCTCGTTGCTAGACATCGGACGAGCGGCGGATACTTGCGTGATGTTCGGGCCCGGGTCGATGACGTGGCGGGTGAACGGCGAGGCGGTCCTGCTGCTCGGCGGCGGCAGGGCGTTGATCCTCCAGGTCGCCCAGCCGAAGGTCGCGGCCGGCGTCGGCGAGTTCTCGAGCTATCGCACCGAGCCCTGGAATCGCCTCTACCGCACGCTCGACACGACGCTGACGATCGTCTTCGGAGACCCGGAGGCCTCCCGCGCCGCCAGCGAGCGCCTGCGGGGAGTCCATGAGCGAGTCTCGGGCTTCGACGACCGGGGCGAGCCCTACAGCGCGCTCGACCCGGAGCTCCTGCTCTGGGTGCAGGCCACGCTGATCGACACCTCGCTCACGATCTATGAGCGCTACGTCGCTCCGCTCACCTCGCCGGAGCGGGATCGCTTCTACGAGGAGATGAAGGCCGTCGCCGAGGCGTACTCGCTCCCCCGCGAGGCGATGCCCGCTGACTATCCGGCCTTCCGCCGCTACTACTCGGAGATGCTCGCCGGCGGGCTGCGCATCACCGACACGGCTCGGGACGTCGCCGACGCCGTGCTCCGGCCCGACCTCCCGCGTGTCGCCTGGCCGGCGGTCGAGCTACTGCGCCTCGTCACGGTCGGGACCCTGCCACCAGCCCTCCGCGACGATCTCGGGCTTGAGTGGGGGGCGGGGCGCGAGCGCCTGCTCGCCGCCTCCGAGAAAGCGATCCGCCGCCTGCTGGCGGTCCTCCCCGCCGTGGTTCGTCGCTTTCCACAGGCCCGCACCGGGGTTCTGCGTGCCGCCTGAAGGCGGGACCCTCCTGTAAGGGCGCGGCGCTCTTCGCAACGCGTACCGTCCACAAGGCGTGCTCCCGCGCTTGCGTGTAAGCATCGGTGAGCAAGTTCGACCCATCGCCCACGGTGCTGGGCGATCGGCGCCTGGTCGCGACGGCCACACGGCCCCCGCTCGCGCGGGGTCTCGCCGCGGAGGATAGGGGCGGCTAGAGCAGGCTCTCCTGCCCCTTCGCGGTGCGGCGCCGGCGCGGGATGCCGGCCGCCTCGGTGAGCGCCGCCTCGATCTCGGCGAGGATCGCCTTCTCGGAGCGCGAAGCAACGATCGGCTCCGACATCCCGTCCACGTGCACGTAGGTTCGCCTGCCCTCGCCGCGCTCACCGGGCTCCAGGGGCACGAGCGCGTAGATACGGTCGGCGCGGGCGAACTTGCCATAGCCGAGCGAGACCAGCCGCGGCTCGCGCTTCGTGGCCATTTCCGGAAAAAGCCTACCGCCGGCCCCACCGCAAGCGACGAGTGAAGGATTTGGGGGTCTATAGACCCACAATCCTTCATCCGTTGGGTCAGGGAAGCCTTTGCCCGTTGGGTCGGTGGGAGCTCCATCCGTTCGGGCAGGGGGTGGCTCACGGAGGTCAGTCCTGCTTTCGCTCGAGCTTCGGGAGCTGACGGAGGTCAGTCCTGCTTTCGCTCGAGCTTCTTCAGGGCGTCGCGGGCGCGACGCGTGCAGTCGGGGGCGAAGGGAGGCCTGGCGAGGACGCCGATCCGCGCGTCGGGCGATGCGATCACGAAGTCGTGACCGCTCTGATCGTTCGCCTCCTGGACCTCGCCGACGTCGTTCAGCAACTCGTCGATCCTGCAGAACGGATCGCCGCCCATCTCGTAACCGCGTGCGGTCTTCTGGAGGTGCAGCGCCGCGACGATCTCCGAGTCGGAAACCGAGCTTCCGGCGGCGCAGCCCGCTCCAACGAGCGCGACCGCGACGAGCAGCAGGGCCGCGTGGCCCCGGCGAGAGGCATCCATCTCATCATCAAGCTATCTGGAAACGAGCGGGATCCGGTGTCTGCGCCGAAGCTTCTCGCGGAACGCATTCGGGCGACGAAAGAGGGGCGGCTTCGCCGCCCCTCTCGCTAGTGCTTCCAGACTCGAGCGAGCCTACGAAGACCGTGACGTCACGCGACGCGGCACCGCTTCGCGAGCTTGTCGATTGAGGTGACGCCGTCGTTGTAGGTGTGCTTGACCTTCACGTTCCACTTGTGGTTGCTGTCGCGGCACCGTGCCGACGCGTAATTGCCCCGCTTAATGGTCGCCGTGAAGTCACCCAGCGGAAGCGCGGTC
>Ga0126312_10003428_pt1 | contig 10709 bp, 9 predicted proteins | sample Plot104A_FD_92537 | JGI IMG/M metagenome (GOLD analysis project Ga0126312, IMG submission 92537) | Serpentine soil microbial communities from UC McLaughlin Reserve, CA, USA - Plot104A | ecosystem: Environmental > Terrestrial > Soil > Grasslands | place: USA: UC McLaughlin Reserve, Lake County...
CCTCATACCTTGACAAGCGACGTGGGTCTTTTAATAGATCAGCAGAAAAACTTCAGTACGCTTGTTGTTATGGTTATTGGAGCAATAGCTATTGGGATCGCATTTGTTATCCTTTCTTGGAATAGGAGGCTCCAGACATCGGTAAGAAATAGGACCCTCGAGCTAAAGACGGCAAATGATTCCTTGACCGAATCAAATAGATTGCTTGCGGCCGCCAATGAGCAATTAAAGGTGCACGACCGTATGCAAAAAGAATTCATAAATGTAGCGGCCCATGAGTTGCGAACCCCTATTATGCCAATATTAGGAGATGCACAATATATTGAACGTCAATTCAATAGTGAAGATTTGAGAATACAAATAGAAAAGGATCAGATTTCTTCTTTAATTCGAAATGCCAAGAGACTAGACAGGCTTGCCTCAGATATCTTAGATGTTACTAGAATTGAGAGTAAATCTTTAAAACTTCATAAAGAAAGGGTTAATCTAAAAGACGTGACATGCGGTGTTCTTGCTGATGTAAAAAAGTACGATAACAAGAGATGTCAATTTCCTGAAATACGATATACCCCCAAAGACGTGTTCATAAAAGCAGATAAGGGCAGACTATCCCAAGTAATAACTAATTTGTTGAGTAATGCGATTAAATTTACAGAGAATGGTCTAATAACAATAGATACTAGTGAATCAGACAAAGAGGTCATAGTCAGTATAAGAGATACTGGGAGCGGTATAGATCCAGAGATATACCCAAAACTTTTTTCAAAATTTATTACAAAATCGGACAGAGGAACCGGTTTAGGGCTTTTTATATCAAAAAGCATCATAGAATCCCATGGTGGTAGGATCTGGGCTGAAAACAATCAAAAGGGACCAGGAGCAGCATTTTACTTTTCGTTACCTGCTTCAGAAGATGCAGATACTCAATGACCTATGCTCTCCAATTTGTATTTTCATAGGATCTTAGAAATCATTTGACAATGTTTAATAATAGAAGGATTATTTTTGGAATATTATGATTAACAATTCATCAGAGATAGATCCCATAAAGCTGATGGTTGTTGATGACGAAAAAGATATTTTACGTATAATTAAACGTGATCTCGAGGCAAATAATAATACATTTGAGGTAGATACCTTCTGTAGTAGCGAACTAGCCCTTCAAGCATTTGATAGTCATCCTAAGGATTATTATGATCTAATATTAACAGATATCCGGATGCCAAAAATGAATGGGTTTGAATTGTATCGTCGAATAAAGGAAAAAAACCCTTCTATGAAGATCGCCTTTATAACTGCTTTCGAAATCAATAAAGAAGAATTTAGCAAAGTTTTGCCTTCAATCGATGTGAAGGACTTTATCATCAAACCCATCAGCATGTCAGATTTGATTGTCAAGCTTAAATCAATAGTGAGACGATCTTGACAAACTCACGATCACATAATAGTAATAAATTGCATTTGCTGGAAACACCTAGAATATCAGATCCTTGTCCGCCATTAGCAAAGAATCAAGTACGTCTCCTTCATACTACTCTTTCTGGTGCTCTTCTCATAATGCATATTCAAGTTCCCCTTGCTCTAGTTATCGTCATAGCAGTACTAATAAAAGCTTTCAACCAGATGTGGGGAAAATAGATTCATTTCTTGTAGTTGACTGTATAAACGGCAATAGAATATGAAGAGGCTACTTGCAGGATTATAATACGTCTAAAATATGACATCTACCGTCAAAACATATAGGCAAGTAGAACGTGATAATAAGCAAGGATATCGGAGTGCCATAATACATGGGGGATCTCGCTATGTCGACAGATTTTAAGAAGATGATAGAGATAGTGCTTCAGGAGAAACCTGAGATAAATGCTGAAATGGTGAAGGATATGATTGAGGAAAAGAAAAAAACTATTGGTGCCGGATACCTTACAGACCAAGGAGCTCTTTTTCTTGTTGCTGCAGATCTAGGGATATCATTTGAAAACGCTCCAAAGATCAATTCCGGAATAAAGGATTTGTATGTAGGTGCTAAAGAGATTAGTGTTACGGGACGAGTTATGAATATTTATCCCACTCGTAAGTATGTAAAGAGGGAAACTCAAGAGGAAATTAAGAACCGAACAATTACTATTTATGATAATGATTCTGCTGTCAAAGTTAAGCTATGGGATTCACTTACGGATTTTCCTGAAGAGAGAGGACTGAAATCAGGTGATTTGATAAAGATCTCTAGGGGCTATGTAAAAGCATCTTTCAATGGAAGTCCTTTAGTTAATTTGGGTTCCAATAGTTCTATTGAAATAATATATGAGAGTAATCCACCCATTCAAGATATCAATTCTATTGCATTGAGTGTAGATGATATCAAACAGCCACGCGAGAATGCAGTAATAGTAGGCAGGGTGAATTCAAATCCTCGGATCTCTGAGTTCACCAATACCAGAGGAGAGCGTAGTAAATCACTCCAGTTACAATTATCCAATCAAGATCAAACCAAATCTGTTCGTGTCGTTATCTGGAACGTAGACGAACTCAAGCTCCCAAAAGTACTAGAAAATGGAGTACAGCTGAAACTGATTGGGGTCCGAATCAAACAAGGGAACCCTCAGTATGGAAATTCAGATTTTGAGATACACGGTGATGAGGGGACAGCACTGGAGTTCTCAGGAAACCAACTCGAAGTAGAAGTAATGCCCTTGAGAATAATTTCAATTGGAATGGAAACTAAGAGTAGAACAATTAGCTGCCTGGCAGTTGATAGATCGCGTAAGTACTTCACTCTAAATATTGATAGTAGCTTAGTGACCCCCGAAATTCGCCAAGATACTGTCGTCGAATGTGTCCCGAGCAGAATATTTGGCAGTTCCATAATATTATCAGCTGACGATTCCTACATCAGAATAGTGGATGATGATTCTTCTTTTCTCTATACCTCTATGCTCGAGTCAAAGATTAAGGATACCAATTCTTCCCCGGATCCTCTCTTTCTAGAGGCTATAGTCTTACAAACGCCAAATGAAACAGAAGTGAACACCAAAAGCGCAGAGGTTGTTCCCCTTGCTGATACTATAATAGGTGACGATACCGGAGAGATTAGACTAGTAGGTTGGCGTGAACAAAGCTCGGAAATCACAAAGTTGAAGGTAGGAGATAGGATAAAGGTTGCTGGGGTCACAGTAAACAGCAGGACGGGTGGAAAGCAGGAACTTACATTAAGACAATATTCTTCTGTAATAAAGTTGACTTGAAGCTCTTTACTACGTCAAGTAAAATGTGACAATGAGATAGTCCTACTGTGCTAACACTGGAACTCATTCTGCTATACTATTCTTCCGCTTGTACTGGTCCATCAGATATATGTATGCCACAACGGTAAACCCAATATTTATCATCTACCATAACATATAGCTGCCCCCGTGTTTATCATCTAATTCTGCGGGTTTATTCCTTCCAGAATCCGCGAGTCATTACGTACTGTCTTTCCGCTTCGTAAATTGCACGATACAATTCAGAATCTTCCTCGTAGTTGCGCAGAATACGAGCAGCACTATCGGCTCCAATTCCATACCCAGCCAGCACAATGAGCGCCCTTCTACCAAAGCTGTGTATAAGAGACGCTACTTTCCATGCACGACTGAATTTATGGTTTTCGTCTGCAGATAGCTCTTCTCCAGAGAGCTTTTTTATTATTATTCTGACCAATTCATTGTCAAAACCAGATGTGGAAGTCACGAGTCGGGAATGGCAAAGAGGACATGATAAACGATCAGACGCATCCTTTGTTTGTACTAGTCTGTCCCACCTACCACACCTTACGCAGATTAATCTGTGCTTCGTCTTATCTAATCTTTCTTTTATAAGTTCTATTACACCCTTTTCAATGCTTAGAGGATTAGCCGAGAAGTTGGTAGAATGCTCCAAAATCGGCTTTGCCAACTGTGAGAATTCGTTAATCTCCTTCCAATGTAATCTGATACCTTTCTTTTTAAACATTTTGAATATATCTTGCGTTCGATTAGTATCATACTTATCGTGAATCAATTCTCGAATCGATTCTTTGCTAACTGGCGTTTTCGAGTATCTATCATATATCAATCGAGCGATTCTCTTATCATAAATAACGTCTTTGTTCACTATCCCAAACCTTTTTGACACCATCCAGACTTTGCGGTTTATATTATGAGTTCCAGTCATCGAGGCAATAAGTACTGCCTCTACATCAAAGGTGTCGTTAAAGAAAGCTTCCACGAGACCTTTTCCGATTCTAGCGCTCGAAGTGAGGACAATTCTGTAGGAATCGGCTCTGGTTTCAACCACATATCCTAGCTGTGAGGAAAGTATCGTCGACATCAATGAAGCGATGGTACTATTTACTTTCGTGCCAAAAGTGCTATGAATTACCAACGTATTCTTTGAAATGGAACTTTCCACGACAACGTTATATGAGTCAGGTATAGGGTCCAAAACTTCCAGCGTTTGATCTATAACGTTGCTCGATAGCTTTAACGTATTCCTTGCCGCTTGGTTACGAATATTTCCAACTTCTCTGGCAGTTTCGTAATCCACAGGTATCATTTCGCCATTCCAATATGGAATGTTAATTGCTGCACCACGGAGAGGCTCAACACTAACTCGCATCCTCGCTTCGTCTACTGAAATGATACGCCATTGAGATCCCTTTAATACAAAGACATTTCCCCTCTCGCCATAATCACCTACAAACTCCTGGTCCAAGCTGCCTATTCTTCTATTATTTATCATGTCAACTACTTCAAATTTTAGAACTTCTGGTATCATAGAAAGGTTTTCAAAATAATATTTGTAAGCTCTTATTGTTCGGCGATAGGATTGAGCTGTTTGGTCATATCTTACGATGCCTTGGCCATGAAGAAGCTCTATAACTCCCATCATGTCTTGATAACTGATGGTACTAAATGGATATGCTTTCCCAAAAATTTCGAAAGCTGATTCTAGATTGATTGGATTTTTCCCTTGAATAGATAGACCTACGAGGTGATGAGCTAACACATCTAGAGGTTCTCTATGAATCACTTGCTCCTCTATAGAACGTCTCTTCATCCGTCTCGTGATGGCTAATGCTTCAATTTCGTCATCTGAGTTATTTATTACGATTAGACCTTTGGCAGATCTGGATTGCGTATGTCTGCTCCTCCCAATTCTCTGAATCAATTTTGAAACCTGCCGTGGAGATCCGTAGTGAACTACAAGTTCAACGGACCCAATATCCAATCCCAATTCTAGTGAGGAAGTGCAAACAACAATACCTGCCAAGCCACATCTTAGTTTATTTTCGGTTTCCTCACGCATATCTCTCGACAAGGATCCATGGTGAACTTCCACAGTAATTTCATCGCGGTTTTTTAAGATGGCGCCCAAATATTCGGCCTCGTCTCTAGTGTTTGTAAAGAGTAATATCGAGCCAGTTATGTTGTTCGCCTTGATATAATCTGTTATAAACGTCGCGACCTTATTTAGAGAGCCGTCGACAAATTTTATGTCTATATCATATTTTCGAATACTGTTGTCCACTAGTATTGCACACTTCCTCTCCGGGCCGACAACAAATTTGCTTGTTTCGGCTAAGCTGCTTAAAGTAGCAGAAAGTCCTATTCTTGTGATGGCTTTCAAGGATACTGAGTGCAATCTTTCAAGGCTTAGAGACAAATGTGCCCCGCGTTCACTTGAAACAAGCTCGTGAACCTCATCTATTATTACCCATTCCAGATCTTGTAATGCAAACAGCATTTTCTGACTTGTGAGAATAGCTCCAAGTGACTCTGGGGTTGTGATTAATATTTCAGGAGGATCATCAGCTATTCTTTTTCTTGTTTTGGTATTAGTGTCGCCATGTCTTATTTCGACACGGAGACCATCATATTCTGCATACTTTACTATTCTCCGTAGAACATCATTGTTAAGTGCTCTTAATGGAGTGACATAAATAACTCGAATTTTTCCTTTTCTAGACTCCAATGTTGTAGTGCTGGACAGTACCGAAAAAACAGGTATGACCGCAGCTTCTGTTTTTCCGGATCCCGTAGGTGCTACTAGCAGACAGTTAATCCTTCTGGCAATTACAGGGAGTGATTTGGTCTGAATTAGAGTGGCGGTCTGAAATCCTTGTTTTTTGAGCTTTTCAGCAACTACTTGGTCTATAGTCGTCTATCGATCACTCTAAGAAAATGTTTCAGACGGATCCTGATGTTTCAATCGCTTTGGTTTGGAAGCTGCAGCACCATTATCGTATATCAGGACCGTCAGAATACCAGCCACAAATAACCCCAGAGCGACCCAAGCATACTGGTCAAAATTCGCTATTACCTCGCCAACCATGATGAATTGACTATTATTTCCCTGTAAATATAATTGTTCTAACCTAAAATAGATATATGCTCATATCAATAATAGAAGGCCAATGCCAAGTAAGGTCGAGGAAGAGGAAATAAAGGATGGGGTCAAAAACAGAAAGACAAAGGCAGTAGCCTTACTCTCAGGTGGATTGGATAGCAGCCTTGCGGTCAGAATGATGCTAGAACAAGGGGTTGATGTCGAAGCAATTGCAATTAAAACGCCATTTTGTGATTTCGATTGTGGAAAGGGATGTGGACACAGAGTGAAACAGGTCTCCACCGAGCTGGGTGTCCCCTTAAAGACGGTATACCTAGGTGAGGAATATCTTAAGATGTTAAAAAAACCTAAACATGGATATGGCTCTGGAATGAACCCATGCATAGATTGCAGGGCGATGATGTATAAGGAAGCAAAAAAGCATATGGAAAAAATAAACGCAGACTTTATAGTCACAGGAGAGGTTTTGTTTCAAAGGCCGATGAGCCAAAATAGTCGTGCCCTCCGCATTATCGAAGAGGAAACAAATACTACTGGCAAGATCCTGAGACCTCTCTCTGCTAAACACCTTGCTCCTACCGAAGCTGAGAAAGATCGTCTTGTTAAAAGAGAGTGTTTGGCCGAAATAAAGGGTAGGTCCCGAAAAGGTCAACTCAAGCTTGCCCAACGTTTTAACATTGAAGACCCACCTAATTCTGCTGGCGGGTGTTTGTTGACTGATCCCATTTTTTCGAAGAGAATCAAGGATGCCATTAAACATGCCTATAATATTCTGAACCTTAACGATGTAGAGCTGCTAAAGCTTGGGAGGCATTTCCGTATGACGTCTGATGCTAAATTAATTGTAGGACGAAATATGGAAGAAAATGAGAAGATTAAGCACCTATCGATGGCTGGTGATACCATATTAGAGGCTGCTGACTATGTAGGTCCTACTTGTTTGCTAAGAAGTAAGACACACGACGAATCCATATTAAATGCCTCTGCAAGCATCTTACTTCGCTATTCTGATTCTCCTAAAGGCGTTAAATGCAGGGTCAGAGCTGTAGTTTATGACAAGGAAGAAGAAATATGCGTTGCATCTGCCTCGGATGAAGAAATTGTGAAGCTAAGAATCTAAATCAACAAGACGGTGAATGACTTTTGACCACCATAACTATTTGGCTTCAGACTACAATAGTTTGTTAGTACAGTAGATGGAGAATGCATGCAAAAGACACCAATATACCTAAAAGCTGTCACACTTAAAAGCATTGGCGATATTTCCAGTATTAAGGATGATGCTGAAAAACAAATGATACTAATTCTACGAGTTACACCTCTGGCGCATAAGGATGTCGAAGAATTACGCAAGGCTATTGATGATCTTTACAAATATGTGCAAGCATCAGGTGGAGATATTGCACGCTTAGGAGAGGAACGGGTAGTTATTACGCCACCAAACGTAAAGATTTGGAAAGGAATTTGAACTATGTGACCTGTAATTGGTTATTGTCTATTTCTTGTCATTTGTTAGAGCTTTTAGAGTATAGAATGTGTAACGGGTTTCATGCATTAAACTAATTTTATTGCTTCTAGAACTAAAGGATGCTGGGTTTGTATTTTTAGTATCCTATTAATTGAAGTCGCAAGATTTTGTACCTTAGGTCGCTCACCATGATTAACCATTACACGTCTTAATTTTTGTCTGAGTTTACTTACATAACTCATTAGTTGACTGTAGTCACTATGAACGTCTAGTCCCTCGATTTTCTCTACTATACAACGTATTTGGATCTCCTCTCCGCCTAATAATATTTGTCTTTTACCTTCCTGAATATGCCTTCCCAAACTCCCAGGCATCTGATATGAAGCTAGAACAATCTTGCTTTCCTGCCTTTGAGATAGCTGTTTCAAATAATGAAGCAGAGGTTCCTCGTCCTTAGTAAATAATGGACAAATTATGATCGCTGGTTCACTACCTAAAGTATGAGATTCTACTAATGTTAGGTGTTTTGACTGAAATGGGCTTCTTTCATCTTGGTATACGCGACTATTTATTTCTTCTGAGAGATATTCAGAATATACTTCATGAATCGATGAAACATCAGCGATGACTTTCTCGACTAGAATCTTTGCTTCAACAATTCTACCCAAGGCGATATATTTATCAAATATCAATGAGATTTCTTGTGCTAATCCAATATGGGGAACTGGAATGAGTACCACTTCTTTCTTAGACAGAGTTGAATTTACGCTGTCGACAAGACGCTGAATTGCTATCTCGTAATCCGGAAATATGTCCTCTTTGTTGCCATAAGTACTCTCAACTATAAGGGTTTCGACCCTTGTAAAGTTAAAGCTAGGTTTGGTGAACAAAATTGAATCTCGGAAACGCATTTCTCCGGTATAAACAACATTGTGATCTCCGTTTCCTATATGAAGATGCATCATACTAGAGCCTAAGACATGACATGAATTAGTAAGCGTCAGCTTCACATCAGGAGAAATATCTGTTACAATGCCAAGATTAAGAGGAATTGTGTGGACAACCGCCGTTTTAACATCTTCAAGGGAATAGATTGCATCACCATTTGATTTTCTAATATACTCTGTTTGTTCTAAATTCATGAGGGGCAAGGTTGGTTCTGAACAATAGACTGGGCCATCATAGCCGTATTTGAAAAGAAAGGGTAAAAAACCGCTGTGGGATAAGTGTGCATGACTCAAGACTACTGCATCAAGATCGTTAATCCCAATTCCTGTAATATCTAATCTCGGTAGGATATCTAGGGGCTCTTTTGCAAACAGGTTAAGTCCACAGTCGAGTAAAATCTTGCTTTCGTGTGTTGATAATAACATTGCAGAACGTGCAACTTCTGCAAATCCTCCAAGCGTGACAATACTGGCCTCCGCTGGTGAATCAGACAATTTTGATCTAAAGATCCTCTCTCCAACATCCTTGTAGAATTGGATACGTTCGTCCGCCGTTTCATATAAGGTCCTATGAATATTCTCCATCACATGCATATTTGATGCCTTTTTTCTCAGTTTGAATTTCCATCCGGTTTTTTCCACTATTTCGTAGTTACTACCTTGTATACTGGAGATGAGTCCGAATGGATTCTTAATATAGATAGTTGCTTCTCCCAATGCAGGATCAAAAAAAGTATGATCTAGCTGAATTTCCTTTGAAACACAGCTTCTTAATAGAGCTAATGTTTCACTCTCGGACTTGCGAATAGATTCATCGGTTCGAATGACTATCCTTTTTTTCAATGTATTCACCATGTTAGATATAATCTGACTATTTTTCAACAGATAGGCTGGGTTATCAGAATATAGCGCAATGTTAGGACCCTCATATTCTATCTTGGTGAGACTTGATTCTCTGGGAAGACTCTGAAGTATAGAAGCCATTATATTTTGATTATTCTGACCATTGTAGTATGATTTATGTTGCATATTATCACATTAGCATTCTAAATAACAGGCTAATTTCTGACCGCAGTTTTGGTATATTTGCATTCCACCTTTAAAGAGTGTTTCGCTTTAATGATAATTTCTTGCCTCTACTTTGACTGTATTAATGTCAAAGTTGAAATAGTGTTTTGAATTATAGTTACCATTGAGAAAGTTTGGAAAATATAGATTCAGGTTATGGTGAAGAAAGGTTTGGAGAAAGCAGGGGTACTGGAGGATATAGACCGCGAAGAGATTATGGGAGCTACGGCTCGAGGGGTCGTAGTGGCGGTAGCTTTACAGGCCCAAGACCTTTTAGACCATCACCAGTAAGGGTTGGAGAAGAATTTGACGTCAGGATAGAGTCAATGAGCAAAAGAGGGGACGCGGGTGTTGCCAAAGTGGAAGGCCTCGTAATTTTTGTCACCGGAACCAAAGTCGGAGATAACGTAAGGATAAGAATAACCAAGGTTGGGAGAGGATATGCAACTGCAGAAATTGCAGGAGCGAGTCAGTTAACTGGGAATAAGGCCGTAGATCAACCATCGATTAGTGCAGATGACGAGCAGCCATCGATTAGTGCAGATGACGAGCAGCCATCGATTAGTGCAGATGACGAGCAGCCAAGTTAAGTTCTAAATCTGAACTCAAGGTACATACCGGAAGAGATAGAGTTTACTTTTTTATTTAGACAATTACCTGGGATGAATGTAAGGTTTGAATCCCAATTCAGCTCACATGATGGAGCTACCAAGGAAAATACTAATAGGAGATGACGTATCAACAATATCGGAGAATTCTTACTTGATCTTAACCACGATGCATCGAAAATTGCAATTGTGACTGGTCTTACCGTCCAAGCTAAAGCAGGAAAACAATGTCGCGCCTCAATCGACAAGTCA
>Ga0126312_10003429_pt1 | contig 10708 bp, 10 predicted proteins | sample Plot104A_FD_92537 | JGI IMG/M metagenome (GOLD analysis project Ga0126312, IMG submission 92537) | Serpentine soil microbial communities from UC McLaughlin Reserve, CA, USA - Plot104A | ecosystem: Environmental > Terrestrial > Soil > Grasslands | place: USA: UC McLaughlin Reserve, Lake County...
AATCCTCCCATGATTGGTGCTACCCAGTAGATCCAATTATAGTTAAAATTTCCCATAATCAATGCAGGACCAAATGAACGAGCGGGATTCAATGAACCACCAGTTATGGCAGCGCCAAACATAACATTAAATCCAAGTGTAAATCCTATTGCTACTCCTGCTAATGGAACGATTTTAAAGTTCTTTGAAGTAGTAGTAGCTAATACAACATAAACCAAAGTAAAAGTCATTACTGTTTCCAATATGAGTGCTCTAACAGCGTTATCGTCTAAGGGTAGTGTTACACTTGCAGCCATCTCTGAGCCAAATATTGAATATACAACAGCGGCAGCAATTACTGCACCAATGAGCTGTGCTATGATATAAACTGCTGCTTCCTTACCTTTAATCTTTCTAGCAACCAATAAGCCTATTGTAACAGCAGGATTAACTTGAGCACCAGAACGATAACCAATTGCATATATGATTGCTGTTAATACAAGAGCATGAACTAAACCTATCCCAATTATACCTAATTGACCCCTATCGGCATAAACTGTGGCTGCAGAGCAAATTGCATAAACTAGAATAAATGCGCCAACTACTTCTACTAAAAATTTAAATTTTAAAGAATGGTTCTTGATGTCCTTATCTTCTTTATTGTCTGTACTCATTTTCTAGACTTGTTCACCTTCATCTTCATCTCATCCTCCTCCTTCTGCTTCCTCGAAGTATATATATATCCTCTAGCTTATTGCCATCCATGTCGTTGTCATCTGCCCTCACTTCTGTTATAGCATTTTCAGCGTCGATAATCGTGTTGTTGTACACTCTGTTACCGGTAGTCCGACCATCGTCAGGATAGCTTACCTTCATTTCAAATATTGGGTCATCATATGTCAGGAAGGCCTCTTGCAGCTGCTGCAGTGATTGAGTTTGTGCTATTGCAGCCATTGGGTTAATAGGATAGCACCCCACTGCTGCTCCAATTGCAGAGATTATCGCGACTAGTTGAACCTTTGCAGCTCAAACTCAATTTTCATGACCCCCATGCAGAGATTCTTTCCACATCGTAAACATCGGATTTAGGTGTTACATTTCAAGAATGTGGTAATAAACTCCAGCTGGAACACAATAACTAACTATGGATAAAACAAACAAAGTAGACAGACAAACAAACCTTTAGTCACTAAAAAGGTAGGGAGCGAACAAAAGATAAGAAAGCGTTATGCGGCCACTGCTGCTGCCCCTCCTCATCCTTTTAGTAGTATGGGGTTATGATGATGAGGGCTCTAGAAAACAAAATCCGTTTTCCCCTGGCTGCTAGAGATTCCATCACTCTAATTTTATGACCTGTGGGTCAGCCTTAATCTCAAAATATTGAGACCAAGCTAACTTAAATAATTCGTAATTGTTCCTCTGCTGCCGTGGTCGATAAGGACGAACTTCGTGAGCATCTGAATTTCCTGGTCCAAGGGAGAATAGAAGCATCCGGATTGATTGTCGCTCTATCTTTTGGTGGATTTACCATCCTAACATTGTTTGAAAACAAACAGTGGGTTGATTCTGTCAGCTGGTGGGTTTTGTCTATCGCCTACCTGGTCGTATTGCTTGGAATCTTGTTCACGTTTCCACAGTGGGCGACTTCAATATGGAAAATAGAACATGTTCGTAAGCTTCTGGCACGTGAAGCAAAGATATTTCCTCCTTGGTATTCCGAATCAGACAAGGAAAAGGCTATGGAATAGGGCGGCAAAGAAGCAAGCTTTATTGGTCGTCATTTTGTTCCGATTTGGCAATTAATAATAATAGGAATGCGAAAATTTTTCTGGATAAGCATAGGATTTCATTGTGGCTTTGGTAATCCTGAACTACTAAATCCAGTCTGTTGCTAGGCACTTGAATCCTTGCACAGCATATATACTGAGTGAGCGCCAAACAATGATGGCAATGAAGGTAATGAAGGATTTCAAAGGCTGCCGATAATTATCCGTTTGAAAGAACACAAACGCTTAACCTAGTTCACTCCAAACACAATTTCAAAATCTACGTCGAACACATTATTAGTACCTGTAATTGGTAATGGTTCTAAATGGACTTACAGTGGATATATAGATAGTTGCCGTCGTCAATGTCGAAATCTTCTTGAGGAGCTCCCACCTCCCTTTTCTCACCGTTGCTGTACCTACAATCTATCCTTCTTGTTAATTCCTAAGGATAGTCCACTTTTTGCAGCCTTCATTACCGACACTGCCTTCATTATTTATCAAAAGCTAAATGCCGCTATAGTCATTATATAGATTCTATGGTCGAGAATCATCCGGCTCTTTTAACGACGAGGACAGAGATTGAATGGTTGCTTGGCAATGCCCAAGTTTCCAAGGGCTATGAATATACCGGATTGAGAGCGACATAAAGAGAAAGTTGAAGACATTCCACCATCAATACCACCGGAGAGAAGGGCTTGAGGATCATGCAAGCTCCAGGCTTTGGAAAGAAGTAGAGCAGCTTTTGCAAGCAAAAGAAAGGGCAAAGGAAGAAGAAGCAGCTTACATTGAAGACACTGAGAGAATAGCTACAGAGATTGAAATGCTCAAAGTTGTATTCTATCTGGTGAATAGAAACTCGTGTTCTTTCGGTAGCACTTAATAACTTCACGAATCTTTATTTTTCCAATAGCAGTCGATAAGCAATGCAATTCACTCTGACCATGAAGAACTCATTGGCCCCACATTACGCAAGGCCCGAATTGTTCGATAATCGATCCTAATACTACCGGTTTAGATGTCCATTTCAGATGAGATAATCATGTCATCCACCTGCAAAAGCTGCTCCAGCTTATCTGCATCCCTAAGTGCATTTTGAAGCGTCTTTATCTCCAATTCATATACTGCTTTTTTATGGCAGGATTCAGACCTCCACACTACGACCGCTGCCTGGGGTTATCATTCTTTCACTTGCATCAATCATTTTTTTGTATCACTTCGTCTTCTGTTGAGTCATAGATGGAATAGACCAAACCGATGGAGACCACTACTAACGCCTGTGCAGATACTTATTATATCATCGCTAGCACCCTAAGGGGAGGGAAGAGGATCGACACCAGTACTGTTGCCAATTTCACTTTCCCACATCCATAATGTTCTGGTAACCGCCCCAGCATTTGGCTGTTCGTCATGAAGTCCTACTACTATCATACCGTTAAATGGCCCAAGGCTGCCGGTTGCATTGTTATCAAATACTGCTATTGTAATTCCCTTTGTTTGAGAGGTGGCAGGATCGCTCTTCATAATCTCATAAAATGTAATCGCAGTGCTATCGCTGTCTTCTTCGGAGAAGAAGCTCTCCCTTCCGTAACCACTTCCTGTCACAGAAGACATAAACGCAGTACCGTTGTTAGTCACGTTGATAGTCTCTCCAGTGTCAGGGACAGTTAATGAGCCATTTCCAAAGAATGTTACGATCGAGTGTGTCTCGTCAAATGGGGTTACGCCCGTGTTCCTTGTACTTTCTTGCCAGATTGGTTGTGCTGATAAGTGTATTACTGATGAGGACGGTCTAGTAGTAGCACTAGTATTAGTCGTAGCAGTATTAGTGATGTCGTCACTGGTTGTTGTTGTTGTTGTCGTCGTCGTCGTACCACCTGTTGTAGACGTATTATTCCCTCCTCCTTCTTGTGCAAGGGCAGTAGTAATCGTCATTGGTGTAATGGGGCTGAGGATCAGAAAGCCGCCTGCTAACAGCGTTAGCGCAATAATCATGATGGACACAGTAGCAGAGGTGCTGCCGCTGCTATTATTTCTTGAAACGGACGCTTTTCTATCTCTTTCCCCATTGTTTTTTTGATAATTGACATTGTTGTGTTAGCCACAGCACAGATTACCATTTAAGAGTTCATAGTTTGTTTTATCCTGGTTTCCAAGTGGGGTATTTATGATACCTTTGAGCCTTGATCCTTACCGTGAGGATTCGCATTGGGACAGATGCCAAAAGGGCGGCTTTGCCATGACTATTGAACAAGCATCACAGCAAATTCCCAGTCAATTCATAGTGCCAGTATCTTTGTTGTTATTGCTAGTTGAGGTAGTTGGTGCCGTAGCTAGAGAGGCAGGATTTATAATACACCAATTTCAGAGAAGAGACATTCAGACACAAGAGATCGGAGGAAAAAGAAGAGCTTGAAACAACGAGGACCTATTATCTTGATTATAGGTGGAGCGCTATTTGTTGCAGGAATAGTAATAGCTGTCGTATGGGCTATCCAATTCGCTATCGCATTTAGGGATACATTTCTAGATGAAAGAGAGAAGCTCATCGACCAAGTCACAATAGAGCCTGGCAGATCGGTCGAGGCAGCAACAACTCATGTAAGAGATGTCTCAAGACCAATAACTGTAGGCATTCATATTCAAAGACTAGGAGAAAGGGGAGCAGATGAAGGAGAGGGGCTGCAGCAGCGACTACAACAAGAACTACAAGTGCCTCGAGGACAAAGAGAAGCGAGATTGATCGAAACTGTCAAAGATCCATCCGGGACTGTTGTAAGTAACAATGAGTTCTCTGCAAACCTGTTTACTACTTTTCAGCCGCAAAGTACCGGTAATCATATTCTTAACATAACCAATGCAGGAGCAAAAAATGCTACAATTTACGGTATATTTGGCTATTTGCCAGTGCTAACCGCTGCAAAATCTTTTGAAGAGGGAGGTCAGGCGCTACCTTATGTGGATCTCGGTACTTTTTCTGGAGTCATTGTCGGGGGAGTATTAACAGCAATAGGCTTTATCACAATCATTACAGGAATAATAATAGTTGTTAGAGATAGCCGAAAAGGAGGGCAGCAGAAGAGCGGCGGTAGCAGTGGTAGTGGTGGTGATGTAGCAGAAGGCGGCACCACATATAGGAAAGACTGATGAGACAAGTAAGTATCGGTTTAATCTCTTCATGCCCTATTGCTACGCTAATAGTGTGGGCAAGCAAATGAATGACTATCCCAAGGCAGTTGATGAGATGGTAGATGAAGCTTTTGCAAAGTCAAATCCTACTATTTTGTCGGCAAAATACTTCGCACTGCGAAGATCAAAATACTAGGAAGCTTGCCTGGCGCGAAATAGATGAAATGATACGCGAGCTTGAATCGCCAGATTAGTTAGTAGTGTCTTCCTCCTCTTCTTCTGGTTCGGTGGCCTCATCTGCTACTGTACATCCAGTCAGGGAGTGCATCAGAAGCAGCAGCAGCATTGTCAGTCAGTCAGTCTTGTCTGATTTTACTTCCATCTTGTGCATTCATAACATAGATTTCGCTGTTGCGGTCCCTGTCGCTAGTAAAAAAGCTATATCTTGGCATTCTCTCCTGAAAAAGTAGTAGCAGATGCAGACTGTAGATTGTTGGTATACTTTTTTTTAATTTCGATACGGCTCTCCTCCTCCTCGCCGCACCTTTATAAAGACCGCATCTGTTGGCGAATATATATTGGGTACTACTGTTGGACATTGTTGCAGAGTTCTCAGCTGCTTTTGCTCAAACTTTTTATATGGCACAACATCTCCCCCGCTCTAACATATGAATCAGACTTCTACGAAATCTCCAGGCTGGAAGCGTGGGGTACAGATAGGACTCGGAGCATTAGCAATAATTCTTGCGATCTACGCACTAGTATATCCAGGCGTTACATTAGTCACTTTGGTATTCATTCTTGCGATAATATTTCTAATTATCGGAATAGAGAGAGTTATAAGCGGAATATTTATTCCACGCGGGTCAAGATGGGCTAGTATAGGATTAGGTATTTTAGTAATTATTTTGGCCAGCATAGCTCTTACCTTCCCTGTTGCAACGACAGTCACACTGTTCCTGTTCCTAGGATTTGCATTATTGTTTTATGGCATTGCCGGAATAGTACATGGGTTTGGAGACAGAATGCAAAAAGGATGGGTACGAGGCTTTCACATAGGGGTAGGCATTTTAGCTGTAATATTCGGAGGTTTGATAATTGTATCTCCGTTCTTTGGAGCAGTCTTGGCTGGTTTCATCATGGCAATTATTCTAATAATAATAGGCATTCAGATGATTAGTGCAGGAATTGGAGGAAGAGAGACTCGACTGACTCCCCCTGGGTTTAAAAGATAATAAGATAGAATGAAGAACTAGAATGAAGGGTGAAAGATGCATATAAGCATCACCAACCCCAACCCCCAGTATTAGACCTCAAGGGAATAGAAGATGACCATCAATTTTTTTCTACTCACTCTAATCTATATCCTTCCTTGCAGGAAGGATACCAAATGAAATGAAGTTTGCTAAATCACAAATCTCCAGGGATATCTTACCTATTCGGCGAATAACTTCAAAAATAACCCAGAAAGCTAAGCAAATAAATAATGAAGGATTTCTTCTAACATATAATATATGCCATCTGGCATTGATAGAGAGAAGAGTACTCTTATATACTCTCTCTGCGTTAAGCATTACAGAAAAAATGTTTCAAGTCACTTTTCCATCAGGTCGTAAAATTGTACCTGCTTTGGTCGTTGTCGATATGCAGAATGGTTTTGTTAGCAAAAATGGTTCATATGATAAATTAGGGATGAACACCTCCAATTACAGGGAGATAATACCAAAGCTGAAGGATCTCATCGAATTCTGCAGGAGTATGGAAATTCCTGTCTTTTACACGGAAGCAGTTAAGGAGGCTAGCGGAGTTGACGTGTTGACAAAAATCCATAACATTCTACCAAAAACAAGACAAGAGCGACATAAGATTCCGATCTGTATCAGAGGCACTTGGGATGGGGTTACGATTGACGAGCTAAAGCCTAGAGAGAATGATCTAGTGGTTATCAAACGAAGAGATTCTGCTTTCCAGGATACAGAATTCCGGATCTGGCTTCAGAGCGAAGGCATTAATTTCTTGGTATTTACTGGAATCGATACTTCAATTTGTGTAGAGACATCATTAAGAGAGGGATTTAATATCGGATATGATGTGATGATAATATCTGATGCCACGGCATCAGGAGATAAAGACCATTATGAGACTACACTAGAAAGAGTAAAAGACTACTATGGATTGGTAATGAGTGCAGAACGATTTAGGACAGCAATTAATAATTTGGATAGAATTAGAAAAGGCGAGGTAGATTTACGCACTTGGGGAGACGAAAAGTTAAATGACTTTCTTAAGGAATTTGACTTACTGGACCCTAGGACATTTTCTCTCTCTAAAGAAGAGACCCCTTTAGCTCGCCAAGCCGAGATATAAGAAGTCCACTCCAAAGCATCGATGCGAAAATATGGCAGGCTCGATCTTAGCGTGACATGTTGAAATTAATGTCCATCGACATTGGTTCCTGTTTTGCGAACTAATGCTCGCCCAGGTAGTAAAAAATTACTAATAACACTAGGCGCTACTGTATCTCATTTCTCTTACTCCAACACTTACAAATCCTATTATCTCTATTATCTAGAATCATTCTAACCTTAGGGCTGAACATATCTCATTCGAAACTCATTACCAAAGAGAGAGTTGAGGCTTTCATTCAGAAGTTAAATTTGCTTGATCCTAGGGCAAGAGTTGCATGAACTAAAAAACTAACAACAGAGAAGTGTAAAAATAATATTGCGTGTGCCAATTCAGTCAGTCAGTCATGCTGCACTTTCAGCTTCAGATGCACTTTTTTTTCGACTAATATCATCGAAAAACTGTTGTAGTGATGATGAAGAAGGGGAGTATTCCCTCATTACTTTGAAAAGGAATCCTGTAACCATTATTCTCATAGTCGATATCCCTGTCCTAAATGGAAATGCACCGTGTCCCTGCTCTGTGTTAGGATCTATCCATTCGTAGAATGCATGCGATTCAGGGTCCCCTGCTTGCGACGTAAAGGCAGACATCATGGTATCGCAATCCTCAACTCTATCGAATCTTGCTCTTGCTAGCATCTCTACTGCTGCAATCCAAGGCCAGCAGGTCTGATTGTGATATTCAAACGGTTTGAGTTTCCAAGGGCCCGTTTCCTCCAAAAAGCCTTCTGTGCAAAGAGGCCACTTTCCCTTCCACATTCTGCTCTTTATGGCTTCAAGGGTGCTTGATGCTCTGTGAGCAAGTCTGGAGTCAAGAGGTTTGGGTGGCTGTTGATTGGCAAGAGCTTCTTTTTGCAACATCCTTAAGTTGTTTTGCTCTGTGTCGGCAGTCATTGCTACTAAATAGAAGGATGTATCTTCGGTAAGCGTCTCACGTAAGTCGCCCTTATGCGTTTCTTGCAAATTCATGTAGCAACCATCCTTCTGAGACCACATTTTCTTCTCCACAGAATCCATCGCCCTGTCTCTTAATTGCCTCATTCTATTCGCTTCGGCATCTTGCCCTAGGTTTGATAGCAGAATAGAAAGATCATTTAGAGCGATTATCCAACATGCCTGGCTGTATACCATCTTGCCTGCTCGAAGCGCTGTATCCATCCAGTCTTCGTTATGCTTTTGCTCTAGTAAGCCATCGCCGTCGATGTCCCGCTTTGCAAGGTAGTCAACGGCTTTAATCATACGAGGAACTGTATAATTTGTAACCTTTACAGGATCTGTCGCTCCAATTTTTGCAATCAGACCGGAAACATAGTCTGCCGAATCTTTCGAAGCTACGACTTTTCCTTGTTGTGAATCCTTGGATGCAGACGTGTCTCCATGTCTTAGTGACCAATTGCCCAAGATCCAGGCAGTTGTCGCAACCATAAGGGCGGTAGAATCAATGTCCGGATTTTTCCCATAGGTTTCAGAGAAACCAACTTGGTATATTGTAGTGGGAATCGCTCCTTCAAATTCCTTTTCCTTTTCGCTGTCAGCCACTTCGGCTGTAAAATTCATTTCAGGTGAGCCCCTTCCATAGACTACCTTTTCTCTGCCTGGGCTTATCTGATGAGACCATATTTGAGCAAGCTGCATTAGGGTGCCATCGACATTGCCAGTCAGAAACCAGTCCCGCAGGATGTATGAAGCGTCTCTACCCCATACGGCTTGATAATAACCCCTGGACTGATACCTTGCAAGGCATGCGCTTGTGTTTTTTCAAGGAAAGTGTTTGCCTTAGATAAAATCGGTTGCCAAGTTCTAGGTATCTCTTCAGATGTCAAGAGAAAATCATGATAATATCGTTCATATAGCTTTTATGGATTACTCTGCTCAAATTCTTATTAGCGATACCAGCAAAGGTTCTAAAGATGACTTCCACCAACTCCGACTCAGCCAGCGGTCGTCCAAAATTGAAATGCTCCATTTGCGGAAAGGAGTTCGAAAACCTCGGCGATTTGCAAAGGCATACCACCGTCGAGCATATCCAAAAAGGAGAACTCCCATCAAGATCTAAAGATGCGTGAGGAAGAGGAGGAGGACTTCAATCATATAGAAGCAACAGAGACGGCAGATTTTCTTTTCGATTTCCTGTTAGCGCCTTATGTATTATATGAGTCGATCTTCTAGAAATGCAGCCTGATGCCATCTTATATAGCGCCAAATTGAATATAAAAGTGCTGTATGTTACACGGCTGCGTATCTAACATCAGCTCTTGCAATATAAGAAACAACTCCGCTTGAAGTGCAGGGATTTTGGCGTTTATAGGATATAATATTGTCGCCTTCGGTAATGTTGTGCTCATGACTCTGATTTTGCAAAAGTTTATAAGCAAATAGCGAATGAGAAGGTGTTTGCGGAATTGAAGAAGTAAGCGCGACTAGTACGACAGGACTATGAGAGTAACCAAATCAATGTGCCTATTGCTACGAGGATTACAGTGTTAGCGCCTCCACTTCTTTGCTGGACTCCTAGCAGTTCATCATATATCCGCAACTTATGTCCCATCTGCTTGGTTGCGTGTTGTGCAAACGCAAGGTAGCTAGGGTCTTCACCCGTAATAGAGTGTGGGTACTCTAACTCCCACTTGTGTTCATCCAAATACTTGGACACCTGTGGAGACTCAGGTTTCACCCTATCAAGTTTGGCAGGCAATTCATACTGAAGCCCCTTGCCAAACAATATTAGCTCGACTTGAATTTCAATGGAGCTCCATTCCGGCGTCGCCATCCTATCCTTTGCAAGCAAATGAAGTATTGATGCCCAAGATGACAAAAAGCTATTCATGTTTGTTGTTATAGCATCCATTGCCGTGGCAAATATCTGTCGTCCCACGCCAACAGAAATGAAGAAACCAGCAATTACTATCAGAATGTTTTGATTCCATTGGATCAGAGCTATAAGTAATACCGAAAAAGCCGCAAATGAAACGCTGATTATTGTTGCACTAATAATAATATCCCGCGTCGGTTGTTTGATCAGCTTCATATCATAATGAACATGCGATGGTTTGGGAATGCGAATAAAGAAGATGAAAAGAGTATTGATAAATATCAAGACTACAAGATGTTTGAGCATCTTTCTGTAGGTGTATGCAATCACTGAATTTCTCTCTCTAACTGTTATGATTACGCTGGTTAGTAAGAATTGCGTTTATTGGTGTTTGCACATAAACCTTGCTTGTTTTTACGGCGCATTCCAGCAGCTTTTTGCCATAGGTGAGTGCTGTGTGAAGCACTGCCAACCCACTCACTAGTGTGTCATTTGCCTGATGCATGAGCGTCTCTGCCTTCGTTTCGCCTTTGGAACATTGCTTTCAATCCCGGCAGCGAACCGGTCATAAGCCTTGATAACCCTTCCAAGAAAATAGATTCAAAAGTTGAATC
>Ga0126312_10003430_pt1 | contig 10706 bp, 10 predicted proteins | sample Plot104A_FD_92537 | JGI IMG/M metagenome (GOLD analysis project Ga0126312, IMG submission 92537) | Serpentine soil microbial communities from UC McLaughlin Reserve, CA, USA - Plot104A | ecosystem: Environmental > Terrestrial > Soil > Grasslands | place: USA: UC McLaughlin Reserve, Lake County...
CAAGTGGGAGATCCCGCGCTCCGAGCTCGACGAGATCGGGCTGCGCTCTCACCAGCGCGCCGCGCAGGCCACCGAGGAGGGCCGCTTCGAGCGCGAGATCGTTCCGTTCTCGGTCAACGGCGACACCTATGTGACCGATCAGGGAATTCGGTCGGACACGAGCATCGAGAAGCTGTCCGAGCTGAAGCCGGCCTTCAAGGAGGACGGTCGCGTCACCGCAGGCAACTCCTCGCAGATCTCGGACGGGGCGGCCGCCGTGCTGCTCATGGAGCGGGCGAAGGCGGAGTCGCTCGGCCTGAAGCCGCGCGCCCGGATCGTCGACCAGACGACCGTCGGCGTGGACCCCGTGATCATGCTCACCGGCCCGATCCCGGCGACGAAGAAGCTCCTCGACCGGAACGCCATGAAGATGGACGACATCGACCTCGTGGAGATCAACGAGGCGTTCGCGCCCGTCGTGGCCGCCTGGCGCCGCGAGCTCGAGCCGGACATGGACCGCGTGAACGTGAACGGCGGCGCGATCGCGCTCGGACACCCGCTCGGATCGACCGGCGCGCGGCTGATCACTACGCTGCTGCACGAGCTGGAGCGCTCCGACAAGGAGGTCGGGCTCGTGACGATGTGCTGCGGCGGCGGGCTCGGAACCGGTACGCTGATCCAGCGGGTTTAAGAGGGCGTTTGGCTACCCGTGTCCCCGGTTAGGCGCCGGGCGGCGCGGGTACACCCGCCGAGTGCCGGTGCATACCCAAGGTTCACTTCTGGACGGCCGCTATCGGGTAGTCAGGCATCTCGGCTCCGGCGGCATGGCGTCGGTCCTTCTCTGCGAGGACGAGCGCCTGGGCCGCCAGGTGGCCGTGAAGCGGCTGCACGCCGACAGCCCCGTCGACGTCGAACAGCGCTTCAACCGCGAGGCGAAGCTCGGCGCCTCGCTCAACCACCCGAACCTCGTGTCGGTGTTCGACACCGCGACGGACGACGAGGGCGTGCTGATCGTCATGGAGTACGTGGACGGCGAGCCGCTGTCGCGGACGCTCCGGCGCGGGCCGCTGCGCCCCGACGAGGTCAGCAAGATGGTGGTCGACGTGGGCGCGGCGCTCGACCACGCCCACGCCCAGGGCGTCGTGCACCGCGACGTGAAGCCCGGCAACGTGCTGATTCGCGAGGACGGCGTCACGAAGCTCGCCGATCTGGGCATCGCGACGGCGTCCGACGGCACCCGCATCACGCGCAGCGGGACCGTGCTCGGAACGGCCGCCTACATGGCACCCGAGCAGCTCGAGGGGCGCGACGCCGGCCCGCCCGCGGACATCTACGCGCTGGCGGCGATCGCGTTCGAGGCGCTCAGCGGGAGGAAGCCGCGCGAGGGCCGGACGCCGATGGAGATCGCCCACAAGACGGCGACCGAGGGCCCGCCGGACCTGTCCAAGGCCCGGCCGCAGGCTCCGAAGGCGGCTGCGCAGGTGCTGAAGCGCGGGATGGCGCTCGACCCCGAGGACCGGCCGAGCTCGGCCGGCGAGCTCGCGCGCGACCTGGCGGCCGCGCTCGACGAGACCCCGGAGGAGCCGACGAGGACGACGCGGTTCCTGCGGCGCGGGGCGGCTGCCGCCGCGGCCGTCGACCCGACTCCGACCCCCGCGAGGACGCTTCCGCCACTCGCACGAGCCAGCGCCTCGCGGCGGCGGCCCGGGCTCGTCCCGGTCCTGCTCGCGATCGTCCTCATAGCGCTCGCCGCGGCCACGATCGTCGGCGCCGTCCTCTCCGGTGGCGGCGACGACAAGAGCTCCTCGTCGCGCACCGACCGGACGCCCGCCCAGCCGTTGCAGAATGAGCCGGCGACGAAGGACGAGCCCGCGAAGAAGGAGCCCAAGGGCGGCAAGGGGAAGAAGAAGGGCCAGGAGAAGGCCGCCGCGCCGGCGCAGGGCGGCGGGGGCTACGACCCGGCGGGCGGGGCCGCCCTGAACCGCCAGGGCTTCGACCTCATGGGCCAGGAGAAGTACGACGAGGCGATCCCGATCCTCCAGCAGGCGGTGGACTCGTTCCCGCCTGGCACCACCGACGTGAACTACGCCTACGCGCTCTTCAACCTCGGGAAGTCGCTGCGCCAGGCAGGCCAGCCCGACAAGGCGATCCCGATCCTCGAGAAGCGGCTCGAGATCCCGAACCAGACCGACGTCGTCCAGCGCGAGCTCGACCTCGCCAGGCAGCAAGCCGGCTAGAGGCCTCGCCGGCTCGGCGGGCGGCGCGCGCGCTGGCATCATGCGCGACATGAGCATCGCCGCCGAGGCCGTCCTGCCGCTCGTCCCGACGGACGAGGAACGCCAGATTCGCGAGGCGGTGCGCGGGATCTGCGACGGCTTCCCCGAGGACTACTCGCGCAGGAAGCACGAGGCCGGCGAGCCGCCGACCGAGCTCTGGGACGCCCTGGCCGGCAAGGGCTACCTCGGCGTGAACCTGCCCGAGGAGTGGGGCGGCGGCGGGCTCGGCATGAGCGGCCTGGCGGCCGTGGGGGAGGAGATCGCCGCGGCCGGGAAGTCGCTGCTCCTGATCGTCGTCTCGCCGGCGATCGTCGGCAACATCCTCGCTCGCCACGGCAACGACCGGCAGAAGGAGCGCTGGCTGCGCGGCATCGCGGCCGGCACGACCAAGATCGCGTTCGCGATCACCGAGCCGGACGCCGGCACGAACTCGCACAACCTCTCGACCTCGGTCGAGCGCCGCGGCGGCGCTCTCGTCCTGCGCGGTCAGAAGACCTACATCTCGGGCGTGGAGCACGCCGAAGCGGTGCTGGTGGTGGCGCGCAGCCGGCTGCCGGACGGCCAGCTCGGGCTGCCGTCGCTCGCCATCGTCGACGTCGACGCGCCCGGCTTCACCCGCGACGAGATCCCGATGCCGTACCTCGGACCGGACAAGCAGTGGACGCTCTTCTTCGACGGCGTCGAGCTCGAGGAGGAGCGCCTGATCGGCGGGGAGGGCGGCGGGCTCGGCCCGGTCTTCGACGGGCTCAACCCGGAGCGGATCATGGGCGCCGCGATCGCCTGCGGCGCCGGCCGGCGCGCGCTCGCCAAGGCGGCGGCGTACGCGAGCGAGCGCGCCGTCTGGGGCGCGCCGATCGGGACGCACCAGGGCGTGGCGCACCCGCTGGCCGAGGCGAAGATCGAGCTCGAGCTCGCGCGGCTGATGACGCAGAAGGCCTGCGCGCTCTACGACGCGGGCGTGCCCGGCGCCGGCGAGGCCAGCAACATGGCCAAGTACGCGGCCGCCGAGGCGGCGATCCTGTGCGTGGACCGCGCGATCCAGGCCCACGGCGGCAACGGCTTCGCGCTCGAGTACGGGCTGTCCGACATGTGGTGGGGCGTACGCCTCACCCGGACCGCGCCCGTTTCGCGCGAGATGATCCTGAACTACGTCGCCGAGCACTCGCTGGGGCTGCCGAAGAGCTATTGACGATCCCGGGGGCGAGCAGCGGCAGGTACGCCCAGGGCACCTGCTCGAGCGAGGCCGGGTCGCCGCGCGACATGAGGATCTTGTAGATCGGGATCGAGTGCAGCAGGTCCACGAGCGGTTCCACCTCGAGATCCGGCCGCAGCTCGCCGCGCTCGATCCCCCGCTCGATGAACACCCGGAGCAATTCGCGAAACGGGTTGACCACCCTGTCGACGAAGGCTTGGTGCAGCTCAGGGTCGCCCATCGACTCGGCCAGCACGCGCGGGACGATGCCGGCCAGCCCCGAGCCGGCGAGCCGCCGCTGCTGTATCTCCGCAAGGGCCGCCATGTCCCCAGCCATGGTGCCGGTGTCCGGCGGGTCGCCCGGGGGGACGACGTCGGAGATGGCGGCCAGGATCAGGTCGGTCTTAGTCGGCCAGCGCCGGTAGATCGTCGTCTTGCCGACGCCCGCGTCCGCGGCGACTCCCTCGATGGTCATGCCCGCGATCCCCTGTGTGCCGAGCATTCTCAGGGTTGCGTTGAGGATCGCCTGCTCGGCCTCCGCGCTGCGCGGCCTGCCACGACCGCGGGCCGGCGCCTCGGAGGCGCCGGCCCGGTCGTCCTTCTTTGCCGGTACTGCGTTGCTCATGCGCGTGCCGGCTCCGGCCGCATCCCGAAGGCCCACTTCTCGGCCCGCTCCCGGCTCTGGCCCGGGAGTACGACGAGGGCGAGCACCGCACCGGCCAGGGCCGTGGCCGCCGCAACCGTGAGCGTGCCGCTCATGGCGGTGGTGAAGGCCGTCTCGGCCGCGTTCGAGAGCGCGTGTCCCGCGCTGCCGCCGATCTTGTCGGCCACCACGCTGGCGTGGCCGACCGAGTCGGACGCCGCGTCCGCCGCCGAGCCGGGCAGCGACTTCGTGGCGGGCTCCATCTCGGCACCGTAGCTGCTCGACAGGAGGCTTCCGAGGATTGCCACGCCGAGCGTGCCGCCGACCATTCGGACCGTGTCGTTCATCGCCGAGCCGACGCCCGCGTTGTTCAGCGGGACCGAGCTCATGATCGACTCGGTGGCGGGCGCCATCGTCGCGCCCATACCGACGCCGAGCATGACGAGCGAGCCGGCCACGAGCGAGTAGCCGCTGTCCGTCTCGGCTCCTGAGAGCAGGAACAGCGCGCCGGCGACCACGGTGAGGCCCGCGACCACGACCGCGCGAGTGCCGAAGCGCCCTGCGAGCTTCGCCGAGAGCGGCCCGCCGACGATGAGGCCGGCGGCGATCGGGAGCATCCTCACTCCGGCCTGGAGCGGCGTGTAGTCGAGCACCTCCTGGAGATACTGGGTCAGGAAGAAGATCGCGCCGAACAGGGCGAAGAACACGAGCGTGACCGCGCCGCTGGCGCCGGTGAAGCGGCGGATCTTGAACAGCCTGACGTCCAGCATCGGCGACGCGGTGCGCAGCTCCCAGATGACGAATCCGGCGAGCACGACAGCGGCCGAGCCGAAGCCGGCGAGGATCATGCTGTTGGTCCAGCCCGCGTCGGGAGCCTCGATGATCGCGGCGGTGAGGAGGCCGAGGCCGACGGTGGAGAGCAGCGCCCCGACCGGGTCGAGCCGCGCCTGCTTTGGGTCACGCGAGTCCGGCACGAGCTTCGGGATCGCGAGCAGCGCCGCGATCACGATCGGGACGTTGACGAGGAAGACGGCGGCCCAGTCGAACTGCTCGATGAGAAAGCCGCCCGCGGCGGGGCCGACGCCCACGCCGATACCGGCCACGGCGGCCCAGATGCCGATCGCCTTGGGCCGCTCATCGGCGGGGAAGACGTTCGTGAGGATCGAGAGCGTGGTCGGCATGATCAGCGCGCCGCCGACTCCCATGAGCGCCCGAGTGGTGATCAACATGGTCGCCGACTCGGCGAACGCCGATGCAAGCGAGGCGCTGCCGAAGATCAGGAGGCCGGCGGCGAGCGCGCCGCGGCGGCTGAAGCGGTCGCCGAGGGCGCCCATGGTGAGCAGCAATCCGGCGAATACGAGCGTGTAGGAGTCCACGACCCACTGGAGCTGGCCGCTCGATGCGTCGAGCTCACGCTCGATCGTGGGGAGAGCAACGTTGAGAATGGTGTTATCGAGCGAGATGACGAGAAGCGCGGTCGACAGGACGAGCAGCGTCCACCAGCGCCTGTCGTGGATGGTCTGGGCTGTCGCTGACATGTCTTCCTGCTCCTCCTCTATTCGATACGAAACGGTCACGTATCGATAGTGAAGCACATCGCGCACATTTATGCAACGCCTGCGTTCCGAAATTGTGTGGCGATGCTCACCGTGGCCCTGGTCCTGGCACCCTCCGCGTCGGCTCTGCGGCCCTGGCGGGCCCACATCCGGGACGCCGCTCGCTACGCGGACAGCCGCGCCGGCGGGGTCTCCTTCGGCGTCCGCACGAGGCACGGGCTGCGCGGGGTCGGAGTCGGCCGGACGGTGCCGTCCGCCAGCGTGGTCAAGGCGATGCTGCTCCTCTCATACCTACGCCTGCCGGATGTGAGGGACCGGCCGCTCCGGGCGGACGAGCGGGCGATGCTCGGACCGATGATCCGGCGCTCGGACAACGCGCGGGCGTCACAGGTGTGCAATATCGTCGGCACGGGAGGGCTCGAACGCCTCGCGCGGCGCGTCCACATGCGCCGCTTCCACGCCACGCGTCCCTGGGGCCTGTCGACGATCGACGTCGCCGACCAGACCCGCTTCTTCCTGCACATCGACCGCTACGTGCCGAGTCGCCATCGCCGCTACGCGCTGCGGCTGCTCGGCTCGATCGTGCCCTCGCAGCGATGGGGCATCGCGCGCGTGCGGCCGCGCGGCTGGGCGCTCTACTTCAAGGGCGGCTGGGGATCCGGGACCGGCTGGGTGGACCACCAGGTCGCGCTGCTGCGACGCGGCAGGCGCCGCCTGGCGGTGGCGATCCTGATCACGTCGAGCCCGAGCCACGTGTACGGGAAGGAGACGCTGCGCGGCGTGGCGGCGCGCCTGCGGCGCGGCCTCCGGCCGGGCTCACTCCCGCGTTGACGGGTATCCGGCCGCCAAGGCCGGCAGAAGCCGGCTGACTGGCGGAGAACCGACGCGCCGGCGTCGGCTCGCCCCCATGGTGGCAGCCACCTCCACGGGCGATCTTTGAAAGCGAGGCCGTTGGCGCCTCGCATCGACAAAGGAGAGAAGCGCATGTGGTCGGAAGTGGCGGAGGTTGCCATCGACGTGCTCGCCCCGAATCCGGGTCCCGACCTGGACCTCGACCGGCTCTTCGACAAGAAGAACCCCGACCAGCTCCGGGTGCCGCTGGACGAGCCGGAGTCGTTCAAGCGTCGCCTGAACCTGAGCGGCTGGTTCGACGAGGAGGTCGTCGCGGGCGGACTGCTCACGCAGGGCAGGGCACAGTCGCTGCTCTCGATGGCCACGGGCTGGGTGCTCGTCGAGATGGCGCGATCGCGGCGGTGCAGGTCGCTCCCGCGCGAGTTCTGCGTGGCGGTGATGCCCAGCCGGGTGGTCGCGCTGGGGATGAGCCCCTGGTCGGAGGGCGGCGGGGGCGATGTCAGCACGGACGTCGTCGTCAAGGTCAAGCGCGAGGAGATCGGCACGTGGTCGCGCGGGTCGCTGCGGATCGACCTGGACAACCGCAGCCTGAGGAGCGGCCTGAAGGGCGGGACGCTCGACCTCGGCGGCCTCGAGCGGTTCCCGGTGAGCTGGTCCGCCGATACCCAGACCGACGAGATGGTGGCGCTGCTGGCCCGCGGCTAGCCCGTTAGGCCAGCTCCTCCGCCGCCTCCGGCCCCGCGAGCAGCGAGACCTGGAGGTAGAGGAGGATCGGCTCGAGCTCGAGCAGGTCGCCGCCCTCGCGCAGGCGACGAACGACGAGATCGTCCGCGCCGGCAACGACGGCGTGGAAGATCTCGTCGGGCACGCTGTTCGCCTCCTGTAGCTCGCGCATGCGCTCCGCGTAACGGTCGCGCAGCCGCTCGCGACGCTCGAGCGCCTCAGGACCAGCCGCCGCGACCTCGATGAGGAAAACGCGGGCGAGGGCCGGCTCGGCGGCGAGCCAGCGGAGGTAGGCGTGGATGCCCGCCCGCGTGCGAGCCAGCCAAGATGAAGGGTCAGACCCCTTGAGGGTGGTTGAGGGTTGCGCGGCCTCCTGCGCCGCACGCACGTGCGCCAGGAGCTCGTCGCTTGCGGCCTCGTAGGCCGCCAGGAAGCAGTCGAGCTTGTCGCTGAAGTGCTCGTAGAAGGTCTTCTTGGAGACGCCGGCGCCGCGGACGATGTCGTCGATCGTTGCCGCCGCATAGCCCTTCTCCGCGACGGCGCGGCCGGTGGCCTCGAGGAGGCGCGTTCGCTGCGACTCGGCCACCAGCGCAGGGTCGAGACCGTGGGTGCCGCGCGGCAGGCGACGCGGGACGCCGGGGGCATCGCGGGCCGTCTCGGCAGGGATGTCAGGCGTGGGGTCCACGTTGTGTACGCCTTGGTACATTACTCGCCATGGACCTGACGCTGTCGCCTTCCGAACAGGGCTTCCGCGACGAGCTGCGCGCCTGGCTCGCCGACAACCACCCGGGCGAGGACCCGCCCGGCGAGGACGCCGCCTTCGACCACCGGCGCAGGTGGCAGCGCCAGCTCTACGATGCCGGCTACGCGGGCTTCTCGTGGCCCAAGGAGTACGGCGGGCGCGGCGCGACGCTCGTCGAGCAGGCGCTGTTCGGCGAGGAGATGGCGCGCGCCCGGGCCCCATCGCCGGCGAACGTGCTCGGCATGGTCATGGGCGGGCCCGTCGTCATCCACCACGGCACCGACGAGCAGAAGGAGCGCTGGCTCAACCCGATCCTCACCGGCGACGAGATCTGGTGCCAGGGCTTCTCTGAGCCCGACTCGGGCTCGGACCTCGCCTCGCTCAAGACGAAGGCCGTCAAGTCGAACGGCGAGTGGCTCGTCACCGGGCAGAAGGTGTGGACCACATTCGCCCACAAGGCGAAGTGGTGCATGCTCGTCGCCCGCACCGACCAGGACGTGCCGAAGCACCAGGGCCTGACCTACTTCATCATGGACATGGAGCAGGACGCGGTGCAGGTCCGCCCGCTCCACCAGATCACGAACGAGCCCGAGTTCAACGAGCTCTTCATGGAGGAGGCGCGGATCCCCGACGACAACGTCGTCGGCGGCGTGGGCAACGGCTGGGCGGTCGCGATCACCACGCTGATGAACGAGCGCGCCGGCCTCGGCGCGGCGTCCGCGGCGGGGATGCGGATCGCGCTCGAGGACCTGAGGGAGCTCGCCCGCGAGCGCGGCGCGGACGACGACCCGGTCGTCCGCCAGCGCATCGGGCAGCTCTCGATCGAGGTCGAGCTGCTGCGCCTGAACGCCTGGCGCGGCCTCACCCAGATCATGAAGCACGGCGTGCCCGGCCCGGAGGGCTCGCTGCCGAAGTGGCAGTGGGGCGAGATCCACCAGTCGCTGACCGAGCTGGCCGTGGACATCCTCGGCGAGGACGGGGCGGCCTGGGACTCGCCGTGGACCTACAAGCTGCTCCGCTCGCGGGCCAACTCGATCGAGGGCGGCACCACCGAGATCCTCAAGAACATCATCGCCGAGCGCGTGCTCGGCCTGCCGAAGCTGAGGTAGACCCATGAACTTCGACTTCACGGACGACCAGCAGGCGATCAAGCGCACTGCGCACGAGCTGCTGGCGGCGCGCTTCAAGCCGGAGCACGTGCGCGAGCTCGCCGAGGCGGTGGCCTACGACGACGACGCCTGGAAGGAGATGTCCGAGCTCGGCTGGGCCGGCATCTTCATCGACGAGGAGCACGGCGGCCAGGGGCTCGGCATCGTCGAGCTCGTGATCCTGATGGAGGAGCTCGGCTACGCGCTCGCGCCGGTGCCGTTCCTGTCGAACACCGCCGCGGGGCTCGCGCTCCAGCTCGCCGGGACCGACGACCAGAAGGGGCGCTGGCTGCCCGGCATCGCGTCCGGCGAGGCGCGCGGCACAGTCGGCATTCTCCGCGACGGCGAGGCGCGGCTCGTGCCCGACGCCGACTCCGCCGAGGTGATCGTCCTGATCTCGCCCGACGGCTCGACGAGCGTCGTCGAGGCAGCGTCCGCCGAGATCGAGCCATTCGAGACCATGGACCGCACCCGCCGCTTCGCCCGCGTGCGCGCCGACGGCGGCGAGCCGCTCGGCGGCGACCAGCTGGCGGCCGCGGACCGGATCGTCACCGCGCTGTCCGCCGAGACCGTCGGCGTCGCGCAGAAGGCGATGGAGATGGCGGTGGAGTACGCGCGCGACCGCAAGCAGTTCGGCCGCCCGATCGGGTCCTACCAGGCGGTCTCGCACCGCTGCGCGCAGATGCTCCTCGAGGTCGAGGGCTCGCGCTCGGGCGCCTACTACGCGGCGTGGTGCGCCGACTCCGAGCCCGACTCCCTGCCGGCCGCGGCATCGATGGCGAAGGCCTACTCGTCGGACGCCGGCTGGCGCGTCTGCGGCTCGTCGCTCCAAGTGCACGGCGGCATCGGCTTCACCTGGGAACACGACCTGCATTTCTTGCTGAAGCGGGCGAAGACGAACGCGATCCTGTTCGGGTCCGCGCGCGAGCACCGCGAGCGCGTGGCCGGGCTGTCGTTGGGGCAGCCCGCCACGGTCGCCTGAAGCTACCCGCCGAGGCAGACCTCGATCGAGTCGATTCCCTTTCCGTCGCAGTTGTGCTGCGAGCCGCCCTCACGGGCCGGCGGCAGCACGCCATCCGGCGCGTGCAGGAAGGTCGACGTCTCGAACTCCTCGCCGTCGGTTAGGACCAAGAAGCTGCCATGGGGCTGCTCCTCGGTACCGGGATTGTTCTTCAACGGCGTGAACTGGCCGGTGTTGATGTCCACGACCCCGACGGCGCCGGCACGCGGCGGCTTCTTGGCCACCACACAGTCGAAGGCATTGGCCGGAACGGCTAGGGCAAGTGCGAGGGCGGCGGCGCCTGCGGCCGCCACGATCTTTGAAGGCATCGCACCACTAGACCCCGCCTGCCTCAGGCTGTCAAGCGCGTTGGCGCGGGCGCGCGCCTCCCTGATCGTAAAACGGGCCCTCCCGAAGGAGGGCCCGCTCAGGCGGCCGCTGGAGGCTCTGGGCCGCTGTCTTGTCCGCTCCCCGCTAGCGGGCGCTCGGACCCTGCGGGATCAGCCGCGGGCCGCCGGCGCGAGCCTTGAAGCCCTCGTTGGGGGTCGGCTCATAGCTGGTCCGCGCGTCGGGCTGCCGCCAGTAGGACTGCGGG
>Ga0126312_10003431_pt1 | contig 10705 bp, 11 predicted proteins | sample Plot104A_FD_92537 | JGI IMG/M metagenome (GOLD analysis project Ga0126312, IMG submission 92537) | Serpentine soil microbial communities from UC McLaughlin Reserve, CA, USA - Plot104A | ecosystem: Environmental > Terrestrial > Soil > Grasslands | place: USA: UC McLaughlin Reserve, Lake County...
GTGGGATTCTCTTCGAGGAACTCGGCGAGGCCGCGGTTGACCGCGGCCTGCACGAAGCCCTCGACCGGCGGATTGCCGAGCTTCGTCTTCGTCTGGCCCTCGAACTGCGGCTCGGCGACCTTGACGGAGATGATCGCGGTGAGGCCCTCGCGCACGTCCTCACCCTCGAGATTGCGCTCCTTCTCCTTAAGCAGGCCCTTCTGGCGCGCGTAAGCGTTGAGCGTGCGCGTGAGCGCGGAGCGAAAGCCCGAGAGGTGGGCGCCTCCCTCGTGGGTGTTGATGTTGTTCGCGAAGGAGAGGAGGGCCTCCTGATAGGAGCTGTTCCATTGCATGGCGACCTCGACGTCCCCGACGTCGCCCGCGTCCTCGAGGAAGACGACCTTCGCGTGCAGCGGCTCGCGGGTCCCCTGCGAGTGCAGGAACTTGACGAAGTCGACGATTCCCCCTTGGTACTGGAAGCTGGTCTCGAAACCCTCGCCACGCGCGTCACGGAAGTCGATCTTTAGGCCCCTCGTGAGGAAGGCCATCTCGCGGAAGCGCTGCTCGAGCACCGCGCGGTCGTACTCGATCGTCTCGAAGATCTCGAGGTCGGGGAGGAACGTGATCCTGGTGCCGCGACGATCCGTCTTGGCGCCCTTTCGTAGCTCCGCCTTCGGCACGCCGCGCTCGTAGGACTGGGTCCACTCATGGCCGTCTCGCCAGACGGTCAGATCGAGCTGCTCGGAGAGCGCGTTGACGACGGAGACGCCCACGCCGTGCAGGCCACCCGAGACCTTGTAGCCGCCGCCATCGCCGAACTTGCCGCCGGCGTGGAGCATCGTGAGCACCACCTCGGCGGCGGGCCGCTTCTCCTTCCGCATGACGTCTACCGGGATCCCGCGCCCGTTGTCTGTGACCGTGACGCTGTTGTCCGGGTGGATCGCGATCTCGACGTGGTCGGCCTCACCCGCGAGCGCCTCGTCCACGGCGTTGTCCATGACCTCGTAGATGAGGTGGTGCAGACCGCGGGTCCCCGTTGAGCCGATGTACATGCCCGGCCGCTTGCGGACCGCCTCGAGCCCCTCCAGGACCGTGATGTCCTGAGCGCCGTAGCTCAAGCGGTCGTCGTTCCTCTTCGCCAAGTGGTCCTTCCTGCCGCGTTACACCGTGAAAAGCCCCGACGCCGCGTTGCCGTGCACACGGGTCGGGGCAGTCCGGATTACGCCATCGATGATAGCAGCCTACCCCCGCCGCCGGACGGCTTAGCGGGTTACAAAAGGCCCGCAAATCGCAACATTTTTGAGACGAAACGTCCGGCGCGTTTCCCCTGCTTACGCCGGATCGCGCACCCCGGTGACGAAGCGCAGCGAGCGCACGGCGGAGGGGGCCCCGAGCCGCTCGTTCAGGCGTCCCACGAGTTCCGGGGCGAGCAGGGCGAGCTCCTGCGCCCAGACGGCGGAGCGGCACTCGACGGTGACGCGGCCCTCGCGCTCCGACAACGGCTGCGCCTCGTCGGCGACCACGTCGCCCGCGACCTCCCGCCAGTGCGACTGCACGCGTGCGAGCAGCGTCCCCGGTTCCCCCCCGCGGGTCACGCCCTCGAGGGCGACGGCGAGCGGGCGGGGCGCCGAGCGCCTCACGGTTCGGTCCCGAACGAGCAGCTCAAGCGGCCGCCTCGCGGTTGGAGCGGGCCACTACGCGCGGACGCGGGCGGACCACCCCGGCGCTCACCTCGAGGACGGACACCGATCCGGACGACGCCCCCGGCACATGCTCCGGCTCGGTGGCCGTCACGATCGCCTGCCCCCCGCCGCGCAGCAGCAACGCCAGCAGCTCCCGCCGTTCGGCGTCGAGCTCCGACATGACGTCGTCCAGGAGCATCAGTGGGCCGCGGGCGGGGCGGAGCTCCGCGAGCAGGTCGCGCTCCGCGAGCAGGAGCGCGAGGAGGGCGGTGCGCTGTTGGCCCTGAGAGCCATAGACGCGCAAGGAGGCATCGTCGAGCATCAGCGCGACATCGTCGCGGTGGGGGCCATGGGTGGTGAAGCCGCGCTCCAGGTCCGCATCGCGGCGCTCCGCCAGCTCGGCCGCCAGCGCATCCGCGTCGGCGCCGGCGGACCGCGGCCGGTAGCGGAGCTCGGCCTTGCCCGGCAGACCGAGGGCACGGGCGCGCGAGGCAAACGACGGGCCGAGCGCGGCGCACGCCTGGCGGCGGTCCTCCGTCAGCGCGGCGCCTTGCAGCGCCAGCTCGGCGTCCCAGGCATCGAGCGCGCTCGGCTCCGAGAGGCCGGCCCGGATGCGGCCCAGCAGCGCGTTTCGTTGGGCCAGCGCTCGCGAGTACGCGGTGCGCGTCTGCGCGCGGGCGGGCCACAGGGCGGCTACGAGCTGATCCACGTGCGCGCGGCGGCTGGCGGGCCGCCCCTTCACCAGCTCGAGTCGCTCGGGCATGAACACGCCCGCCAGGGGGCGCTCCGGGGCCGCGTGAAGGCTCTCCACCGCGCGACCGTCGATCCGCGCGTGCTTCGGCTCGCCAGGCTCGAAGCCGACCTCGATGGCGTGAGCGCCGTCGTCGGCGCGGACGGTCAGCTCGACGCGCGTCAGGGCGGCGCCGCGGCGGACCAGCTCGCGCTCGTTCGAGGTGCGTGGGGAGCGCGCCGTGCAGCCGAAGTAGACCGCCTCCAGCAGGTTCGTCTTGCCGGCGCCGTTAGGGCCCGTGACGAGCGTCAGCGGCGCGCCGATTTCGACCTCCGCGGCCTCGTAGTTGCGGAAGTCGCGCAGGCTCAGCCGCTCGAGACGCACTACACGTTCAGCCTGATTGGCATGACGAGGTAGAGGAAGCCCCCGTCGTCGCCCGATTGGATCAGCCCGGGCCTGAGCGGGCTGATGAGCTTGAGCACGAGCTCGTCCGACTCGGCGCTCTCGAGCCCGTCCCGGAAGAACTCCGGGTTGAAGCCGATTTCGATCGTGTCTCCCTTGAAGGGCACGGGGAGCGACTCGCTAGCCTCGCCGACGTCCGGGGTCTGGGCCGAGACGTCCAGCGTGCCCTCCGAGAAGCGCAGCCGGAGGGGAGCGTTCTTCTGGGCCAGCAGGCTGATCCGCCGCACGACCTCCAGGAGCTCGCCGCGCTCCAGGCGAAGCTCGTGCTCGTAGGACTCGGGTAGGAGCTGCTGGTAGTTGGGGAAGCGACCCTCGACCAGCCGCGAGGAGAGCAACACGTCGTCAACCGTGAAGACGACTTGGTTCTGCAGCGCCGCCACGTCGATCTCCTCGCCGCCTCCGGAGGCGGCGATTCGGCCCAGCTCTTGAAGCGTGCGTGCGGGAACGTTCGCCTCGAGCGAGCCGCCAAGCGACTCGTCGAGCGTGGTCTCCTTCACACTGAGCCGGTAGGAGTCGGTGGCGACCATGCGAAGCTCCCGCTCCGAGGCCGAGACGAGAACACCCGTGAGATGCGGCCGCGTCTCGTCCCTTGACGCCGAGCGAGCAACTCGCGCGATCGTGTCGACGAAGGCCCCGGCGGGGACCTTGAGGACACCGTCCGAGGGTGCCTCGGGCAGCTTCGGGAAGTCCTCCGCCGGCAGCGTGCGCAGATGGAAGCGAGACGGTCCGGAGACGACCTCCACGTCCTGCTCTGTGCTGCGGTACTCGAGCGAGACCTCCTCCCTCGGGAGGGAGCGCACCACGTCCAGCAACAGCCGGCCAGGTAGGACGACCGTGCCGTCGCGAGAGCCGGAGACCTCGAGCGAGACCCGGACGCCGAGCTCCATATCGGTCGCCTGCAGTTCGGCTGCCCCACCCTCCACGCGCACGAGCACGCCCGACAGCGTCTGTATCGCACTCCGAGTAGAGACCCCGCGCACGGCGATTCCCAGCCGAGAGAGGAGCGTTTCCCGTGAAACGGTGAGCTTCAAGATCGGTTCTTTATCGGGTTCGAGGTAGTTGAGGGTGTGGACAGGTTGAGATCGCCCCTCAAAGTCGCATCTGGAGCCGGTTGGCACCTGTGGACGGGCAAGGGGCGAACTGTTGATTCTGTCACTCGGGGCGGCCGTTAGGCCGAGGCCCCGAGCCGGGAGCGCAGGCTGTCGATCGCTTCCTTGAAGCGCGGGTCGCTCCGGATGCTGGCATTGACGCGCTTTACGGCGTGAAGCACGGTCGTGTGGTTGCGCCCACCGATGCCGCGGCCGATCTCGGGCAGGCTGTGGTCTGTGAGCTCGCGTGCGAGGTACATGACGACCTGGCGCGCGCTCGCCACATCGGGGCGTCGATCTCGGGCCAGCAGGTCCTCGCGTCGCACCCCGAACTCCTGGGCGGCCACGTCGATGATCTCGGAGATGCCACAAGTGGCGCCGGCCGACACGGGTCCTAGGCGCTTTAGGACATGCTGGACGAGGTCCGGCGTGAGCTCCTCGTCACGCAGCGAGGCGTATGCGACGACGCGAATCAGGGCGCCCTCGAGCGCCCGCACGCTGCTGGTGACGGTGCGCGCCAGCTCGTCGAGGACCACCGCCGGCGCGTGGACGGCGTCGAGCCGTGCGCGCTTCTGGAGAATGGCCCGCCTGACGTCGAGGCCCGGCTGCTCGAGCGCCACGACGAGCCCGGAGCGAAAGCGCTCGACCAGGCGGTCCTCGAGCTCTGGGAGCTGCTCGGGGCTGCGGTCGGAGGTGACGACGAGCTGGCGCCCGGACTCGAGAAGCGCATTGAACGTGTGAAAGAACTCCTCCCGGGTCCGCTCCTTGCTGGCCAGGAACTGGACGTCGTCGATCAAGACCACGTCCGTCCGGCGGAAGCGCTCCTTGAAGTCGGCGGTGCGGCCCGCGCGCAGCGAGTCGACGAACGCGCTCGTGAACTCGTCGACCGTCGCGTAGCACACCGACAGGCCCCCACCGAAGCGGCGCACGTAGTTCCCGATCGCGTGCAGGAGGTGGGTCTTGCCGAGACCGGGTGGCCCGTATACGAACAGCGGGTTGTAGGCCTGGGCGGGTAGCTCCGCGGATGCGAGTGAGGCGGCGTGGGCCAAGCGGTTGCCGTCGCCGATCACGAACTGCTCGAACGTGTACTTGGGGTTCAGGCGGCCGTCGCTCGGGGCCGCCCGCGCGGCTGGCCGCTCAGGGGGGCTCCAATCGCCGCTCACCAGCTCGACCGTGGCGTGCTCGTGGAAGCCGCGAACGGCGGCCGAGCGGACGAGCGGCAGGTAGCGCTCCCCGACCCAGGTCCTGATGTGCTCGGGGGCGCGGACATAGAGGGTCCGCCCGTCGATCCCCGCGAGCTCGAGCGGCTCCAGCCAGATGTGGAACTGAAAGTCGGGGGCCTCGCCGCGGAGCTCCTCGCGGACGGCGTTCCAGATTCGCTCGAGCTCCTCGGGCACGGGCAGGCGGGACCCCTCCTGGCGGTCTCAGATGCTTGCTTTGCGGGGGAGGGACGGGTGCGCCCTCGGCTCTGGCGAGTCTACAACGGGGTCCTCCGCACCGCCCGGGACGTCTTCGCAAATCGCGCGAAAAGCCTCGGACCGAGGGGACGGCGCACCCCCGGCGGTTGTGCACATCCTGTGGACTGGGGCGTCCGCTACCCTGGCCCTTCCCATGAAGCGGACCTATCAGCCCAAGAAGCGGAAGCGCGCACGGACCCACGGCTTCCGCGCGCGGATGCGTACGCGCGGGGGTCGCCGGGTGCTGAAGCGTCGGCGCCACAAGGGCCGGAAGCGGCTGTCCGCCTAGCCATGGAGGCCGGCCGCGCGCGCCGCAAGCGCCGGCGCCTCTCGAGGAGCGGAGACTTCGAGCGCGTCTACCGCGAGGGCCGCTCGCATGCGAGCCGGTACCTCGTCGTCTACTCCTTTCCGCGTGCGGATGACGCCGGGCCTCCGAGGCTCGGCGTGTCGGTAGGCCGGAAGCTCGGCGGGGCCGTGCAGCGCAACCGCGTCAAGCGACTGCTGCGCGAGGCGTTCTGGGGCGCGGCCGACTCGCTCTCGCCGGGGCACGACTTCGTGATCGTGGCCCGCCCCGAGGCCGGGCCGCTCGCGGAGGCGCGCGGCGGCGGTGGGATCGAGGAGGCGCTGCGGGACGTGCTGTCGGCGGCGGGCCTCAAGAGAGGCGACGCGTGAGCGTCCTGCGCGCGATCGCGATCGCCCCGCTGCGTGTGTACCAGCGCGCGATCTCCCCGGCCATCGGCCCGCGCTGCAAGTACCATCCGAGCTGCTCGGAGTACGCCGTGCAGGCCATAAGGAGCTACGGCATACTCCGGGGGCTCGTGCTCGCCGGGTGGCGCCTGCTCCGCTGCAACCCCTGGAGCCACGGCGGTGTCGATCGCGTGGAGGACCAGCGCCTTTTCCGGCGGCGGGCGGCGAGCGTTTAGCGCATGTACATAGCCAACGTCCTACAGCCGCTCGTCGACGCATGCGAGGCGGTGCTGCAGTTCTGGCACGACCTGCTGGGCGACTTCACGGGCAGCTGGGGTTGGGCGATCATCCTGCTGACCTTCACGGTCCGGCTGTTCATCCTGCCGCTCACCTTCAAGGGCGTGAAGTCGATGCAGCGCCTTCAGCAGCTGCAGCCGGAGATCAAGCGGATCCAGGAGCGCTACAAGGACGACCGCCAGCGGATGAACCAGGAGGTCATGGCCTTCTACCAGGAGCAGAAGGTCAACCCGCTCGGCTCCTGCCTGCCCCTGGCCCTCCAGATCCCGTTCTTCATCGCGCTCTTCTCCCTGCTGCGCTCCTCGACCTTCAAGGCGGAGATCGCGTCGAACCCGAGCTTCGGGCCGATTCCCAACCTCGCGCACAACGTGACGGGCGACCCGGTCCTGCTCGGCGGGCTGATCATCCTCTACGTCGGCACCCAGCTGGGGGCGAGCGCCGTCACGGCCTTCAGCGCCGACCCAACGCAGCGGCGAATCATGCTCGCGCTGCCGTTCGTCTTCACGATCTTCATCATCAACTTCCCGGCCGGGTTGATCGTTTACTGGATCACCACGAACGTGTGGACGATCGGGCAGCAGCTCGCGGTGAAGAAGCTCTTTCCCAAGCCCGAGCCGGTCACCCGTGACGAGAAGGAAGCGGCGAGGCCCGCCCGCGGCAAGCCGGCGACCGCGATGGCGGCGACGGACGGGAGGGGCGGCGCCTCGAAGCCGAAGGAGAAGGCGCGCGCGAGCGGCAACGGCAGCGGCGCCTCGAAGCCGCCGCCCGCGCCGCGCAAGCGCAAGAAGCGCTCCGGCCGTCGGCGGTAGGCGGGTCGATGAGCCAGGAGCCCGACACCCCCGCCGAGCCGCGCGCCGCGGAGACCGTTGCGGAAGCCGAGGCCGCGACCCTCGGGGAGGCCAAGTGGGCGGCCGTCAAGCAGCTCGAGCCGCGCTTTCCGGGTGTCACCGCCGACTGCGTCCGGTTTGAGGTCCTGGCCGAGCCGATCGGGCCGAAGGACGCGGCCCGCGTCCGCGCCGAGCTGGACGTTACGGCCTGGCGCGAGCTGGCGGAGGCCATCCCCGAGGAGCCGGCGGAGCGCGTGAGGGCGGTGGTGGCCCGGGTCGTGCAGGCCCTCGGGCTGCGCGCCACCGTGGACATCGAGGAGACGGGCCAGGAGATCCGCGCGACCGTGAACGGGGACGACCTCGGTCTCCTGATCGGCAAGCACGGGGCGACGATCGACGCGGTCCAGCACCTGGCGTTCCGCGCCGCCTCGCGGGGGCTCGAGGACCGCAAGCAGGTGGTGGTCGACGCGGCGGGCTACCGAGAGCGGCGGGAGGCCGCCCTGCAGCGGATGGCCGACCGCGCCGTCGCGGACGCGCTCAGCTTCGGCAGGGCGGTGGAGCTCGAGCCCATGCGGCCGGCCGAACGCAAGATCGTCCACCTCTACCTGCGGGAGCGCACTGACGTCGAGACGCACAGCGAGGGCGACGAGCCGGACCGCCGCCTTGTGGTCACGCCGGTCCGGCCCTGAGCGTTTCCCGTGAAACGGTCGAGGGCTTGGCGGCCCGGCTCGGCCTGCCCGACGAGGCGGCGCGGCGGCTCGAGGCTCTGATCGACGCGCTCGCGCGCGAGCCCGACCCGCATACGACCGTGGCCGACCCGGTCGCCGAGCACCTGGCCGACAGCCTGTCGGGGCTCGAGGTGGGGGCGCTGCGGGTGGCCCGCCGGATCGCCGACGTCGGCGCGGGAGCCGGTTTCCCCGGCCTGCCGCTGGCGATCGCGCTCCCGGCGTCGCGGGTGGACCTGATCGAGTCCAGGCGCAGGAAGGTCGAGCTGATCACTCGGCTGGCCTCGGCGGCCGGCGTCGAGAACGTCCGGGCGGTGCCCACGCGCGCGGAGGAGTGGGCCGCACCGGGAGCCGAGGGCAGGGAGGCCTACGACGCCGTGACCGCCCGGGCGGTGGCGCCCTTGGCGGTGCTCGTGGAGTACGCGGCGCCCCTGCTGCGAGTAGGGGGCGCGCTGGTCGCCTGGAAGGGCGGGCGGGACGCGGCTGAGGAGGAACGAGGGGCCCGGGCGGCGCGAGGGGCGGGGCTGGTGCCGGAGGAGATCCGGCGCGTGACCCCCTTCGCCGGAGCGCGCCACCGCCACCTCCATCTGCTCCTCAAGGCGGGCCCCACCCCGGCCGACCTCCCCCGCCGGCCGGGCGCGGCCCGGAAGCGCCCACTCGGGAGCTGAGTCCGCGAAGGGCCCGGGCGCGCTTCGAATCGCGCGGGCGGGCGACGTCCGCTCGCGAGCTAGGAACTCGGAGGTTCGCCGGCGCGCGGCGCGGCCGCCCGCTCCGGGGGGTGGCTGTGTTTGCGTCAAGATGGCTGACGCAAAGTCAGCCACCCCCGGATCCAGGCTCGGCCCACCCGGATCGGGCTCGGGCGGCCCCGGGGTCCGCGCTCGGGGCCGGCGGATCGAACTCGGCCCGCCCCGGCCCGGCCTCGGGCACCCACCGCCCGGGCGTGCCGGCAAGAGCGCCATGAAGGAGTCGCACGTTCGGTGGCGAACCAGTTGGTTCCGACCGGAAGCGCCGCTAGAACAGCAGCGGATGGGCACGATCTACGCCATCGCCAACCAGAAGGGTGGCGTCGGGAAGACGACGACCGCGGTGAACGTTGCCGCGAGCATCGCCGACGCCGGCTTCGAGACCTTGCTCGTAGACCTCGATCCGCAGTGCAACGCGACCGTGGCTCTGGGTCTCCCGAAGGATTCGTCCCCGAACGTCTACGACTGCCTCGCCGGGAACCTCGCGCTCGACGAAGCCGTGCGCGACACTTCACTCGACCGCCTCCACGCGGTGCCGTCGACACCCGACCTCGCCGGCGCCGGCATCGAGCTGCCGCGCATCGCCGGCTCCGAGACGCGCCTGCGCGAGCGGCTCGGCGCGGTCCGCGAGCGCTACCTGTTCGCGCTCCTCGACTGCCCGCCGAGCCTGGGCCCGCTGACGGTGAACGCCCTGGTCGCGGCCGACAAGGTGATCGTCCCGGTCCAGACCGAGTACTTCGCGCTCGAGGGCCTCGCGGGACTGCTCGACACGCTCTCGCTGATCCAGCGCGAGCTGAACCCCCGCCTAACCGTCGCCGGGATGATCCTCACCATGCACGACGGGCGCACGCGGCTCGCGCGCGACGTCGAGCGCGAGGTGCGCGAGCACTTCCCCGAGCTCGTCTTCGACACGGTCGTTCCGCGCAACGTGCGCGTCGGTGAGGCGCCCAGCTTCGGCGTGCCGGTGATCCGTCACGCCCCGGCCAGCGCGGGTTCGGCCGCCTACCTGAAGCTGGCCAAGGAGGTGGCGGCGCGTGGCTGAGAGAGGGATGGGGCGCGGGCTGTCGGCGATCCTTCCGCGCGGCCACCGCGACCAGGAGGGGCTGCGGGAGATCCCCCTCGACCTGATCAGGCCCAATGGGCGCCAGCCGCGGCGCGATTTCGATGAGGAACGACTCCGGGGCCTCGCCGACTCGATCCGCTCGCGCGGGCTGCTCCAGCCGATCGTGGTGCGCACGCTCCCCGGGGGCACATACGAGCTCATCGCCGGCGAGCGCCGCCTCCGCGCGGCGAGGCTGGCGGAGCTCGACGCCCTCCCAGCGGTGGTAAGGCGGACCGAGGACTGGGAGCGGCTCGACTTGGCGCTCGCGGAGAACATGGCCCGCCAGGACCTCAATGCGGTCGAGCAGGCGCGCGCCTGCGCGATGCTGGTCGAGGACCTCGGCCTTACGAAGGGCGAGCTGGGCCGCCGCGTGGGCAAGAGCCGCGCGGCGATCTCGAACCTGATCCGCCTGCTGGACCTGCCCGAGGAGGCGCTCGAGCTGATCGAGGGCGGCGAGCTGAGCGAGGCCCACGGGCGTGCCCTCTTGATGTGCAAGGAGCACGCCGCCCGCAGGCGGCTGGCCCGCGCCGCACGCGATGGCGGTTGGTCTGTGCGCGAGACGGAGCGCCGCGCGCGCGCGGAGCAGCGGGACGGCAGGGAAATGCGACCGAGACCGCGGGTCGAGCTCCACCCCGACCTCGCCGAGGCGCTCGCCGCCGCCGAGGACACGCTCTCCGCCGCGCTCGGCCGCGAGGTCCGGGTCCGCGCCCGCCGCCGCGGCTGCCGCGTCGAGCTCGACCTGGATAGCCCGGCCGAGGCAGTCGCCCTAGCCGAGCGCATCCTGGCAGCGGGCGCCCGCGCCGCGGGCTGAACCGGCCCTTGACCGCCGCTACAATCGCCGCCAAGCGGGCGATTAGCTCAGTCGGTTAGAGCGCGTCTCTGATAAGGACGAGGTCCCTGGTTCGAGTCCAGGATCGCCCACAACA
>Ga0126312_10003432_pt1 | contig 10704 bp, 12 predicted proteins | sample Plot104A_FD_92537 | JGI IMG/M metagenome (GOLD analysis project Ga0126312, IMG submission 92537) | Serpentine soil microbial communities from UC McLaughlin Reserve, CA, USA - Plot104A | ecosystem: Environmental > Terrestrial > Soil > Grasslands | place: USA: UC McLaughlin Reserve, Lake County...
GTATTCCCCGGGTTGCAGGGCGGCCCCCACAACCACACGACCGCGGCGATCGCAGTCGCGCTCCGGGAGGCCGCCACTGAAGAGTTCCGGTCGTACGCTCACGGGATCGTGGACAACGCGAAGGCACTCGCCCAGGGCCTGCTCGAACGCGGCTTCGACCTCGTCTCCGGGGGCACCGACAACCATCTGATCCTGGTCGACCTGACCAGCAAGCAAATCGGAGGGAAGCCGGCGGCACAAGCCCTCGATCGGGCCGGGATCGAGCTCAACTACAACACTGTTCCGTACGACACTCGCAAGCCGTTCGACCCGTCTGGGATCCGGCTCGGAACGCCGGCGGTCACGACGCGGGGGATGGGCACCGGCGACATGGCGCGCGTCGCAGCCTGGATCGACGCCGCCGTCGAGGCCGCCAAACGCGAGGACGAGGACGCACTCGAGGCGATCGCGACCGAGGTGCGCGACTTCACGGCCGCCTTCCCGATCCCCGGCATCGTCGAGTAGCACGGCTCCTCGGCCGCGATCGCAGCGCGTGGTCGTGGTAACGCGCGAGCGGAACAGCGGCGAGATACCTTGAAGCGATGTCCGAGGAGAACGTCGAGTTCGTGCGCCAGGGGTTCGAGGCGCTAGGCGGCGGAGACGTCGAGGCCCTGATGCCCCTGATTCACCCGGATTTCGAGCTCACCACGCCGCCGGCCCTCGCAGCGGAGCCCGACACGTACCGTGGGCCCGAGGGCCTGCGACGCTACTTCGACTCGTTCTATGAGGCCATGGACCGGGTGACCTTCGAGCCCGAGGACTTGATACCGGTCGGGGAACGGGTCGTCGTCCCATCGACGTTGCGAACGCGCGGCCGGACCACGGGCATCGAGACCACCCAACGAGTGGTCCAGATCTGGGACGTCAAGGACGGCAAGGCGTTTCGCGTCGAGGTCTGCGCCACGCTGGAGGAGGCGATGGAAGCGGCGCGTTCAAGCGCGAGCGAGTCCTGAGGACGCGACGACAACGGGCACCCAGGGAAGCGCCCAGTGCCGCCGAGGAGCACTTGGGGATTTGGCGTTGCCATAGCACCGATAAATCCCCAATCGCTACAAGCGCAGCCGGCTTTCGAGCTCCGCGCGCCGCAGAGCGCCCTCGCGCAGCACCTGCCACGTGCCTTCGTCGTCGAGTTCTGTCAGGTCGACTACCGTCGACGGCTCCCCGCCCAGCCCGCCGCCGTCGATCGACACGTCCACACCGGCCAGGATCTCGGCGTCGACGGCCTCGAAGCGGCTCGGTGCCGGCTCGCCGCTACGGTTGGCGCTGGTTTGGAAGATCGCGTGCCGCGTCCCGGCTAAGGGCCCGTCGATAAGCCGGAGTCCCAGGCGCTCGGGATCCTCGCTGCAGGCGAGCGGATAGCGGCGCTCGGGGTTCGAGACCACCGCGGTGACCGGCCCGGGCAGGAGTGCAGCGAGCGCATCCCGCGTACGCGGCCCGAGGGTGGACAGGATCTCCCTCATCGCAAGCGGAGCGAAGAACATCACGGCCGAGGGCTTGCCCTCTTCACGGGCCTTGAGAGCGTGAATCCGCTCGACCGCGGCACGGCTGGATGGGTCGCAGCCGAGGCCGTACAGCGTGTCCGCTGGAAAGAGCACCACCCCGCCATCCGCCACGCACGCCTCGAGCGCGTTGCGGGCCGCGGAAGCGCCGTCGCGCCCGATTGAGACGACCATCAAGTCGACATGCGCCCGAGCACGACGCGGGGTATCCCCGCCAGGTCCCGGCGCCCTTCAACCTGCATGAACCCCAGGTCGAGCAGTAGCTCGGCGGCCGCACCGGCCTGGCCCGCGCCGACCTCGAGGGCGAGCGCACCGACGTCGGTGAGCGCGACGGTCGAGGCCGCCGCGACCGCCGCGATGGTCTCAAGCCCATCGTCGCCCGCGACCACCGCCTGCCGCGGCTCGTATTCGGCGATCTCAGGCTGGAGCGACGCCACCGCGGCTTCGCGGATGTAGGGAAGGTTGGCGACGATCAGATCGAATCGCCCGCCGGCCGGCACCGTCCCGCGCTCGAGCGTGACGCGCTCGGTGAGCCCCAGGCGCTCGGCGTTCTCGTGAGCCAGCTCGAGGGCCGCCTGCGAGGTGTCGGTCGCGACCACCTCAGACTCGGGCAGCTCGTCCGCGATCGCGAGCGCCACGGCCCCGGAGCCCGTCCCAACATCCAGCACGGTGTGGGGCGCGAGCTCCAATGCGATCTCGACCAGCAGCTCCGTCTCCGGCCTGGGAATCAGGGCCCGAGCGTCGACGGCCAGCTCGAGGTTACGAAAGCCCTTGCGGCCGATGATGTAGGCGACCGGCTCTCGGCGGAGGCGCCGTCTCACCATCTCGCCGAACCGCCGCGCGGCGCGGGCATCCACAGCCGCATCGGGGTCGGCCGCCAGCCTGGCACGATCCCAACCGGTGGCTTCGGCCAGGAGAACCTCGGCGTCGAGCCGCGGGGAGTCCACGCCGGCCGCGCCGAGCGCGTCCGTCGCCGCCACCAGGGCCTCCCGGACCCTTCCCGCGGTCGCAGCCGGAGGCATCAGGATGCGGCTTCGGCCGTCTGAGCTTCCAGGCGCCGGCGCTTCTCCTCGCCCGCAAGCGCGTCCGTGAACTCACGCAGGTTCCCCGCGAGAATCTCGTCGAGGTTGTGGGCGGTCAGCTTGATCCGGTGGTCTGTCACGCGGCCCTGAGGGAAGTTGTAGGTGCGGATCTTCTCCGAGCGCTCACCGGAGCCGACCTGGGAACGACGCTCCGAGGCGATCTCGGCGTGCTGCTCGGCCAGCCTCTGCTCGTTAAGGCGCGCCCGAAGCACCCGCATCGCCTTCTCGCGGTTCTGGAGCTGGGACTTTTCGTCCTGCATCGAGACGACGATCCCGGTTGGAGCGTGCGTGATCCGCACGGCCGAGTCCGTCGTGTTGACCGACTGCCCTCCCGGGCCGGACGAGCGATAGACGTCGACCTGCAGGTCGGAGGGATCGATGTCCACCTCGACATCCTCGGCTTCGGGAAGGACGGCCACCGTCGCCGTGGACGTGTGGATGCGCCCCTGGGACTCCGTCTTCGGCACCCGCTGCACGCGGTGGGTGCCGCCCTCGTACTTGAAGATCGAATAGGCGCCATCGCCCTTCACGGCGAACGTGACCTCCTTGAACCCGCCCACCTCGGCGGGCGATGAGGAGAGCACCTCGGTGGCAAACCCGCGGAGCTCCGCGTAGCGCGTGAGCATCTTGAACAGGTCGCCTGCGAACAGTGCGGCCTCGTCGCCACCAGCACCCGCCCGTATCTCGACCAGGACGTTCTTGTCCTCGTTCGGATCGCGCTCGACCATGGCCAGGCGGATGTCGTCGGCGAGCCGCTCGAGCCGCTCCGGCGCGTCGGCGACGAGCTTGCGCAGCTCGGGATCGTCGCCGTCCTCGTCCAAGAGCTCGCGCGCCCCCTCCAGGTCGTCCCGAAGCCGCGTGTACTCCTCGGCCAGCTCGTGTGCGGGTTCGAGCTCGCGGTACTCGCGACCGACCTCGGCGTAGCGCTCGCGGTCTCCGATCACCTCAGGATCGGACATCCGCCGCTGAAGCTCCGTGAAGCGGCTTTCGATCTGCTCGACGAGCTGGTCGATCATGGGATGCGAAGGGCCGGCGCCGTGGGGCGCCGGCACTGACATGTGCCGTTCATGGATTCAGTGTGACGGCTGGGCCGGAGAACTACGTGCTAGGCGACGATCTCGATGTCGGTCTCGCGCGCGGCCTGCTGCGGGCTCTCGACGGCGAGCACGGCCTCGAGCGCCGCGATCGCGACGGCGAGCTGCTCGCGGTCCGGCTCGCGGGTGGTGAGGTTCTGGAGCATCAGCCCCGGATACATGACCGCTCGCACCCAGCGCTTGCGCCGGTTGCGGCCCGCCCACTTGATGACCTCGTAGGAGATGCCGGCGATCAGCGGGATCCCCAGGATCCGGGAGGCGAGCAGCCAGTACCACGCGGGCAGCCCGAGTGGCGCGAACACGAAGATCGCGACCACCATGACGACCAGCAGGAAGCTCGTGCCACACCGGGGATGCAGTCGGGAGTACCGCTCGGCGCGGGCCGGGGTGAGAAGGTCCCCCGCCTCGTAGCAGGAGATCGTCTTGTGCTCCGCGCCGTGGTACTGGAAGACTCGCCGCAGGTCGTTGAGGCGGCTGATCAGCGCCAGATAGCCGATGAAGATGGCGGTGCGCAGCACCCCCTCGACCAGCCAGAACAGGATCGAGGAGCCGAGCTGGTCCTTGATGAGGCTCGTGGCCCCTACCGGGACGACGAAGAACAGGCCCACGGCGAGCACCAGCGACAGCACGATCGTCGCCCCCCAGGTGAACCCGCCGATCTGCGGCGCCTCCTCCTCGCCCTCCTCGGGCTCGATCTGGGCGTTGGCGGAGATCGCCAGCGCCCGGAAGCCGATCTTCAACGATTCCGCGAGCGCCACCACACCGCGGATCACCGGTAAACGCAGCACCCGGTGACGCTTGGCCCACGAGACCAGAGGCTCCGAGCTCACCGCCACCTCTCCCTCGGGCTTCCGGACCGCCACGGCCCAGGTGGAGACGCCGCGCATCATCACGCCCTCCAGGACCGCCTGCCCGCCCACGGGAGCATCGCGGTTCGCCACCGGCTTCCCGTCGGGCATGCGCGCCTCGGCGAGCTGCGGGCGGCCGTTCATCTCCGGAGCGCCATCCGCGGCCACGTTGAGCTCCGATACCCCCTCCCCGGCCATTGCTGGGGCTTTCCTACCGACGGCTGCGGGCTGCGCGGCGCCTGAACCGCTCGACCCGGCCCCCGGTATCGACAAGCTTCTGCTTGCCGGTGTAGAAGGGATGGCAGGCGGAGCAGATCTCGACGTGGAGCTCCGGCTTGGTGGAGCGCGTATAGAACTCGTTGCCACACGAGCAACGGACGTGTGCCAGCACGTAATCGGGGTGGATTCCAGCCTTCATCTCCATCGATTCTAGCGGTGGAGGTCAGCTCGCCCGAAGGCCTTCGAGCATGCCGCGGAGCACCTGGCCCATCTCATTCCGCGCCCCGTCGGCGTCGTCCGCTCCGGCGACGTAGAGACCGGCCTCGGCCAGCATGCCCAGAATCGCGTGGGCAAGCGGGTCGATCCGCTGTCGCTCGATGACGCCCGCGTCCATCAGGTTCCTGAGCCCGAGCTGTATCAGCCCCAGGCTGTAGCGCGACTCGACTTCCCGCCACGCGGTCCAGCCGAGGACCGACGGCGCGTCGAGGAGGGCGATCTGCCGGACCTCCGGCTCCCGGCAGACGTCGAGGAAGAGCCCGAGCCCTGCGACCATCGCGTCCCAAGGGTCGGATTTGGCCAATGCCTCGTTGGCGAAGCGCTCCGCGAGCTCTGCCTCGATCTGCTCGAACACCGCACCGAACAGTCCTGCTTTCCCCTCGAAGTGGTGATAGAGGGCTCCGCGCGTCACCCCGGCGGCACTCACGATCTCCTCGGTTCCGACGCCCGCATAGCCGCGCTCCGCGAAGAGCCGCCGCGCGGTCGCGACCAGCGCGGCCTGGGTCGCCTCGGATCGCTGGGCCTGGGTTCGTCGAGCGCTCGTCATTTCCATACAGTCTGTATGCTACTTGCGTACCGGATGTACGTAACCTACTTCGAGAGGAGGACGCCCATGCCCGCATCGGAGACTGGACTCGAGAAGGTGGAGCTCGACGCGGGGCCGATCCGATATCGCGAATCCGGGTCGGGCCCCGCGATCGTCTTCGCGCACGGCCTGCTCGTCGACGGCACGGTGTGGCGGAAGGTCACGCCCCTCCTCGACCCCGACTTCCGATGCGTGGTGCCTGACCTACCGATGGGCTCGCATCGCGAGGCGATGCGCGCCGATGCCGACCTCACGCCCCCCGGGGTCGCGGGGATCGTTGCCGACTTCATGGGCAGGCTCGGGCTTGAGGACGTGACGCTGGTTGGAAACGACACGGGTGGAGCGATCTCCCAGCTCGTCGCGGCGAACCATCCCGAGCGGCTTGGGCGACTCGTGCTGACGCCCTGCGACGCCTACGAGAACTTCCTGCCCCCATTCTTCCGCCCGCTCCAGTACGCGGCCAAGGTGCCGGGCATGCTGACCGCGGTCATGCAGTCCACTCGGATCCGCGCCGTGCAGCGAAGCCCCCTTGGGTTCGGGATGCTCATCTCCCCGGCCGCGATCGATCCCGATGTCCTCGACGCCTGGGTCCGGCCCTACCTCGGCGATCCCGGCGTCCGGCGTGACACGGTCAAGTTCCTGAAGTCGATCTCGAATCGCTACACGCTGGAGGCCGCGCAGCGGCTGCGCGATTTCGACCGGCCGACGCTGATCGCCTGGGCGCCGGAGGATCGGTTCTTCAAGTTCAAGTACGCGGAAAAGCTCACCGCCGCCATCCCCAACGCCCGGCTGGTGCGGATCGAGAACTCCCGGACCTTCGTGTCGGAGGACCAGCCAGAGCGCCTGGCCGAGGAGATCGCCTCGTTCGTCCGTGAGACGGCAAAGGCTCCAGCAGCCCGATGAGCGATCCGGACGTCGGCGTGCGCCGAGCCGGGAGCGCCGACGCGGACGTCATCGGGAGGCTGCTCCATGACTTCAACACCGAGTTCAACGAGCCCACGCCTGGCCCCCGGACTCTGGCCGAGCGCGTCCGCCAGCTGCTGGCCGGCGAGGGTTTCATCGTCCTGCTCGGCGGCAGCGAGCCGCGCGGGTTGGCCGTCCTTCGTCTCCGCCCCTCGATCTGGACCCAGGGACTCGAGTGCTACCTCGCGGAGCTATACGTCCAGCCTGCGCACCGGCGGCGGGGGCTTGGTCTGGCCCTGATGGCGGCGGCGTTGGACGTCGCGCGCACGGCCGGCGCCGATTACATCGAGGTGGCCACCAGCGAGGACGACGTGGGCGCGCGCGCCCTTTATGAGCGACTCGGCTTCACCAACCGCGAGCGAGGACCTGAGGGTCCCGTGATGTACGTCTACGAGCTAGAGCTCTAGCATCGCGCGCGCCGGATCGAGTCCTCGTACGGCGGCTCGAGCACTCCGGCCTCGGTGAACACGGCTGTGACCAGCCCTGCCGGAGTTACGTCGAAAGCGGGGTTGAATCCCTCGCCGTCGGGGCTCACCTCCCGGGGATCGCGCTCCTCGATCGGGATCTCGCTGCCGCTCGGCGTCCCGGGATCGATCGTCGAGAGCGGCGCGGCGACGTAGAAGGGGACGCCGTGACGGGCGGCAAGCACGGCGAGCGGGTACGTCCCCACCTTGTTCGCCACGTCCCCGTTTGCGGCGATCCGATCGGCGCCGACCACGACACGGTCGACCATTCCCCTGGCCATCAGGCCGCCAGCGGCGGAGTCCGCGATGACGTGGAACGGAATCCCGGCGCGGCGCAGCTCCCAGGAGGTGAGCCGGGCGCCCTGAAGCCGCGGCCGAGTCTCGTCCACCCACACCTGGGACAGGCGGCCGCGCTCCCAGGCGGCTCGGAGCACCCCGCCGGCGGTGCCGAAGCCGCCGGTCGCGAGGGCTCCGGTGTTGCAGTGGGTCAGCGCGCGGTCGCGTTCGGCGAATCGCTCGGCACCGAGCCCGGCGATCCGCCGATCGGCGTCACGCTGCTCTTCGTGAAGGCGCGTTGCGAGCCCCAGCGGATCGTCGGTCTCCACCACGCGGTTCACGGCCCATGCGAGGTTGACCGCCGTCGGCCTGGTCTCGCGAAGGAGAACCGCGGCGGCCTCGACATCCTCGCCGCCGCGCGCGGCCAGCGCAATCCCGTATGCGGCGGCGAGGCCGATCGCCGGCGCGCCTCGCACCGCCATCGAGCGGATGCATTCCGCGACCTCGCCGGCGCTTCGGCACCGCACCCATGCCTCCTCGTCCGGGAGCCGGCGCTGGTCGAGCACGAGCAACTGCTCGTTCTCCCACCGCAGCGGCGTGACCTCACCTGCCACGGCGCCGACGGTACTACGCGGCTCAGGTCTCCTGGTAAAGCGGCCCGTCGCCGCCCTCGGGCGGCGTCAGGCGGCCCCCCTTTGCGGTGATCGCGCCGCACTGCACGCAGTTGGACGGCGTGATGGTCAGGTCGACCTCGGCGGCGCCGTTCTCCACCTGCTCATCCGGGATCTCATACACCTGCGCGGGGCACATCGAGACCCACGTCTGCGCCACCTCGCGCGGCACCCGGCGCTGCACCTTGATGTGATTCGGCGCGTCGTCGCGCGTGGCGTTGCCCGACGCGAACACCGATGACAGCTTGTCGAAGGTGTACTTGTTGTCCGGCTTCGGGTAGTGCTTTGACGCGCCGTCGAGCTCCATCGCCTCCTCGGCGTCGAGGTGCTGGTGCCAGCGGCCCGGTGGAAGATGTCCGCGGGTCAGAAGCGCCGCGTTCGCGACCGCGCCGCCGAAGAAGAAGCCCTTCGAGAAGGCCTGGCGGACGTTGCGCCACTTGTAGAGGTCCTCGGTGATCGCGCTGTTGCGAACCCGCTCGTTGTAGGCGTCGAAGTTGACGGAGTCGTGCTTGAGGGCGTCGACGATGGCCTCCGCCGCGTAGATCCCGGCGTGCATCGCATAGTGGATGCCCTTGAGCTCCGACACGTTGCACATGCCGACGCCGTCTCCGCACATCACCATGCCGGGAACAGTGAACGTGCGTGGGAGCGCCCAGAACCCGCCCGATGGGATTGTCTTGGCGCCCCAGCCCACTCTCTTTCCGCCCTCAAGGATCTTCTGGACGAAGGGGTGGGTCTTGAACAGCTGCAGCGTGTCGTGGACGGAGAACGTGGCGTCCGTGTAGTCGAGCCCCGCGACGAAACCGATACAGACCTTGTCCTCGCCCATCGGGTAGATGAAGCTGCCGCCGAACTCGTTCCACTTCGGGCCCTTGCGGAGCGGCCATCCCATCGTGTGAATTACGCGATCGAGCGGCTTCTCCACCTCCCAGACCTCCTTGACCCCCAGCTCCCAGCGCTGCGGCTGTAGGCCCTGCAGCTCGAAGAAGTCGAGGGCGGCGCCGGTCAGGTGGCCTTGGGTGCCCTCAGCAAGCACCGTCGCCTTCGCGACGACGTCCGAACCCGGCTCGAAGTTGGAGAGCTCCTCGCCGTCTCGCCCGCGGCCCTTGTCTCCCGAGCGCACGCCCTTGACTACGCGCTCCTCCACCAGCAGCTTGTCGGCTGCGGTCTCGGTGAGCAGGTACGCGCCGGCCCCCTCGGCCCTCTCGCCCAGGAACCGGCCGAGCTGGGCTATCGACGTGACGTAGTTGCCGTGGTTGCGGAAGTTGGGCGGCGGCGGCTTCAGCGGAATCGCGGCCTTCTTGGTCAGAAGATAGACCGCGTCCTTGGTCACCTTCTGGTAGACCGGCCACTCGGACGGGTCCATGTCGGGGAACAGCTCCTGCATCGCCGACGGGCGCATGTTGGCGCCCGAAAGCAGGTGCGCGCCCGCGACCTTGCCCTTCTCGATGACCGCGACCGGAACCTCGCCGAGCTTCTCGGCGAGCCCGGGATCGTCCTTAAGGAGCTGCATCGTCTTGATCGCGCACGCGAGACCCGCCGGCCCACCGCCCACGATCGCGAGGCCGACCTCGATCCGCTCTTCCTCGGGATCGGTTGGCTCGGTCACGTAGTCCGCCGCCGGATCGCCCGGCGGCGGGAATTCGGCTGGGGCGATTGGCACTAGGAGCCCTTCTTGGCCTTCACGGCCTCGGTGAGCTTCGGCACGATCTTGTGAAGATCGCCGACGACCCCCAGGTCGGAGAACTCGAAGATCGGCGCGTTCGGGTCCTTGTTGATCGCGAGAATGTTCTCCGAGCTCTGCATCCCGACCTTGTGCTGGATCGCTCCAGAGATCCCCGCGGCCAGGTACAGCTTCGGCGCGACCGTCTTGCCCGTCTGGCCGATCTGCGCCGCGTACGGATACCAGCCGGCGTCGACGACCGCCCGCGTCGCCGCGACGGCTCCGCCGAGCGCGTCGGCGAGCTCCTCGGCGAGCTTGAAGTTGTCCGCCTCGCCGAGCCCGCGGCCGCCGCCGACGAGGATCTCAGCGTCCTCGATGTTGACGTCAGCGCCGCGCTGCTCGCCGCGGGTGACCATGCGCGCCTTGGTCGACCACTCGGACAGCTCGACATCGACGTCGACGACCTCGGCCGAGCCGCCGTCGCCCTCGTTCGTGTCGAACGCGTTGAGGCGGCCGATGATGATGCCCGGCTCGCCGACGTATCCCACGTCGACGATGGCGGAGTCCTGGAGGACCGGACGCTCGGCGACCAGCTTGCCATCGGCCACCTTGACGTCGGTCACCTCCATCGTCACGCCCGCGTTCAGGCGCGCCGTGAGACCGGCCCCGATCTCGAAGCCGAGCAGCCCGCCGCCGAACAGGGCGTACGAGAATCCCTCGTCCGAGATGACCTTCGCCATCACGTCGACGATCGGCTGAGCCAGGCCCTCGGGCGCGTCCTTCGCGCGAAACACGCGCTTCGCGCCGTAGGCGCCCAGCCCGGCGGCGCCCTCGTCGGAGAGGTCGCCGACGACGACGGCCGACGCCTCGGTGCCCAGCTCGGAGGCCAGCTTCGCGGCCTCGGAGATGGCGCCCAGAGAGTTCTTGTTGAAGTTGCCCTCGTCGTCGTGGAGGGCGTAGACCAGGATGCCGCCAGCCATTTAGATCAGCTTCCTTTCGTCGAGCCAGGCGACGATCTTCTCGA
>Ga0126312_10003433_pt1 | contig 10703 bp, 16 predicted proteins | sample Plot104A_FD_92537 | JGI IMG/M metagenome (GOLD analysis project Ga0126312, IMG submission 92537) | Serpentine soil microbial communities from UC McLaughlin Reserve, CA, USA - Plot104A | ecosystem: Environmental > Terrestrial > Soil > Grasslands | place: USA: UC McLaughlin Reserve, Lake County...
GAGTAATGTTGTTTTAACAAATTGGCATACATCTACTGCGTTATTTGTGGGATATCAAATCTCCTCCGATAGGGTTTGACGGTGTCTCATCATTCATTTTTAGATTATAAAATAATGTTTCTGGCAGCAGGAGAACCAGGTGCTTGCTTAAGAATAGAATCTTGAAAATCTTTTTTAATACAATTCCCACACTTCCACATCTCACCCTCAGTTGTTCTAACTTTTTTGGCAAACCGGTCATTATTTGTAGTTATGTTGAAACCACAAAAACCGCAGGTGTCTACTGTCATATTATATTCTTTTACCTCTATAAATATAGGGCACTCCATTAACTGTGATATTATTAACTTTCAGTTGACCATTGGCGTCAGGCCCATAATCATATTTAACAAATGCACCAGTAACTCCATTGTTCAGTGGTTTAATCTTTATTTCCTTTGGCCTTTCTATTTTAACCATATCTTTCACTAACATTTGCATCCCACAAAGATAGCAATACACTACATCAGTTGGAAGAAAGTACCCTTCAACGGTATCTTCTTTGCAATACAGACATTGATATTTACCATGCTTTGGCTTTACCAAGCTGTGACAAAAGCTGCAGGTTATGCTAGGGCCTTCTGTTAGACGTCTATAGAGAACTCTGTTACAATCAGGATTAGGACAAGAGATTTCCTTTACGTCGTCATCAGTAGGATCACTTATTATGATGTTGTTATTGGGCGGTGCCTGCTGCCGCCGTGGAACCTTTCGTAGATGCTCATCATACCATTTAGTTGGCATTCTTATTGACTTCTCCTATAGTAGGACAAATTTAACCTCATACTATCAAATGTGTCATCATTTGCTGTGACAGTTTTATCCAATAATCCATCTGTTGCTTGTGCACTTCTAAGTGATGTAAGCACCGTATCAAATTGTTGATCAATAGCAACCATTGCAGTACCGTCCTCGTCGTCTTGTGATTCTATTATCCATTTCAAATGTGATAGCATAGTCAAAAAGGGGATACTCTTTACCACTATCCCCTTTCCTAGGTAGGCCTATGATATGGTTAAAGCAGCACTGCATCTTTGCGTGTGGGTGGTCTAAGCGTCCTGATGCATTCATTGCATCTTTATGTTCTGCTTTTCCCCAGATATAGAAGGGTTTATTTCTTAAGCGGGAGATTAACTCCTGCATCTCTTTACTATTCTCTTGTGCTGACTGGTCTAGTAGTGCTGAACGTTTAAGATTAGAAAGCGGCATTCTCTTCCCTAAACTTTGCATGATTCTTGAGTATCGAGTTATCAATTATAACAGACAAACAATTTCTACATACATTGGTACGCTTGGGGACAGTCGGAGGTAGGATAATGGTGATAACCTGTAGGCTCTCAGTTTCCTTTGCTTGACATGAAGAGCATACGCGGTGCTTGCCGTAATTTTTATTCAATTTCTTCTTCCTCTTCCTCCGGCTTAGGTTCAAATGAACAAAAGCCGGTATCTGGTTCCTCAATGCTTTCTTCATTTGGTGAAGACACTGGCGGCGCTTGCTGTCTTTGCTCAGTTTGAGTTACAATCTGATCTACGATGTTCACATTGCTTACGATATCTATCTTGTCCTTCTCCGTCTCCTTAATAAGCGTCAAAGCCTGAAGCCTTATCCTGTCATCATCTGTATCCCTGGCCAATTCCCAGGCTTTAGCCGTTATAGAATCCAGTGCTGTGGATGATTTAGTGACAGGACGGTCTTCCTTGTCCTGGTTGGGGGCAACCATTTTATTAAAAACATCATCGATACTAAGTTCCTCATTTAGACCCTTGTTTATAAGATCGTCAACCGTCCGTATTGTTCTGGCTCTGATTCAGACTTTAATTCTGACTCCTGCTCTGACTCCTGCTGTTTGATTTTATTTGGGAGACGTTTCATATTCTGATGCTTTGCATCATCTGGTAACATTTCCCGCAATCTTCTGTCACCAAGCATATGCAACTCTCTTCGGCATACGTTACCCGCTTCTAACGGCTTCATTCCATCTGCTAAGAGCTGATTGTAAAAAGCTAATCCAAGCTCTTTATTTTTACTAAAGGATTTGTCATAGTATTTGTTTGCCGCGTCTCGCTTCGTAATAGCTACTCGTGTTAACCCAGACTCAGACTCTACCTTTACCTTCTGCTTAGTGGCCTTGGCCTTGGCTGCTGTCATTACTGACTCCTCTCCTTTGGCTGCTTTGAGGAGTGCATTGGCCTCCTAAATGCTTCTTCGTCGTCCGTCAGCACCATATCGTGTTCCTGTAGGTACTGTTGTATCAGTGGGCCTAACATCTCCTCAACTGCTGCTTTTTCCAGTCTTTTTTTGTTCATGATTATTGCACACCTTTTCCATTACCGCTTCCGGAGACAGGAACGAAGAAGTATTTCGTGCCCATATCCGCGCCCTCTCTCACATGAGCGGCCAGAAGAAAAACTGCAAAACAGTCTGGGTTTCTCGTATATTTTTGGTCTATAGTATCAAATATTTTATTGATATTCTCATCAGGATAATTAGTTAAGTCTACTAGTCTCTGTGCCATATTTTTTATTGTCTGGTTAGGTGTTCTGCCTTTGAATAATGGGCCTGTAATAGAAAATATTATACTGTCTCTATGACCTGGGCGGTAGTACGGTGCCAGAGTTTTAGCAATATCTGTTATAGTATCGGCCTCGAGTTTAGTTTTATCTAATTCCTTTGAAATTCCTATCATAGGACTTTTTGGCCAGCCTTGTCAGAAGTTCAATATTGTCGCGCCTATAATGGTCTGCAGGTTTAACCTCTACCTTTAAAGCAGCAATATAGTCACAAATGACGGCGGCATTTGCTGCATTTATACCAGCAATATTAAGTAAGTGAGTGCGATAGCCAGGTAGCAGGTCTTTGGTAGTTTCTTTAATCTTTGTCTCTAGTTTGGGGTCTAAAATAAAAGGAGTAGATAATGGTATTTTTTTTGCTGCTATGTCAGCAGAAGTCACAGCAGCAGGTGATGATGATGATAACATTCTTGTTTATGTACCATAGAATGTAATATCAGACCAATTAATAAGGTACCTTACATGCCCATATTATTTACAAATAAGATCTTTTCTATTTTGTTCCAAGACATTCGGAATACGATCCTTAATTTGTGGCAGATCAAATCCAACGAAATTTTCTCCCGAAATAGTCAAAACTGTCGCAAATTTGTCAGAACCCTGGCCAAGCCACCCTTTATATCTAATAGAATTTTTTACTATGTCAATTATGCTAGGTTTCTTTTCATCTACTTCGTCATAACATGAAAGTATTTCGCCAAACTTCACCTCTGATTGCTTGTTAAATTTTGTTAAATAATAAACAAAGACTGCCGTCTTTTCATAGTGGTTAGAAGGTCTCTTTTGATTGTAAAATTCCCTTAATCCTATTTTGTTGTGATTCCCTTTCAAGTCTACAGGTATAGGTGGTAAGGCTATATGTGGTCGGTTTAAAGGCTTGCTGGGTGCCTTTACCGCATTCGGTGTTGTCATCCTTGTAAATTCGTGTGGCTGAGGGTTTTCTTCTAGCATATACTTCCCGTCTGATTTTTTTATGCCACTAAGCCTTCTTGATACGACTTCTTCTATCGCACTTTTACATATCTCCTCGAATTTTTCCAAATGTCTCTCGACAAATGTATCGCTTCCTTCAATCTCGATTATGCCTTCCTTTATATTGATCTTGAACTTGGCTTGGGAGGTGTTCACCTGTCTATCCTCTTTTCTGACTCTAATTAACCTGTCGGTACAATACCGTAACTAAGTTGCTACTAATTAGACTACAATCGGTAATAGACTTTTGTCGACTAAAGGTCCAACTTATGTTCGTCTTTAATGTGAAAAGGACAAGAGAGATGATGTCATTGTTGAAACGACCTATTGCCTCCTAATCAGGCTCGACAATACCTACTTAAGAAAAAACAAACTTAAGTAACTACGGCTCAGACCGGTTATATCGGCTGTCTTAGAGGTTAACTTTAATAATGCACAAAATGTTCCTATGTCATGGAAGAGCATGCTCTTCAATCATCATCTAAGTTTTCTAATAAAGTTGCCCTAATTACTGGTAGCGGTACGGGTATCGGCCAGTCAATCGCAAAGAGGTTTGCTGAAAACGGGACAAATATTATTATCATGGGCAGAAGAAAGGAGCCACTTGAACAGACCACAACGACATTGAACAAGATTATAGCAGACAATGGCTCATCTGCTAGGATAAGATCCTTTCCAGGTATCGATGTATCGGATGAAATCGGAATCAACGGTATGGTGAAACAGATAGCGGAAGAATTTGGTAAAATAGATATCGTAGTAAATAATGCTGGGGTGTCAGGCCCGGTAAGAGCGTTTACAAATGCTGATTTTACCGAGTTTAGAGATTGTGTCGCCATTCATCTAACAGGTACGTTCTGGACCGCCCGACAATGTCTACAATTGATGGAACGTGGCGCCAAGATAATCACTATATCCACCTTCTTTAGTGAAGAAAATCGTTATGAACAGAGACCTTATAGGTTTAGGACTCCTTACACGGCGGCTCAAGGTGCCAAAAATAGACTTGCTGAAGCCTTAGCTTGGGAACTAGCAGATGATGGCATTAGATCGATAGCGACTAATCCTGGGCCCGTTCACTCCGACAGAATATACAAGACTGTATATCCCAAGGCAGCAGCAGAGTTCCTGAGAATAGGTGGGTATGCAGAGCTATCATCTTCACAAATTGATTACGCTTGTAGCAAACTTCTTCCTTTGCTTGGGGAAGATAATGCCACAATTTCAGCTACACTAAGAGAAGTAGCCCAGGAAATAAGTCAATTAGGCCCAGACAATTCAATAGACATTGATCTTCTTGCTAATACATTATCTGGGTTGATAAGCAAACTTCAAGAGATAGCAGAGAAGATTCAAAATAATACTAGAAATATGATCATCGATAGGGAATTTCTCTCGCAAGAAGAGGTTGCGGACGTTGTATTAAATTTGTGCGATGAAAAGATAAGCAAGCTCGTTAACGGGAGAATTGTGCCTAGCGACCGCGTCTTCTACCCGGTAAGACCTCACATCAGGACTTCACTTGATAATATGTCTGTCCCTCTTCAAGTTTCAGGAAATGTTGTCATTATCATAGCAAACCCATCAAGTAGACAGGAGTTAGATCGATTAAATACTATAGCAAGGGTGCTACACCAAGAAGGCATAAAGGACCTGACTCTATTTCTTCAAGAACGACAAGTGTCCGAGGAATTTCAGACTTTTTCTTGTATAGAGTTTGATTTATCTGACGAAGAACAAATGAGAATTCAAATTCAAGAGGTTAGAAAAAAATTTGGAGTTATTGATACAGTCGTTTATCTGACAGGAAACTATGACTACAATCGATCCATTCTTTCTCTTTCCAGGAAAGAATGGGAATCCCTAGTGGACAAATTTATCAATGTACCTGCCTTAGTAACGAAGGAGTCGGTAAATGCAATGTGTCCTGACGCAGTGCTAGAACCTATCAAGTATAAGAATTCTAATGGAAAAATTATTCTAATAGGCCCCGAGAGTCCAGTGGGAACAAAAATCTCTGGACTTATTCGAGCACGAGCGGAAATTTTTAGGGGCGCATTGAGGCCATATGCAGCTACAGTTAACCAAGAACTCTTCGAGGTACTGGGTTCAAGTATTAGATTATTCCTAATACTGCCAGGGAACTTAGAAGGATCTGGATCGGACGCTCAACGGCTTTCTCAATCCGTAGTGCAGATAATCTCAGATCAGGTCGGAAATAATAATGATTCGATATTTTATGTCGATGAAGTGAGAAAATGACTTGGCTACTAAATGACGAACCTAGATACCTCATAATGAAACATTAGAAAGAAACTACTACACAATATAGCTTAGGCTTTAGGGCCAAGGTTAATTCAATAGTTCTCATATTCTTTTATTGGAAAAGGGTGTCAAGTAAGATGTATAATTAAGCATTTTTACAATCGTATTATCATTAAGCTAAGTAAATTAGACCAGAGACTGTATTAGTCATGAGCATAAGATCCTCACTAAAACAGCTAATCATCGTGTTTAGCCTGATGCTTCGCCAGCAGCGCTTTCCTTCGATTGTCCATCGACAATCTCTGCAGTAGCAAATCTATTGCCTACTTGTATTATCCTAATCTTGGCGTTTTGACCAACTTTCCCTTCCTTTACAAAAATTACAAATCCATGTATTCTCGCGATTCCTTCGCCCTTTCTACTTATTTCAGTTATTTGCACGTCATATTCTTTTCCTGCTTCTACAGGTTTGGGGCCGAAGCTATCATTTCTTCTGAATCCTCCCTCACTCATTCTTAATACCTTGATCCAAGGACAAACAAAACCCTATATAAACTGTCAAAAATATGCCTTCGCGTATTAAAAATAATATTGAACTTGTTTTTAAGTCCCTATTCTAATTTTATCGTCGCAGATTCTACGGAGACATTCAATTGCAGACAATGATGCTAAATAGCTCGTCTTGGGGTTATGTGGGCTCGGAACATTCCGCACCACTATCAAAATTTCTCCGAATTTACCCCTTGCAATAATTTCATGTTCGTTTCGGTCAATGTTAGGATCTGCTATGACTCTTACTCTAGTTTTTTCAGTTCCGACTCCCGCTAAGCTAAGTAATACAGCAACGTTAATGTTTGTAGGGAACATTTTGATGGCGTTTGATGCATTTCCATTGTAAAGCAATTTCCTTTTTCTTATAGTTTCTGGTTTGATATTAGTTAAGTCAAAAAATGGGGCGCCCGCTAGGGACTTAGGGTTTTTCGTAGTTGTAAGCATCACAAAGTCAAGATGCTGTTTTACACTGCATAAAGCATCTATTCCTGCAATTGCACCCGTCGGAAAATAAATGTGGCTGTCGTGTTTTACTACAGTATTATACAACTCCTTCAACAAATGGGCATCGGATAATGCACCGGTACTCATTATCATAAGACTTTTATTTGATGAAACAATTTTCTTAGCAAATGTCTTAACTGCAGCTTGGGAGGCAGCTTCGACTATGATATCCGCTTCCTTAAATGGCGACGAGGATATGAGCTGTGAAAATTTCGAAAACACAGAAGGATAATTCTTGAAGAGTTTATCTCTCAAATCTAATGAAGCATTCGTTATTGAGTCAAATAGAAAAACTATGACAGCATTTTTAACATGAGACTTGTCAATAGACAAAGCCAGCTCAGTTCCTATCGTCCCACAACCTATAATTCCTATTCTCCTCTGCATTTGTAGTTCAAATGAAATTCAATCTATAAAAATTCCCTTAGTTGACACAATCATCATTGTAATGGTTATGATTGTTAGCCTGGCGAGAAAGCACTACAATTCTATTACTATTACCGTCTTCCGGTACGCTCAGGTTTCCGTTGACCAGGAGATCTCCTTTTTTCAAACCGCTTAACAAAATTATTTCGGTTTCGTACCCTAGCGATTGAACTGACTTTTTCCCTACCCTCGATTTTCGGGGTTTGACCTCTAACTTTACCAGCCTTTGTTAGCGATCCATGTGTCGGCATAATAATACCATCGGTTAAGCCTAATATATATGTGGTCTAGAACCTATACCGCCCTTACATAGGTCTAGCGGGCAATACTTGCCGCAATGTACATTCATGAGGCAAGGTTGACCTCAATTATACTACTTTAAATGTCTTGTAATGGTGGTAATGTTTATTCCATGCTGCAATCTAACGACATCAAAGAACGAATTACTAGATTGAAGAAAGAAAAAAAAGCGGTCATTCTAGCACATAACTATCAATTACCGGAAGTCCAAGAGATAGCTGACTTTGTAGGCGACTCATTAGCACTCTCTCAGGCTGCTGCTGGAACTGCTGCTAACACTATAATCTTTTGTGGAGTACATTTTATGGCAGAAACTGCTTCCATTATTTGCCCTGAAAAGCGAGTCTTGATCCCTGACTTAGAAGCTGGCTGCTCACTAGCATCAAGCATTAATGCCACTGAACTAAATTCTTGGAAGACAGAACATCCAGACGCAGTAGTAGTTAGTTACGTCAATACCACCGCTGAAGTAAAGTCTTTGTCGGACTATTGTTGTACTTCTTCGAATGCTGTTCGGGTGGTGAATAGCATTCCGACTGATAAAGAAATACTGTTTTTACCAGATATGTTCCTGGGATCTTACGTTGCAGAAATTACAAAGAGGAAAAATATATTTATCTGGCCAGGGGAGTGCCATGTACATGCTGGTATTAGAGCACAAGATATTAATGATATGCTGAAAATACATGAGTCTGCAGAGTTACTGGTACATCCTGAGTGTGGCTGCACGTCATCCACCCTATATAATATATCCTCTGGTCAATTGCTGAAGAAAGCCCATGTGCTATCTACCGAAGGCATGATGAAGCATGCAAGGACGTCAGATGCAAAACAGTTCTTGGTAGCAACTGAAACAGGGATTTTGCATAGAATGAGACAGGAGAATGAATTTAAGGAATTTATTCCTATCAAGGATGATGCTGTGTGTAAGTATATGAAAAAAATAACACTAGAAAAAGTGTATAACTCTATTTGCAATGATGTCTACGAAGTAAAAATTCCAAAGCGGGTAGCTAACAAGGCGCGAATCTCAATCCAAAGAATGATGGATTTGACGTAGTGTTGAGCATCCTATACAAATATTTCAAACTGAATTTGTAATTATCTGATATTGCATATTATTTCTAGATTCCAAGCTGATTATCTTTAGCGAGTTGTAACCACGCCAAGATTAAGTCAGAATATGGTTGTATAATCTTATTTGCTCATATGTTATTTACAATCTCTAAACTATAATCAACCGCAGTAGGAGAATGTGTCAAGTGGCCCACCGAAATGAGATCAGGTTGGGCTTTCACATAGTTTATGATGTTGTCAAGGGTTATGCCCCCAGACAATTCTATTTCGATGTCATCAAATGCTTCTAGTTCTCTTATCGCTTTCACTCCCATTTCTGCCTCAGAAGGAGTAAAGTTATCAAACATAATCACATTAGCTCCGGCTTTCGCGGCACGCATTGCCTCCTCCGTATTCTTCACTTCACATTCAATTCTTACTGCTGAGCCCAAGTTGGCTTTTGCCATTCGTATGCTTTTCTCGATTGAATCTGAGATAGCCAAATGGTTATCTTTTATCAAGACCATATCATCCAATCTCATCCTATGAGGATATCCTCCTCCTATTGTTATTGCCTTCTTATCAAAAAATCGCAAGCCCGGCGCAGTTTTTCTGGTGCCCGTGATTTTAACTTTAGGATAGTATTTTTCAACTAGGTTAACAAATGATCGAGTAAGGGTGGCTATTCCGCTCATCCTCATAATTAGATTGAGTGCAGTTCTTTCTGCCTTTAGCACAGATCTTGCTCCACCTCGAATATGCATTACAATATCATCCTTCTTAACCTTAGAGCCATCATTTATGAATAAAATAGTGCTACAATTGCATACATCGAAAACGATCTGAGCCTCATGAAGGCCGCAAGTTATAGTTTCGTTTGAATCATTACATCGAATAACCGCATTTACTATTTTGTCTGCGGGGATAATACTATTAGTTGTTATATCTCCCACTCCTATATCTTCCTCTAGGAATCTTATTATCGAGCTGCGCCTTTCAAGGTAGTCGGCAAGACCACACATCTTGTTATGAATAAGCTAAGAAACTTTTAATGCATACTTGTGTGCGGTATGAATATCTAGCAGAGATGCTATTTTTGACCTGTTAGAATCAAATATCAGGATAATCCCATACCAGTCTGGAGTCAATTCCGACGATTTACAGATAGGACAAACCTTACCAACAGTTACAGCTTTACACTTTTTACATGCTACCTCCCTAGGCATTACTTGCTGCTTCCTCCTTTCTTTTCCTTGGTGGGAACAGAAGGCTGAGGCTGTCTAGCCTTCTTTATTTCCTGCTCTATCCATTCTATAGCTCCCAAAAATGGTTGTCTGCACGTTATGCCAATTTTTCCCATTGCCGCTCCTTTGCCTAGGCTCACCGCCGTTACACGTGAACGGATTCGAGATCCTATTTTTAAAGACCTAGCTGTTTGATTTGCTACAATTACTCCCTGTTTGACATCACTTTTAAGATAATCGTCGGTAATTTGTGATAGGTGCAGTAATGCGTCAGTAGGTCCAATCCTGACGAACGCCCCAAAGTCAGTTATTTCTACTATTTCGCCGTCCACTATTTCCTGTAAGGCTGGAAAATATGTCAAGGCCCTAAAATTAACCTTGTGATATGTTGCTCCATCACCTGCAATCAGCTTTCCTGTGGAATTAGCGTAAGCACTTATAATCATTATTACGTATCCTATTTCAGGACTGATCATGCTTTCATATTTTTCCTTTAAGATTCCAATAGCAGTATCTTTTAGAGAATTTGTAAGTTTGTTAGGAGGGATCCTGACAACATCAGACATATGCACAATTGCAAACATTCTTAATTTACAAATCTTGGGTACGTGGTACAATTTATGAACCTTTTGATAATCCTAGGATTGTTGGTTTACTTACAATATTAAATATCGGATCTCTTGCATATATTGAATTTTAGAGATGAGTCGGTTATTTCGAATTTGGATTCAATCTCCAACATCGTCTTGAGTGCAGCGTAAAAATACGCTTGAA
>Ga0126312_10003434_pt1 | contig 10702 bp, 12 predicted proteins | sample Plot104A_FD_92537 | JGI IMG/M metagenome (GOLD analysis project Ga0126312, IMG submission 92537) | Serpentine soil microbial communities from UC McLaughlin Reserve, CA, USA - Plot104A | ecosystem: Environmental > Terrestrial > Soil > Grasslands | place: USA: UC McLaughlin Reserve, Lake County...
AAGCCTCTCGGGGCGCCGCATCAGCACTCGCGCGGCGGGTCGGCTTCGCATCGAGCCCGAGTATAAGGCGCTCGCTTGCGACGCCGACCAAAGAGGCCGGGCCGGCTTTGCCGGCGCGGCCGTCTAATGCGCAGTCTGGGATGCAGGCGAGGGTGCCAGACCGGCGCATTCGCCTATAGTCGTGCCCGGTTTGGCTTCAGGGACCGCGCAGGGCACGCTGCCGTGGAGCTGGTGCTTCGACCCCGAGCTGTTCCGGCGGGAGCGCAGGCGGGTCGTTCGACTGGTGCCCGAGGCGCTGGCGTGAGAGCCGTCCTCCTGGCGGCGGCCGTGCTCGCGGCCACCGCCGGCTGCGGCGGCAGCCCGCCGTCGACCGAGAGCGTCGTTCGGGCCTGGAGTCAGGCGCTCAACAGCGAGGACAACGAGCGCGCGGCCGACCTCTTCGCGCCCAACGCCGAGATCGTCCAGGGCGACACCGTGACAACGCTGCGCACGCATCGCGACGCGGTCCGGTGGAACTCGAGCCTCCCCTGCTCCGGCCGGATCGTCTCGATCACGACCAAGGGCCAAACCGCGACCGCCACCTTCGCGCTCGGCAACCGGCAGCACAGCCGCTGCGACGGCCCGGGTGAGCACGCCACCGCGATCTTCCGCGTCGTGAAGGGCAAGATCGTGCTCTGGCACCAGACGGAGGCCGCGGCCCCGCCTGCGTCGACGGCCTAAGCCGCGGCGCCTAGACCGCGGCGAACAGCGAGTCGGCCACCGCGAGCTCGCGGCGGATGCGCCGCAGCGTGCGGTCTCGCGAGCGGAACGCGTCGACCACCAGGGGGTCGAACTGCTTGCCCGACTGCGCGACCAGCTCACGACCCGCGGCCGCCCAGCTGAGCGCACGCCGGTACGGCCGGTCGCTCGTCATCGCGTCCAGGGCGTCGGCCACGGCGAAGATCCGCGCCGCGACCGGAATCTCCCTCGCAGCAAGCGCGTCCGGGTACCCGCTGCCGTCCCAGCGCTCGTGGTGCGAGCGGACGACCTCGAGCCCGCCGCCCTGCAGGAACGACACGCCCCGGAGGAGCTGCTCGCCGAGGATCGTGTGTGTCTGCATCAGGCGCCGCTCGGCGTCGGTGAGCGGGCCCGGCTTCTGCAGGATCCGATCCGGGATCCCGATCTTGCCGACGTCGTGGAGCACGAAGCCGTAGACGACGCTCTCGTCCTCTGCGAGCTCCGGAGCCGCCATGTGCGCGAGCTCGAGCGCATAGCGATGAACCCGTTGCGAGTGCCGGCCCGTGCCCGTGTCCTTCGACTCGAGCGCGCCCGCGAGCGCGGTGACCGTCTCGTGATAGGCCTCCTCGAGCAGGCGCCGTTGCCCACGCTCCAGCTCCAGCAGGTTGCGCAGGTCGCGGGCGTAGAGCAGCAATTGCTCCCCTGACCGTTTCTCCCGGCTGACGCGAAACGGCATCGTGTAGAGGCCACCGGCGAGCCGCTCGACGACGGCGAGCAGCTCCAGAGGGCTGAACGGCTTCAGGAGCAGCGCGTCCGCGCCGACCTCCTGCGCCGTCGCCTCGTTCGCCTGGTCGGACCCCGTGAGCAGCACGACCGGGATGTCGCGCGTCGCCCGCGCTCCCTTCAGTCGCGCGCAGAGCGCTGCGCCGTCGAGGCCCGGCATGCTCACGTCGAGCACGATCGCGTCCGGCCGTGCGGCGGCGATGCGCTGCTGGGCGGCCGCGGCGTCCGCAGCTTCGTCGACCTCGACGTCCACAGCCTCGAACGTCGTGCGCAGAAGCGCTCGAAAACCGGGATCGTCGTCCACGAGCAAGAGGCGCAATTCGCCCTCCCTTATCGGCAGCTCGGCTGTCACCGAGTAGACCTATCGGCCTCTACTACGAATAGATGAAGAAGCCGGTACCGGTCTTGCGCCCCAATTTCCCTGCATCCACCAACTCCCGGAGAAGGGGGCAGGGAGCGTAGCGGTCATCCTGCAGGCCGTCGCGGAGGACGTCCATGATCGCGACGCAGGTGTCGAGCCCGATCAGATCGGCCAGCGCGAGCGGCCCCAGCGGATGCGCGAACCCGAGCTTCGCGATCGTGTCGATGGCCTCGGCCTCGGCGACCCCCTCGTGCAGCGCCCACACGGCCTCGTTGATGAACGGCATCAGGATCCGGTTCGAGACGAACCCCGGGAAGTCGTTCGCGAGCGCGGGCGTCTTCCCGAGCTCGACCGCGAGCTCGGTGATCGCCTCCGACGTCTCGTCGGAGGTCTCGCGCCCACGCACCACCTCGACGAGCCTCAGCACCGGCACGGGGTTGAAGAAGTGCATGCCGATCACGCGGTCCGGACGGCTCGTCGCCGCGGCGAGCGAGCTGATCGGGATCGACGACGTGTTCGACGCGAGCACCGCCTCCGGCGGCAGCGTCTCGTCGGCGCGGCGGAAGACGTCCTCCTTCACGGCCGCGTCCTCCACGACCGCCTCGACCATCAGGTCGGCGTGGACGAGGTCGTCGACCGGCTCGATCCGCGCGAGCACCTCGTCCGGGTCAGGCCCGCCTTTCTCGGCGAGCTTCGTCAGGCTCCTGCGCATCGTCTCGAGCCCGCGCTCGACGGCCCCCGGAGCGGCGTCGTGGAGCGAGACGCGGCGGCCGGAAGCGGCCATCACCTGAGCGATCCCGCCGCCCATCTGGCCGGCGCCGACGACGAGGACGTGCTCGAACTTCACACGCAGGAGGCTAACGTGCCCTCGTGGAGCGCGAGCCCCGCCTGCGGCGAGCCACTGCAGGCGATTCGGAGGCGATCGCCGAGATTCAGGTCGAGACCTGGCGCGTTGCCTACGCCCATGCGTTTCCGGAGGAGTACCTCGAAAGCCTCTCGGTCGACGAACGGCGGGACCTCTGGGCGCGAACGCTGTCCGCCGGTACCTTCGACGTCTTCGTCGCCGAGCTCGGGGGCCGGGTGGCCGGGTTCGTCTCGTCCGGCCCGGCGGACGACGAGAGCGCATCGGGCGAGCTGTTCGCGCTCTACGTCGCGCCCGCGGGCTGGGGAAAGGGGGCCGGCCGAGCCCTGCTCGAGCGTGCAGAAAGAGCGCTTCGCGACGCCGGGCTCGACACCGCCGTCCTGTGGGTGCTGGAGGAAAACCCGAGGGCACGGCGCCTGTACGAGGCCGCCGGCTGGAGCACGGACGGCGGCCGAACGCGCCTACCGCACGGGGACGTGGACGCGATCGCCGTTCGCTATCGCAAGCGTCTCGGGCCCTAGCGGTCCTCGAGCGGCTGTGCGAAGAACCACTCGTGGCCCTGCGGGTCGCGGCAGCCGTAGCGCCGGTGGCCGGCGGCGGTGACGTCGGTCGGCTCCTCGACGATCTCCGCCCCCTCGGCCCGTGCGTGCTCGCAGTGCGGGTCGACGCCGTCGAGCAGGACGAACACCAGGGAGGTGCGGCCGACGGCGGCCGGATTGCGGAAGCCCTCGGGCGGCTGCCCGAGGTAGACGCGGCCGCCGCCCGGTACCTCGAGCTCCACGTGAAGCCCGCCCGCCCGACCGATCGTGCGCTCGACCTCGCGGAAGCCGAAGGCGCGCGTCAGGAACTCGATCGCGGCCTCGGCGTCTTCGTAGAGCAGGTACGGAGTTACGTGCTGGGTCATGGCCCCAGCCTAGGCGGCCGCGGCGAGGTTGTCCTGGAAAAATGTTTCGGGAGTGCGACCGGTGACCGCGCGGAACTCGTTGATCAGATGTGACTGGTCGTAGAAGCCGCATTCCGCCGCGACGCGGGCCCAGTCCGGCCGGTGCGGCGCCTCTGCGAGCGCCCGCGCGCGCTCGAAGCGGGCGATCCGGGCGACGGTTTTCGGCGGCACGCCAACCTCCTCGTCGAAGCGTGCAGCCAGCCGTTTGCGGCTCCAGCCGAGCCGGTCGGCAATTCGCGTGACGCGGAGGTTGCCACCGCTAACGATCAGCGACTGCCACGCGCACTCGAGCTCCGGCGACCGCGGCGGAGCGTCGTCCAGGCGGCCGGCGAAGACGGCATCGAGCAGACGGAATCGCGCGTTCCACGTCGACGCCGCGGCGAGCCGCTCCGCCAACGATGGCTCGTTCACGAGCTCCTCGAGCGGCAGCTGCGCGTAGGCGAGGTCGCGAAGAGGCAGCCGGAAGATGCGATGTGCAGCCGGAGGGACGAGATCGACGTGGATGCCGTGCGACCGGCCGTCGTGACGCGTCGTCACCTGCCGGTCGCGGAGGCCGCCGGCGAACGACGTCAGCCGCTCGCCGTCGATCGACCACTCCTCGCCAAAACTGACGATCACGACGACGTGGCAGCCGGGGCCTTCACGCCGTTCGAGCGGCTCAGGCGTCTCCTCCCTGAAACCGACGTAGCGCGCGACGCTCCCGCGGAGCGCGGGATGCGGCTCGCCGGTGACCGCCACCGCTAGACCTCGAGCAGAATCGCGTCGCCCTGGCCGCCGCCCGAGCAGATCGCGGCGAGGCCGAGGCCGCCTCCGTTTCGCCGCAGCTCGTGCACCATCGTCCCGAGGATGCGCGCGCCGGAGGCCCCGATCGGGTGGCCGAGCGCGACGGCGCCGCCGTTCACGTTCACCTTCTCGGGGTCGGCGCCGAGCAGCTTCGTCGAGTTGAGCACGACCGACGAGAACGCCTCGTTCAGCTCCACGCGCTCGACGTCGTCGATCGTCTTCCCGGCCTTCTCGAGCGCGATGACGCCGGCCTTCGCCGGGGTGCGCGCGAGGTAGGCGAACTCGTCGGCGACGTAGCCCTGCGCGACGATCGTCGCCAGCACCTCGAGGCCGCGCCGCCGGGCGAACTCGTCGCTGGTGACGACCAGCGCGGCGGCCCCGTCGTTCACCCCGGGCGCGTTGCCCGCCGTCGTCGTCCCCTCGGGGTCGAAGACCGGCTTCAGGCGCGCAAGCTTCTCGATCGAGGTGTCGCGCCGCGGCCCCTCGTCCACGGCGAGCTCGCCGACGGCGACGATCTCGGACTCGAAGCGGCCCTCGTCGATCGCGCTCACGGCGCGCTCGTGCGAGCGGAGTGCCCACTCGTCCTGCTCCTCGCGCGAGATGCCGAGCTCGCGGGAGACGAACGACGCCTGCTCGACCATGTGGCGGCTGTCGAAGCTCGACGTGAGCCCGTCGTGGGTCATCAGGTCGATCAGCGTCCCGTCGCCGAGGCGGTAGCCGAAGCGGGCCTTCTTCAGCACGTACGGGGCGTTCGACATCGACTCCATGCCGCCGGCGACGACAACCTCGACGTCGCCGGCGCGGATCATCTGGTCGGCGATCTCGACCGCGCGGATCGAGGAGGCGCAGACCTTGTTGATCGTGTCCGAGGGAAGCTCGATCGGGAGGCCGGCGCCGATCGTCGCCTGGCGCGCCGGCGCCTGGCCGGCTCCGCCCTGCAGCACCTGGCCCATGATCGCGTAGTCGACCTCGCCGTCCTCGACTCCGGCCCGCTCGAGCGCCGCGCGGATGGCGATGGCGCCGAGCTCGGTCGCCTCGTAGTCGACGAGCCCGCCGCCGAGCCGGCCGAACGGCGTGCGAACCGCCGAGACGATCACTGCGCGAGCCATGCGAAAACCCTAGCGAGTGAAGTCGAGCTCGGGCTCGAGCCGCCGGGCGAAGGCCGCCACGAGCCGGATCGCCGCCTCGACGTCGTCGAGCGACACCACCTCGCCGGGCGTGTGGATGTAGCGGGTCGCCAGCGAGATCAGCCCGGTAGCGACGCCCGCGCGGCTCGCGTAGGCCGCGTCCATGTCGGTGTGAGTGTCGCCGGCCGAGACGTTGACGGCGTACGGGATGCCCTCGGCTTCGGCCGCTTCGACGAGCAGGTCGAACACCTGCGGGCTGATCGTCGAGCCGCGGTTGATGATCGGGCCGGCGCCCAGCTTCGCTTCGCCGTCGAGCTTCGGGTCGCCCTCGGGGACGTCGGTCGCGCCCGTGACGTCGACCGCGAGTGCGACCTGCGGCTCGAGGGCGAACAGCGTCGTGCGTGCGCCGCCGTAATCGCCGACCTCCTCCTGCACGGCGGCCACGGCGGCCACGTCGCCCGGCGCGCCGCCGGCGTCGGCCACCGACCGCGCCGCTTCCAGCGCGACGTAGGCGCCCAGCCGGTTGTCCAGCGACCGCGATGCGATTCGGCCGACGGCCAGCTCGACCGGCTCCCCGGCGACCACGGCGACGTCGCCGACCCGCAGGAGGCCGAGCGCCTCGTCTCGGGTGCGCGCGCCGATGTCCACGTGCAGGTCGTCGAGCTCGACTGCGGCCGGCTTCTCGCCGGGCTTCGGGCGCTTGGCCCACTTGCGGCCGACCACGCCTGGAACAGAGCCGCCCAGGGTGAGGAGCTCGATCCGCTGTCCCAGCAGGACATCGGCCCTCGTGCCGCCGACGGGGAGAACGAATACGAACCCGTGCTCGTCGACGTGCGTGACCAGCAGCCCGATCTCGTCGATGTGGCCGAGCAGGGCGAGCAGCGGCCCGCCGCCAGTCCCCGGGACGCGCGCGACCGACGATCCCAGCGGGTCGCTCGTCACCTCGGCGAACCCCGACGCGGCCTCGCGCCAGACGGCGGCCGCCGGCGTCTCGTAGCCGGACGGGCCGGGCGCGGTGAGCAGCCGGCGGAGAAGCTCGGGGACGGCCATGCCCGATGGAGCCTATGCCGCCGTTTGCCGTTTCCGTCGCAGGGAAGCGTGCCCGGGAGCGACGAAAGGAGCACGACATGCCCACCTGGGCCTGGATAGTGATCGCGATCGCCGCCGTGGTGATCGTCGGCGCGATCGCCTGGAGCGCCTACAAGAGCCGCCGCCGTCGAGGCCTGCAGCAGCGCTTCGGCGACGAGTACGACCGCGCCCTGGCCGACGCGCCGAGCCGGCGCGAGGCCGAGGCCCACCTCAACGAGCGGGAGAAGCGCCGCGACGAGCTCCACATCCGGCCGCTCGAGCCGTCGAGCCGCGACCGCTACGCGAGCCAGTGGCAGAACACGCAGGCTGCCTTCGTGGACGATCCGGAGGCCGCCGTCGCGGACGCCGACCGCCTGATCCAGCAGGTGATGCGCGAGCGCGGCTACCCGTTGGACGACTTCGAGCAGCGTGCGAACGACCTCTCGGTCGACCACCCGGACGTGATCTCGAACTACCGCGCCGCCCACGACATCTCGCGGGCGAACGACCGCAACAACGCCTCCACCGAGGACCTGCGGACGGCGATGGTGCATTACCGGGCGCTCTTCGCCGAGCTGCTGGAGACCGGGTCCGCGGAGACACGGCAGACCGAGCCCGCGGAGACACGGCAGGGCTAGCCCTTGACGGCCCGCCCTAGGTGCGCCTACCCTGGAAGCAGATGACTCTCGCACCGCGCACCTGGGGCTGGGCCTGGCGCACCGAGCGGGGCGGGAGCGTCGCCTGCTGACCTAGACGCAAACCCGTTCCGCTCGCAGACCTTCCAGACGGAGGGTCTTTTTGTTTGTCCGAATGAATGCACTGACCGTCATCTCCACCGACCTCCTCACCCCCCTCGGGGCCTACCTCCGGCTGCGCGCCGGAGGCCGGGCGAGCTTCCTGCTCGAATCCGTCGAGAAGGGACGGCTGGGACGGCATTCGTTCGTCGGCTGCGGGTCGCGGATCGTCGACGTCGACGAGGCCGAGGCCTGCGGTCTCCCGGTCGTCGGCTACCTCGGGTACGACCACGTCGCGCGGCTCGAGCCGACTGTTCCGCTCCCCGACCAGGGCCGCGACCTGCCCGTGAGCCGTTTCGTCGTGGCCGAGACGCTCGTGCGCTTCGACCACGGGCTCGGGATGGCCGAGGTGCTCTGCGGCGACCCGGGGACGGTCGGCGAGCTGCTCGAGGGGCCGCAGCCCTCGCCGGACCCGCCGTCGCGCCCGCGCGCCGGCTCGACTCGCCGGCTCCCCTCGCGCCTCGCGTACGAGCGGGCGGTCGTGCAGGCCAAGGAGCACATCCGCGCGGGGGACGCCTTCCAGATCGTCCTCTCGCAGCGCGCCGAGCGGCCGACGTCCGCGAGCGCCCTCGAGCTGTACCGCTCGCTGCGGCGCGTGAACCCGTCGCCGTACCTCTTTCTGCTCGAGCTCGACGGCCTCGCCCTCGTCGGCTCCTCGCCGGAGACGCTGGTCAAGGCCGAGGGCCGGGACGCGTCGCTGAACCCGATCGCCGGGACGACGCGGCCGGGCGACGGCGATGCCGAGCGGCTGCTCTCCTCGGAAAAGGACCGGGCCGAGCACGTGATGCTGGTCGACCTCGGCCGCAACGACCTCTCACGCGTCTGCCGGCCGGGGACGGTTCGCGTCGCGCGGTTCCTCGAGCCGGAGCGCTTCTCGCACGTCACGCACCTCGTCTCGGAAGTGGTCGGGGAGCTGGAGCCCGAGGTCTCGCACCTCGACCTGCTGCGCGCGTGCTTTCCGGCCGGGACGGTCTCGGGCGCGCCGAAGGTGCGGGCGATGCAGATCATCTCGGAGCTCGAGGGCTACCGCCGCGGGCCGTACGCCGGCGCCGTGCTCTACTCGCTTCCCGGCGAGGCGCTGGACGCGTGCATCGCGATCCGGACCGTCGTGGTGCACGACGGCGTCGCGCTGCTGCAGGCCGGCGCCGGGATCGTCGCCGACTCCGACCCGGCCGCCGAGCACGACGAGTGCCTGCGCAAGCTGGCGGCGCTCGAGACGGCGATCGAGCTCGCGGAGGCGCGCCAATCCTCGGCTTCCGGCGACGGCAGAGCCGGGCTGCGCCAGGCGGGAGCCGGCGCTGGCGAGGGAGGCGAAAAGTGATTCTCTTGGTGGACAACTACGACTCGTTCACCTACAACCTCGCGCATCTCTTCGGCGAGCTCGGCGCCGAGGTCGTGGTGCGGCGCAACGACGCGATCGACGCGGACGAGGCGGAGCGGCTCGCGCCGTCGCACCTCGTGGTCTCGCCGGGCCCCGGGCGGCCGGCGGATTCCGGCGCCACAATCGAGATCGTGCAGCGGCTCGCGCCGACGACGCCGACGCTCGGGGTCTGCCTCGGCCACCAGGCGATCGTCGAGGCCTTCGGCGGCTCGGTCGGCCGGGCGAAGCGGCTCGTGCACGGCAAGGCGAGCCCGATCGAGCACGACGGACGTGGGCTCTTCCGGGGCCTGCCCGACGAGTTCGAGGCCGGGCGCTACCACTCGCTGGCGGCGACGAGCGTTCCCGACGCGCTGGAGGTCTCGGCCACCTGCGGCGACGGCGAGGTGATGGGCGTGCGGCACCGCGAGCTGCCGGTCGACGGCATCCAGTTCCACCCCGAGTCGGTGCTGACGCCGGTCGGGCCGGAGCTCGCGCGTAACTTCCTGGAGGGCGCCCGGTGACCGTGCAGGAGGCGCTCGCGCGGCTGCTCGACGACCACGATCTCTCGCGGGAGCAGGCACGGGACGTGATGAACGAGGTGATGAGCGGCGAGGCCACCCCCGCGCAGATCGGCGGTCTGCTCGTCGCGCTGCGGCTGAAGGGCGAGACGGCGGACGAGATCGCCGGCTGCGCCGAGGCGATGCGTGCGCACGTGCTATCGGTGCAGCCCCGGCGCGACGACCTCGTCGACACCGCGGGCACGGGTGGGGACGGGGCGCGGACGATCAATATCTCGACCGCGGCGGCGCTCGTCGCGGCGGCCGCCGGCGCCGGCGTCGCGAAGCACGGCAACCGCGCCGTCTCCTCCGCCTCGGGCTCGGCCGACGTGCTGGAGGCGCTCGGCTTCGAGCTCGAGCTGCCGCCCGCCCGCATCGAGCGCTCGATCGACGAGCTCGGCTTCGGCTTCCTCTTCGCGCCCACGCACCACCCGGCGATGCGGCACGCCGCGCCCGTGCGCCGAGAGCTGGCCGCCCGCACCGTCTTCAACGTGCTCGGGCCGCTGACGAACCCCGCGGGCGCGCGTGCGCAGGTGGTGGGCGTCTACGCGCCGTCGCTCGTCCGCACGATCGCCGAGGTGCTCGCCCAGCTCGGAGCCCGGCGCGCCTTCGTCGTCCACGGCGCCGGCGGCATCGACGAGCTCTCGCCCACGGGGCCGAACCTCGTCTGCGAGGTCGTCGACGGCGGGGTCCGCGAGCGTGAGATCGACCCGCTGGAGCTCGGCATCCCGCGCTGCGCAGTCGAGGAGCTACGCGGAGGCTCGCCGGAGGAGAACGCGGAGGCGATTCACGCGGTCTTCCGGGGCGACGACGGCGGCCGGCGCTCCGCGATCCTGTTGAACGCTGCCGGGGCGATCGCCGCCGCCGGCCACGCGGACGACCTGCGCGAAGGGCTCGAGCTCGCACGCGAGGCCGTCGATTCCGGCGCCGCAGCGGCGCGGCTCGAGGAGCTCGTCGAGTTCTCGCGCGCCGCGGAGGTGCGCGCGTGAGCGGCCGCTTCCGCGACGCGCTCTCCGGCGACGGGCTGGCCGCGATCGCCGAGGTCAAGCGCCGCTCGCCGTCGGCCGGCGACCTCCGTCCCGACGCCGACCCGGCGGCGCTGGCTGCGGCGTTCGAGCGCGCGGGCGCAAACGCGGTCTCGATCCTCGTCGACGAGCGCTTCGCCGGATCACCCGCCGACCTCGTTGCCGCTCGGGCGGCCACCGGCGTGCCGTTGCTGGCGAAAGGCTTCTTCTCCGAGCGCGAGCAGCTAGAGGAGCTGCGCTCGCTCGGCGCCGACGCCGTCCTCCTGCTGCTGCGGGATCTCGACGACGGCCGCATGCGTGAGCTGCTCGGCGCGGCCGAGGC
>Ga0126312_10003435_pt1 | contig 10698 bp, 14 predicted proteins | sample Plot104A_FD_92537 | JGI IMG/M metagenome (GOLD analysis project Ga0126312, IMG submission 92537) | Serpentine soil microbial communities from UC McLaughlin Reserve, CA, USA - Plot104A | ecosystem: Environmental > Terrestrial > Soil > Grasslands | place: USA: UC McLaughlin Reserve, Lake County...
CCGAACCAAACGCCCGCAAACCATTTTGGTCGCCGCCTGCATCGTATTTGCGATCTTGATCGTCCTGCTGCCGCGCACTGGCGCGGTGGTCGCAATCGTCGTCGCACTCGGGTTGGTCGCAGGCCAGCCTGCGGGCCCGATCATGAGCCTGCCCGCGCAGGTTTTGCTGCCGGCCACGCGGGCAATCGGCATGGGACTTTTCTTTGCGGTGTACTATGGCTGCATGATGCTGGGCCCCGTCGCCGGCGGCGCGCTCGCAAAGTGGACCGGCAGCGCCGCGGCCGCATTCGACTTCGGCGCGGCGACGGTTTTGGTGTGTCCGGTGTTGCTGTTGGCCTTCAACCGGATCGCGGCGGGAGGAACCGCGCGCCAGGCGAATGCCTCCACTTGATGCAACCGCTGCTAACTACTCATTAACCCTGACGGCCTTAGGGTCAGTCGACGCCGAAAAACCGGTTGTCGGGTGGCCGAGATGTCATTGGTGCAGAGAAAATCCGGTCTTCTGGCCGCCGAGGAGCGTCGGCGCTTCCAGCGGGTGAAGGTGCACCTGCTCGGCCGCTACATGCTGCCCGACCGGCGCGAATTTCCTTGCCAGATCATCAATATGTCGCCGGGCGGCCTTGCTTTGCTGGCGCCCGGCATCGGCAATGTCGGCGACCGCGTGATCGCCTACCTCGACCATATCGGCCGGGTCGAAGGCAAGATCACCAGGATCATCGACAACGGCTTTGCCATGACGGTCGGCGCCACCGCCCGCAAGCGCGACAAGCTCGCCGCCCAGCTCACCTGGCTGGCCAACCGCGATATCCTCAACCTGCCGGAAGACCGCCGCCACGACCGTGTCGTGCCGCGCAACCCGATTTCGGTACTCACACTCGAGGACGGCAGCAAGATGACCTGCCGCATCATCGACCTCTCCGCCTCGGGCGCCGCGATCGGCGCGGAAAACCGCCCGCCGCTGAAATCGCTGGTCCTGCTTGGCAAGGTGCAGGCCCGCGTGGTGCGAAACCTCGAGGAAGGTTTTGCGCTGGAATTCGTCCACGAGCAGGTGGCCGAGGCGCTCGAAGATGCGGTTACCGCGCGGTAAAGCGCCGGGCGTCCCAAACCCCCATGTTTCCAGCACTTTAAGGCGGTGTCCGCGTGCCGCGATACCGCCTTTGACGCGTCTAACGCGCGTCATTCGCGGTTAATGTCGAGACCTTTCACCGCGACTTATCCCACTGTCACAAGCCTTCACGCGTTAATAGATAAAATTTGAATCAATTGCGATTGTTTCAAATTTTAGTCGAATTCGATTCAAGTATAGATCGAATTAGCCGCCGTTTTTACTTGTATTCGCGTCAAATGTACTTGGCCGACTTAGCGGCGGCGCAAAACCTTTGTGCGAAACGTGGTCCCAACAAGAAAAACGGGGGCCACTATGTTGTTCAGGGGACAGGGGAAGGGATTGGCGGTTGTCGCCATCCTGCTCGGAATCAGCGTCCCGGCGAAAGCCGGCGATGCGCTTTATGCCAGCCTTGGCGATACCACGCGTTCGCCGATCGGCTGGGTCGAATTCTGCGCCGAGAACGCGAGCGAGTGCCACGGCGGCGCCACGCAGCCCCGCGACATCGTGATGTCGCAGACCGCCTGGCGCGATCTGTTGCGCGTCAACAAATGGGTCAACGAAACGATCAAGCCGATGACCGACATGGATCATTGGGGCGTGATCGAAAAGTGGTCGTTGCCGACGGACGGTTACGGCGACTGCGAGGACTACGTGCTGTTGAAGCGCAAGATGCTGATCGACGCCGGATGGCCGCGCGAAGCGCTGCTAATCACGGTCGTGCGCGACAAGAAGGGCGAAGGCCACGCGGTACTGACGGTGAAGTCCGACAAGGGTGAGTTCGTGCTCGACAACCAGAACGAAAACGTTCTGGCCTGGACCGAGACCGGCTACCGCTTCGTCAAGCGCCAGTCGCAGAGCGATCCCAATATCTGGGTCGCTCTCGGCGATGGGCGGCCGGCGGTCTCGACCGCCAGCGCCCGCGACCGCTGAACCAAAAGGATTATCGAACCCGCGACCCGGTCACATCCCCACCCCTCCCCGTCCCAGACCGGTTCGCGCGCGGCCAGCTCTCCCCCAGGAGCTGGCCGCAACTTTTTTAGGACTGCAACAGGCGCATGATCTGCAAGCCAACGATCGCGCAGCTTGAGGCAGGCGCCACGAGAAACTAGCATGACATCTCAAAGGCCGTAGCCTTGAAGGGACACTGCTGCCCATGGACATGCTGGTCAAGCTCTACGCGCTGCCTGACTCCCGAGACGCGTACGAGCGCTTGCGCAAAGCCGATATCACGATGCGGCGAGCGCTGGCCCCCGAAAAGCACAAGGTCGTCGCCTGGGTCCGGAACGCTTTCAGCGAAGCCTGGGCCAGCGAAGTCGAGGTTGCGTTTTCCCGGCAACCTGTTTCCTGCTTCATCGCTATCCAGCAGAAGAACATCCTGGGGTTTGCCTGCCACGATGCCACCTGTCCGAACTTCTTTGGCCCGACCGGCACCGACCCCAACGCACGAAAAAATGGAATTGGCACGGCGCTGCTGTTGGCCTGTCTCGAAGCCATGAAGCAGCAAGGATACGGCTACGCCATCATCGGCGGCGTGGGACCAGCCGAGTTCTATCAAAAAGTCGTCGGCGCGATACCCATCGAGGGCTCCCAGCCCGGCGTCTACCGTGGTCTGCTCTAGAGAAACGAATGGCTGAAACCGAAATCGACGCCATCTGTAAACTGCTGAGCTCAAAGCCGCGGCCGGTCGGATGGACGGAGCGCCGCGAACGGCTCGACGAAGTCGGGTCGTATTGGCCGGTCGCGGACGATGTGAAATGCGACAGCGTCGATTGCGGCGGCGTGCGCGGCGAGTGGTCGCTTGCCCCGGGCAGCGATCGGTCGCGCGTGCTGTTGTTCTTCCATGGCGGCGGTTACTGCTCGGGCTCGATATTGAGCCACCGCCGCATGGTCACGGAGGCCGGCCGCGCGGCGCGGATGCGCACCCTGGCGATCGAGTACCGGCGCGCACCCGAACATCCGTACCCGGCCGCGCATGACGACGCGATGGTCGCTTGGCGTTTCCTGCGCGGCCTGGGCATCGCCGCGGATAGCATCGCGGCCAGCGGCGACAGCGCCGGCGGCAACCTGACGCTGTCGCTGATCCACCGGCTGCGCGCATCCGGCGAGGCTTTGCCGGCCTGCGCCTGGCTAGTCTCGCCGTGGACCGATCTCACCATGTCGGGCGCAACGCTCGAGACCAAGGACGCCGTCGATCCGATCATCCACAAAAGCTACCTCGACGAGCTTGCCGCTGCCTACGTGCCGGCATCGATGGATCGCAGGGGTCCGCTGATCTCGCCGCTGTTCGCAAACTTGCGTGGCTTTCCGCCCATGCTGATCCAGGTCGGCTCAGCCGAGACGCTGCTCTCCGACGCGACCCGGCTTGCCGAAGCGGCAGGAAGCGCCGACGTCGATGTGACCCTGGAGATCTGGCCGCACATGATTCACGCTTGGCCGGTGTGGAATGCCGGGCTTGAGGATGGGCGCCGCGCTTTGGCGCAGGCGGGAGAGTTCATTCGCAGCCGAGTGCGTTAAGCCGCGAAAGCCGCAATTTTGGCTATATTTTGCCCGAAATCGTCCACTGATGCGGGCAATCCCGGGTTTGAGTACGGTAAAGGTTGTGTTAAGCAGGTGGAACTTGCAAATCACGCCCGGCCTGGAGTCTCATGATCGAACTCGCCCCCCGGCACTATCATCCCGATACCACTACGATTTCCCGGTTCAGCGGACAGCCGGTCCTGATCGGCGCCGCAGCGTTCGTCGTCATTGTGCTCGGCATCGGCTCGATCACGCTGTGGCGCGCCTACACCGGCACCTCGCCCGAACTCGATCGCCTCGCTGCGGCCCGCCAGTTGCAGGCCCGCACCGTGCAGGCTTCCGAGCAGCTCGTCGAAAAAACCAAGGGCCTGGAAGCCACCCAGCAGGAATCGATCGACCAGTTGCAAGTTGTGCAGGACCAACTGCTGACCGTGCGCCGGCTGCTCGCCGCGCAGCAGACTGACAACAAAAAGCTGTCCGAGCAGGTCGGCACCCTGACCGAATCGATCGACGGGCTGCGGCAGTCCTTTGCCAGCGCGCGGTCGTCGGATCCGGCCCCGGCGGCGCGCAGATCGGCCCGGGCGAGGTATCAGGCGGTGCGGAGCGCCTACCGCAAGCGTGGCAAGTCGCAAGGCTGAGGACGAAAGACCAGCGATAGGTTTTCAGCCGGCCGGTGTGCCGGCTTTTTCTTTGCGCAAAACGGCCGGAACAGCATTTTCCGCGGTATGTGAACTGCCTCACATTCGCCCGCATGATTCCCGGGCAAGCTGAAATTCACCGGATGGCGTAAGCCAATTTTAATATCCGGGGCTGGCAAGGTCGTTGGCGGTATACTGCGCCGACGGCCTTGTTCTTTCTCCAGGTTGTTGTGATGCCCCAACATCGACAGCGATCCAGCGCACGGCGTGCGCTGGATCGCGCTGTCAATTAAACCGCGGACCTGTCAGCCGTAAGCGCGCTTACCTGCAGCCTCGTTAGGTGCAGACCTGCACGCGGCGGAATGTCCAGCCATACGGCGTCCACACGCGCTTGCGAATGAGGTAGCAGCCGTAGTCATCGTAATAGCTGGCAGCGTAGTACGGATAGTAGTCGTCGTAATAACCGTACGGATAGGCCCCGAACGCGAGCCCGGCGCCGAACGCCGCAGCCGCAAACGGGAATCCCCGGTGGTGATGGTGGCGGAATCCGGAATGGATACCGGTCCTGATGCCGGGACTAAACGCGGCGGCGGAGCGGAAACCGGGGTTGATCGCGGCGCTGCGAAAACCGGGACCGACCGCGGCGGCGCGGAAACCGGCTCCACCCATGCCGATTCCGGCGGCGCGGAAGCCGCCGCCGCCAAAGCCGCCACCGCCGTGGAAGCCGCCACCGTGGAAGCCGCCACCGCCAAACCCGCCGCGCGCCGAGGCGACATCCGGCGCCAGCATTCCAACCGAAGCAATTGTGAACAGTGCGACTATCGTCTTGCGTAACATGACTTCCCTCCTCGTACTCAACACGTCGAAAACCACGATGATTTTCGTACGATCTCAACATCGAATTTAGGGCGCCGGTCAGAGCGCCCGCACTCACGTCTGCGCGACCGACATCAGCAGCCGCGACAAATGCTCTTCACCTTGCGATCAATCTGCTTGTTCTCGGAATCGATCGCGGCGTCCTCCTCCTTGGTGTTCGTGTTTGGCCCAGTCGCCGTGATGCCGCCTGGCGCCGACTTTGCCCGGCCCGTGGTGACGCCGCGGGCGGATCCGGATGGGTTGGCGGTGCCGGCGCTGTTGGTACCGGGCGGTGGCGGCGCGGCCAATTTGGACGCGTTGCCGGCTCCGCTTGGATCCTCGGCGGAATTGTTCAAGCCGCCAGCATTCGCCGGGCCAGACGGGATGCCGCTGACGCCTGATGTGCCAGCGCCCGCCGATCCTGCGTTGGGCGAGCCAACCGCGCTGCCGCTGCCGGCGGAAGGCCCGCTGGCCGCGCCGCCCGCGCTTTGCGCGTGGGCGACCATGGGCAAGGCCAAGATTGCTATTGCCGTCATTGAGGCCGTAACGGATGTTCTGGTCATCGGACACCTCCGTTTGGGGGTTTAACCGCCACGTAAGATGCTGGTTCCCGGAACGATTTCCGTCCCGGCGATTTGATTAGCGTCCGCTGCGCCGCAAGCGCGAGGATCACGAGTTGCGCAAGTTGATCGAATTCGACGAAGACACCTTCGCCAAGCTGAAGCAGCTCGGCCGCGACCGGATGGCGACGATCCAGGAATTGGCGGACGAGGCTTTTGCCGACGTGTTGAAAAAACACGGCATCCCGATCGACCTCAAGGACGCGCTGCGCAAAAGTGCGCGAGACGCCAATCCGGCGCCGCCCGGCAAGACCAGGAAATCGAATCCGAAAAAATCGAAACCACCGAAGAAGAAATCATGACGGCGATTGCAAACGGGATCGCCGGCTTCGATCGGGCTCAGCCGATCTTCTTCAGGCCGTTTTTGAATCGAGGCCCGTTGAGGGCGTAGAATTTCGCCGCACCTCCCATCGCCGTTACCTGCTCGGGCGTGAGCGTCCGGATCACTTTCGCCGGCGAGCCGATGATCAGGGAATGCTCGGGATAATCCTTGCCCTCGGTGACGACGGCTCCGGCGCCGACGATGCTGCCGCGGCCGATCCGCGCGCCGTTCATCACGATCGAGCCCATCCCGACCAGCGCACCGTCTTCCAGCGTGCAGCCGTGCAAGATGACGTTGTGGCCGACCGTGCAGTTCTTTCCGATAACGAGCGGAAAGCCGCGGTCGGTGTGACAGGTCGAATTATCCTGGACGTTGGAGCCTTCGCCGACCTCGATCCATTCGTTGTCGCCGCGCAATACCGCGCCGAACCACACGCTGGCCGAGTTCAGGAGGCGTACCTTGCCGATCACGACAGCGGTGTCGGCGATGAAATAGTTTCCGTTTGCCGGGAGATCAGGCGCCTGCCCATCAAGTTCGTAGATCGCCATTCTTGTCTCCTGTTCCGGAAGACATTGGCATAATCGTCAAAGCGTTTTCAAGCGAAGTGGGAACCGGTTCGCGTGAAGAAAACGCGTCAAAAAATAGAGGCTCAGGCCAGCAGCCCCGCAGCGCGCAGCGTCATCAGGAAAAACGTGCCGGACATCAGGCTCCAAAAACCCGCAAGCACGGTCGCGATCATCACGAATTCAAAGCGGCGACGCTCGATCTTTGCGCCGCGCAGCGTGTTGCGCATGATGATGAAGGGAGCGGCGAACACCAGGAACGGCACCGCGGCAAACGCCTTCGGAACGACGCCATCCTGCAACAGCGCGAAGCCCGCGGGGCGCTGCGCAAAGGCCTGATAGCCACTGGCGAGCGCGCCGGCGAGCGCAAAGCCGATGCAGAGGGAGAACAGGGAATTCAACGCTTCCGGCGACATCGACAAAAACTTTCGCTACCTCAACAAACCGCGCCCTGATGTGGCAAAATCGGTGGCCTGCCGCCACATCATCCTTAAAGAAAGGTTAACGGCAGAGCCCTCGGCATATGGCTCAGGGCGGCTCGGTTCGCGCGAAATGATACGAAAGGCGGCAGGCGCATGGCATATTCGTCGGGTGATTCGGACCCACCTCGCGATGCTTTGCGCATGACATTGCTTTCGACGGCCCAGCACATCGCCCGTGGTTCGCGCAAGGATCCGCGCGGCCACGTCGTCCCGATCCTGGCTGCAAGCGCACTCGCGGCCGGTGCCATCGCGCTGGTTGCCTATCTGTTGTGGCCGACCTGGGAAACGAGTTCGGCGAACGGCCCGGCGCGGCTGCCGGTCAGCGTCGGCAACACCGTCTTCAACGTGCCGGCGGCGGCGATCCGCCGAAAAATCCAGCGCCACTCCGGGCCGCAGGAGCGCGTCGATCTCTCGTTCAGCTTTCCCTCGCTGACACCGCCGGACGCGCCAAAACATGTCAGCGCCGACACCGTGGAGGAGCAGCCGCAGGCGATCGACCGCATTTTCCTGTCGATTGCAGCGCATCGCGACACGCTGGCACCCGACACCCGTGTGCGCACGATCTATACGCGCTACCTCGAACAAGCCGCAGCGCAGGTCGAGGACGGACTAGCGATGCGCGCGTTCAGGGAGGCATCGCCCTACGGCAATGAAGACATGTTCTCGGCAACCAACCCGTCGATCACAGCGCGCTGCACGCGCGATGCGGCAACGCCCGGGATGTGCCTGAGCGAACGGCGCATCGAAGGCGCCGACCTGACATTTCGTTTTCCGCGAAGTTGGCTCGCGCAGTGGCGCGACGTCGCCGGCGCCATGGACCGGCTGACGGTCCAGTTGTACGGGCGGAAGGGATAGCGGATTTGTAGTGGGCAAAGGCGCGCTTGCGCCGTGTCCACCATCTTTCCGCGGCCTCGAACGGATGGTGGGCACGCTGCGCTTTGCCCACCCTACGGGTTCAGCGTGGCGACGCCCCTCACCCCTCCTGGAGCAAATCCTCTTCCAGGATCGCCATCTGGAACTGGAACGAGCGGTCGTCGTCCTCGTCATCGACGAACAGCACGCCGATGAATTCCTCGCCGATATAGACCTCGGCGGAATCATCTTTTTTCGGACGCGGCACGACACGGATTTTTGGATTGCCGAACACGCGCTTGAGATAAGCGTCGAGTTTTCTGACTTCCTGAACATCCACGGCGGTCTCCATCGGGTCTTGAGGTTTTCCGGGAAGTTTTAGGACGGGACGGCGCGAACCGCCAGAGCCTTTTCGGCTCCGGTGCATTTCAGAAAACCTTTACTTGACGCGTTTTCGTCACGCCAACCGGCGCCTACCCCGCGTCAAGTGCGGGACAGGCTTTCGCTTGAAATCGCTACGGATAAAATCAAAGCCCGATCGCGTTGAGCATCTGGTTCATGGTGCGCGACGGCTCGGCACAACCGGCTTCGCCGACGATCTTTGCGGGCACGCCGGCGACGGTGACGTTATGCGGCACCGCCTTCACCACCACGGAGCCCGCGGCGATGCGCGCGCAATGGCCAACCTCGATATTGCCAAGAATCTTCGCACCGGCCCCGATCATCACGCCGTGGCGAATTTTGGGGTGGCGGTCCTCGTTCTCCTTGCCGGTGCCGCCGAGCGTGACGCCATGCAGGATCGAGACGTCGTCTTCGATCACGGCGGTCTCGCCGCAGACGAATCCGGTGGCGTGATCGAGGAAGATGCCGCGGCCGATGATAGCGGCGGGATTGATGTCGGTCTGGAACACCGCCGACGAGCGGCTCTGCAGATAATAGGCGAAATCCTTGCGGGCCTTTTTGTAGAGCCAGTGCGCCAGACGATGGGTCTGCAGCGCGTGAAAACCCTTGAAGTAGAGCAACGGATCGATGAACCGCGAGGTCGCGGGATCGCGGTCGTAGACCGCAACGAGGTCGGCGCGGAAAGCGTTGCCGATATCGGGGTCGTCGCGCAGCGCCTCGTCAAAAGTCTGGCGGATCAGATCGCCCGACAGCGCCGAATGGTCGAGACGGTCGGCGATACGATGCACCACCGACTCTTCCAGCCGGTCGTGATGCAGCACGGTCGAATAGATGAAGGAGGCAAGCTCCGGCTCGCGGCGAACGATGTCTTCAGCCTCGCCGCGCACGCGATCCCAGATCGGATCGAGCGTTGCTAGTTTCGCACCCTGCGGTTGGATCTGATGCTTGGCCATGGGCTGCTCTCGCTTGTTGATAGGGCATTATAACACGGCAGGTGCACGAATGTCCCCGGGCGGCCGAGTAAAGTAAACCCCAGCCAAAGGCCGTCCTGGAAGGCGATCCATTCAAGGTGGTCGGGGTTTTGCGGAAATCAAGCAGGCTAACCCCGACTATTGGCGGATTTTGCCCCTGCCGCCCTTGCGGGCCAGCTGGCCGAAACGGGAGAACGCCACATCACTACCCAGGTTTTACGTGCGCAGGACTGACGCCTCCCTGGCCTGGGCGGTGGCGCATTTCGCGGCCGGACAGAGCTCGGACGACCGCTCACGTCCGTTGTGAGAGAAAATCGCAGACGCCTGACTTGTAGACCTTGTCGCCGACCGCCCGCATGTGATCGCGGTGGGGGATATCCAGCACCAGCGAGCCTGGGATGATGTCGCCGAGCGCATGCGCGGAGCCGGCGATCTCGTCTGACGTGCCGACCGCGATCAGGGTCGGCACCGCAATACGGGCGGCGTCCTCGCGCGCCAGCAGCCGCCGCGAACCGCGCAGGCAGGCGGCAAGCGCGCGGCGATCCGAGCGGGTCTGGTCGGCGAAGGCGCGAAACGTGCGTCCGATGGGGTCGGTGACGTCCTCCAGCGATGGCGCCTCCAGCGCGGCCGCCACGTTCTCGCCGGGGCCGCCGCCGGTGATCATGCCGATGCCGATACCGCCGAGAATGATCGAGCGCAGCCGCTGCGGCTGTTCCAGTGCGAGCACCGCGGTCATGCGCGATCCCAGCGAATAGCCCATGACGTCGGCGCGGGCGATCTGCAGATGATCCATCAGCGCGATGACGTCGCCGGCCATGATCGCGAGTTCGTAACTTGCGGAATCATAGAGCTTTCCGGATTCGCCATGGCCGCGGTTGTCGAGCGCAATGACGCGGCGGCCGTTCTTCCGCAATTCGGAAACCCAGCCGGGATAGACCCAGTTGACGTTCTTGCTCGACGCAAATCCGTGCACCAGCAGGATCGGATCGCCCTCGCCTTCATCAAGATAGGCAATTTCAACAGCGCCGCTGTGAAAACTCGGCATCAGTTATTCCGTGGCTATTGGGAAGGAAGATCGGGCGTGAACGAAATTTTCGCAGAGCCTAGCCGGGCGCGGCGGCAATCGCCAGTGCGGGCTGGGAGGCTTCGGCCAACTGCTGCCGCAACCGCCGCGCCTTCTTGCGGCGCAGCCAGGCGTAGGTGGCCCGCTCAGTGGTGGCCTTGATCGACGACAGAAAACCGAACAGCGCGAACAGCGCGCCGAACAGCCACAGAGAGAGGTTGAACGCGCCCGCCGCCAGCAACAGCGCGCCGCGTCCGAGCAGCTTTAAAATTGCCCGCGTCTGGCCGCCTTTGGACTCCGCCAGC
>Ga0126312_10003436_pt1 | contig 10696 bp, 11 predicted proteins | sample Plot104A_FD_92537 | JGI IMG/M metagenome (GOLD analysis project Ga0126312, IMG submission 92537) | Serpentine soil microbial communities from UC McLaughlin Reserve, CA, USA - Plot104A | ecosystem: Environmental > Terrestrial > Soil > Grasslands | place: USA: UC McLaughlin Reserve, Lake County...
GACGCGTTCCAGGGCCCGACCCTGGCCGATTACATGGAGCAGGCGCTCGGCGGAGCGGAGGGCGTGACGGTCAACGTCGGCGCCCGAAACGACGCCTACGGCACCGGCCTCGCCGACACGTTCGGCGCCGCCTGGGAGGACAAGGGCGGCACGATCGGCGAGCAGGTGATCTACGACCCCGAGCAGCCCAGCTATGACTCGGAGGCCGAGCAGATCACCTCGGGCAACCCCGACGCGTTCGTGATCATCGATTTCCCGACGACCTACGACAAGGTCGGCCCGGCACTCGTCCGGACCGGGAACTTCGATGCCTCGAAGGCGTTCATGACCGACGGGCTCGCAGACAGCGGGCTGCCGAAGAGCGCCGGCCCGGAGGCGACCGAGGGCGCACGCGGGACGGCCCCGGGTGCGCCGGACAAGGGGTCGCCGACGGACCAGTTCGACCAGGCGTACACGTCGTTCCCTCCGAAGGACGTGGAGCGGCAGACGTTCGATGCCCAGAACTTCGACGCCGTGGTTCTGTGCTACCTGGCGGCGGTGGCCGCCGGCTCGACGGACGGCACGGACATGGCCGCGGAGGTCAGGGACATCAGCGGGCCGCCGGGCGATTCGTACACCTTCCTGAATATGGCCGACGCCATCAAGGCGCTGGAGGACGGCGACGACATCGACTACAACGGCGCGTCCGGCGAGATCGACATGGACGAGGCGGGCGACGCGACGTCGGGCGTCTACGACGTCTACCGGTACAAGAACGAGGCAATCGAGGTATTCGACGAGCTGCCCGTGGCCGAGAAGGTCGAGGAAGAGAAGTAGCGGTACGAGAAGCGCAGCAGTCAGCTGCGCCGTAACCGAGGCGGCCGGAGCCTAGGCTCCGGCCGCTTTCGTGTTGGGCTTCAAGCCTCTGGCTGGTCGACCCGGGCCGTACCGCCGAGGTACAGCTCCGCGACCTTCGGGTCCTCGAGCAGCTCCCGCCCGCTGCCCTGGAAGCGATTCGTGCCGACGTCGAGCACGTACCCTCGGCTGGACATCCCGAGCGCCCGGCGCGCGTTCTGCTCCACCATCACGAGCGTGACCCCCGTGCGGTTGATCTCGCCGCACTTGTCGAAGATCGCGTCGACGAACGCGGGCGCCAGGCCCGCCGACGGCTCGTCGAGGAGGAGTACCTGGGGGTCGGGCATCAACGCGCGTGCCATCGCGACCATCTGGCGCTCGCCGCCGCTCATCGTGCCCACGACCTGGTCACGACGCTCGCCAAGACGGGGAAAGAGCTGGAACATCTGCTCGGTCCGCTCGCTCGTCTGCGCCGGCTCGAGCGATCCCATCTCCAGGTTCTCGTACACGGTCAGGCTGGGGAACACGTTGTCGAGCTGGGGCACGTAGCTCATGCCGTTGCGCGTGATGTCGTGAGGCTTGCGGCCCGTGATCTCACTGTCTCGAAACAGCACGTGGCCCCGCCGCGGGCGAAGCAGCCCGAAGATCGTCTTGATCAGTGTCGACTTGCCGGCGCCGTTGGGCCCGATCACCGTCACCACCTCGCCCTCGCGCACCTCGAGCGAGACTCCGTTGAGGATGTCGACCTCCGGCACGTACCCGGCGACGAGGTCGTCGGCGCGAAGCACGACGCCGTTGCGCGAGTCAGAGGCCATCCGCGCCTCCTTCGGGCGCTCCCGCCTCCCTGACCGTTCCCGAGCCGAGGTAGGCATCGATCACGCGCCGGTCTGTGCGCACCTTCTCCGGCGTCCCGTCGGCGATCACCCTTCCCTCCGCCATCACGATCACGCGGTCGGCGTGGTTCATCACCACCTCCATGTCGTGCTCGATGAACAGGAACGTGACGCCCTCCTCCGCGCGCAGGCGCTGCATGTGGTCGAGCAGGCGGCGCCCCAGCGTCGGGTTGATCCCCGCCATCGGCTCGTCGAGCAGCAGCATGCGGGGCCGGGTCATCAGCGCCCGCGCCAGCTCTAGCAGCTTGCGCTGTCCTCCCGAGAGGGTGCCGGCGTACTCGTCCGCCAGCGGCTCGAGGTTGAACACCGATAGGAGCTCCATCGCCTGACCACGGATCTCCTTCTCGCGCCGGCGCGAGGCGCCGGGACGCGTCAGCAACCCCACGATCCGCTCGCCCGGCTGGTCCGGCGCCGCCAGCATCATGTTGTCGATCACCGGCATCCGCGCGAGCGCCTTGGTGATCTGGAAGGTCCGCACCATCCCCATGCGGGCGATCGCGTGCGGAGCGCGCCCGAGGATCGGCGACCCCGCGAAGCTCGCCGCGCCGCCGTCGGGCCTGTAGAAGCCGGTGATCACGTTGAAGAACGTCGTCTTTCCCGCGCCGTTGGGTCCGATCAGCGCCGTGATCGAGCCCTCCCTGACGTCGAGGCTGGTGCCATCGACGGCGAAGATGCCGCCGAAGTGCTTGACGACTTCGGCCGCCTCCAGGATCCGGCCCCCGTTCCGGCGCGGCGCGGCGGCGACGGTCGCGGCTGTCGTCTCAGTCGCCAAGCACCATCTCCTCGCGCTTTCCGAACAGCCCCTGGGGCCGGAACGCCATCAGCAGGATCAGCACCAGCCCGACGATGACGTAGCGCAGCGACGCGATCTGGACCTCCTCCAGCGGGAGGTCGATGAAGCGCAGGCCCTCGAACAGGAACCAGAACACGATCGCCCCGAAGGTGACCCCCCAGTAGCTCGCCAGGCCGCCCAGGATCAGGATCCCGAAGCCCACGAAGGTCACGATCGGCTCGAACTCCGTCGGGTTGACGAAGTTGAGGTTGATCGCCAGGAACCACCCCGCGATCGCGCCAAGCGTGGCGGCGATCGCCAGCGACTGGAGCTTGTACGCGAACGCGTTCTTGCCCAGCGCCCGGGCCGCGTCCTCGTCCTCGCGAACGGCGCGCAGCACGCGTCCCCACGGCGTGTTCTGGAGCAGGCGCAACACCACCGTCAGGATCACGGCCACGATCCACACGACGAGCAGCAGCGGGAACAGGGTTGGCGGATCGCTCCACCCGATCGAGTTGATCCACCCCTCGATCGTGGACGACACCGAGTCCCAATCGGTGGCGAAACCGAACAACCCCTGGTTGCCGCCCGTCAGCGAGCGCGCGTTGAGGGCGAACAGGCGGACCGCCTCCGCGAACGCGATCGTGGCGATCGCGAAGTAGTCGGCCCGCAGCCGCAGCGACGGCAGCCCGACGAGGAGGCCGAACGCGACCGTGATCAGGACCGACAGCGGCAGCGAGAGCCAGAAGTTGATCAGGCCGTCTCCCTCGGGACCACCGGTGGTCAGGACCGCCATCGAGTACGCCCCGATCGCCATGAACCCGGCCTGGCCGAAGTTGATGATCCCCGTGTAGCCGACGTTCATCTGCAGCCCGAGGGTGAGGATCACGTAGGTGCCGGCCAGGATCCCGACGCTGGTCCAGAACTCCGGGTCGGTGAACGACTCGAAGGTGACCGCGAACACGGGGTCGAAGGGCAACGCGCCCGTCATATGCTCCTGGCTCTCCCGAAGATCCCCTGCGGCCGGATCAGCAGCACCAGGATCAGGATCACGAAGCCAATGAACGTCTTCCACCGGGCGTCGATCAGCAGGGTGGACCATTCGATGACAACGCCGAGCACCAGCCCGCCGGCGAGGGCACCGAAGGCATCGCCGATCCCGCCGAGGAGGACCGCGGCGAAGATCGGCAGCAGCAGCGTGAAGCCCAGCTCGGGTCTTATGTCCGTGACCTCGGCCGCCATCACGCCAGCGAGCCCGGCGAGACCGCCGGCGAAGATCCACGTCCACAGGATCACCCGCGAGGTATCGATTCCGGCGGTCTCCGCGAGCTCCAGGTTGTCGGCCAGCGCCCGCATGCGCTTGCCGAGCAGCGCGTAGCGCAGCATCAATCCGGTCGCCATCAGAACGACGACCCCGACCCCGATCACGATCAGTTTTGTCTGCCCGATCTGGAGCCCGAGGATGTTCACCGTGGAGGTTACGTCGACGTCGAGGAACCGGATCTCGGTGCTCCAGATGTACTGGATCACGTAGCGGATCACGAGCGCCAGCCCGAGCGACATCAGGATCAGCTGCAGCACTCCCGCGCCGCGCGCGCGCATCGGCCCCCACATCACCCGCTCGAGGAAGATCCCCAGCAGCGCCGTGGTCGCCATCGCGAAGAAGATCCCCAGGATCAGCGGCATCCCCCAGGTGACGTTCACGAGATAGGCCATGTAGGCGCCGAACGTGAGGAAGTCGCCGTGGGCGAAGTTGACCAGGCGCAGTATCGCGTAGACCAGCGTCAGCCCCACCGCGCCGAGCGCGTACACCGCTCCCAGCGAGAGCCCGGTGAGGCCGGTCTGGGCGACGTCGTGCAGGCCCTGCGACGCCACCAGGACGACCACGATTACGCCGAGGATGACCGCGGCCGCCGCAGCCGGACGGCGGTTGGCGGCCTCACGTAGCCGCTCGACTGGGGTCAGCGCCCTCCTGGGAGTCAGCGCTCCGGCTTCCATTTACGGCCTCATCGTATGCGCTCTATCACCGCGTCGGTGAATTCCGTCGTCGATGCGTGGCCTCCCAGGTCCGGCGTACGAATACCCACCGCGGTCACACCGAAAACCGCCTCGTAGATCGCCCCGGACACTCGTTCGGCGTCCGCGTGCCCACCATCGCCCGCCTGGTGCAGCACCGCAGCGCAGGCGAGGATCATCGCCATCGGGTTCGCGAGGTCCTTTCCCTGCAGCGCGGGAGCGGTGCCGTGCGGCGCCTCGGCCATCGCCACCGTGGTCCGATCGTCGCCGTCGAGCCCGAGCAGGACCGACTCGGCGCCTGCGATCGAGCCGAACAGCGGCAGCACGAGGTCGGAGAGCAGGTCGCCGTCGCGGTTCAGGGCGGGAATCGCGAGCGGGGCGTCGCCCGCCCCGCTCACCAGCCCCGCATAGGTCGCGTCGACGAGCAGCGGCTGGTAGGGGACGTCGGCGTGCCGCTCCGACGCAGCGTCCATCTCCTCCTTCAGCATCCCCTCGTAGACGGGGCTCACGGTCCACTTGGGACCTCCGAACACGCGGCCGCCGAGGGCCCGCGCGGTGCGAAACGCGAACTCAGCCACCGCGCGGCACACCGTGCGCCGGACCCGCTCGGTCCGGTACGCGCTCTCGTCCCCGTCGGTCTCCTCGCGCCACTCCTCGGCTCCGTACGCGTCCCCGATCGCCATCCGGCACACCGAGATCGGGTGGTGGACGCCCGCGACAGGGGTCACCCCGGGGATCCGCCGCCCGGTGCGTACGATCACGGTTCCACCGACCTGCTCGCGGATGATCCGGTTCGGGCTTCCCACGTCGCCCGGCCCCTCAGGGGTGATCGTCGCCGCCTTGAGCCCGTAGCCCGCCTCCCTGATCGCCGCCGCGGCCTCGTGGCACACCCGATTCTCGGTCCGGCGACGGCTGTCGAGCGACAGATCGAACCGCTCCAGCTCGAGCTCCAGCCCGGTCACCTCCGGCGCCAGGACCCGCAGCGCCTGTTCCAGAAGCTCCTGGCCGGTCTCGTCCCCCTCGAGCACGACTATCCTCAGCGCCGGCATGGGCGCCAAATGTACGTGGTCTGGTGCAAACCGCATAGCCAAGCCGTTTGCGCCGGGGCGCGACAGGTTGCGCGAAACTTCGTAGGAAGAGGCAGCAGCGCTGCTGGACGCTTATCTGGAGCAGGCCGAAACCGCTGCCAGAGTGGTGCAGGTCATCGCGGTGCCCAGTTTGCGACCCGCCGCCATGGGTAGCCGTGGCACTGCGACGCTGCACGGTGAGTTCCTCCTCCAACGCAGCGTCGCTGGTGAATCGGGTCGCCACGGGCTGTGCGGCGTGACGCGCAGCGTCAGCGGCCCGTTTCATCTAGCGAAGTGCGCGACAATTGCGCGACCAATCGACCCGGACTCAGGCGGTCTCAGGCGGTGTCCAGCGGCAATTCCAGGCACGAATCCCCGAACCTGGGCGGGGGGGCCAAATGTACGTGGTGCGGTGAGGAGGTGGACGCGGAGGACGGGTTCCGCCTCTACGAGCCGGCGGGGGGCAGGCGCGCCGCGTTCTGCCGCCTCGAGCACGTCATCCCGTGGACGATCCAGGGGCCGCACTGGGAGGCCGGCGACCTCGACGAGACCACCCCGATCGACGAAGGGCCGCTGAAGTGCGCGCAGTGCGGGCAGGCGCTGGGCGATGTCCACCTGCTGCTCGTCCACCACCGGGGAGAGCACCGCGTCCCCGACGCGTTCTGCTCGGTCGAGCACCTCACCGACTGGGTGAAGGCGGGGGGGAGGTGGCAGTAGGCGGCTCGGAGGCGCAGGCCGTAGCGGCAGTGAGCAAGTAGGGCAGACCGGCCGCCGTTAACTCCGCAACCGAGTCATGCGTGCCGGCGGTTGCGGTGTTGACGGCGTATATCGACGTTAACTCCGCACCGGCCGCGTGAAGATGGACGATTGCGGTGTTGACGGCGTTCTGACGCGCCGATCCGTCACTTGCTCCCTACTTGCCCGCCGTTCGTCTCTACAGCAACCCCTTGTCCCGCAGCTCATCCAGCGCCTGCTGCCGTTTCTCCAGCCCCCCCGAGCCCATCCCCCGCAGCACGTTCGGCGCCTTCGTGAACTGGATGTCGCGGTAGTCGACGACCTGCACGAGGTTGCCCCACGGATCTCGGAAGTTGAGCCCGCGGCCCGGCGCGGGATCGACACCGGCCTCGCGCAGCGCTTCGCGGACGGCCTCCTTGTCGTCGACCACGAGCCCGAAGTGGCGGTCGGTGTCGGGCGGCTGGGTGCGACCCTCGGACAGGGCCAGGAACTGGTCGCCCATGTCGAGGAACGCCATCCCCGACATCCGGCCGCGCAGCTCGAACCGGAAGATGCGCCCGTAGAACTCCAGCGCCTCGTCGAGGTCCCCGACCTCGAGCGCGACGTGGTTGACGCCAAGGAGCTTCGGACGGGCGGACATGAGGACAGTAAGAATCTTGACACCCGCCCCGCCGATGAATTTCGCACCCCTCCCCCGGTCACTAGATCGAACCCCTCAGAAAGGAACCGCAGATGCGAGAGCTGATCGTCAACACCTTCCTCACCCTCGACGGCGTCATGCAGGCGCCGGGCGGCCCGGAAGAGGATCCCGACGGCGGCTTCGAGCACGGAGGCTGGTCGTTCGGGTACTGGGACGAGCAGATGCAGACCGTGATGGGTGAGTCGATGTCCACGCCCTTCGACCTCGTCCTCGGTCGCAAGACGTACGAGATCTTCGCCGCCTACTGGCCGCACACCGACCAGCCCGGCGCCGGGCCGCTCAACAAGGCGACCAAGCACGTGGCCTCGACGACGCTGAAGGAGCTCGAGTGGGAGAACTCGAAGCTGATCGAGGGCGACGTGCCCGCCGGGATCCGCGCGCTCAAGGCGCAGGACGGCCCCGAGCTTCAGGTGCATGGCAGCGCGAACCTGATCCAGACTCTGCTCGAGTACGGACTGGTCGACGAGTTCCGCCTCTGGACCTTCCCGCTCGTGCTCGGCACCGGAAAGCGCCTGTTCGACGGCGGCACGGTGCCCGCGGGTCTCGATGTCGCCGGTTCGGAGGTCTCCTCCACCGGAGTGGTGATCACCACCTACCGAAGCGGCGCCGAGATCAAGTACGGCTCCTTCGCCGCGGAGTAAGCCGAGAACTACCGGCGCTTCTTCCCCTTCTTCTTTTCCTGCCGCGGCGGCTGGGGCGTCTCCGCCTCGTCGCCCCCCTCGTCCGCGAACTCGAGGATCAGGCGGGCCGTCTCCTCGGGCTTCTCGACGTTCGGCGAGTGGCCCGCCCCCTCGACGAGCGCGGTGCGCACCCCGGGGACGTCCTCGTACGCGGCGATCGACTCGTCGGGGTCGTAGATCTGGTCCTCGTCCCCGAAGATCACGAGCAGCGGCACCGCCGCGCTGGTCAGTCGCTCGTCGAGCGGGATCTCCTCGGTGTAGTCGTCCCCGGCGCTCGACGACTCGTCGAACGATGTGTAGGTCATGGCGCGGAGGTCGTCCACCACCTGGTCGTCGGTGTCGAAGCCGCTGTCGATGTCGAAGCCCGGGGCGAACGCGTCCTCATAGCCGTCCTTGACCGCGAAGTCCGGCGTCACGCGGTCGAGAAACTCCCCCAGTACCGGCACGTATGCCAGCCGAGCGATGAACGGCAGGCTCCCGAAGCTGTCGTCCGGCGCCTGGTCGATGTCGACGACCCGATCGACGAGCTCGCTCGACTGCTCGGCGAGCGCCGCCGCGACCGTGGCGCCGAGCGAGTGGCCGACCACGACCGCGCCCTCGACGCCGAGCTGGTTCAGCGCCTCCCCGACCAGCGCCGCCTGATCCTCCATCGAGTAGCCGCTCTGGGGCTTCTCCGAGCCGCCGTGGCCGAGCAGGTCGACCCGGATCACGCGATGGCGCTCGCTGAGCAGCGGAACGATGTGGTCCCACCAGCGAAGTGAGCACGAGTAGCAGTGGATGAGCACGATCGGCGGATCGCCGCTGCTGCCCGCGGTAGGACCGTCCTCCCAGACCTGGAGGTCGCCGGCGGACAACTGAAGGATCCGACCGCCGTCGAGCGTCACCTCGGCCGGCTTCGTCTCGTTGTCGACCGCGATCGTGTTCGCGGCCAGCAGGACCGCGAGCACGGCCACGATCGCGATAAGGATCTTGAGGCCGCGCCTCAAGCGGAGACCTGCTCGGCGCTGAGGCCGAGCTCGTCTGCGCGCTCGGCCATCGCGTCGATCACGAACTGGATGTGCTCGCTCTCGTCGACGCCGAGATCCTCGATCGCTCGCTGGATCTGCCCGCGGTCCACCTTGGCCGCGAACGAGGGCTGCTTCAGCTTCTTGCGCACCGACTTGGGCTTCATCCCCTCGATTCCGGTGGGACGGACCAGCGCGCACGCCGCGATGAACCCGGACAACTCGTCGACCGCGAACAGGGTCTTCGCCATCCGGGTCTCACGCGGAACCTCGAGGAACTCCGCGTGTCCGGCCACGGCGTCGATCACCTCCTGCGGGTATCCGCGCTTCCGCAGCTCCTCCAGGGCGATCCGCGGGTGCCCCGTGTCGAGGTCCGGATAGCGCTCGTAGTCGAAGTCGTGGACGATGCCCGCGATCGCCCACAGCTGCTCGTCCTCGCCGTACCTGCGTGCGTACGCTCGCATCGCCGCCTCGACGCCCAGGGCGTGCTTGCGAAGCGAGTCGGACTCGGTCCACTCGCAGAACAGCTCCCAGGCGTCGTCGCGCGTCGGTTCAGCCATGGGCCGTTGTTACCCTAGACCAGCTTCAGGCCGATGGAGAACTTCGTCATTCAGGGCGGCAGCCCGCTCTCGGGCGAGATCACCCCGGCAGGCAACAAGAACGCTGCCCTGCCGATCCTCGCCGCCTGCCTGCTCACCGACGAGGAGCTCGTCCTCCACAACGTCCCGCGGATACGCGACACCGAGGCGCAGCTCGCGCTGCTCGAAGGGGTCGGGGTCAAGGTCGCGTGGAGCGGCGAGAACGAGGTCCGGCTGCGGGCCGACGCCGTCACCGCGACCGAGCTGGACGAGGAGCTCGCGAGCCGCATCCGCGCCTCGTTCCTGCTCGCGGGCCCGCTGCTCGCGCGGTTCGGCGAGGTGAGGATGCCGCCGCCCGGCGGCGACTTCATCGGCCGGCGACGGCTTGATCCCCACCTCGACGCATTCCGCGACCTCGGCGCCGAGATCGAGGGCGAGCGCTGGCTTCAGATCGCCGCCCCGCCCGGCGGTTTGAAGGCGTGCCGGATCTTCATGGACGAGCCCTCGGTGATGGGGACCGAGAACGCGCTGATGGCGGCGGCGCTGACCCAGGGCCCGACTACGATCGGCAACGCCGCCTGCGAGCCGCACGTTCAGGACCTCGCCCGGCTGCTGGTCAAGATGGGGGCGAAGGTCGAGGGGATCGGCTCCAACGTGATGACTGTTCAGGGCCGGGACCGGCTGGGCGGCGCCGAGCACGCGATCCGTCCCGATCACATCGAGGTGGCGAGCTTCATGGCGCTTGCCGCCGCGACCGGCGGTCACCTGCGGGTGCGCGACGCGGAGCCCGAGGACCTGGTCACTATCCGGCGCAACTTCCGCCGCATGGGCCTCAACTCCACGATCGAGGGCAACGACGTCCTGGTCCCGCCGGAGCAGCAGCTCGAGATCCAGGACGACCTCGGCGACGCGATCCCCAAGATCGACGACGGCCCGTGGCCCGCTTTTCCCGCAGACCTGACGTCGATCGCGCTTGCGCTGGCCACCCAGGCGCGCGGGACTGTGTTGATCTTCGAGAAGATGTTCGAGAACCGGCTGTTCTTCGTCGACAAGCTCGTGGCGATGGGCGCTCGGATCACGCTGTGCGATCCCCACAGGGCGATGGTCAGCGGTCCGAGCCGCCTTCACGGCGCCCGGCTGGAGAGCCCGGACATCCGCGCCGGAATGGCGATGCTCATCGGTGCGCTGGCGGCGGACGGGACGTCCGAGATCGGCAACATCGCCCAGATCGACCGCGGCTACGAGCGCATCGACCTGCGGCTGCGCGACCTCGGGGCCCGAATCGACAGGGTCGCGTCGGAGCGCGCGCTGGCCTAGCCACGCTCTCGCCGGGTTTCGCGAGGGAAGCGGCCCCGGACGCGGGAGCGAGCGAGCAAGAACAATGCCTGCCATGTCCTCCGCTTCGCGTCCGGGCATA
>Ga0126312_10003437_pt1 | contig 10696 bp, 8 predicted proteins | sample Plot104A_FD_92537 | JGI IMG/M metagenome (GOLD analysis project Ga0126312, IMG submission 92537) | Serpentine soil microbial communities from UC McLaughlin Reserve, CA, USA - Plot104A | ecosystem: Environmental > Terrestrial > Soil > Grasslands | place: USA: UC McLaughlin Reserve, Lake County...
GCGAGGGACTCCTCGCGGCCGAGCAGCTCGAGGCTCTCGAAGAGGCCCGGTGAGACGTTCGAGCCGGTGACGGCGATGCGGATCGCGTGGAACGCCTGCCGCGGCTTCTGGCCGAGCCGCTCTGCGAGCGCGCGCAGCGCCTCCTCGATCGCCGGCGCCTGCCACGGCTCGACCTGCGCGAGCGCCTCGTGCGCGAAGCGACAGATCTGCGCGTCGGCTCCCTCGCCGCGCACGGGCTCGAACAGGAAGCGCACTCGGTCCGGGTACTGGTCGAAGCGCTCGATCTTCTCCTGGACGAGCGGCGCGCTCGCGTGCACGGTCTCCTCCGGCCACTCGATCCCGCGCCGGCGCAGCCATTCGAGCAGCGCGTGCGTGTACTGCGCCGGCTCGAGGGCCCGCAGGTGGACACCGTTCATCCAGTCGAGCTTCTCGTAGTCGAAGGTCGCGGGGCTCGGCTTGATGCGGTCGACCGAGAAGCGCTCGATCAGCTCGTGGCGCGACATGATCTCGGTCTTGTCGTCGTAGCTCCAGCCGAGCAGCGCGAGGAAGTTCATCAGCGCCGGCGCGTAGTAGCCCTGCTCGCGGAACAAGTCGACGGTGACGGCGCCGTGACGCTTCGACAGCTTCTTGCCGTCGCTCCCGTTCACGTTCGGCACGTGGCCGTACTCCGGCACGTCGGACTCGAGCGCGCGCAGGATCTGGATCTGCTTGGGCGTGTTCGAGACGTGGTCCGGCCCGCGCAGGACGTGCGTGATCCGGTCCTGGGCGTCCTCGACCGGTGACGCGAAGTTGTAGGTCGGGCGGCCGTCCGAGCGGAGGATGACCACATCCTCGAGCTCGCGGTTCGCGACGTCGATCCGCCCGAGCACGAGGTCGTCCCAGCCGGTCGAGCCGTCGTCGGGCATGCGGAAGCGGATCGCGCCCTCCTCCTCGTAGGCCTTCCCGTCGTCGACGAGGCGGTGCGCGAGCTCGCGGCAGCGTTCCATGTTGTCGAGCTGGAAGGTCACCGGCCCGTCCCAGTCCAGGCCGAGCCATGCAAGGGATGCCTGAATTTGCTCCGTCGCCTCGAAGACCTCGCGCGCCGTGTCGGTGTTCTCGACCCGGAGCAGGAACTCACCGCCCTTGTTGCGGGCGAAGAGCCAGTTGAAGAGCGCCGTGCGGACGTTCCCGATGTGGAGCAGACCCGTCGGGCTCGGCGCCATACGTACGCGAACAGACATCGCGCCCGTATCGTAGGGACGGCATGGAGATCGGCGCACACGTCTCCTGCGCGGGCGGAATCGATTCGGCGATCGACCGCGGCGTGGCGATCGGCGCCGACTGCGTCCAGCTCTTCACGCAGAGCCCGCGCAGGTGGCGGCCGACGGACCACGAACCCGCGGCGTTCGAACGCTTCCGCGAGAAGCGGCGCGAGCACGGCATCGGCGGCGTCGCGTGCCACGCGCTGTACCTCTGCAACCTCGCGGCGCCGAACGACGAGGTCTACAAGAAGTCGGTCGCGACGATGCTCACGACGGTCGAGATCGCCTGCGCGATCGAGGCCGACGCGGTGATCTTCCACGTCGGGTCGCACCTCGGCGCGGGCCTCGACGCCGGCCTGAAACGGGTCGTGCGCGCGCTGCGGCGGATCCTGAAGCGCTGCGACGGCGACACGTGGCTCCTGATGGAGAACTCCGCCGGTGCGGGCGCCACGATCGGTCGCTCGCTCGACGAGCTCGCCACGCTCCTCGACGCGCTCGACGGCCACCCGCGCCTCGGGGTCTGCCTCGATTCGTGCCACCTGTTCGTCTCGGGCTACGACGTCACGAACGAGGGCGTCGTCGACGGGCTCGTGACGGAGGTCGAGGAGACGATCGGCCTCGACCGGCTGCGGTGCCTGCACGTCAACGACAGCGCCGCGCCGCTCGGGTCGAACCGCGATCGCCACGCGAACGTGCTCGACGGGCTGATGGGCGAGGGCATGGGCGCGTTCCTCGGCCACCCGGCGTTCCAGGGGCTGCCCGCGTACCTCGAGGTGCCCGGAAAGGACAAGCACGGCCCCGATGCCGACGAGGTGCGGAAGCTCCGCGAGCTGCACGAGCGCTGGGCGCCCGTACCGAAGCCGAAGCCGAGGCGCAGGGCCACGGCGCGCAAGTGACACAGTGTCACAAGCGCCGCGACGTGTGACATTCGGAGCGGCTGCGGCGTACAACTCGTGAGATGAGCTTCGCGCAGGCGGCAGAGACGCACCTCGACGACGTGTTCGGCTACCTCGCGTGGTTCACCGGCGACCGGTTCGTCGCCGAGGACCTGACGGGCGAGACGTTCGAGCGTGCGCTTCGGCTCTGGCACCGCTTCGATGCGAAGCGGGGGTCGGAGCGGACGTGGCTCTGCCAGATCGCGCGGACGGTCGCGCTCGATCACTTTCGCTCCGAGCGCCGCCGAACGCGCCGCGAGGAGCTTGCGGCGGTCCCGGAGCGGATCGACGAGCGCGTCGCCGAGGGACTGTCGCCCGAGCTCGAGCGCGGGATGCTCGGGCTCTCGGCGGGCGAGCGCGAGGTGATCGCGCTGCGCGTCGTCCTCGACCTCGACGCCGGCACCGCCGCGGGCGTTCTCGGCATCTCCCCCACCAACTGCACGACACGTCTCAACCGCGCGCTCAAGAAGCTCGAGGAGGCACTCCATGTCGCAGCCTGATCTCCTGACCCAGCTGCGCCGGGCGCGGCCGATCGCGCCGCGCGAGCTCCGCGAGCGCGTGCGCCTCGTGGCGGAGCGCGCGCCGCAGCCGCGGCGGCGGCTGTCGTGGCGCCTCGGCGCCGTCGTCGCCGTCGGCGCGGCTCTCGCGATCGTGGCCGCGGTCGTGGCGACCCGCGGCGACGATCGCGGGTCGGCGTCCGCGCCCACTCCCGCGCCGGCGCGCGAGTCGCCGCCGGCGCAGGCGTACGGAGTGCCGACGGACTCGGCAGCCGCGCCGCAGGCGGAGGCGAGCCAGTTGCGGGTGTTGGTGCCGACGCGTGCAGCGAAGGCGGTCGGGTCGGTCGCACCGAGCGCGACGCGCCTCCAGCGCTACCGCGCCTCGCTCGAGCTCCGCGTCGCCCGCGCCGCCGACGTCTCGGCCGCGACGCAGCGCGCCCTCGTGATCACCCGCTCGCTCGGCGGCTATCCGCTCGGCGTCGGCGTCGACGCGCGCGGCCGCGCAGGCGACGCGTCACTCACGTTGCGGATCCCGCGCGAGAAGGTCCAGGAGGCGGTCACGCGGCTGTCGGCGCTCGGAACAGTCGTCGCTGCAAACGTCCAGATCGAGGACCTCCAGGTGCAGGTGAACGCGACCGACAAGCGACTGGACCGCCTCCAGCGGCGGCTGCGCGACCTGCGCGCGCAAAAGCAGACGGCCGCGGTGAAGCGGCAGGTCGAGGCGCTGACGCGCCAGATCGAGACGTTGCAGCGCTCCCGCGCGGCGACGGTGCGCGAGTCGCGCTACGCGACGGTCAACCTCCACGTGACGACGAAAAAGGCCGCGGTGACGCCCGTCGCGCAGGAGGACGGCCCGTTCCACGGTCTCGGCGTCGCGTTCACGTGGATCGGGATCGTGGCGGTCTACGCAATCGCGCTCGCGGCACCCTTCGTGCTGCTCGCAATCCTGCTCTGGCTCGCGGCCCGCGCCGTCCGGCGGCGGCGCGAGGAGGCGCTCCTCAGCTCGCCGTGATCTGCGCGAAGACGCGGAACGTGGGCTCGCCGACCGGCAGCTCGCCGAACTCCGGGTTGACGCACGAGCTCTCGTCGCCGCGCGCCTCGTAGGTCTGCTCGACCTCGGCGTGGCACATCGGGAGCGGCCGCCGGACCGCGCGAATCGCCCCGAACCCGGGCTTGCGCCGCTCGGCCTCTCGCAGCATGTCGATGTCGATCTCGACGTCGTACACCTTCTGCATGCAGCCGACGTAGGTGTGGCCCCACGCCTCGTACGAGTAGACGAACGGGCATGCGCGCGAGAGGCACGCGCCGGGGTAGACGACCTTGTCGCAGTGCACCTCGCAGCGCCTGCACTCCATCTCGTCCTGCGGCCGCAGGGGGAGCGCGGGAGCGGCGATCTGCTCTGGCGTCATACGGAGATTGTCGGAGCGGTCGCCGACGGGCGCAAGACTTGACTTTTCGCGCTCAGGAGGATAGGCGCGCGACCGCGTTCAGAACGTCCATGGGCGTGAACGCGAGGAAATCCGGCTCGACGCTGGCGGGTGTGTCGTCTGCTCTGAACCACAGTGCCTGGACCGTCGTCATCCCCACTTCGGCCGCTCCTTGCACATCCTCGACGAGCCGGTCGCCGACATGGAGCGCGTCGAGCGGGTCGACGCCGAGCGTCTCGAGTGCGTGCAGGAAGATCCGCGGATCGGGCTTGCGCACGCCGAGGTCCGTCGAGAACACGGCCGCGTCGAGGCGCTCCGCGAGCCCGAAGTCGGCGAGGTCGCGGCGCAGGACGCGACCGGGCTCGGGCCACGCGTTCGCGACGACCGCCGTCTTCAGGCCGCGCTCACGCAGCGCGTCGAGCAGCGCGTGCGCGGTGCCCAGCAGGGCGTGCGCCGGCCGCCACGCCTCATGCTCGCCGTCCACGAACCGGTCGACCTGCTCGTCCGTCAGCGGGCCGAGGAGGCCGCGCAGCAGCTCGCCGTAATCGTCCGCCGGCGTCATCCGCGATAGCACGTCGTCGCGGAAGCGGGCCGTGAACGCGTCGGCCTCGTCGCCTCGCCCGAGCTCCTCCAGCCCCGCGCGGTGCCCCGCCTCGAGCAGCTCGTCGTCCCACGTGAACCGGACGAGGGTGTTGTTCCAGTCGAAGAGGACGGCCGCGGACACCGTCACGCTAGGGTAATCGGAGGTGGCACGGAGGATCCTCTTGGCGCTGCTCGCGCTGGCGCCAATCGTGATCGTCCTCCGTTTCGCGACCGACGCCGGCGACGTCCTGCTCTTCGTTGTCGCGGCGGCCGCCCTGCTCCCGCTCGCGTGGCTGATCGGCGAGTCGACCGAGCACGCCGCGGAGCACACGGGCGCGGGTGTCGGCGGGTTCCTGAACGCGAGCTTCGGCAACGCGCCCGAGCTGATCATCGCCCTGCTCGCAGTCCGGGAGGGGCTCCCTGACGTGGTGCGCGGGTCGATCACGGGGTCGGTCGTCTCGAACATCCTGCTCGTGCTCGGCTTCGCGATGATCGTCGGCGGACGCGGCGAGCTCGACCGCCGCTCGCTGATCCTGCAACTCGGAATCGTCGCGTTCGCCGTGGCGGTGATGCTCGTGCCGTCGATTGCCGGCTGGGTGAGCGGCGACCGAAACTCGGACCGGCTCGCGCTGCTGAGCATCCCCGTCTCGATCGTGCTGCTCGCGGTCTACGTGTTCGTGACGGCGCAAAACCTGCGGCGACACCGCGCGAGCCACGTCGCAGACGCGAGCGCGCACGCGTGGACGCTGCGGACGTCGCTCGCCGTGCTCGCCGTCGCGACGCTGGCGACGGCGCTCGTGAGCGAGGTGCTCGTGCACTCCCTCGAGGGCTTCGGCCACGCCGTCGGGCTCTCCGAGTTCTTCATCGCAGTCGTGATCGTCGCGATCGTCGGCAACGCGGCCGAGCACGGCGGCGCCGTCGTGATCGCGCACGGCGGGAACATGAAGCTCGCCTCGGAGATTGCGATCTCCTCCAGCGCCCAGGTGGCGGTCTTCGTCGCTCCGGTGATCGCGCTCCTGTCCTGGCTCGTCGGCGACGGTCTCGCGCTGTCGTTCCGCCCGATCGAGATCGCGACGATGGGCCTCGCCGCCCTGGGCGTCGCGTATACGGTCCGGGACGGCATCTCGAAGCGCTGGGAGGGCTGGATGCTCGTCGGCGTCTACGTGGCGGCTGCCGCGGCCTACTTCGTAGCCGGCGACCCCTGACGCGGCCGCGCGAGCGCGAGCGTCCAGAGCGCGCGTGGCACGAGCTCGAGCGCGCGCTCGACGTCGTCGTCGGTGATGTCGAGGTGCGTCACCGCGCGCAACCGCTCCGGTCCGGTCGGCGACAGCGCGACTCCCAGCTCGGCGAGCCGCGCAACGGCGTCCCGCGGCGTCAGCCCGAGCGCGGCGACGTCGACCTGCACGAAGTTCGTCTCGACCCGGTCGAGGTCGACGGGGACGCCGACGGCGTCCCATCCCTCCGCGAGCCGCCTCGCGCGCGCGTGGTCGTCGGCGAGGCGCTCGACGTTGTGCTCGAGCGCGTAGACGCCGGCCGCAGCGACGATCCCGGCCTGGCGCATCGCGCCGCCGAAGCGGTGCTTCTCGACCCGCGCGCGCACCATCGACTCCTGCCGGCCCGCGATCAGCGCGCCGAGCGGACAGCCGAGCCCCTTCGAGAGGCAGATCTGCACGGTGTCGAACCTCGCCGCGATCTGCGCGGCCGGCACGCCGAGCGCGACCGCCGCGTTGAAGAGCCGGGCGCCGTCGAGGTGGACGCGCAGCCCCAGCTCGCGCGCCGTCCCGACGACCGCCGCCAGCTCGTCCAGCGGCCACACCGTCCCGCCCGACCGGTTGTGCGTGTTCTCGACCGCGACCACGGACGCGAGCGGCATGTGGAAGTTCGGGGTGACGGACGCCGCGGCCCGAATCTGCTCGGGCGAGATTCGGCCGCGGTAGCCCGGGAGCCCCCGCGTCTGGAGTCCCGTGTGGACGGCGGCGCCGCCGAGCTCGGCGACCATGATGTGCGCCGCCTCCTCGACGATCAGCTCCGTCCCGCGGCCGCCGAGGATCGAGAGCGCGATCTGGTTCGCCATCGTCGCGGTCGGGACGTACACCGCCGCCTCGTGCCCGAGCAGCGCGGCGGCGCGCCGCTCGAGCTCGGTCACCGTCGGGTCCTCGAACCATTGCTCGTCGCCGACCTCGGCGCTCGCCATCGCCTCGCGCATCCCCGGCGAGGGCCGGGTCATCGTGTCGGAGCGAAGGTCGATCATCCCTCGACAGTAGACGGTCGCGCCGTGGGCATGAACCATCAGCTTCTGTGAGTGTTTCTTGCGAACCTCTTGTACAAAAAGGAAAGCCGGTGTAGGGTCGTCGTGGGGTCGAACGGTCAGGTCCAGGAGGAAAATATGCGGCGTCATGCTTTGGCTGTGGTACTTGCGGCTGCGTTTCTCGCGGTCGCCGGCGGATCCTCCGCGGCGGGAGGACTCGCGCGGCCGGCTGCGGCCGACCTGTCCTCGCGGCACGGCGCGGTGAGCTATCTGCGGTCGCTCGGGCTCAACCCCGACGGCTTCGTGATCCAGCGCGGGAAGCGCAACTACGCGGGATCGAAGTGCCCCGGCAGGGGCTGGACGTGCACGACGTCGACGCGCGTCCTCCAGATCTCCACCGCCGGCACGAACGTCGGCAACTGCAACGGGACCAACCTCTCGGGGAGCGGCGCAAGTTATTCGTGCGAGATCGTGCAGGAGACGGGTGGATCGAACGCCGCCACCTGCGCGCTCACGACCGACGACTCCGGCGACGGAACGCCGACCGGCCCGATCACACAGAGCTGCACGATCAAGCAGAAGGTTCTCTCGACCGGGAAGAAGACCGGGAAGAACACGGCGACGATCACGCAGCGGATCAGCTCGCAGCGCGCGGGCACCGGGTGCACGTCGCTCACGCTCCTCGCCAGCGACCTGCAGTGCGTCAACGGCCAGAGCGCGTCGATCGCGCAGACGAACAGCAGCGGCCCGAACGAGGCCTACATCACGCAGTCGGTGGCGCAGAGCCTCGTGGCGACGGGAGCGGTCGCGCGCCAGGCCCAGGCGAGCAACATGACCTTCGACGTCCGCCAGAACTACGCGGCGAGCAACCTCGACTACCCCTCCGACGGGTTCGACCCCGCGTCGTGCTCGGCGATTCAGGGATCCGCCACCGCGGTCGTGTCGCAGTCGGTGGCCCAGACGGAGGACGCAGGCGCGGCGACGACCGGCGTCCAGCTCCAGAACTCGAACCTGGACGGGCACGTCAACCAGTGCTCGAACGCCAACTCGACGTTCTCGGTCACCCAGGACGAGCGCCAGACCCAGCTCCCGAACGTCGTCGTCGCCGGGATCAAGCGCACGCAGCTCGGGCCGTCGCAGATGGGTTGCTGCAGCTTCCAGGGGACGAACCCGGGCGACAAGTGCACGATCGACCAGACCGCGAATCAGCAGTCCCCGGGCGCGGTGCAGATCGAGAGCATCCTCTCGCGCGCGCAGAGCTCCGGGAGCTGCGACGCGACCGCGACCGTCACGCAGAACGACGCCGCCCCGACATCGGTCACGTCGAGCGGCGGCGGCGCGAGCGGCGTCGGCGTCTCGTGCTTCGGCGGCCAGCGGCCGTGCAACAACGACCGACCCGGTTCGATCGCGACGCAGTTCCGTGCCGGCTCGGTGACCGTGACGCCTGTGGCGCCCGAGACGATCGTCGAGTACAGCGACGCGGCGACGCTGAACGCGACCCTCGAGCGAGTCGACACCAACGCCGCCGTCGGCGCCGGGATCCCGGTCACGCTCGCGGTGAGCGGCACTGCGGGCGAGACGTGCGCCGCGTTCACGGACGCGAACGGCACCGCTTCCTGCACGATCGCGGTGCTGTCCGACACGCCGCCGTCGCACGCGCTCGACGCGACGTTCGACGGCGCCGGGCCCTACGCCGCTGCGAGCGGCAGCGCGTCGTTCCCGATCGCGAAGGAGCCGACGTCGCTCGCCTACGAGCCGTCAGGCGCGACGACGGTCTTCAAGGACAGCAAGGGGTACGTGACGCTCGCGGCGAAGCTGACGGAGGACGGAGCGCCGCTCGCCGGGAAGACGATCGCGTTCACGACGAACGGCAGCTCGGCCGTCTGCGTTTCCCCAACGACGGCGGTGACGGCCGCGGACGGCGTCGCCACCTGCAAGACGAAGCCGTCGCCGGGCAACGACGTCGTCGTCTCGGCCGAGTTCGTCACCGACGGCCTCTACGGCGGCTCGGGCTTCGGGCCGCTCACGCTGGGATTCACGCACTAGCGGCCGCGTCGCCGGTCAGCTCGCGCAGCGTCGCCTCGACGCTCGCGAGCGGGCCGGCGGCGGCCACGCGCTCGAACGTCTCACGCGCGCGCAGGAGTTCCTCGAGCGCCTCCGAGATTCGTCCGGCGGCGCGGAGGGCCTGCGAGTACCCGACGCGCACCTCGCCGAGGTCGATCCACGCCTCGTTGTCCTCGAACAGCCGGATCGACGTTCCGTAGAGCGCGGCCGCGCGCTCCACGTCGCCTTCGGCGCCCGCCACGATCGCCTGCGTCCAGCTCGCGACCGCCGTCGCGAGCGGGTCCTCCGCGAGCGCCGCTCCGACGGCCATCTCCGCGACACGCTGGGCATCCTCGAGGCGGTGCTGACGGGTGAGCGTGTCCGCGAGCGTGCAGCAGATCGCGCCCACCCAGTAGCCGCCGAAGCCGGTCGCCAGGGGCATCGCCTGCTGGAGGTACGCCTCGGCGGCGTCGAGCTTCCCGACCTCGAGCGCGATCGAGGCGAGCGCGTGGAGGTTCTGGATCTGGAAGAACGTGTCGCCCGTGCGTTCGAGCCAGTCGCGCGCCTGGAGCTGGAGCAGCCCCGCCTCGTCGCTGTCCCCGGCGTAGCGCCGGAGAGTGCCGAGGGCGTACGTCGCGCGGGCGGAGTACCGAACGCTTCCCATCTCGCGCGCGAGCGCGAGGCAGCGCTCGAACGGCTCCCTCGCGTCCGGGAGCCGCGCCGAGTTGAAGAGCAGGACGCCGAGCCGCATGTTCCCCTCGATCTGGAGCGCGAGGTCGCCGGCCTCCTCCGCGAGGAGAAGGCTGGCCCGGATGTTCTCCACGGGGCCGTCGACGGATTTGCCGAACCAGCTCTCCCACTGCGCGCCCTCGTACCCCGCGCGGATCATCAGGCGCGGGTCCCCGAGCATCGCCGCGAGCGCCTGCGCCTGCTGGACGTAGATCGTGACCTCGCGCGCCTCGCCGCGCTTGCCCGCGACATTCGCGAGCCAGATGAGCGCGTCGCAGCGGAGGTCGGGCCGGCGGCCGGCCGCGGCGGCGTCCGCGACCCGCTGCAGCTCCTCGGCTCCGCGCTGGAGCTCTCCGATCCCGATCAGGGTGCGTGCGAGGCGCAGCCGCAGCTCGAGGCGCATCTCCTCCGCCTCCTCGGGCGCGAGCTCGAGCGCGCGCTCGTAGTAGCGGTGGGCCTCGCGGACGCCCTCGCGGCTCTCGGCCTTCTCGCCGGCCTGCTGAAGCGCAGCGACGGCGCGGTCGACCGGCGGCGGCGCGTCGAGCCGCCCGACCTCGCGCGCGAGCAGGCACGCCTGCTCGAGGTGGTAGGCGGCGATCTCGACGAACTCCGTCTCCGCGCCCGCCGCCGCCTCCAGCCAGTCGGCGAAGAGGACGTGCAGTCCGACGCGCCGGCGCTTGGGGAGGCGCCCGTACGCGACGTCGCGGATGAGGGCGTGGCGGAACTCCCACTCGCGCTCGCCGGCGACGGTCGTCGTCTCGTGCCCTCGCACCACCTCCCGCTCCGCGAGCGCCTCGAGCAGAGGATCCGGATCGTCGGTCGACGCGGACAGGGCCTTCGCAGCGCCCGACCAGAAGATGCTCCCGGCGACCGCCGTCCGCTGCCCGAGCCGCTTCTCGGACGCCGGCAGCGCGTCGAGGCGGGCGCCGATCAGAGCCTGGACGTTCGACGGAACCTGCATCGTCTCGACATCGATCGGCTGGCCCAGCCGCGC
>Ga0126312_10003438_pt1 | contig 10694 bp, 10 predicted proteins | sample Plot104A_FD_92537 | JGI IMG/M metagenome (GOLD analysis project Ga0126312, IMG submission 92537) | Serpentine soil microbial communities from UC McLaughlin Reserve, CA, USA - Plot104A | ecosystem: Environmental > Terrestrial > Soil > Grasslands | place: USA: UC McLaughlin Reserve, Lake County...
CACCACGCGCTGCCGATCGTGTAGGAGCGCATGCCGAGCCGCATTCCAAACTGGAAGATGCGGGCGAACAAGCTCGTCGACGGCAGTCCGACGATGAGACCCTGCAGGATGCCAAGCCTAGGGTCCACCTGCATGATCCGAACAAGCCGGATGATTGCGTCCGCGGGCATGAAGCTGTCGGCATCTAGCGTGACCGCGAACTCGTGGCGGCTGCCCCAGCGTTCACAAAATTCGCGAATATTGCCGGCTTTGAAGCCGACGTTTACCGTGCGCCGCCTGTAGCTAATCGCGATCCGGTCGCGCCAGCGTGCGATCAGCTCGGAAAAATGTGCCTCTTCTGCCACGGCAAGATCGGTATCGTCGGTATCGCTAAGAAGGTAGAGCTGGAAGCGTTCGCCGTATCCCGCAGCATCGATGCCCTCGATCATCGGCTCCAGGTTTCGGATGATGCGGACCGGCAGCTCGTTCCGAACGCATAGAAGGATTGCGGTCGACGCCGTCACAGGCTCGTCGCCCTGGATCAGCGAGGCCGCGGGTATTACTGCAGCAGCCGGATCGGCGCAGAAGCGCATGATGATGAAGCCGATCACGGCGTTGCAGAATCCCGCGACCATCCATGGCAATGTCACAGCAAACAACGCAAGCGCAGCAACATCCAGCATTCCAAGCCCGCCGGGCGTCAACGCCAGCGCGGCGAGCCACAGCGATCCGGCCATGGTAGCCAAAAACAAGACTGCGAAGGTTGTTCGCCTCGCGAACATGCTCTTCTCGGCGGCGTCAGCTTGCATCATCGCGGGTGGGTATACTTGTGGCAAGAAGGTTACGACTTCTCATTCATGGGCGGGCAGTGCAGACTACTGCCTATAACACGTCAAGCAGATGAGAATTCCAGTCCGAGATCAAGAAAATGGCTGTTAGTGCGAATGGCGATATAGCCTCGGCCCTTTGGTATCGCGGACCGGGACAGGTCGAGATTCGGCGGGAAACCATTGCGCCGCCTGGAGCAGGCGAAGTACGGGTCAGAACCCTCTATAGCGGGATCAGTAGAGGTACTGAATCGCTGGTATTTGGCGGTCGCATTCCCGAGAGCGAATTTGAGAGGATGCGCACGCCGTTCATGGCGGGCGATTTTCCCTTTCCCGTAAAATACGGCTACGCCGCGGTCGGACGGGTCGAGAGCGGCGTTGACACCCTGCGGGGCAAGACCGTATTTGTCCTCCACCCGCACCAGACCACCTTCAATGCCGCTGCTAGCGCAACGGTAGAGCTGCCGGAGGATTTGCCGCCACAACGTGCGGTGCTTGCGGCCAACATGGAAACCGCGCTCAACGGCGTGTGGGATGCAGCCCCCGGACCGGCCGACCGCATTGCCGTTGTCGGGGCCGGCGCGGTCGGCTCCCTTGTCGCGTATCTGTGCGGGCGGATTCCCGGGACGGACGTCACGCTTGTCGATGTCAATCCGGGCCGGGCGGAATTAGCAGGAGAACTCGGGGTTAGTTTTGCAGAGCCTGGGAAGGCAAAAGGCGACTGCGATCTCGTCGTTCACGCCAGCGGCTCGCCCGATGGACTCCGAACTGCACTCGAGCTGGCCGGAGACGAAGCGACCGTGCTCGAGATGAGCTGGTATGGTGACGCGGCAGTGACTGCAATGCTTGGAGGCCCCTTCCACAGCCGCCGGCTTCTCTTGATATCGAGCCAAGTCGGACGCATCGCCCCATCGCACCGTCCGCGCTGGACGCACAGCCGCCGTCTCGCGGCGGCAGTCGCGCTACTCAATGATCCACGGCTCGACGCATTGCTGGCGCCGGCGGTTGCGTTTGGCGATTTGTCGGAACGGCTGCCGGCAATTCTCGACGCTAGAAGCGGAGTCCTCTGCCAACCCATCATCTACCCGTAAGGAGCCGCCTTGTTCACCGTCGAAGTTCGCGATCACATCATGATCGCTCATTCCTTCCGGGGCGCTGTATTCGGACCGGCGCAGGCACTGCACGGTGCAACCTTCGTGGTCGATGCGGCCTTTATCGCGGAGACCCTCGACAGCAATGGAATCGTCATCGATATTGGGCGCGCACACGACGCGCTTCGGGCGGTGCTGGCTCCGCTCAATTACCGCAACCTCGACGAGGTGCCCGAGTTCAAGGGCAACAACACCACCACGGAATTTCTGTCCAAGTATATTTTCGACGGCCTGGCGAAGCCCGCGCGTGCCGGGGAACTGGGGCGTCCCGGACGGGAGCTCAAGGCGGTGCGTATCACGCTTTCCGAGTCTCATGTCGCTCGCGCGCAATACGAGGCACCATTGTGGTGAAGCGTGTCGTCTTTGCCGTCCCGGGCAGTCTCGAGACGCCGACCGGTGGCTACGCGTATGACCGGCGGATCATGGCTGAACTCCGGCAATTGGGCTGGGACATCCAATGTCTCGATATCGGCGAGGGATTCCCGTCGCCCAATCACGCAACCCGCTCGGCCGCGCGATCCCGCCTGCTTAGGGTGCCGGCCGGCCAGCCGATCGTGCTGGACGGCCTGGCACTGGGAGTCCTGCCGGAAGTCGCGTCAGAACTTGCGAGCCGGAATCCCCTGCTCGCCATGGTGCACCACCCCCTCGCGCTGGAATGGGGGCTGTCGGCCGACCTAGCCGACGTTTTGCGTCGCAGCGAACGATCCGCCCTGGCTGAAGTGCGCGAAGTCGTAGTAACGAGCCCCGCGACTGCTAGGATTGTTGCGTCGGATTATGGCGTGCCGGTCGAGCACATCACGGTGGCAAGACCCGGCAGCGACCCTGCGCCGCGGGCGTCCGGGAGCCGCAGCGAAGTGCCGCATTTGCTGTCCGTGGGCGCCGTCGTACCCCGCAAGGGATTCGACGTGCTTGTGGCCGCACTCGCGACGCTTGCTGAGCTTCCATGGCGCCTGACGATCGCCGGCGACCTCACGCGCGACCCGACTGAGGCCGCAAGACTTCAGGCGAGCATACCCGAAAGCGGGCTTACCGGCCGGATCCAAGCGCTGGGCGCCGTATCACCCGAACGGCTTGCCGCGCTCTATGATGACGCCGATCTGTTCGTCCTCGCCTCCCGCTTCGAAGGGTACGGAATGGCCTATGCCGAGGCCATGTCGCACGGCCTTCCGGTCATCGGTACAACTGCAGGAGCAATCCCGGACACCGTCCCGCAAGATGCTGGCTTGCTGGTGAACGCCAGCGACGCGGCAGCACTGGCGGTAGCGCTACGTTCCGTCATCTCCGATGCCGGTTTGCGGCACCGCTTGTCGCAAGCGGCACTAGCGGCGGCACAGACGTTGCCCACCTGGCGGCAATCCGGAGCGATCTTCGCACGCGCACTGGAAAAGCTCGCATGAGCAGCTTCTCGGCCGAATGGCTGTCTTTGCGTGAAAGCTACGACTTGCGCGCGCGCAACCGGAAAGTCCTTGATGCGGTAGCCACCACGTTCAGATCGCGTCCTACCGTTAATGTCGTCGACCTCGCCTGCGGCACGGGCTCTACTGTGCGTGCACTCAGCGCACACCTGCCGGCACGGCAGAGCTGGGATCTGGTCGACAATGACCCTCATTTGCTGGCGCTGGCATGCAGCAGGAGAATCGCCAATGACATCACGCTAAATGCCGTTCCAATCGATCTCAGCCAAAATTTCGAAGCGGTACTCGGCGGCGCCAAAGACCTGATCACGATCTCGGCCTTGCTCGATCTCGTGTCAGAGACGTGGCTCGATCGGTTCTCCGGCTGTGTTGCAGCGCACGCGTCGCCAGTATATGCGGCGCTGACCTACGACGGTCGCACCGATCTATCGCCTGCCGATCCGCTCGATTGGGCCATCTCGTCCGCGGTGAATGCCCATCAGCTCACCGACAAGGGCTTCGGACCGGCACTGGGTCCATCCGCAGCCGCTTCGGCCATCACCCGGCTGGAGGCGCTCGGATACTCGGTGGCCTACGGGAACTCCGACTGGATTATCAAAGCGACCGATCGAGAGATGCAGCTTCAACTGCTTGCTGGATGGGCCGCCGCAGCAGAGGAAACGGAAGCGTTGTCACGTTCCGATATCGACAATTGGCTCGCAAGGCGAAGGGCCGCTGTCAGCGAGGGCATTTTATCGATGCGCGTGGGTCACGTCGACTTTTTTGCAATGCCGATTGCGACGCGCTGAGCGGACAGGTCGCAATCAAACAGCACATCGTCTTCCACCTTGTGTATGCGCACCGGCATGCGTTGGGCCTGATCGGCCCGTTCGAGCGGCGGCAATTCGATCCCAGGACCTCCAGCGCCAAGCAGTACGGGCGCCACGTTTACGTGCAACCGATCGAGACATCGAGCCGCAATAAAGCGCGACACGGTATCAGCGCCGCCCTCAATCAAAATCCGGCGCATTCCCGTAGCGGCCAGCGAGGCAACAATTGCGGACGGAGCAATGTTTCCATCATTCGCAGGCAGGGTCACAACTTCAACGCCGGGAGGCGGCGTGCAACGCGTTCCCTCCGCCGCGATCAACAGACGGCGAACACCATCGTTGGCGAACAGTCTCGCATTGGCTCCAAGACGGCCTCTCGGATCGATCACAGCGCGCGCCGGTTGCGGACCGGCCACCTGTCTGACGGTCAATTGGGGATCGTCGGCCAGGGCGGTTCCAACGCCAACGACAACAATATCGACCAGAGCACGCAGCCGATGGAGATGCTCAATGCCCGCGGGACAATTGATAAACTTTGAATGGCCGGTAGCCGTCGCGACCCGTCCGTCGAGAGATTGGCCGACCTGACCGACGACAACGAGATCGTCCACCGTCCCGTTGCGCAACGGGCCGAACAAATCCGCCCAGGCTTGCGGAAGGGGCTGCTGTCCTCTACGAAAAAGGTCGACGAAACTTTCCCATGCGTCGGGAGAAGCGAATTTGCGCGTAGGGAAATTGCTAAGTTGCACAGCAGAAATCAAAATCCCGGTTTTGCCATCTATCAATGCTACTATCGGCCACTCGATCTCAAAAATCCATCTGATTTCTTGCGGAATGATTTAGGACTTGCGGTGTTCCACCAGCGCGCCCCTGCAAAAGAAGGGTCCTACGAATGAGCGCCGCGCGATCGCCTGCCAGTTCAGCCCTGTTTGGCAACAAGGAATGCCTCGGCGTCAGCCGCGCGTTGGGTGAATTGCAAGCGCGACGACCGATTCGTATTGACGCGCCTGGCGAAGCTTTGCTCGCTTTATCCGTCGAAGGCCTTGACGATCAACGGCTGAGCGAGTTTGCGGTTCTGTGCCGTCCGAATGCACCGGAACTCATCATCACACAGCAGCGTGCGCGCGCGCTCGGGATCGAGGCATTAACCGAAATGACGTTGCCGCTTTGTGCGATGGCGGATGCGGGCGCTATCTTCAACCTCGCTGTTGAAAGCACGAGTTGTTTCACAGGAAGTACTAAACCTGCAGGTCGTGCCGCCACGGCGGCTATCCTGCTCGTCAAAGTGAGCCGTAGCTTGCCGACGGTTCTTGCGGCAAGCGTCCCGAACCTCGGCGGCGACTTGATGCATTCGATCGTCGCCATCGAAGCGGATGCGGTCGATCGTTTTGCTGCTGAGGCGATGAACACACTGATGGTCGCGAGCGAAGCATCGATTCCGCTGCCGTCGGGCGCGCTCGCACGCTTTGTCGTGTTTCGGGACGCTTTAGGCGCCGATCAAGTCGCCATAATCGTGGGAAAGCCCGATTTTTCGAAGCAGGTGCCGGTCCGGCTTCATTCGGCCTGCCTGACCGGAGACGTGTTCGGCTCCCGGCGATGCGACTGCGGCGATCAGCTTCGGCTCGCGCTCGCCTACATGGAAAGCCTCGGCGAGGGCGTCATTCTTTACCTGGCCCAGGAAGGCCGTGGCATCGGCCTTGCCAACAAGATGAGGGCCTATCAATTGCAGGACGGCGGGCTCGATACGTGCGACGCCAACACGGCGCTCGGCTTCGAGGATGACGAGCGCGACTACCGCATTGCCGCGCTCATGTTACGGACCCTGGGTTGCACGCAGGTCGTCCTACTTACCAACAATCCGGCCAAACTCGAGAGGCTCGCAAAGACGGGGATCAAGATTTCCGCACGCGTTCCACTGGAGGCGCCGATCAATCGCGACAACAAGCGTTACCTGACAACGAAAGCGGTGCGCTCCGGCCACAAATTTCTGAATTTGAAGGCTTCGGTCGGCGAAAAGTCTTAGACTTGCAATGCTTCTATTGGCGTCGAGCGATATACCGCTTTGCGCGGAAAGCCGATGATATGTCAGGCCGCGCGTTACGCCTCGATTACCACGCGCTCCGGCTTCTGATTATTGGAGTAGGTCTGTGCTGGTCCGTCGCATTCGCGACGATCGCTCTCTTCTACCAGCTTGAACTCTATGGCGACGGAGCAATGTTTTCCTACGCTGTCGCGGCCCGGGATGTTTGGGCCTTCCATTGGCATAACATCTCTGGCCGAACGTCCGTCTTTCTGTTGACCCTGTTGCCGGCCGAGGCGCTTGTCGGGGTCACGGGCAACCCTTGGACTGGAATCATCGCATATGGGCTGCTTTTCTATATTTCTCCATTGGTGGGACTGGCCATGACCTACGCGGCCGATCGCTCGCCGGGCCGTTTCATTTTTGTCTACGCGTGCGGTTCGACGGCCCTGCTTTTCCCTCTGATTTTTGGCTTTCCCACGGAAATGTGGCTCGCCCACGCGATATTCTGGCCCGTGCTGGCTGTGAGCCACTATGCGAGGTCAACCACCCCTGGCGCCGTGTTGGTATTTATCGCACAGCTCTTGCTTGCCTTCACACATGAAGGGGCTTTGCTACTGCTCCTGGCTATCGTCGCGACGCTCGCTCCACGCGGCCTGCGGAGCCCGCCGTTCGTGCGCGCAGTGGTGAGCTTGACCATCATCTTGATATTGGCTGGGGCGTCGAAGATTGTTTTTCCGCCGGATGACTATTACGCAGACGCCTTTTTGAGGGCCGCCCTGCACTTCTTCGATCTCGAGCTCTTTAAGGTGGATGTCGTCTTGCTACTGTTGACGGCGATTATTGCCTATAGCGCAATTTTGATGCTGTTTTCCACATGGATCCCAAGATTGGCTTGTGTCTCCACGTTAGGAATCTTGCTGGGGTTACTTTCCCTTTATTGGCTGTATTTCGATAATTCCGTGCACGCGAGCAGCCGCTACTATCTGCGGACAGCCATGGTCGTCACCACTCCACTGCTAGGTGCAATGGCGGCATTGTCTGCGATGAGCGCGGAGGGAATCGTCGTCGACCGATTGGCGAATCTGCAGCGCGCCTTGATTTCACCTGCTGAACGAACGCTTTGCGCCTTCGCCTCGGTCCTTGTTGTGGTAACTTTGATACATGCGATCGAAACTACGAAATTCATCACGGCGTGGACCGAATACCGTAACGCGATTGAATCACTCGCAATGAGCAGCGAGTTCGACGAAGCGCTCGGGGATCTGCGTTTCGTATCGTCCAAGCGGATTTCGCCAACCCTCGCTCCTCTCTCATGGTTCTCGACTATCCCTTATCTGTCGATCATTCTCTCGAACTTCTCGCCGAATCGACTGGTCATCGATCCCTCTGGAAATTACTTCTGGTTATCCTGCGAAACGGCAACGAGGAGCAAAGATGCAAAGCTTGCCGTTCCGGTGCAGACCCGAGAACTGGTCCGCATCTATTCATGTATGCACCGGTGAAATGTCGTGAAGCTGATTATCTTTGACTTCGACGGCACGCTGGTGGACAGCCGCTCCCTGATCCTGGAGAGCCATCGCACGGTGTTCTCCGAGTTTCGGCTGCCGCTTCCCGCTCCGGCCGACAGTCTTGCGCTGGTCGGAATGTCCCTTGACGTCATTCTGACCCGCCTCGCCGGCCCGACGGCACCGATACTAGAGATGGTCAGGGCCTACGATCTTTTGCTGCCGCAATTGAGAACGGATCCCGCGTTTGCCGAGAAGCCATTCGATGGGATAGCCGATCTTCTGTATGAGTTAAGCTCCACTCCTGGAATCATTCTGGGCATCGCGACCGGGCACAGGTCTGACACTGTCGCTCCCGCGCTGGAAGCGTTGCAATGGAGCGGGTTCTTTCGGACCATTCAAGCCGCCGACATGGCACCTTCCAAGCCGCATCCCGGGATGCTCCTCCAGGCGCTCGCCGCCACCGGCGTGTCGTCCGAGAACGCGATCTTCATTGGCGATACCACCTTTGACATGCAGATGGCCCAAGCCGCGCAGTTGCGGTCGATCGGTGTCAGTTGGGGATATCACAAGGCGGAACCACTGATGGCGGCAGGGGCACATCGCGTTGCTCAAGCCGTTGAGGACCTAAGAAGCTACATTCGATCTGCCATCAGCGAGTAAGCCGGCAGTCGCGCCTACGTTCAGCGAAAAGTCACTGGGCTCCTGCAGTGGCGCGTCAAATTCGGCATAACCAATGCATCAGGACGGACGCATCATTCCATAACCGCTCATTCCGCGCATTGGAACGGCGCCGTCGATTAAACCGATAGGTTTTATCTGAGCGCCCTTCAAAGTGCCGGCATCTCTAGATCGGCCCAGATCTTGGCAAAATATGCCTGGAATGCTGGATCGGTTCTCAATGCAATGGGACCCCGACCTCAGAGAGGTCGAAGCCATTCTTGATGCGCACTACCTTGGCCGCGACATGCAACTCGCAGAAGCGGCGGTGCTCGAAGCGAGAAAACTGTAAAATGAACTGTAAAACGGTTCGCGCTCTGTGCGGCACCGACGCTGCTAAGTCATTGATTGCGATGGTGGTGTGTGCAGTCAGATTCGAACGGGTCTCCGGTGGCAATTCCCTGCTAACAGGGAAATTAACAGGGAATTTCGCGATTCTGGGCCCTCAGAAGCCAATTTCGTTGCACGAAACCACTGTGCTGCAGCGACTTTTTACGAAATTCCCTGCGCAAATTAACAGGGAAAATATTTTGAAGAACAGGGAATTTTTAAGCGGTAACAGGGAATTTCACCTTGCAAGGTGCGCAGGCGTCCATTTCTCCCACGCTTGTTCTTCGGATAGCGATCGTTGATCCAACGGCGAGTGAATGGCGTGGATATCGATGCCCAGGAGGTTGACCTCGATGTGGCCGGATGTTGAGTTTTTCAAACTCAACCGCGAGCCTGCCGATGTCGACCGAGTCTCAGTTGCGCGAGAAGTTGCGGAAGATCGAGACCCTTTTTGCGGGTGCGGGGACGGCCGGCGAGCGGCTCGCGGCGGAAGCGGCACTGGAACGCGTTCGGGAGCGTTTGGCGGAACTTGGTCGGCAAGATCCCTCAATTGAGATGCAGTTCTCGATGCCGGATCAATGGTCGCGCCATCTGTTTCTCGCTTTGTGCCGGCGTTATGGCATGAAGCCCTATCGATATTATCGGCAGCGGCGCAACACGATCATGGTTCGCGCACCCAAACGGTTCCTCGATCAAGTTCTGTGGCCGGAGTTCTCCGAGCTTGACCAGGCCCTGCAAGCCTATCTTCATCAAGTGACGCTGCGCGTGATCCGCGAGGAGGTCTATGCCGACGCGAGCGAGGCGCAGGAGGTTTCCGAGGCGCTGCCGCCGAACTGATGGAAGAGGTGGTTATGCCGCCAGGCTGGTTTTGCTTTGTTGGGCCCATGCCCAGGGTAATAATTCGTCGATCTTCGCCATCGGCCAACCATTGACGAGTTTGGTGAGGATGTCTGCAAGGTAGGGCTTTGGATCGATGCCGTGCAGCTTTGCCGTTTCGATCAGCGAAGCAAGACACGCCCAGTTGACCGCCCCCTGATCGTGGCCGGCAAAAAGACTATTTTTGCGATTGAGCGCTATAGGCCTCATCGCGCGCTCGACGCTGTTGGTATCCATCTCGATACGGCCGTCGTCGAGAAAGCGCACCAGGCCGTGCCAATGATTGAAGCCGTAGCGGATCACCTCGGCAATTGTGCTCTTGTCCGAGACCGCGACAAGCCTGTTCTCCAGCCAGGTTTTCAGCGCCTCGACGAGCGGCCTGGTCTCGGTCTGACGAATGGCACGACGCTCATCGGCGCTGCGATCGCGGATCCGGTTCTCGATGGCGTAGAGTGCTGCAATCCGCTCCAGCGCCTCATGCGCGATGGGCGCCGGGCCGCCCTCGTCGATCTCGACAAATCCGCGCCGCCAGTGCGCCCAGCAGAAGGCCAGTGTCACCGGGCCGCCGTCGCGCTGCGGATCGGCCAATTGCTTATAGACCGTGTATCCGTCGCAATGAACGATGCCGGAATAGCCCGCCAGCAATGCCGTCGCGTGCTCGGCACCTCGGCCGGGCGCATAGGTGTAGACGACGGCCGGCGGATCCAGCCCGCCCCAGGGCCGGTCATCCCGCGAGATCGCCCAGAAGTAGCCGGTCTTGGTTCGGCCCCGTCCCGGATCGAGCACCGGCGCGCGGGTCTCGTCGACCACGATCTTGGCAGAGGCCAGCATGATCTCCTTCATCCGCAGATAGAGCGGCTTGATTTCGGCCGCAGCGGCACCAACCCAGCCAGCCAATGTCGAACGATCGACCGGCAAGCCCTGCAGCCGCATGATTTGCGCCTGCCGGTATAATGGTTTGTGCCAGGCGTATTTGTCGACGACGACGTCGGCGACGAGGTTTTCCGTGGGAATGCCGCTCTTGATAAGACGCTCCGCCGCTGGCGCTTGCACGATTGC